>Ga0302202_10000025_pt1 | contig 148673 bp, 128 predicted proteins | sample II_Bog_N3_3_FD_194579 | JGI IMG/M metagenome (GOLD analysis project Ga0302202, IMG submission 194579) | Peat permafrost microbial communities from Stordalen Mire near Abisko, Sweden - II_Bog_N3_3 | ecosystem: Environmental > Terrestrial > Soil > Wetlands > Peat | place: Sweden: Abisko... | reverse complement strand
CCGCGGACTGGCGTAGTTCTCCGAGGCGATCAGCTCAATGTGATCCTCCTGCCTCTGCCGCTCACCCTCCATCGCTCCCCACAGCGCCGGATCAAATCCGCTTATCGTCATCGAGGCATTGAACATGAACGCGCGACCTCCCGGGGATTAGCCGGCCAAGAATAGCCGATAATTATAGCCGATTGCCGCCTCGCCGTGGCGGCGGCCCGCCCCTGCCTCGAGGCGGCCGCCGCCCGCAGGCGCCCCGGGCCGCCGTGACAAGGATGCGCGAGTCGCGGATAATTCGCGCCGTTCCCTCCGAACCGTCATTCAAGGCGACACATGGCTCAGTTCATTTACACCATGAACCGGGTGGGCAAGGTCGTGCCCCCCAAGCGCGTCATTTTGCGCGACATCACGTTGAGCTTCTTCCCCGGCGCGAAGATCGGCGTTCTGGGCCTGAACGGGTCGGGCAAGTCGACGCTGCTGAAGATCATGGCCGGCCTCGACAAGGAGATCGAGGGCGAAGCGCGGCCGCAACCCGGCATCAAGATCGGCTACCTGCCCCAGGAGCCGCAGCTCGACGAGGCCAAGACCGTTCGCGACATCGTGGCCGAGGGCGTGGGCGACGTGCAGAGCCTGATCGACCGCTTCAATGCGATCAGCGACCGCTTCGCGGAGCCGATGTCGGACGACGAGATGAACAAGCTGATGGAGGAGCAGGCGAAGCTGCAGGACAAGATCGATGCGGTCAACGGCTGGGAACTGGAGCGCAAGCTCGAGATCGCCGCCGACGCCCTGCGGCTTCCGCCCTGGGAAGCCGTCATCGGCAAACTCTCCGGCGGCGAGAAGCGCCGCGTGGCGCTGTGCCGCCTGCTGCTGTCGAAGCCGGATATGCTGCTGCTCGACGAACCCACCAACCACCTGGATGCGGAGTCGGTCGCGTGGCTCGAACATTTCCTGGACGAATACCCGAGCACCGTCATCGCGGTCACCCACGACCGCTACTTTCTCGACAACGTCGCGGGCTGGATCCTCGAGCTCGACCGCGGCCACGGCATTCCGTGGGAAGGGAACTACTCCTCCTGGCTCGATCAGAAGGGCCAGCGCCTCGCACAGGAGGAACGGCAGCAGGACGCCCTCGCCAAGACGCTGAAGCGCGAGCTCGAATGGGTGCGCACCAACCCGAAGGCCCGCCAGGCCAAATCCAAGGCGCGCCTGCAGCGTTACGAGGAACTGGCCTCCCAGGAATTCCAGAAGCGCAACGAAACCAACGAGATCTACATTCCCCCGGGCGAGCGGCTCGGCGACCTCGTGATCGAGTGCAAGGATGTGCGCAAGGGCTTCGGCGACCGGCTGCTGATCGAGAAGCTGAGCTTCAACCTCCCCGCCGGCGGGATCGTCGGCATCATCGGCCCGAACGGCGCGGGAAAGACCACGCTGTTCCGCATGCTCACCGGCAATGAGAAGCCCGACGGCGGCGAGATTCGGGTGGGGCCGACGGTCAAGCTCGCCTACGTCGACCAGTCGCGGCAGGCCCTCAACGACAAGAACACCGTATGGCAGGAGATTTCCGGCGGTCTCGATCTCATCAAGGTGGGCAACTACGAGACCTCCTCGCGCGGCTATGTCGGGCGTTTCAATTTCAAGGGAACGCAGCAGCAGCAATTCATCGGCGATCTCTCGGGCGGGGAGCGCAACCGCGTGCACCTCGCCAAGGTCCTGAAGTCCGGCGGCAATGTGCTGCTGCTCGACGAGCCGACGAATGACCTGGACATCGAAACGCTGCGGGCCCTGGAGGAGGCGCTGGTGGCATTCCCGGGCTGCGCGGTGGTCATCTCGCACGACCGCTGGTTTCTCGATCGCATTGCAACACACATTCTCGCCTTCGAGGGAGACTCGCAAGTGACGTGGTTCGAAGGCAATTACCAGGAATACGTCGAGGACTACAAGAAGCGCAAGGGCGAAGACGCCTCGCAGCCCCATCGGATCCGTTACAAGCCACTGACCGGATGAACCATGAGCATCTACATCACCCCGCAGAACGAGTTGCACGTCGAGCATGAGGGCATTGCGCTCACCTGCCCGCATTGCCAGACCCTGACGCACCTGACGCCCGTCGCCACCCCGCAGTTCGACGATCTCGCCCGCCGCAAGCCGAAGCAGATCGGGATCGTGTTCCGCTGCGACTCCTGCGGCGAGCCGATCTTCCTCAAGTTCACGGCCAAGAGCTATGCGGTGATGCGCATCGAGCTCGGCCACAATTACTCCGAGGTCGAGCGCGCCCCGGAGAACTTTCCCCTGACCTATCTGCCCGAGGAATCCGCAGGGCTGTTCCGCGAGGCGCTCGGCTGCTATTCCGCCGGCTGCTTCAATGCCTTCGGCGCGATGTGCCGCCGGACGGCGCAGTCGCTGTTCCATGATCTGGGCGAACGCGGGAAATTGGATTTGTTCGACCGGCTGCAGGAGATTCGCGCGCTCGCCGAACTCGACGATGAAACCTTCGCCGGGGTCCGGGCCGTTCTGTTCGGCAACGACACGGATCCGTGGCCGCATCAGCCCCGGCTGAACGCGGAACTCGCCGGGGTTCTACTCGAGGTCATGCGCGATCTGCTGTACCAGACCTTCGTGCGCAAGGCCCGGCTGATGCAGGCGATGAGCTTCCGGCGGTACGTAGCGCCCTACCACGCAGAGACCGCCGTTCAACCCTGATCGGGCATCCGGGCCGGCCGGCCGCATGCGCCTTGGGGCGGTCTCGAACTCGCTCGCGCTCAGGCGGCGAACACCCGCGCGTTGCGGAACAGCCGCATCCACCCGCCATCCTCGCCCCAGCCCTTGGGCGCCCACGAGTGCTGGATGGTCCGGAACACGCGCTCCGGATGCGGCATCAGCGAGGTGACGCGGCCGTCGGCGCTGCAAACACCGGCTAACCCCAAGGGCGAGCCGTTGGGATTGAACGGATAGGCCTCCGTCGGTTGACCGTAGTGATCGACGTACTGCAGCGCGCCGAGTCCGGCCGACAGCAGGCCGTGCGACCCGGAGGGGGCCGTGAATTCCGCCAGCCCCTCGCCGTGAGCCACGGCAATGGGCAGCACCGATTCGTGCATGCCGGCGAGCAGCACCGACGTCGAGCGCGGCACCCGGACCAGGCACAGCCGCGCCTCGTACTGCTCCGAGCGATTGCGCACGAAGCGCGGCCAGCGCTCGGCGCCCGGGATCAGTTCCTTCAGGGCGGAGAGCATCTGACACCCGTTGCAGATGCCGAGCGTGAACGTCGCCGGGCGCGCGAAGAAGGCCGCGAATTCGTCCCGCGCCGCATTGTTGAAGAGTATCGACTTCGCCCACCCCTCGCCGGCTCCCAGCACGTCGCCGTAGGAGAAGCCGCCGCAGGCCACCAGGCCGTGAAACCGGGACAGGCGCACCCGGCGCGCGAGGATGTCGGTCATGTGGACGTCGTAGGCATCGAAGCCGGAGCGCGCGAACACGGCCGCCATCTCCGTCTGGCTGTTCACGCCCTGCTCTCTCAGGATCGCGACCGCCGGCCGCGCCCCTGAAGTGACGAAGGGGGCCCCCACGTCGTCGGCCGGATCGTAGATGAGCTGCGCGTGCAGGCCCGGATCGTTCACGTCGAGCAGCCGCGCGTATTCCTCGCTCGCGCACTGCGGGTTGTCCCGCAGCTGCTGCATTCGGAAGGACACCTCGCTCCAGCGCCGCTGCAGGTCGACCCGGGACGCCGCGAACAGCACCTGGCCGTTCGCGGCCACGCCGATGGCGCCCCCGCCTGCGGCGGAGGCCGCGGCCGCGGCGCCTCGCGCCGCAGCGGCCACGGGCCGGCCCACCTCGCGCGTGCAGGCCGCGAGGCCATGGCGCTCGAGCACCTCCCGCGCCTCGCCGACTCGCGAATCGGCAACCTGCAGCACCGCTCCGAGCTCTTCGCTGAAGCAAAGGGCGACGGGATCCGCCGCGGCCCCGAGGTCGATGTCGAGACCGCAATGGCTGGCAAAGGCCATCTCGAGAAGGCAGATCAGCAATCCGCCGTCCGATCGGTCGTGATAGGCGAGCACCAGGCCGCGGTCCTTGAGTTCGCTGACCGCGGCAAAGAACTTCGCGAGCAGCGCCGGATCCGACAGATCCGCGGTCTCTCCGCCGGCGCGCTCCAGCACCTGCGACCAGCAGGATCCGCCCAGGCGGTTCCGGCCCTCGCCGAGATCGATGAGCAGCAGGCGCGACTCGCCGCTGAGGTCGAGTTGCGGCGTCAGGGTGCGCCGCGCGTCGCGCACGGGCGCGAAGGCCGAGATGATGAGGGACACGGGCGCGAGCACGGCGTGCGCCCCGCGCTCATCGGTCCAGGCGGTGCGCATGGACAGCGAGTCCTTGCCCACCGGGATGGTCAGGCCGAGGGCCGTGCACAATTCGGCGCCCACCGCGCGCACGGTCGCATACAGATCCGCATCCTCTCCCGGTTCGCCGCACGCCGCCATCCAATTGGCCGACAAGCGAATGTCGCCGAGCCTGCGAACATCCGCGGCCATGATGTTGGTGATGGCCTCGCCCACGGCGAGCCGCCCCGACGCCGGCGCATTCAGCACCGCCGCGGGCGCGCGCTCTCCCATGGCCATGGCCTCGCCGGCATAGCCTTCGAAGTCGCTCAGGCTGACCGCGACGTCCGCCACCGGGACCTGCCACGGGCCGACCATCTGGTCGCGGCTCACCAGGCCCCCCACCGTCCGATCGCCGATGGTGATCAGAAACGACTTATCCGCGACCGTCGGCAGGCACAGCAGCCGATCCAGGGATTGCGCGATCGTCGCGCCCGCCGTCGTCAACGGGCCTAAGTGCTTGGCCCTGGTCCGCACGTCGCGGATCATGCGCGGCGCCTTCCCCAGCAGGACCTCGATCGGCATGTCGACGGGGCGGCGACCCGCGGGACGGCCGTCCGCCGGCGCTTCGGCAACCCACGGATCGTCGACCCGGAGCAGCCCATCGGCCGTGATCTCCCCGACGAGGGCCATGGGGCAGCGCTCGCGCTCGCACAGCGCCGCGAACTGTGCTGCGGTCCCGGGCGCCAGCGCCAGCACGTAGCGCTCCTGCGCCTCGTTGCACCAGATCTCCATGGGCGACATCCCCGACTCGGCCACCGGAATTTTTCGCAAGTCGATCCGGCCGCCGCGGTGGCTGTGGGCGATGGCTTCGGGGAGCGCGTTCGACAACCCGCCGGCGCCCACATCATGAATCAACAAAATGGGATTGGCCTCACCCATCGCCCAGCAGCGATCGATGACCTCCTGGGCCCGTCGCTGCATTTCGGGATTGCCGCGCTGCACCGAGGCAAAATCGAGTTCGGACGAGCTCTGCCCGCTCCCGACGGACGAGGCCGCGCCGCCGCCCAGGCCGATGAGCATGGAGGGGCCGCCCAGGACCACGAGCGGGGCTCCCACCACGACGTCGCGCTTCTCGACCTGGCCGCGCCGCACGTTGCCGAGGCCGCCCGCGATCATGATCGGCTTGTGATACCCGCGGATCACTTCCCGATCGCCGGCCGGCGCGCTGCCCTGCTCGAATACCCGGAAGTACCCGCAGGTGGCCGCACGGCCGAACTCGTTGTTGAAGGCCGCGGCGCCCAGCGGCGCCGCGATCATGATGTCGAGGGCCGAAGCGATGCGGTCGGGCTTGCCGAAATCCCGTTCCCAGGGCTGAAGCATGCCCGGGATCTTCAGGTTCGACACCGAGAAGCCGGTCAATCCGACCTTCGGCTTGGCGCCGGTTCCGGTGGCCCCCTCGTCGCGAATCTCGCCGCCCGAGCCCGTTGCCGCGCCCGGAAAAGGCGAGATCGCGGTCGGATGATTGTGCGTCTCCACCTTCATCAAGATGTCGACGGGTTCGCTCGACCCGCCGTAGCGATGCGTGAAAGGATCGGGGAAGAATCGCGTGGCCGTGGCGCCTTCGATGACGGCCGCATTGTCCCGATAGGCGGAGAGCACGCCGTCGGAATTGCGGGCATAGGTCGCACGAATCATGTCGAACAGCGAATACGGCATGGAGGCGCCGTCCACGATGAACTGCGCATTGAAGATCTTGTGCCGGCAGTGTTCAGAATTCGCCTGCGCGAACATCATCAATTCCACATCCGTGGGATCGCGGCCCAGCTTGCCGAAGGCCCTCACCAGGTAGTCGATTTCGTCGCCGGACAGCGCCAGGCCCCACTCGGCATTGGCGCGCGCGAGCGCCGCATGCCCGTCGCCGGCCAATTCGACCACCCGCAGCGGCCGCGCCTGCGAACTCTGCAGCGAGCCGGGCAGGCAGTCTGCGCCGGGCCAAACCGACTCGGTCATGCGGTCGTGCAGCAGGGCTCCCCATCGACGCAGGTCGGCGTCCGCCCCTTGCGCGGAGGTCTCGATGAAATACAAGGTGCCGCGCTCCAGGCGCCGGACGTGGTGCAAACCGCACACATGAGCGATGTCGGTTGCCTTGCTCGACCAGGGCGAGACCGTCCCGGTCCGGGGCGTGATCAGGAGTTGCCGGCCGCGGTCGGCCCCGGGCGGCCCCTGCGGCCCGTAGGTCAGCAGTTTGCCGAGCAGCTCGAGTTCCTTCGCGTCGAGCGCCTGCGAGGCGTCCACGAAATGCACGTAACGGGAGGTGACGCCGGCAATGCGCGGGTCCACCGCCTGCAGCGACCGCAGCAGCTTATCGAGACGGAATTGCGACAGCGCGGGCGCGCCGAGCAAGCTGAACATGGCGAATTTTAACTTAAATTGGGGAGTGAAACTGGGGCGGACCGCGGGCTACTTGCGCACGTTCGAGTCCCCGCCCGGCGTGTAAATCGGAACGGGAAACTGCGACACGTTGGAGCCCTCGAGGGCGACGATCTTGCTGACTCCTTGCTTCTTGACTTCGTCGATCCGCAGCACCGAATGCATGGGCAAATACGTGCGCTTCACCTCATGGAACTCCGCCTTGATCCTCTCCTCGGTGGGGTCCACGACGACGCTCGACCGCTCGCCGAACACGAGTTCCTCGACCTCGATGAAGCCGAAAAGGCTGCCGTGGCTCACCTTGCGGGCGTAGATCTCATAGACCTTGCCTTGATTCACGAACAGAACTTTGAAAATGTGACTCGCGGCCATTTAGCAGGCTCCAGGCATTGCTACCATTTGACTATAATATACGGGGACTTGGCGCAATACCCCAGACTCGGAGGCTTCGACTAAATGACATTGCGTCTAAGCGTTGTCAGCGAGCACGGAATACGCCTTGGAGCGCGATCCACCAAGGTATTCGGCGTGCATGGCGGCACCATTGGACGCGGCACCGACAACGAGTGGATTCTACCCGACCCGGAGCGTTACCTGTCGGGCAAACACGCGCGCATCGACTTTCGTGCCGGCTCCTACATTCTGGTCGATACCAGCTCGAATGGTACCTATGTGAACGGCGCGCAGGTGCCGCTTGGTAAATACCACGACTACACGCTGAAGGACGGAGATTATGTCCGCCTCGGCGAGTACGAACTGCTGGTCAGCATCGACCAGAGCAACGACTTCCCCCCCGACCAGGATGCGATCGTCGCCTACGACGGACATTCGCCCTCCTCCGCCGTCAGGAAATCCACGGCCAATGACCTGGGTGCCGACCTCGATTTGAGCCAGTTGCTGGAGCCGAGCGATCAATTGGACGTGGATTCGGCGCCGCGGCCCCGCAATTCCTACGGTCAACCGGCGTCGCCGGATCGGCTGCCGGACCCTGTCGCCGAGGAGCCGGCCACACCGTGGCACATGATGACCCGGCCGCTCAAGATGGAACCGAAGAGCGCGGCCCCGGCCGCCGGCGGCGCAACACCCGCCGCGGCCGCCCGTCTCGGTCTGTCGGGATCTTTTCCCTCCATTCGCGCGCAACAGGCTCCGGTGCTGTTCGACGGCGACGTCGAGGCCGGGTTTGCGGCCTTTTGCCGCGGAGCCGGCATCGATCCACGCTCCGTCTCGCCCGAAGGGCGCGGCGCCGCCCTGCATTTGGCGGGACAACTGCTGCGCGAATCGGTGCTGGGCCTCATGGACCTGAATCATGGCCGCAACGAGCTCCGCAACCGGTTTCGCATCCCGTCCCCCAAGGACGATGGTTCGGACTCTCCGCTCCAGGTCTCGCGCAGCGTCGACGAGGTCGTCGTGCGGCTCCTGATCACCCTCTCGGCCCGCGCGAGTTCGGTGGATGCGATCCGGGACAACTTCAAGGAGCTCAAGGCCCACCACGCCGCCGTGCTTGCTGCAATGCACACCGCTTTCGAAGCCTTCCTCGATCGGGTGGAGCCCAAGGACTTGGAGGAGCGCTTCGACCGGGCCGCCAAGAAGAGCATGTTCGGCGGCCAGAACAAGTCCAAGTACTGGGACCTGTACGCCGAAATGTTCCCGGGCCTGGCCCATCGGCCGGCCGACGGCTTTCCGCATCTGTTCATCGAAAGCTTTGCCAAGGCGTATGAGGCTAAACTGCGCACCTTGATCCCGCCGCGGCGCAGCGCCTTCGGCGGCGATCGGCAGGACCCAGCGCCCAGCGACGACGCGGCCGTGGGCGACATTTAGAATTCGCAAGTAATCGGCGGGACGGCCATGCGCCTTCTGGTGGTTGAGGACGACGACATCGTGGCCGATGCGATAGCCCGCGGATTGTCGGCGGAGAAATACTCGGTGCACCGCGTCGGCAGCGCCGAGGCGGCCCAATCGGCCATGGCCACCGAGGACTTCGCGCTCGCGGTGATCGACGTCGGCCTCCCCGGGGCCGACGGACTCACCCTGGTGCGGCGGCTTCGCAGCGCGGGGAAAACGCTGCCGACGCTGATTCTCACCGCCCGCTGCACGCTCAACGACAAGGTCAAGGCGCTCGATCTCGGGGCGGACGATTTCCTGAGCAAGCCCTTCGAGCCGGCTGAGCTCGCCGCGCGCTGCCGGGCGCTGATGCGCCGTTCGAGCGGCGCCGTGGACGGGATCATCAAGCTCAATCGCCTGAGCGCCGACCTCAACGGCAAGCAACTCATCATCGACGGCGCCGAGGTCGAGCTCACGGCGCGCGAATGGCTGCTGCTGGAGTGCCTGGTGCGCCGCACTGGTCAGGTCGTCTCGAAAGAGCGGGTCCAGCAGGCGCTGGCGAGCCCGGGCGAGGAGATGACTCCCAACGCGGTCGAAGTGTGCGTATCGCGGCTGCGCGCGAAACTGAACAACGCGGCCGTCATTCGCAGCCTGCGCGGCCTCGGGTACCGGCTCGAGGAATCCAAGCCGGCGTGAGCTCGTCCATAAGCCGCCGGCTGATCTTCTGGCTTGCCGTCCCGCTGATGCTGGTCGCGCTGTGCGGCGCGCTCGTGCACTACTTGAACCACGTGGCGCCGGCCATGATCAGCAGCGACCTGCGCTTGAAGGAGGCGACCAACGCCCTGATGTCGCGCACCCAGGTCGCCAACGGCCGCTGGTCCGTGGATACGCAGGCCGATGGCCGGCCGGCCGTGCCCGGAGCCGAATCCGCCGTGTACGCGCTGCGCGATGCGCAGGGGAGCCTGCTGCTCGGCGACTCCCGGCTGCCGCTCGTGCCGCTCGGCCCCGAAACCAACCAGCTGTTCGCGATGTCGCAGCTCGACCGGCGCTACCTTCGGACGCTGTCGACGCGGTTCGCCACGGCCGCGGGAACCGTCATCCTCACGGTCGCCGACACGGCTTCCGCGGCGGAGCCGGCCGCGCGCCTCGGGCTCATGAGCACGCTGCTCTGGGACTTCGTCCAGCTGGACATCACGCTGGTGCTGGTATGGGTGGGCATCCAATTGGGGCTGCGCCCGGTGAGGCGGCTGCGCGACGAGATCGCCGAACGCTCGCCCCAGGACCTGCGCGCCATCGACGAATCCTCGGTGCCGCGCGAGATCGCTCCCGTCGTGGTGACCTTGAACCGGCTGTTCACGCTGCTGCGGGCCTCCGTGCAGTCCCAGCAGCAGTTCATTTCGAATACCGCCCATCAACTGCGAACGCCCATCACCGGAATGCAGGCGCAGCTCGAGCTGTTGATCGCCGAACCGGCGGCGCAGCCCGTCAAGAACCGGCTGCTCACCCTGCAGGAGGGCATCCGCCAGCTCGCGCACGCCTCGAATCAGCTGCTCACGCTGGCGCGCGCCGACCCGGCGGCGAACATCGCGGCCCGCAAGCAGAGCGTGGACCTCAATGCCATCATCGGCGAAGTGACCGCCCGATTCTTCGACCGGGCGCTGCAGGCGAACATCGACCTCGGGGTCGACGCGCAGCCCGAGCCGGTGCCGGTCAAGGCCGACCCCTCGCTCCTGGACGATCTCTTGAGCAACCTGGTCGACAATGCCCTCAAATACACTCCCGCGGGCGGCAGTGTCACCTTGAGCGCAGGGATGCGGGACGGCGCCCCGTATCTCGCCGTGGAGGACACGGGACCCGGCATTCCCGCCGAGGAGCGCCAGCGCGTGCGGCAGCGGTTCTATCGCATGGCGAATTCACCCGGCCACGGCAGCGGTCTAGGGCTCGCCATCGTCGATGAGATCGCGCGCATCCATGAGGCGAGCCTCGCCATCGGCGCAGGCGCCGACGGCGCGGGCACCCGGATCTGCGTGCAGTTTCCCTGAGGCCTGCGTCAATGCAGCCGTGAGGGCGGCGTCAATGCCAGCAGGAGTTGTTGACGGTGTCGGAGGACGACTGCTGGCCCGCGTTGTTGAGCGCCAGCCACGAGCAGGTGGTGTCCTTCAGCTGGTAGCCGACCGCGTTCGCCGTCAGCGTGTAGGTGGCGAGCGTATTCGTCGCCGGCGCGGTGACCGCCACGGTCACCGTGTAATAGCCGCTCCCCACGGACTGCGGGAACGCCGTGTAGCCGAGATTCGACGCCACGTTGGTGTAGGCGTTGTTGACGCTGAAATACCGCTCCTCCAGGCTCGCGAGATCGAGCAGCGCGGTCTTGGCGTCCGTGCGGTGCGCCTGCAGCACGTAGCTGGAGTAGGCGGGTATGGCGATCGCCGCGAGAATGGCCGCGATCACCATCGCGACCACCAGTTCGACCAGGGTGAAGCCGGCGGATTTTCGATGCATGGATTTCATGATGTCCTCTCGTTCAGCGGCGTTGTATCCAGGTCAGGCGGCTGGCGTTCATATTGCACTGCAAATTGGCCTGCGCCGTCGTGGGGCTGCCGCCGACGGTTTGCGTCACGACATAGTTGTTCGTCCCCGGTGAGCACGGCGGAGGCGGATTGGTGCACGTGGGCCCCGTGCACTGCGGCGGCGCCGGCGGGCAGGCGGCGCCCGTGCAGGGCGCCTGCGGCTTGTTGGTGGTGACGAGGAGCACGGTGCCGGTGCCGGACATACCCATGCCGTTGAACACGCTGCCGGCCGGCGGAGCGGCGCTGGCCGGCGGCACGAACACCGAGTTCGTGAAGGCGCCGCCGGTCAGCGGGTTGATCGCCATGGTGAAGCCGCCGGCGGAGACCGACAGGCAGTTCGTGAGCGACGCGGCGGACGGTATGACGGTGTTGACGATGAAGGTGTCGCCCACCACCACCGGGTTGTAGATCACCTGCTCGTACACCATCGGGTTGTTGGGATAGGTCGAGTTCGGCTGATTGACGTCGTCGGTGTTGGCATGGCCGATCACCAGCGGCAGATACCACCCGTAGCTGGCCGGGGAGCAGCCGGAGACCCCGGCAAAGCAGACCGCATTGCTCGTGACGGTCCGGTAGTCGACGCCGCCGTAGGTCACCGTGCTCATGCTCTGCGCCGTCAAATTGGTGGGCGTGGTGCTGCCGCCCGCGCTGAGCGCGGCGGTCGGAGCGGCCACCCCGCCGTAGGGCAGCGCCGCATACTGGACGCTCGATGCGCCGTTCCAGGTGGCCAGGTTCCAATCCCAGATGCCGTACAGCGACTGCTGGGACTGCTGGTAGCTCGCCGCCGAAGTATTGGTGAGCGGCACTTCCCGGCCGGTGCCGAACTCGAGCATCACGCGCTGATTGGGCGCCGAGTTCACCGACACCACGGATATCTTGCTGGTGATCGGCTGGCTCGAGGGCAGCGTGTACACCGCGATCGGAGTCACCGCCCAGTTGTTCGGGTTGTTGCTGGTGAGGTCGAAGCGCCAGACGTTGCCCAGCAGGTCGCCGGCGTAGGCATAGTCGGTGACGTGGTCGCTGTCCAGGTCCGCGGAGGACACGAACGCGATCCCATCCGACGATCCCGACTTCCCCGTGCTCAGGTAGTAGAACGTCGGCGCGCCCGTGGAGCTGTTCAGCACCATCACGTAGATGCCCGCATCGCCCGTCGAGCTGCCGAAGCCGTTGCCGAAGAGGGCGCCCCACAGTCCGTTGTGGAAGCGGCGGATCTGCGGCGTCCCGTAGGTGTTGCCCAGGTTCAAGCCGCAGTTCCCCGCGGTGGTGCTGGCATTCGCCGAGACGTGCGCGCAGGTCAGGGTGGAGGTGGTGCTGCCGCCGCTGGTGGTCGTGTACCAGTCGCCCATCACCAGGGTCGAGGCATTCGTCTCCGCGAACACCGGGCCGGCCGAGTCGCCGGTATTCGCCGGGTTGCTCACGTTGAGGGCGAAGATCTCCGCGCCGCCGGGACCCATGCCGCCCACCAGGATGGTGTGCCAGGCGCCGCCCCAGTACACGTCCCCGGTCCCGGGCACCGCATCGACGTCGAACTCGTGGCCGTACTGCGGATCGGAGTAGTTGTCGGCCGACGTCGTGGTCTGAATGTGATTCAGCGTGTAGTACGGCATGTAGGCCAGCAATTCCTCGCCGTCGTTCAAGGTGCCGACGAAGCTCGAGCCGCTGCCGGTGCCGACGTACACGCCGCTGGAATTGTAGTATCCGGAGCGGAAGCCGTGCAGGAAGCCGTCGTTCGCGCCCACGTACACCACGTTGATGCGCGACATCTCCTGGGTCTGATAGCTCGCGTAGCTCTGCCCCGAGTTCTCCGCCATCGTGCCGCCGTCCAGCTTGTCGGTCCAGGTGCCCGGATACAGCATGATGGGCGGACCCACCCAGGTGGGGCTCGAGTCGATGATGTCGCCGAGCACGCTGGCGCGGTCCCGGTAGCCGGTCGCGGTCAGCGCGCCGGTGCCGGCCGCGGTCTGCTCGTTGCTGCGATCGCCGCGCAGGTAGTTCAGGCGATAGGCGGTCGAGCTGCCGTCGCCGGTGTCGAGCGCCGACTGCTCGCCGGTCGTGAGGTTGGTCCACTCGAACGGAATGCCCGCGGAGCCGCTATAGGTCAGCATGGTGCGGCTGCTGGGACTCTCGGCGGTGGTCGGCCCGGCCGCGTTGGTATTCTGGCAGGTGGCTCCCGTGGCCACGCCCGTCAAGACGCAGGAGGCGTCCCAGTTGGCGTTGGTGGCCAGGTAGGCGTTGCCGTTGGCATCGACCAGCAACTCATCCGAAGTCACCGCTCCGGCCCAGTTGCTGGGATTGTAGTAGGAGAAGTAGACCTGCGAACCCTGCACCACGGGCGCGGACTGTTTCTGGTTGCCGGAGGCGGAGCCCTGCGATGACGTCGGCGGCTGGGCGTTGAAGCACATCAGCTCGTGAATGTTGGTCGCGCCGCCGTCGGAGCCGGCGAAGCCGAAGCGCACGTTCGCGGGCAGCGCGCCGTTGCTGTTGACGATGTTGTAGCCGCTGATGACGCTCATCGAGGCGCCGCCGTTGTAGCTGTACGACAGCGTCAGCAGGCCGGCGTTGGTGATCTTCAGGTTGTAGGAAATGGGCACGCCATAGCTGCTGGTGAGCTGCGAAGCGCTGCCGTTGCCGCGGTACCTGGCGCTTTCATTGGCGATCGACACGCCGTCGGGCATGTTCGAGTAGGCGAGCGCCGTGTAGTCCACGACGGGAATCGCCGGCGACACCTGGGAGAAGGTGTTGGCCGACGAGCTGTATTTCATTACCACGCCGGATGCACAGGTCTGCCGCACGGCCTCGGAAGCCGCGCTGATCGAGTAATAGCCGCCGGCCGGATTGGCCACGGTGTTGTTGGCAAACACGGTGGTCTGCATCGCGGTGGTGTAATAGGTCGGATAGGTCGCGTGCAGATACTGCCAGGTGATGTTGCCGTTGCCGCGGATGCCGACCCGGCCGCCCTGGAAGTTCGCGCCGCCGTTGATGGCGTAGGCGCCCGAGGCCGTGTTGTCGCCGGGATTCATGAAGTTGCCGTACTCGTCGATGCCCATGCCGAAGTAGGCGCCGGAGAGGCCGTCGTAACCGCGCGGCAGGCCGTTGTCGCGCAGCACCGGGTCGTAGTTGCCGACCTCGTTGGTGCAGCCGTAGGCAAGGCTGCCGCCGGTGGCGCCGAGGTCGGGATTGTACGCGGCGTCCTGCAGGAAGAAGCTGATGCCGTCCGCGCCGTCCCCGCCGCCGCTGTCGCCCTCGTAGGTCTCGGTGACGAAGGTCACCTGCAGACCCTGGCTGCTCAAGGGGAACGAGAAATTCGACAGGATGGAGCCCGCTTCCTGGTAGCCCTTCGGATAGCTGCCGTTGGTCGGCACGTTCGTGAACCGCAGCGCGCCGCCAAGCGTCGGATCGGTGCCGGGGATGGTGCCGCCCGTGCCGCCCACCAGCGGCTCGCCCTGCTGGTTGCCGATGTTCCAGTAGAACGAGCCCGAGGTCATGGAGGCGCATGACGGAATGTTGCCGGCCACCGCGCTGGAGGAGCCCGGCACGTTGACCACGGTCGCGGCCGTGGCTCCGGCCGTGAGGCAGGCGCCCTTGAAGGCGTACCAGGGGTTGGCGGCATTGCCCGCCGTGAAATTTTCACTGTAGGTCACCGTCTGGGCGTGAACCGCGGTCTGACCGAGCGCGTACAGCGCACACGTCGTCATGAAACCGGTGAGTATCTTGTTCATCAGCCACCATCCAGGTTTTGAGTGCTTGTCTGCACGATGTACGTGCTTTCGACGACCGCGGCGGTGTTGGGACTGCCGCCGTAGCCGACCGAATCGATCTGATAAACGCTGCCGGTGGCGCCGTTGGAGCCCGTGCCGATGCCGAGGTAGGAGATGTAGAACACCGGCGACTGCCAGTAGGTGCCCGCGGTGGGCGCCGTGTTGTTCAACGTCATGTTGGGCGGCGTGTAGGTGTAACCGAGCGACGCGCCCAACGAATTGGTCCAGGGCAGCAGCGCCACGTTGCCGGTGGCGAGCCCGCTGCCGCCGGTCACCGCCGTGGGCAGCGTGTTCAGGCACACCTGCGGGGTCGTGGTGGACGGACCGGAGCATGTCACGTTCGAAATGGTCTGGCCGTTCGACAGCCACCATTCCCCGTATTGCTGCGCGCTCACGGCGGCCTGCAGGGCCCGCTGCTTCTCGCGCGTGTTGCCGGCGATCTTCTCGTCGAGGCCGAAGCTGTGAAACAGGGCCATGGCGAGTATGGTCACGACCACCAGCAGGAGGAGGCTCGAGACCAACACCATGCCGCGGTGTTTCTGCCGCAACCGGCCGGCGTGGCGCAGGTGGCTTGCGCGGTTCATGTGTTCACTCCCGCCTTGTTCATGAGCGCTATGGTGCGGGTCAGGGTCAAGTATTGCGGCTGCGTGGTTTGCTGGCCCGCCAGGCACGTCGCGCCCACGGCGCAGTACATGGGATTATTGAACATCAGCGTCACCTGCACGGAGATCACATTGGGCCAGTAGCTGCCGGCAGTGACCTGCGTCGCGGTGAGATAGCTGTCGATCGAGTAGGTCCCGGAGGTCGAGACGCTCTGCACGCCGTACACGATCGACATCCATTGAACGTTGGTGGCGATGGTGGTTGTCGTGGCCGCCCCGGCGTTGGTGGTCAGCACGCACTGCAGATTTTTAGCGCCATCGACCTGAAATTTTGCAACCCAGGCCGCCGTCGGAAGCGTTGTATTGGTGCCGCCGATGCAGTTCAGGACCCCATCGTTCTGGGTGCTCGTATAGCGCACGGTGACCGTGTCGGTGGGCGCGGCGGCGGTGCCGCCGTCGACCCCGTAAATGGCCTGGCCGGCGGCCGCGAACACCCCGGTAACCGGGAATTCGGCGGTCGGGCTGTTGGTGCCGATGGGACTCGCGTAGTACCCCGAAGATTGGATGACGTCCGCCATGAGAGAAAAGGCCATGCGTTCCGTGTCGTGCAATTGACCCAGGTCGCCCTGCAGGGAGCTGGTGCGCTTCATGGCGCTGGTCAAGGTCACCAAGCCACCGATCAGGAACAGCCCGATGGTGATGGCGATCATCAGCTCGACCAGGGTGAAGCCGCGCTGCGCGGGCGATGTGTTCATGGATTTAGGCCCGCTCATGGCTCGACGTTCAGCGTGTACGAGGGACTGGTTGCCGTCTGCAGCGCCGCCAGGTTGGTCTGCTGCGAGTTGGCGGCCACGGCATTTTCCGGCCACGAGATCGTGATGATGCAGGTGACCGGGGACTGGGTCGCCGTCGGTGTGCAGGTGATGGTCGCGGTATATCCGGGTATCAGCGCGGCCAGCCCCGACGTGGCCGTGGTGCCGGCCCAGTTCTGCACGTCGTAGGCGGCGATTTGCTGGGTGCTGCAGGCGCCGGCGGCCGGCGTGGTGCAGGTTTGAGCCGTCGCGAGATTGGGGTCGCTGATGACCAGCGCAGTGCCGTTCCAGCTGATGGTGGCCAAGGCGGTCGCCGCGGAAGTCGCCCAGTAGCCGCGGTCGGCGTGCATCATGGCGGCCAGGCTCGACGCCTCGATGGCGGCGATCGTGCGGTTGCCCGACAGGTCCTCGCTCGACAGCGCCAGGGATTCCATCTTCGCCAGGCCGAGCAGACCGATGGAGCACACCACCAGCGCGACCATCACCTCGATCAGGCTGAAGCCCGCCTGCCGTGGCGAGCGGCCCGCGAGGAGCGCGCCGCGTCCGCCCCGATGAATGACAACGGGACGGCTCATGTGCACGTTCCAGTCCCGGCCTGCTGGATGGCCAGCAGCCCGATGGAGGAGATCTGCAGGCAGCGGGTCCACTGCGTGTTCTCGACCGGCGTGTTGTGCAGCGTCAACAGCGCCGTGGCCCCGCTGGCCGCCGGACTCACGATGTTCTGGCCGAATCCCTGCCGATTGAAGGTTACCGCCCAGAAGCCGCTGTTGACGGTGATCGCGTCGGTGCTGTTGTTGAATGATTTGCTGAACGCGGCTTGGACGCGCAGCGGCGCGCCGTTCGGCGTCTGCGCGCCGGTGGGGTCCGAGATGACGATCCAGCCGTTCTGCCACGAGCTGGCCGCCTGGCAGGTCGTGCCGTTCGACGAGGCGCAGACCGTGACGAACAACCCTTCCTTGATCGCCTCGGTGCGCGCGAAGCGCAGGTCGGAATTCAGGGCGTTGATCTCCGCCGACATGCGATTCGACCCGGTGACGTAGCCGAAGCTCGACGTGCCGACCCACGCGATGATACCGACGATCAGCATGACCACGACGAGCTCGATCATCGTGAAGCCCGCTTGCAAGGATTTTCGCTTGGAGAATTTCATGGACCCCAGGCTAGGCGGCCAAGCTTGCTCAGACCTTGCGATACGGCAGCGCATGCTGGAACTGTGATCGGCTCGGCGCTTTCGGCCGGCCGCGGCCTCCGCGTCCGGGCGGCGGGCCTTTCGGCCCGCGCGCAGGCCGCCCGCCGGCTTTGGGAGCCGGCGACGCCCAGCCGCGATTTTTCTCGCCGCTGTAAGCTTCCAGAAAGCTTTACTTCCTAGAATCGGACCCATGTCCTTGACATCCCCCACGGGCCCGGCTCCGCGGCCGCCCCAGCGCGGCTTCACCGTCATCGAATTGATGGTCACGGTGGCCGTGGCCGCCATTCTGGTGGCCATCGCCGTGCCGGCATTCAACAACTTCGTGCTGAACGACCGGGACATCTCCCAGATCAATTCCCTGGTCGCGAGCTTCAACTACGCGCGCAGCGAAGCCATCAAGCAAAACCTGCCGGCCGGGGTGGAGGTCTGCCCCTCGAGCAACGGCAACACCTGCAACGGCACTCCCGCCTGGTCGGGCGGCTGGATCGTCCACAACAAGGATCCTAGTCTCGCCGGAACGCCGCAGGCGGTGATCCAGGCGGTGCCCGCGCTGGCGGGCGGCAATACGGTGACCGCCGCTCTGTCGGGCGCCTCCGGCATCACCTTTCAGGGCAACGGCGGCCTCCTGAATTCCAACCAGCTGGCGATCAAGATCTGCGACCCGCGCGGCTCCGCGTTCGCGCGGGAAGTGGCGGTGGGCGCCACGGGAAAGGTCGCCGCCACCCAGACGGCCGGACAGCAGGTCTCCGGCGCGCTCCTCACCTGTCCGTGACGCCATGAACCCCGGCAATTCAACCCGATATTCAACCGCTCTGCGCCGCAGGCACCGCGGCTTCACCGTCGTCGAAGTCCTGGTGGCGCTGGTGGTGCTGTCCGTGGGTCTGCTCGGCATCGCCAAGCTGATGCTGTTCGCCGCGCGCTCCAACGACAGCGCTTACCTGCGCAGTCAAGCCACGGCCCTGGCCTACGAGATGCTGGACACCATGCGGGCCAATCGCTCCGCGGCGATTGCGCATGCCTATGACACGCCCCTCGGGACCGCGGCGGCCGGCGCGTCCCCCTGCCTCGCCGCGGCCTGCTCCGCGGCGAACCTCGCCCTGTACGATGTCTACACCTGGAAGCAGCGCCTGGCCGTCGGCAGCCTTCCCGTCGGCACCGGGGCCCTGCCGAACGGAACCGGACAGGTCGTGACGGCGACGTCGACCACGAGCCCCGCCGTGACCACGGCCATCATCACGGTGCAATGGGACGATCAGGCCGCGCAGGCGAGCTTCGCGGGAACACCGGTCGGCACGGCGGCCAACATGCAGATCGTGCTGCAAACCATTCTATGAAGCGGATGCGCGGCTTCTCGATGGTGGAGCTCATGGTCGCCGTCACGCTGGCGCTGTTCGTGTCCATCGCGGTGATTTCCGTCTTCGTCGGTTCCCGCTCGGCGTACCAGGCGACGTCCGGGACGGCGGCGCTCACCGACGGCGGCCGCTTCGCCCTGGATTTCATCGAAAACTCCGTGCGCAACTCGGGCTTCATGGCCTGCAGCCGCTCGGTGAGCCAGACCAGCCAGCTTAGTCCCGGCGATCCGCTGATGTTCGATTTCGCCGAGGCGCTCGGCGGCTACGAGGCCGGCGGCACCAGCCCGCTCGCCGGCGGCGCCTACACGGTCGGCTCGTGGAACGCCGTCACCCCGGTGGCGCCGGACGGCAACGCGGCCGACTGGCTGCCCAGCTTGGATTCTGCGCTGGCCGGCCAGGTGGTCCAGGGGAACGACGTGCTGGTGGTGCGTTCCTCGCTGCAGAACACTCAGCCCGTGTACGTGACGCAGATCGCCCCCGCCGCGAACAACTTCACGGTCACCACCCAGGGCGGCCTGCTCGCGGGTGAATTCGCGGTGATTTCCGATTGCGCCGACTCCCTGGCCATGGTGATCACCGGCGTGCAATCTTCGGGCGCCAACGAGATCATCACGCACAACTCGGGCAGCGGCCCCGCCGCCAACAGCTCCGCATCCTTCCTGCCGATGAGCTTCCAGCCGGGTTCCCAAGTGACGGCGGTCGATACCGTGGTGTACTACATCGGCAAGGGCCAGGACGGCGATGCCGCCCTGTTCGCCGCCGACCTGTACGACTTCACCCTGTCCCCGCCCTTCCAGGGGACGCTGCAGCCGAAGGAGCTGGTTCCCGACATCGAGGCCATGCAGGTGCTGTACGGCATCGACACCAACGGCACGCAGGCCGTGAGCGAGTACGTCACCGCGGATCAGGTGACCGCCTTGGTGGGCGATTTCAACAAGGTCATGAGCGTCAAGGTGGCGGTGCTCGCGGCCAGCAATCTCGAGGCGGTCAAGCCGCCCGCGGCGGCGCCCACCTACCAGTTGCTCGGCACCACGGTCACGGCGCCCGTGGATTCGCGCGCGCGGCAGGTCTTCGAGGTAACCATCGCCGCGCGCAACGCCTTGAATTGACATCCGGAGTGACCATGCGCAAACCCCATCGACTCGGCCGCGACACGCAAACCGGCGCCGTGCTGTTCGTCGCGCTCATTCTGTTGCTCGTGCTGAGCCTCCTCGCGGTGGCGGCCGCGCGCATGCAAACCGTCGAGGAGCGCATCGCCCGCAACGAGAACAACCGGCAGGTCGGCGCGGCCGCGGCGGAGGCCACGCTGCGCTACGTCGAAGCCAATCTGCAGCGCGGGACCTACCAGAATTTCGGCAACAGCCCGGGCCTGTACAACCTGAACTCGGAGATACTGAGCTACAACGGCAGCGTCCTGCAGACGCTCAACTGGTCCAGCTCGGCGCAGACGCTGACCTACGCGGGGCCCCCGTTGAACGCCGTCCCGGCGCCCAAGTACATCATCGAGAGCCTGCCGCCGGTGGTGAGCAAGGGCAATCAGTTGAACGGCAGCAAGGCGCGCCCCGTGTATCGGGTGACGGTCCAGGCCCAGGGCGCGGATCAGACGTCGACCACCGTTCTGCAAAGCATCGTCCATTACTGAGCGCGGGATCCCCCAAAGAAAGCCTGGGGATAGCGAGGAACCATCATGAGAGGCCCGAAATTGCTACCGCGCGGCGTTGGATTGATTCTTGCCGCGGCTTGCGCCGGTCTCACCGTGATGGTGGGATGGCCATCGGCCATGTCGGCCACCCAGCAGGCGCCGGCGCCGGTGCCGATCTCTCAGGTGCCGATGACCGCGGCCATACCCGCCCACCCCCAGATCCTGCTGGCGGTCGCCAATTCGCAGTCGATGGACGGTAATCTGAGCGGCGCGGTCATGACGGGCTCGGGCGCCATTGCCGCCGGCGGCGTGCTGGCCAAGTTCCCCGAATTGCAATCGTCGAGTTCGCCGGTCAATTTCACGATTCCGGCCGGCTTCACGCCGCCCGTCAATGCCGGCGCCGGCGGCGTGGCGCCGTATACGGTGCTGTCCGGCGGGGCCCTGGTCGACAATTCGCCGAGCCGCCTCAACGTCGCCAAGGAGGGGCTAGCCTCGGTGCTCACGGCCTTTCTCGGCAACGCCGATTTCGCCTTGATGGACTACACCACCGACGCTCCGCAACTGTCGACGACGTGGGCCTTCCAGATGAGCGGGCCGGGCGGATTCTCGTTCGTGGCTGCGCCGCCCACCGGGGAGTACGTTGCGAATCCCTGCTTCGGGGTCAGCCCGACCGTCGGCGACACGGTCACGCAGGACTGCGCCAATCTGGCCGCGTTCTATTCCGGATCCGTCTATACGATGCCCTACATGGCGGTCGCCGCCAGCAGCGATGATCCCGCGGTGAACGACGTGTTGTACCAGCCGGTGACCTGGGGCGGCATCGATCCCCTGTGCCTCGACTACGGCGGCGCGGTGCCCGTTTCCCCGTATCCGGCCGCGGGCGGCCCCACCGCCGCGCAGCCCTACACGCTCGGCACCTACAATTCGGGCGGTGTGGTCGAGTACTACAACTCCTCCTGGCTGCCTCCTCCCGGCAGCCAGAGTCCGCCGATCAACCCCTGCCCCACCAGGATCACGCCGACCAACGCGGGTTACGTTCCGTACTCGAACCAGGTCATGTACGAAGAGCGCGGGTTCGGCTATCTGACCTGGTGGACCTCGGCGACGGACGCCACGGTTGTGGTGCCGATGACCACGGCGGGGGCCACGCCGACGCCGCCATCCGTGGCGGCCGCCCTGGCGAAGTTCACCCCCTACCTGGCGCCGGAGACCAACGCGAGCGGCAGCGGCGAGATCAAGGCCCTGGCGGCGCAGTCTCCCATCGCCGGAATGCTCGCAGGCGCCAAGAAGTACTTCTCGGGCACGGTGCCCACGTCGAATGGCTGCGCGGCGCAGCGGTACGTCGTGCTGGTGACCGACGGCTTGCCGACGGAGGATATGCAGGGCGGTTCCTGGCCGCCGCTCGGCAGTGCCGCAGCCAATCCGGCGGCCCCCGCGCCGCCCCCGAACGGCTATGGCGTGTCCGCGACGTTCAACGGCGACGGGTCGTTGGGCACCACCAACGATCAGGCGCTCACCGACGCCATCAACCAGCTCACGGCGCTGCAGGCGGCCGGCGTGAAGACCTACATCATCGGGGTGGGCGCCGGCGTCGATCCGTCGGCCAATCCCATGGCCGCACAGACGCTCACCGCCATGGCGATCGCCGGCGGGACGGGAGCCTATTTCCCGGCGACCGACCCCGCCGCGATCGCCGCCGGCCTGCAGAGCATCGTCACCACGATTATGGCGGCCACGGTATCGACCACGTCGACGGCCACGAACTCCACCGCCCTCAACGCAACTTCGGTCGTGTACCAGTCGCAATTCACCACCTCCGACAAGTACCAGGACTGGACGGGCAACCTGTTCGCGTTTCCCATCAACGCGACGACGGGTGTGGTCGACACGTCGCCGGCCGACGCCTATTGGTCCGGGCAAGCGCAGCTCGACACGCAGAACTGGAATACCGGAAGACTCATCGCAACCTGGGACCCGGTCGCGAACGCCGGCACGCCGTTTCGCTGGAACTCGGGGACTGCATCCTCCGGCATCGCCAATTCGACGCAGCTGGGCCAGCTCCTCACCGCCTTTGCTCCCGACCCCAATGGTCAGGACGTCCTGCAATACCTGCGCGGATCGAGCGCCCAGGAGATCCGCAACGGCGGCCGGTTCCGCAACCGATCGCACACGCTGGGCGACATCGTGAACAGCGGGCCGCAATACGTCGGCGCACCCTCGCAGGGAGAGCCGTCGGCATCCTATGCGAGCTTCGCGGCCACTTATGCGAGCCGTCCTGCCGTGGTCTACGTCGGTGCGAACGACGGCATGCTGCATGCCTTCGATGCCGCGACTGGCAACGAGCGATTTGCCTATATTCCCGCGGGCGTGTATTCGAAGCTCATCGACCTGGCGTCGCCGTCGTACAACGCCACCCACCAGTTCTACGTCAACGGCTCGCCCCAGTCCTCCGACGTGCAGTTCGCCGACGGCACCTGGCACACGCTGCTGGTCGGCGCCGAGGCGCAGGGCGGCGCCAGTGTCTATGCGCTCGACGTCACCAACCCCGCCGCGATCACCTCGGAGGGGGCGCTCGCTTCGTCCGTGCTGTGGGACTTCACCGACGTCGACATGGGCCTGGGGTTCAGCACTCCCTCGATCAACGACACCGCGGCCGGCTGGCTGGTGTTCGTCGGCAACGGCTACGACAGCGTGAACGAGAAGCCCGTTCTCTACGCGCTCGATCCGCAGAGCGGCGCCATCACCTCGAAGATCGATTTGTGCGCGGCGGTCGCGCTGTCGATTCCGGGCGCCTGCAACCCGGGCGTCGCGAACGGGCTGTCCTCGGTCGCCGTCGTCAACACGGGCGGAGAGCTCACCGGGTTCGCGAACCTGCTGTACGCGGGCGACCTGCAGGGCAATATGTGGCGGGTCGACATCTCGAACGCGGATCCCACCCAGTGGGCGGTGAGTATTCTGTTCCAGGCCCGCGACGCCTCGAACAACCTGCAGCCCATCACCACGACCCCGGCGGTGAGCCTGAACCCCCGTTATCCGCAGGTGCTGGGAACGATGGTGTTCTTCGCGACCGGCGAACTGTTGGGAACGCAGGACCTCGCCGTCCAGAACCTCCAGACCATTTACGGCGTCTATGATCCGCCCGCGGGCTATGCCGCTCCCCTCACGAGATCCAGCCTGGTGCAGCAGACATTGACCGCCGTATCCTCGGGCACCACCACGCTGGATGTGGTGACCGGGAATGCCGTGGCCATCCCGACTCAAAAGGGCTGGTACATCGACCTCAGCCTGAATCCCGGTGAACGCGTGGTCACGGATCCCACGCTGCAAGCCGGCGAGCTCATCCTCACCAGCTATATTCCCAGTACCAGCGCCTGCACGGGCGGGGGCAGTTCGATTTTCTACGTGATCAATTACGCGACGGGTTCGAGCTTCCCGAGCCCGCAGTTCGACGTGAACGGCGACGGCATCATCAATTCGAAGGACACCGTCGGCTCAGGCGGAGCGGCGCAGAATCCGGTGGCCATGTCGCTCGGCAACGTGTTTGCCTCGGCGCCGACCACGATCTCGACGGCCGGAGGTTCCATGGCCCTCACGACCTTGTCCAATGGGACCATTTTGACCACGCAACTGGCGGGGCAGACCCTGAGCCGCCAGGGCTGGTGGGAGGTACGCTGATGAAACCGTCCAAGATCTGGGGCTTGGGCTCGCTGCTGGCACTGGCGCTGCTCGCCGCGCCTCCCCCGGGTTGGAGCACCCGGGTGGTTGGTCAAATCGTCACCGGCCAGGTCACCTCCATGCCCGCAGCGGGGCAGATCGAGGTGGATCATCAGGTCTATCGCGTGCGGGCGGGCACCTCCGCGGATAGGAACCTGCGCAAATTTCACATGGGCCAGAGGGTGGATCTCGAACTCGATGGCCCCGTCGTGGCCACCGGCGCGCAAGTCGTGTCGATCGCGGTCCATGCCGGGACCGGAGGCGCCAATGACTAGGAGCCCGCCTTCGGGGCGCGGCTTCAGCCTCATCGAATTGATGATCGCGGTGGGCATCGTCGGGATTCTCGCGGCCATCGCCATCCCGAGCTACATGAACTACACGCGGACGGCGAACCGCACCGACGCCACGCGCACCATGACCATCGATTCCCAGGCGCTCGAGCGCTGTTATTCGCAGTATTTCAATTACACCAACGCCGGCTGCTCGGCGCAGGCCGGAACGGCCCCTTCGGCTCAAGGGTACTACTCGGTGACGATTGTCATACCCGCGGCCGGCACCAGCTTCACGATCACCGCGGTGCCGGCCGCGGCGCCGCAGACCAACGACACGACCTGCGCGCAATTCACCTTGGACAGCTCGGGCAAGCAGGCCGCTCTCGCCAGCGACGGCAGCACCAACACCACGACCACCTGCTGGGGTTCGTCCTAGGGCAGCCGGGGCTCGACCCAAGCCGCCACCGGGGAATCAATCGACCGACTGCCGTCAGTTCGCCTTGTAGCCCCGCCCCTCGACGCAGGCCATCATCGCGCGGCGATAGTCGCTGGGGTTCGCGGCCCCGGCCTGCGTGGCCGCCCATTGCTGGCATTCGCGCTTGTCGATCGACTGCTGGGCTTCGGATTGCCCATTCATGGGATACATGAAAATTTGACCGCCGACCGCGGCGGCCGGATCGGACATCGGCGGCGCACCGGCGGCCGGAGCGCCGGCCGGCGGCCCCGAGGGCGGCGGCGCCGAGGAGTCCGAACCGCTGTTGTCGGGATACGCCACGGGCGGAGGATCCGTCGCCGTATAGCCGCTGTAGTCCGGATTCCAGCTGTAATAGACGTCGTTGGCGTAGTAATAAGGCATGCCGCCGTACCAATAGGTCGCATAGGCGAGCGGCAGCACCGGCAAGAACCAGGCAAATCCCGGGCCGTAATAAGCGCGCGGCCAGAAGCCGCCATGCCAGTAGCCGCCGCCCCAATGAGCGCCGGTCGAATATCCGTGACCGTAGGACCCGCCGCCGGGATAACCGTAGGCCGCCCGGCCGCCATATGTGGAACCATGGAAGCCTGACGCGTAGCTGGATCCCGTGTAGGCGTGTCCGCCATAACCCGAGTAATGCGCCGCCGGCGCCCGTCCCACCCCGCCGACATGGCCGCCGCCGACATGACCGCCTCCCGAATGCCCCGCCGACGCGTGACCACCGGAACCGCCTGCGTGACCGCCGCCATGGCCCTGTGCCCAGACGGGCGCCGCGGCCAGCGCGGCTCCCAAACAGCCGGCCGCCAAGCACACACGTCGAATCATGAAGCTCATGGCTCTCATCCTCTCACGTCTCGAAAGAGACCTCCTAGAGACAACGCGGTTCGGTCCGATCGGTGCACAGACCCGGACGTCATATAACTTAATCAGCCCCTGGGCCCATGCGCGCTGCATTGAACATAATGTAGGCGGTGCGCCCCGGGGCCGCCTCGAAGAATCGTGAATTGCTTTCATTCACGATCACCGATCCGACATAGCTGCGATTCGCAAGATTATCCACACTGGCAAACTCGCTGAAGCGCCAGCGGCGCGACTCCTGCTCGAATCCGAAACGTAAGTCCTCCACCCAGTAGCCGGCGGCGGCCGCGGTGTTCAGGTCGTTCGCATAGATATGCGCCCGGCTCTGCGCCTCCGCAGTGGCCGTGAACCCGAGAGGCGCATAGCGCCACGTGAGCCCGGCGTACAACGCATTCATCGGCACGGCGGGCAGGTAGCTGCCGGCGTGCACCAGCTCGTAATTGGCCGGCGGCGCCGCGCCCGGCGAGTGGGGCGCACAGGGCGTGCCCACGCAGGTGTCATAGGCCTGGCCGACCACCGCTCGCAGGTAGGTGTAGGCCACGTGCGCGCTGAAGCCCCCGGCCCAGGCGCCGTCCAATTCCAATTCCGCCCCATGACGGTTGGTCTCGCCGATGTTCTGTTCCACGGCACGGCCATTGCTGTTCGCGAGCACGGAAAGCTCGTCGACGGTCTTGATGTAGAAGCCGGCGAGTTCCGCCCGCAGCCACCCCGTGCCGGCCTTGACGCCCACCTCGTAGTTGTCGCTGCGCGCCGGCTTCAGCGCAAGATTGAGGCCGGGAGGGTCTCCGGTCGTGGATCGATAGGCAAGGTCATTCAACGTCGGCGTCTCGAATCCTTTGCCGTACGATGCGTACACATTCACGGCCTGCGAGGCGCGGAAGGTGACCCCGGCCACCGGACTCACCGCGGAGTAATCCACTGCGCTGTCGGGCGCCGTGGTGCCGGGCAGATGATCGTGCGACGTCACGTCCACCGCGTTGTTGCGCACGCCGGCGATGAGTCTCCACCGTGCATCGGGGTCCCACTGTGCCTGCAGGTATTGATCGAAGTCATGGACATGATTGGCCTCGTTGCGCCGCACTTCGCCCTCCACGCCCAGCTCAGAGCCGATGTAGTTGAGATACCCCATCCGCGCCTCTTCCAGGTCGTCGTAGCTGAGGCCCCCCACCACCAGCAGCGCGGTTTCGCCGATCGCGCGGCGATCGCTCACGTGCGCATCGATGCCCCAGTAGGCGCGATCCAGGTCGATGACGCCGCCGGGATTCAGGTCGGACCGCTCCTCCGTGGCTTGTGGAATCGCCTGATACTGCGTGGCGGCCCGATGCCCGGCGTACCAGGTGGTGTTGATTTCATCGGCCGCGCTCAAGCGGTCGTCCCAGACGACGCCGAGCTGCTCCTGGCTCAGGTCCTTGCGCGTGTCGTAGGCGATGGCTCCGACACCCGCCTGGCGTCGATCCTGGTCCAGCTGCGCCTGGGTGAGGCCGAGCGGATCCTGCACGAACGGCGTCTCGACGGCGTTGGCCACGAGGGTGAGCGTGGACGTGTCGCTCAGCGGAAACTTGAGTTTGCCGTTGAATACGTCGCGCTCCGCGTCGCTGTGATACCGGTATCCGTCGGTTTGAAAGTGCGATGCGTCCAACACGTAGTTGATGACGCCGTCATTGCCCGTGGTCTTGACGGCGTAACGCTGCGTGTTGAACGTTCCGTACTCGGCGGTGGCGTCCACCCAAAGCCCAAGCGCCGCGTCCTGCGTGAAGATGGCGATCACCCCGCCCGAGGAATTGCCGTACAGCGCCGAGAACGGGCCGCGCAGCACCTCGATTCGATCGGCCGATCCGAGATCGAATTGCGAGAACTGGCCCTGGCCGTCCGGCATCGTGCCCGGAATCCCGTCGGAGTACAGGCGCACGCCCCGTACGCCGAAGCTCGAACGCGCGCCGAAGCCGCGCACCGACAGCTGCAGGTCCTGCGCGTAGTTCTGGCGGCTTTCGGCGGACACGCCGGGCACCGTCATCAGCGACTCCGACAAGTTCACCTGCAGCTGGCCGAGCTGGATGGCGGCCCGGTCGACGCGGTCGATGGAGGCCGGCAGGTCGGCGCTCGACTCGGCGTATCGCGTCGCGGTCACCACGACGGGCGCGAGTTCCAGCGGCTCGTCGGCCCGGGCCGGCCGGCACATCGCGCCCGATAGGAGACTCAAACCGGCGAGCACCGCCCGGGTGTTCTCGTGCATTTTTTTGCGCATCCCCCATTAAGTCATGGGCGATGGACCCCGAGCATCCGTGGTTTCCCGTAGAATCCGGCGCGCCCGCCGGGCCGCCGGTGGTTTCCCCTAGAAACCCTCCGCTTGAAAGACGATCCGGCCTCCGGCGACGGTCTGCAGCACCTTGGTCCCGGCGATTTCCTCCGCGGGGATCTTCAGCACGTTTCGATCCAGCACGATGAAGTCGGCGAACTTTCCGGCCTCCAGCGAACCCGTGAACCGATCCTGGTGCAGTTCGTACGATGAATTCATGGTGATGGCTCGCAGGACGGCGGCACGCGTGAGACCGGGGTCCTCGCTCAGCCGGCCGGCGTACTTGGGCAGCGCGGCCGGCGAGTTGGTGCGCGTCACTCCGACCTTGAGCGCGAACCATTCATCGAGGGGATCCACGGGCCAATCGCTGCCGTAGGCGATGCGCGCCCCGGCCTCGCTCAGGAATCCCGCCGGCTCCATGTATTTGTAGCGCGCGGGACCCAGGTAATCGCGGGCATTGTCCACGGTGTCCGATGCGGGCTTTTCCCACTGGAACGACAACACCGGGTTGACGTTCAATTCCCGGTAGCGGGGGAAATCGGCCGGATCGACGATCTCGTCGTGCGCTATCGCGCAGCGGACGTCCTTCTTCGGGAACGCCTCGCGCACGGCCTGCACGCCGTCCAGGCCCTCGTGCACCGCCCGGTCGCCGTCGGCATGCATGTGAGGCTCGAACCCCGCGGCCACGACGCTCTTCAGGAGCGATCGCAGGATTGGCGCGGGGAAATACACCTCCGGCCCGCGATTCGTCCCCGGCGCCCAGGACTGACCGGCGCCATCCCCCTGCGGCGCGAAATACGGTTGCAGCATCGCGCCCGACATCGCCGGCGCCGTGATCACGCCGTCGAGGAACAATTTCACGTTGCGCGCGGTGATGCCGGGTTCCGGCCGCAGCGGTCCCTGGTCGTAGCGGCGCGACAGCGCCACGACCTTGTCGGTTGCCGTTGCCGGGTCGCGGCCCTCCGACGGCGTGATGAGCAGCGCGAAGTGTGCGCGGGCGGTCAGCTGGCCGTCGCGCCGGAGTTTGGAGAACGCCTCGAGCGCCGGGCGCTCGGCCGCTGCATCCAGAAAGGTCGTGATGCCCTGCTTGCGCATCGCATCGAGCGCGGCCTGGGCGCTCTTGACATCGTCCTCCGGCGTGGGACTCGGCATCTTGCCGGAAACCAGGGCCTGCGCGGCGTCATCGAGCAGTCCCGTGGGATTGCCTGCCGCATCGCGCCAGATCTTGCCGCCGAGCGGATCTGCCGTCGCGGCCCGCAGCCCTGCGATCTCGAGGGCGCGCGAATTCACCAGCGAGGAATGTCCGAAGGAGGACGCTATCAGGATCGGCCGCCGCGTCTTGAGCGCATCCAGCGTCTCGGAGTTCGTGACCACCCCGGCGGGCACCATGCCCTCCTGAAACCAGTTCACCACCTCGAGCCATCCGTCCGGCTCCTGCTCCCGGGTGGCATCGAGGCACGCCTGGATCCTCGCCTGCATCTGCCCGATGCTGAGCTGTTCATAGTTCAAGCTGCATTTGAGCAGCGCGGCGCCTCCCTGCAGCGGATGCATGTGGCCGTCCACCAGGCCGGGCATGAGCATCCGCCCGTGCAGATCGAAGACCCGGGTCTTCTCCCCGACGAAGGGCGCGAGACCCCCGTTGCCGCCCACGTAGACGATGCGGCCGCCGCGAATCGCCAGCGCCTGCCGCACGCTGTCGCGCGCATCGACCGTGTAGACGAAGCCGTTGCGGTACACCGTGTCCGCGGGCGCTGCCGCGCGCGCCGCTGCGCCCAGGGCGGGCACCCCGCCGGCGGCAACCGCCCCAAGAACGGCCAGCGCGAGCCACATCCGCCGAATTCCCAACTTGTCGTCAAACCGCATCGAGAGCGCCTCCCAGATCCGCGATCAAATCGCCTGCATCCTCAATTCCCACCGAAAGCCGGATCAGCGCGTCGGTGATCCCGATCCGATCGCGCGTCTCCTTGGACAACCCCGAGTGCGTGGTGCTGGCCGGATGAGAAATGAGCGACTCGGTGCCCCCCAGACTCACGGCCAGCTTGATGACCTGCAGCGCATCGAGCAGGCGGAACGCCTCGGCCTCGCCGCCCTTGACGGCGAAGCCGAAGGTCGACCCGGGACTCGTGCATTGCCGCTCGAACACCGCGCGCCGCGGATCGTCGTTGCCGAGGAATCCCAGGTAGTTCACGTAGGCAATCTTGGGATGATTGCGCAGGAACCCGGCCACCAGCGCCGCGTTCTGCGCCGACCTGTGCATGCGCAGCGACAGCGTCTCCATGGATCGCATGATCATCCACGCGGTGTTGGGATCGAGCTGCGTGCCGAGGGCGCCGCGCAGTTTCTTGATCGGACCGACCAGGTCGCGGCCGCCGGCGACGCCGCCGGCGACCAGGTCCGAGTGGCCGCCCACGTACTTGGTCAGCGAATACAGGACGAGATCGGCGCCGTGCGCCAGCGGCCGCTGGAACACCGGTCCGAGAAAGGTGTTGTCGACGAACACCGGGGGGCGGCCGCCGCTCTGCCGCTGGCCGATCGCAAGCGACAGCTCGCGCATCAGGTGAAGATCGACCAGGCTGTTGGTCGGATTCGCCGGGGTCTCCGTCATGATGAGGCAGACCCGCCCCCCCGTCTCCTGCGCCAGGGCCGAAGCGCGGGCGGCGGCCGCCGTCGCGGCCGCCCGGTCGCACCCCGCGGTGAAGCTCACGGCGCTCACGCCGAACCCAGGAAGGGTCTTCTCGATGAGGGTTTCGGTGCCGCCGTAGAGGGGCTGGCTCATCAGAATGACGTCGCCCGGCCGCACGTAGCACCACAATGCCGTCGAAATGGCGGACATGCCGCTGGAGAACACCGCCGCCGACTCGCACTCTTCCCACAGGGCCAGACGATCCTCCAAGACCTCCAGATTGGGGTTGTTGAAGCGCGAGTACACGAGACCGGACGTCTGACCGGCGCGCGGCTCGCGCCTTCCCGACGTGTAGTCGAAGAAATCCTTGCCGTCCTGCGCCGTCTTGAAGACGAAGGTCGAGGTGAGGAAGATCGGCGGCTTGAGCGACCCTTCGGACAATGCAGGGTCGTATCCGTATCCCATCATCTGGGTTTCGGGCTTCAGCACGTGCTGGCCGATTTTCCGTTTATGATAAGCGTCGTAACTCACGTTGCCCCCTTAGGTTCGCAATGACCGGCAATATACTCTGCCCGCGGTTGCGGGTGGGGCCGGACGCGCCCGCATTCCCAGGAAAGACGATCTCGTGCTATTGACCCTCATCGCCGCCGCCGCCTTCGCAACCACCATGGCGGGTGGATTGCTGGCTCTGAAGGTGCGCGACCGGCTGCATCTGATATTGGGTTTCAGCGCCGGCGCGGTGATCGGCGTCGCCTTCTTCGACCTGCTTCCCGAGGCCGTGTCGATCGGCATGAAACATCACGGCGCATCCGCCATTTTCTCCACGACGGCGCTCGGATTCCTGTCCTACCTGGTGCTCGACCGGATCCTCTCGTTCCACGGCGACACGGCGCACCGCGCGGGCGTCACCGCGGCCGTGCTGTGCGTTCACAGCCTCCTGGACGGGGTCGCGATAGGGGTCGCCTTTCAGACCTCCAGGGCGGTCGGGGCCATCGTCGCGATCGCCGTGCTAACCCACGATTTCTCGGACGGCGTCAACACCATGAACGTCGTCCTCAGGAACCGGGGGGCGCGCCCGCAGGCCCTGCGCTGGCTCCTGCTGGACGCGGTGGCGCCCGTGTTCGGCATCGTCTCGACGTTTTTCTTCGTCGTGCCGGCGGCCGGCTTCGGGATGGCGCTTGCCTTGTTCGGCGGATTCTTTCTGTACATCGGCGCCAGCGATCTGATTCCGGAGAGCTACCACGGGCATCCGAAGTTCCTCACCACCGCCATGACCCTGGCCGGAGCCGCCGTCTTGTACGCCGCCGTGAAGCTAATCGGGTAGCGCGGACAGAGAATCGGGTGCGCTGGTCGCCGCAATGCCCGCGGACGCCGACATGATGCACGCAATGGCCGCCCACTGGACGAGGTTCAAGGACTCGCCCAGGAAGATGAGGCCTGATATCGCACCCAGCGCGGGCTCCACGCTCATCAGCACGCCGAAGGTGCGGGTCGGCAGGCGCGTGAGCGCGAACATCTCGAGCGAATACGGCAGTGCGCTCGAGAACAACGCCATTGCGCAGGCGGCCGGCAGCAGGCCGGGCGAGAACAGCGCAGAGCCCGCGTGCGCCACGCCGATGGGCACGATGGCGATCGCGCCCGCCAGCGTGCCCAGCGCGGCGGTCTGCCCGCCGTGGGCATTCCCGGCCTTCTTGCCGAAGACGATGTAGAGGGCCCAGCACAGGCCGGCGGCGAGCGCAAATCCGATGCCCGCCGGATCGAGCGGTTTCGATTGCGCTCCGAGGGGCAACAAGGCGATCAGACCGATCGCGGCCAGCGCGATCCACGCGAAATCCCCTGCGCGCCGCGACGTCGCGCTCGCCACCGCGAGCGGTCCCGTGAACTCCAGCGCCACCGCGATGCCGAGCGGAATGCGGTTCAGCGACGTATAGAAGAACAGGTTCATGGAGCCCATGGCCAATCCGTAAATCGCGATGGACCGCGCCGCGCTCGCGGTCGGCCGCACTCGCCAGGGTCGCCAGACGATCCACAGCATGGCGCTCGCGAGCCCGAGCCGCAATGCCGTGGCTCCCGAGGTGCCCACCAGGGGAAATAGGTGCTTGGCGAGCACCGCTCCGAACTGGATGCTGCACATGGCGAGGGCCAGCACGGCAATCGGCATGGCCGTGGAGCGAGGCTTGAATCCCTGGCGCTGAGTCACAATAATCCGGTGGGCGTGCAAACCCGCACATTAGCATCAGAGCGGCGTCACGGCTGCTTCCTGAAGGAGCATTCGATCCGCATCGACATGGAATCCCCCGCCGCGCCGGCGACGCTTGCGGCGCTGCTGCCGCTGGACCGTACCCGGATCCCCCGCGGCACGGTGCCGCTGGCGCGTCATCTTCTGGGCAAGGTGCTGGTGCGCGAGTTGGACGGCACCCGGGTTTTCGGCCGCATCGTCGAGACCGAAGCGTATCTGGAGGACGACCCGGCCTGTCACGCCTATCGGGGCATGACGCCGCGCAATCGCGCCCTGTTCCTGGATGTGGGACACGCCTACGTCTACCTGTGCTACGGCACATCGTATCTCCTCAATGTGTCGAGCGAACGCGAGGGCACGGGCGCCGGTGTCCTGTTGCGGGCGCTCGAACCCCTGTCCGGCACCTCGTCCCTGCGCAACGAACGGCGGCTCCGGCCGCTCGACCTCACGCGCGGACCCGGGCGGCTGACAGCCGCGCTCGACGTCGATCTGCGGCACAACGGCATTGATTTGTTCTCCCCCGGACCTCTGTGGATCGGCAGCGACGGCACCGCCGTCAAGGCCGTCGGCACCAGCACCCGGATCGGCCTCACCAAGGGCGCGGACGCGCCGCTGCGCTTCTTTCTCGCGGGCAGCCGCTACCTGAGCGGATCCCGGCGGCAGAATGCTCACGCCGTTTGACCCTTTTCTGGCGGCGCAGCCGGCGCTGATCCTGGACGGCGCGCTGGCCACGGAACTCGAGCGGCGCGGCGCCGACTTGAACGACCCGCTCTGGTCGGCCAAATGCCTGATCGAGCGTCCCGACATGATCCGCGCCGTGCATACGGACTACTTTCGAGCGGGCGCCGACGTGGTCACGAGCGCGACCTATCAGGCCACCTTCCAGGGGTTTCAGCGCCGCGGAATCGACCCGCGCGCGGCGGCGGCCTTGATGCGCGGCGCCGTGACGCTGGCCATCGAGGCCAGGGATGAGTTCTGGGCGGTTGCGGCCAATCGGACGTCGAGGCTGCGTCCGCTCGTGGCCGGGTCGATCGGTCCCTATGGCGCGATGCTGGCCGACGGCTCGGAGTATCGGGGGCGCTATCCGATCGGCGATGGCGAGCTGCGCGACTTTCATGCGCCCCGGCTCGAGGTCCTCGCGGAGTCGGGCGCGGACATCCTGGCCTGCGAGACCCTGCCGTGCCTCCGCGAGGCGCTGATCCTGGCGAAGCTGCTGCAGGGCTATCCCGCGATGTGCGCCTGGATCAGCTTTTCATGCCAGGACGGCAGCCGCAACTGCGAAGGCGAGGACATCGGCGAATGCGCCGCCGCGTTGAATTCGAGTCCCCAGGTGGCCGCGATCGGCGTCAACTGCACGCCTCCGAAGTTCGCGGCTTCCCTGCTGAAGCGCCTGCGCGAGCGCACCTCGAAGCCGCTCATGGCGTATCCGAATTCGGGAGAGAAGTACGATGCCGCCGCGAAGGTCTGGCATGGGCACGCGGCCGGTGAGCCCGTGGCCGCCTACGCCCGCGAGTGGCTCGCGGCCGGAGCGCGCATCATCGGCGGCTGCTGCCGCACCACCCCGGCGGACATCGCCACGATCCGCGCCGCCGTGCGCTGACCCTTGGGGTCAATGTTCGGAAAAATGCGGCTCGCGCTTCTCGAAGAATGCGCGCACGCCCTCGACGCAATCCTGGGTCTCCAGGGTCATCTCCTGGGCGCTGCGTTCCGCACGCAATTGCTCCTGCAGGGAATTGTCGAAGGTGGATGCATTCAGCGCGCGAATCTGGCCCAGCACCGCCATGGGTCCGGTCGCGAGCCGATGGGCGAGCGCCTGCGCGCGGGGCACCACCTCGGAGTCCGGCACCACCTCATAGGCGAGCCCCCAATTGAGGGCGGTCCTCGCGTCGATCTTCTCTGCCAGCATCAGCGACGACAATGACCGGCCGCCGCCGATCCGCCGCGCCAGATGGAACGTGATGCCCGCATCGGGCACCAATCCAAGGCGCGAGAAGGAAGGATGGAAATACGCGCTCTGCCCCGCCACGATGATGTCGCAGGCCAGCGCCAGGCTCATGCCCGCGCCCACCGCGGCGCCGTTGACGGCCGCCACGATGGGGAAGCGAAAGCCGCTCAGCCGCAGGATCAACGGGTCCATGAAGCGGCGCATCTCGAAATGGGCGCGCTGCCTCGCCTCGTGAGATTTCAAGTCGATCGAGTGAAGATCGAGACCGCTGCAGAACACGTCGTTGCTGCCGGTCAACACCACCGCACGCGCACCGCTGTCGCTCTTCTGGATCTGGTCGAGAGCCACGTGCATGGCCCGGATGATGGTGATGTCGATGGCGTTGCTGACGGCCGCACGGTGCAGAGAGAGCGTCGCAACCCCGTCGTTCACCTGGAAGGATAATGAATGAGTCATGCCCTCTGTCCTCCGCCGACGGGATCCTTCGGGGGCATTTGACTTATGTGCCCCGCGCGCGCCCCGTGTCGCATTTCGATCATGCCCCTTGGACCAGGGCGCTGCAAGCGCTCCCGCGGCTCCACGGCGCCCGAGGCCGAATTGCACGCGATTCGCCGATCCCGCACACTGCCGCAGCGCCATGGCGCTGCTGTGCGAGGTGATCCGATGCCCAAGAAGCTACCCCATGCGGACCGCGGACCGTTGCCCGAGGCGCAGCGCCGCGGCCGGGGCGCCCGCGCCCCGGCGCTCGTGGCCGTCGCTCTCGCCATGGCCGGCTACGCCGCCGGTTCGGCAAGGGGCGCCGCAGACCCCGCCGCGGCGTTGCCCAGCGAGATCCCCGAGCACTTCGCGCCGCGCATGGACTCCTTCGACTACACGAAGCGCGAAGTCATGATCCCGATGCGCGACGGAGTGAAGCTCAAGACGGTCATCCTCATTCCCCATGGCGCCGCGCGCGCGCCGATATTGCTGACCCGTACGCCCTATGGAGCAGCCGCCCGATTCTCCAAGAGCGTGAGCAGCCATCTTTCGGCCCTCATCGGCAGCTCCGATGTGGCGGACGACGCGGTCGCGAGCGGTGCCTACATCCGGGTCGTGCAGGACGTGCGCGGAAAGCACGATTCGGAGGGCGACTACCTCATGAACCGGCCCCTGCAGGGACCGCTGAATCCGACCTCGGTCGATCACGCGACGGACACCTACGACACGATCGACTGGCTGGTGAAGAACCTCCCGGAATCCAACGGCAAGGTCGGCATTCTGGGAATTTCGTACGATGGATTCACCTCATTGATGGCGCTGGTGCATCCGCATCCCGCGCTGCGCGCGGCGGTGCCCATCAACGCCATGGTCGACGGATGGATGGGAGACGACTGGTTCCACCACGGCGCGTTCCGCCAGGACAGCCTCACTTACTACCACAACCAGGAAGCCACCCGCGACAGCGGTCTCGCCTGGTGGACCGACCACTACGACGACTACGATGCCTGGTTGTCGGCCGGGTCCGCAGGCGACATGGCGCGCCTGCACGGCCTGGGCGACATCGGATTCAACACGAAGGTCATGCAGCACCCGGCCTACGACGATTTTTGGGCCTCCCAGGCCCTGGACAAGATACTGGCGGCGCAGGGCGTCACGGTCCCCGTGATGCTGGTCCACAGCCTCTGGGATCAGGAAGACATCTACGGCAACATCGCCGTGTACAAGGCGCTGCGCGCGCAGCACGCCGCCGCGCCGCTGTATCTCGTGATCGGGCCGTGGTACCACCACCAGGAGCGCCTGGACGGCAGCCGGATCGGCGCCATCGAGTTCGGCGCCGACACGGCCGCGTACTTTCGGCTGCACTTGCTGCGTCAATTTCTGGATCATTTTCTAAAGGACGACGCGCCGCCGCTCGACCTGGCGCCCGTCACCGCCTTCCAGACCGGCGCCAATCGCTGGCTGTCGCTGCCCGAGTGGCCGCCCTGCTCCGCCGGTTCGGCCTGCGCCATGAGCGGTGAGAGGATGTACTTGCAGCCCAACGGCGGCCTGGGGTTCAATGCGCCGGCGGCATCCAACGCCGACTCCTACGTGTCGGATCCCGCAAAGCCCGTACCCTATTTGCCGCGCCCGATTCACGTGCACGGGGACGGCGCCTCGGAGTGGCAGACCTGGCTCGTGAGCGATCAGCGCGATGCGGCGTCGCGCACCGACGTACTCGTCTTCACCACACCCGCACTCACGGCGCCGGTGACCATCAGCGGCGAACCCGTCGCCAATCTGTTTGCATCGACCAGCGGCACCGACGGAGACTTCGTCGTGAAGCTGATCGACCTGTATCCGGATGAAGTGGGACGCGATGAGAAAATGGGCGGCTACCAGCTGATGGTCTCGGCGGACATCCTGCGGGGCCGATACCGGCAATCGTTCAGCGCCCCGGCGCCGATCCCCGCCAACAGCACGCAGGTTTTCCGCTTCGCGCTGCCCACGGCCAACCACGTGTTCCTGCCCGGACATCGAATCATGGTGCAGGTTCAGTCGACGTGGTTTCCTCTGTACGACAGGAACCCGCAGACCTACGTCGACAACATCTTCTTCGCGAAGCCCTCCGACTATCGCAAGGCCACCATCAAGGTCTTCGAGGGCGGCCGGAATGCGAGCTTCGTCGAATTGCCGGTGGTGCCGGCCTCAGCCGCTCGCTGACGCGCGGGGGCGAAGCCTAAGCGCCTCGCCCCCGCGGCCGGGTTGACCTTAAGCGGCTCCCCCGCTCCGGCTAGCGTTCCGGCTCGTGTTCGTGCTGTTCCCGTTCGCGTTGTTCCCGCTCGCGGTCGGCCGGCGCCTTGGGCGGCTGGGCCTTGGGCGCCTGGGCCTGGGGATTCGCGGCGCCCGGTGCACGCGTCCCGTTCGCTTGGCCGCCCGGCGGCGGTGCGGCGCCCGGTGCACGCGTGCCGTTCGCTTGCCCGCCCGGCGGCGGTGCGGCTCCCGGCCGCGGCGCGTTGTTCGGCTGCCCGGCTCCGGGAGCATGTGCTCCGTTGAAGGGCTGCCCCGCGCCCGGGCTGGGCGCGTGCGGCGGCGGAGTCGGCGCGCCTCGCGCGGCCACCACCCCTGGAGCGTACAAGGCCCCGGGCCGCGGCGTCGCGGCAATCGCTGGGTGTCCGCCATTGACGCCGGCCGCCAGCGCCGGAGTCTGCAGCGCCTGTTGCCGGTGCTGAACCTGCATCGGGGTGGGCGCCACGTGCGGCTGCTGCGCCGCCGCGCGCTCCTGCGCGCTGGGCGTTGCGGCGACTCCACCGGGGCCGCCGTTGTAGCTCACATTGTTGACCGTGGTGTTGTTGACGGTGACGTTATTGACGTAGGTGTTGTGAACGACGGTGGTATTCACGTTCATCACCGCGGTGTTGTACGCGAACGAATTGCCCGCCCACCGTCCTCCGCCGAAGCCGACGCCCACGTAACCGAAACCGTAGTTGACCCCGCCGTAGAAGCCCACCGTGGGGCCCCAGTAGCCGACGTGCCAGCCGTACGCTCCGCCCACGAAGCCCCAATAGCCCGGGGTCCATAGCAGGCCCACCTGGGGCGGTTGCACCCAGGTGCCGGGCACCCAGTAATAATCGCTGCCGCCCCAATACCAATAGCCCGGGGTCCACAGATATCCGTCCTGCGGGCACGGCGGCTGCGTATACACCGGCAGCGGCGGCGGCGCCTGCTGGGCCTGGACCTCGACCTCGACCACCGGCGCCGAATAGGCCGGCGGCGGTGCATAGGTGGGCGGCGGCGGTGGCGGCGTGTAAACGGGCCGGGGCGGCGGTGGCGGCCGGTAGACGGGCTCCTGGACCACGCAGGCGCTGAGCACGGCCGAGGTGGCGACGAGCGCAGCGAGGGCGCGCAGAGGAATTGATGTCTTGTGCACTGATATTGTCATGAATTACCCGCCGTCATTGATCAAATGAATCCCGTCGCAGGATGAGCCCGTCTCCTGCCCCTGAATCGTACAACGTCACAATCCGGGAAAGGATTACGACCGTGAACGGAATGTAACCGTCCGATCGCACCCGCGCCCGAGTCGCCCCGAGGTCCTCCTGAGGATCAGGGCCTGGGCGGAGCCGCGGCGATGATGGCCCGAAGCTCCGAGAGCTTCTGTTTCACCACTTGGGCGTTCTCCGGACCCATCCGGATCAGCAACTTCTGTCCGGCCGGCCGCGACTCCAATGCCGGGTCGGCGAACAGGTACATGACGTTCGGCCGGACGAGATCGATGGGTCCGGTGACTTGCGGGGTCACCATCAGGCCGTCGATCACCTTGACCAGCCGGTCGTTGAAGTAGTCGTTGGGATATCCCAGATCCTGATATGCCTTCTGGAACAGGGGATAGAAGCGCAGATACACCGCGGCAACGCGCTTCATGTCCAGCTGGCGCAGCGCGTCGATCAGCGGCGCATAGCGCTGGTAATTTTGCGCGCCGAGCGTCGCATGCAGTTCATCGCCCTTGGCCACCAAGGTCCCCGGCGCGGGCACGATGGGGCGCCGGCTCACCGCCACCTTCTGGCGCGGCAGATTGTCGATGGTCACCACGATGTTGCGGATCAGGTTCTCCGGCACCAGGAACGAGGCCAGCGAACCGCCGCTCGAGTCCTTCAGCGCATCGCCGAAGGGCTGGTCGCTGTCGCCGAGATCCGGCAGCGGCCCCTTGGAGGCGTCGGCGGCGGGAAGGGGATGCTCGATGGCCGGCGCCGGCGCCGCGGCGGGGGCGGCCGGCGGAGCCGCAGTGGCGGCCGGCGTCGCATGACGGTTGTGCCAGTAATATCCGCCGGCGACGATCGCAAGCCCCAATCCGACGGCGGCACCGATCAGCGGCCCTCGGCTCGCCGGTTCAGTGAACATGTGGTCTGCCATGCCCCATTCTTCAGCCAATCGTGCGGGTGCGCAACTGCAATTCGTGCTCATGATAGTCGATGATGAGCGTATCGAGCACGCCCAGCGCGTCCATTCCGATCAGGATGGCGGGCTGATCGGTGAGCTTCCATTGCTTGAAGATGTACAGATCGGCAAAGGTGACGCCGGGGTCGTTCATCCGGATATCGCCGAGCTGGATGGCCGGCGTCGCGATGATCTCGCCGTCCGCCACGTCCAGCGTGGCGCCGACGATCTCGTCGGGCTTGCCCCGGCCGCGCTGATTGGTGCGCGCCAGCGCATTGCGCAGGGCGAGATTCGCGATGGTGGTTTGACCACCGGTGTCGATGATGGCCTTGCAATGCACCGATCCCACGGCGGCGTCGACCACGATCAGCTGCCCGCGAATCGAACGGAACGGAATGCGCACGAACCCGCGGCCCGTTCTCTCGTCGTGGGAGTACGTGATCGTGATCTTGTCGTGGTGAAAATCGATGAAGATCCGCTTGTTCGCGAGACCCTCCGACCCGAGAATTCCCTCGGCGCCGCCCAGGGCGTCGGGCACGATGGGCAGCAGCGGAGAATCCACCGCGACGTCGCCGACGCTGAGCGTATCGACGTGAATGGTGGGCACGGTGGCCGAGCCCGTCACCCCGCGCATCATCACCGGCGGCGACTGATTCAAGGGAATGCCGAGCGCCATGGCCACGACGGCCGTAACGGCCGAGTGGCTCGCCCCGGTGTCGAGCACCAGCCGGAAGGGGCCGCGTCCATTGATGAACACCGGCGCCCAGATTCGCCCGATCTGGTCCCGGCGGGTCGGCGCGACGAAGCGCGGTTCCTGCGCCTCGACCATGATTTCCGCGAGCTCATCCGCGGAGTCCACGGCGGCCATCGGAACGGCCTCGCCGGGATTGCCGGCGATCAATGCATGCGCCATGGTCCCTGCCGCCAGAAGGACGGCGGCGACCAGCGAAACCCTTCCCATGGAAGAAATGGCGCGCAACAGTATTGCCCTCGGGGCAGGAGCATACCACCCGCCCGCGCGGGTGGGTGGGTTAGCGCATGCGCTGCGCGGCGATATTGACGTCCGTGCGGTCGCGGGTGGTGATCACCACCTCCGCCCGGCCGTCCCCGACCAGAACCCACGGCAGGGGCAGGTTGTCGGGCACCACCGAGATCACGTGATGGCCGGTTGCGACGGCCGGAAAGTCGAATCGGCCGGTCGCATCCGTCTGGACCGAGAAGCGGCCGTCGAGCACCACGGTCACGTTGGGCGCGCCGGCCTCTCCGGCATCGTAGTGTCCATTGTAGTTGGCATCCAGATAGACCATGCCCGACAGCTCGCCGGACCCCGCCCCGGCGCCTCCGCCCAGCGGTGCAAAATGCAGCCCCGAGGCTCGCTTGTAGCGGAACGTCAGGAACAGGCCGCGCTCCTGCTGAGCGGGAACCAGGGTGGCCACGGGCGGGCTCAACGGCGAGACCACGGTGACGGGCGTGTAAGAGCCGGTCTGACTGTCGTAGTAGGTGCCCAGGACCTGCCAGGCTCGGGACAGCTGATAGGTCAGCGACACGTTGGCGGACACGGCCGGCGCCGCATTCCCCGCAACGGTCGCCGCCCAGCGCACGTTCGCGTCCACGCCGAGCTTGGCCGTGATCTGGCCGCCGCCGAAGACGGCGAGGCCTACGACGGTGCTGTCCTGCAGGGTGCCGTCCACCGATGCCTCGCTGATCCGCTCGGCGGACATCGACGTGCTCAAATGAGTCCCGACCGGCATGGTCCAGGTCTGCTCCAGCGTGACCATGCGATCCGAGCCGGTCGGCGTCTGGGTGTCGTTGAGCTGGGCGCGGCCGATGCCCCAGGAATTCAGGTGATCGACGAAGCCCTCCAACGCAGTGCCGGTGCCGCCGTCGGAACGGCTGACGTTGAGGGCGCCGCCGACGCCCCAGTCGTGCGACAGTTGGTAGCGCGCATTGCCCGTGAAGAAAGTGACGTCGGAGCCGAGCCCGGAAACCGAATGCGCTTCATCGATGCCCGCATCGGCAATCCACTTCCGGCTCTGATAATCGAGGCGGTAGTAGGCGCCCTCCACGTCGTCGGAGATGGCCTGGTTGCCCCAGGTCATGTTCGGGTCGATGCGGAACAAACCGCCGCTCTGCTCGACGCGGCCCTGGGTGATCGATCCGTCGACCCAGGCGCCGAGAGCGTTGGCCTTGCCGCTCACTTCGCCGTCGAGCACGTTGAATTGCAGTTTTTCTCCCGGGCCCTGCCACGCAGCGCTCACGAGCGCCGAGGTGGTCGACATCAGGGACGTGCCGTCGACCACCGGACCGATGGTGAGGTTGACATCGTGCGCTTCGATCAGCTGGCCGCCCACGGTCCACTGCGGCGCGGGCGACCACTGCGCCCCGAGGGTCGCCGTGGAACCGCCGAGGGTGCGAAAATCGGGTACTTCGATGCCGTCGTACAGGCCGGGCACGCCCGCGCCCGCCACCATCTCCAGGCCGGACCCGCGCCACTCGGAGGTGAGCCCCTGCACGGCGCCGGTCGGCAGAAAGAAACGCGTCTGCAGGCGCGCGAGCGCGATGTCGGGCGAATTCACGTCGCCCAGGGCGTTGTCGGCGAACCAGCCCCCGTCAAAGGGCATGCCGCGCTGGCGCAGCGTGACCACGCCTCCCTGCCCCTGCTCCGAAGGACCCAGTTCCGACGTGCTGGCGCGCGCCGAGGCGTCGAGCGACCACGCGCCGTACGTCGCCGTGTCCCACTGATACTTGCCGACGAAGCCGCTCTCCGTCGCGTTCGTCGACGGGCCTGCGCCGCGCGAACTCAACTCGCTCACCACCCCGTCGATCTGCAGCGAGCGTGCGAGGCCGTCGCCGTCGCGGCCCTCCGAATCACCCAGCGAAATGTCCGGCGCGAGGGAACCGCCGCCGATGACCCGGTCCTCATAGGCGGCGGCCGCCGCCGGCAACGATTGAGCGATTCCCGCGCCCGCAACCAAGAGGCCGGCCAGCCCGCACGAGCCCAGCGCAAGCTGAAGAGCGAGGGTGGCCCGGAGCGTCATTCAAATCGCTGTGCGAACTCGGTCTTGTGTCCGGCCCATTCCAGCGTGCCCTTGACGGTGACCGGAAACGCGAGCGTCGGGCGATCGTCCGTGGGCGTCGACGGGGTCAGGAAGACGTCGCGCTCTTCACGCGGCAGAATGGGAAAGTCGGTGGGCGCGAAGTCGAACGAGTTGCCCTTCGCGTCCGTGCCGGTCAGGTACCCCGTCATACGCCCGTGCGCGTTGCCGCCGTTGTGAACGCGCAGAGCGGGCAGCTGCCGGCCGTTGAGCATGGCGACCTTGGGGCCGAGCACTTCGAGGTCGGGCGCGCCATCGCCGACCGTGACGTAAACGATGACGCCGATGCGGCCGGTGACCGGAACGTTCACTCCGTTCGCGACGGTGATCGACGGCTCGGCGCCCTCGATCATCACCGCAAAACGGCATTCGCCCGCCGGCGCGTCCGCCGGCACCGCCACCTCGAAGCGGTAGCGCAAGGTGGCGCCGCCGGGCACCTCGACCTCGGGACGCTCGATCGCAACCCACGGGCGGCAGCTGTCCGGCTGCAGTTCGTCATGGAACGTCACGCTGAAGTCGGGCGCGTAGCTCCAGTCCGCCGTGTGAATGCGGTAGCGGCCGGGGGTGGTGGATCGGTTGGTCACCTCGATGACGCTGCGCAACGTCTTGCCCGGCTTCGCGGGAAGTTCGAAGCGCGGCGGCGACACCAGCGCGGCGAAATCCTGTGCGTGCACGGCAAGCGGGAGTGCCAGGGCAACGCTGCCGATGAAACCGAGAGATTTGGCCTGCATCATTTACTCATCCATCTCGAATTGAAGGTTGACGGGGAAAGGGCGCGCGACCAGCGTGCCGTCGACGCTGAACTGGAATCTCACCTGATCCTCGAGGAACGGCCGGGTGATCGGGCCGCTGTACACCAGCGCGCGATTTCCGGATTGCAGCCGCCCCGGAAGGAGCTGACCTTGACCGACCCATGAGACGGTCATGGGGCCCGGCTGCTGCGCGGGCAGCGCCAGGTAGATCCGGACGTTGCGCCGCAGCCAGGGCGCGACGTTGATGCGGATTCGAAACGTGGTCGTGCCGACCAGGAGGTTGTCGGCGCCCGAACGGCCCGGCGCGAGGCTCTTCCAGCGCAGCGCTACCGCCGGCGCGAGCGCCTGGGTTCCCGTGTCATCGAGGACGACGGTCTTGGCCGGCGCCCCGGACGTCCACAATATGGTGAATGCGAGGGCCAAAAAAAAAGCCCTTCGCCCCCTGGTGATCCTGCTCATGGCGCCGTCATGGTGTACACCACCGTTCCCGAGTAGGTCCCGGCCGGAAAGGCCTTGGCATTCTTGTACGAGAAGGTCCAGCAACTCTCGTTCCAGGTGTTGCTGCTCATGGCCCCGACGCTCTGCGTGCTGCCGCCGACGAACGTTCCCGCCGGGAACGGTTCGGCGCCGCTGTCTCCGTTGCCGCTGGAGGTCCACGAGATCTGCGAAAACGGCAATGCATCTCCGGTGGCATCGGTGAGGGCCGACGGCGCCGAGGCGGTCACCTGCGCGGCCGCGGTGGATCCCCCGGCCGTGCGAAAAAATCCGCCGATGTACAGCTGGCTGGGCACGCTGCAGTACACGTAGTTGTCCCAAAAGCTCTGCGTGGCCGTGCTGTTGGTGGTCATCGCCTGGGCGGTGCCGGATCCCACGGCGGTCGACGGCACCGTCACCGAGACCGTGTTGACCGTGGTGTTGTTCTCCGGCGTGCCTTGGGGCGTGCAGGTGTAGCAGTTGGTAAATGCGCCGACGCCGACCTGCAGATAAATCGTCTGCGGCGCAGCCGGCGCGAGGTTGGCGGTGAAGCCCCATGCCGGACCACCGCCCGCGCCCACCAGCGCTGCGCCGCCGGCGGCCATGAGGGCCGCGCCGAGCGATCTCCGGCGCGGCCCGGTCCGGTGGCATCCAACCGCACCGCTCTCGGGGCTTGACAGCACGGTCTTCATGCAACGGATGCCCGGTGGTCGCCCTACGGCATCGTTGCCGTGTAGGTGATCTGGCCGTTGTTGGCGACGGTGGCGCCGTACGTACCGGCGGGCACCGTCACGGCGTTGGCGTAGCTGAACGTCCACTTGGCGTCTTCCGTGATCATCTTCGACGCCGGAGCCGTCAGCGTGACGGTGTTGCTCGTCGTGTTGCTGAGCACCGGCGCCGGCAGCGGCGTGGCCGAGGTGAGCGCCGACGCCGTCGTCGTGATCTGCGTATAGGCGATCGAATCCCCGGCTCCGTCGCTGAGCGCGCCGGTGGCGGTGGCGACCAGCGTCACGCTGCCGAAGTTGCTGACGATCGCCGCGGTCTCGACGCCGCCCGTGAGATCGCCGCCCGTACCCGCAACCGCCGTCCCGTTGCCGACCGTGCCCGCGGCGGGCGAGAAGGTGATGGTGTCGATGGTGGCGTTGTTGGCCAGGACCGAAGGCGTCGCCGCGTACGCGGAGCCCGTGCCGACCCGCAGGTAGAGGACTTGCGGAATCACGACGGAAAAGTCGACCGAGGCAGTCGCACTGATGGTGCCCGTCCCGGTGACAACATTAGACGCGGCATTAACCATGACGGGCAGCGTCAGTGCGGCTGCGCCCAACAAGGTCTTCAATGCAATCGAGGTCTTCATTGGCTGTTTCCTGTGCTTAAATAACGTTCTTGGGCGCGAAATTTGAGGGGACGGCGGAGCCGTCCCACGCTCGGGTTGCAACCCGCGACCCAGTGCGTGAGGGCGATATTAGGGGTTTACCTTAAGGGGACATTGACCCAGGTCGCAGTTCGACCGGGGCGGACTCAAGTTCCGCGGCAATCGGCCGATATTCCCGTTTTTCTGTGCGCCAGTTCGCACTGATCGGGCGCGCGGCGCCGCGCGCGAACGTCATCGCGCGTGCCAACGCTGATCTCTGGATCCGATGCGCTGCCCGCGAATCGCGGGGCGTCAGGGCATGGCCGCCGTGCAGGTCACGGCAGGGCCACCGTGCGGGTCACGGCATGGCCGCCGTGCAGGTCACGCGAGCTGCCGGCGCGGGAGCGTCGGGGACGCAGTCCGCCTCCCGCACCAGATTCCGGCCCGCGGCGGCCGTCAAGACGACGTCGCGCCGTGCCGCATCCGCGGCGCGCGTCGCGGCGAGCGCGACGCTGCGGCCGTTGCTGCCGATCGACGCCCGCGCCTGCGCCTCCAGGCGGGCGCCCCCCGGAATATCCAGCGAAAGAACCTGCGGAATGACGATCTTGAAGTTCAGATGCGCGGCCGCGGCGCGGGGCCGCGCCGCGCGCGGCGCCGCCGATCCCACGTCGAATTGCGATTCTCCGGCGGCCAGGAGCGGCAGCACGAGCGCCGCAATGCTCATCGACCGGCTGAGCCCAAGGTATGTCATGTCGCGTTCCCCTCGAGAGTCGCGGGCGGTGAATCGGTCTCGCGCAGCCCCAAGCGGGCACAGCCGAAGTTATCGGCCGGCGCCTCCGTGAATTCATAACAGATTTGCGACGCGCGTCACAGTGTGTGCCGCGAACGGTACTACGGGCCGAATTGCTCCGTATCGATCTCGGCCTGGATGGCGGCGCCGTAGCGCCCGCCGGCGACGGCGGCACGCCATATGCATGGCTCAGATTCATGCAGCCGGGGCCAGCAATGGCCTATTGGCGGCCCTCGGACCGGGATCGGTCGCATTTCGCACTATTTAGGACGCAATCGCTACGTTTGGCTATGCCGATCCCGGGCACTATTCCAGAGTATCATTAGTCTGATATATGACGAACAGACGATCACGCGAGATGGACTTCCTCTTATGAGCAGCAAACCGCCGCGGGTGATTCCGATTCACCCCGAACCGCCATCCAGCCTGACCGCAGAGCAGCACAGCGCGGTGCTCGCGGCTTGCGCGCGGTTGAAGGACCTCCCCGGCGCTCTCATGCCCATCTTGCATGCCGTCCAAGAGGCCCTGGGGTATGTACCCAAGGATGCGGTGCCCGTGATGGCCCGGGAGCTGAATTTATCACTGGCCGAAGTGCACGGCGTCCTCAGCTTTTATCATTATTTTCGCAAGGAGCCGCCCGGCCGGCACGTGGTTCACCTGTGCCGTGCCGAGGCCTGCCAGGCCGTGGGCGCGGTCCTGCTCGAAGCGCATGCCAAGGAAGCCTTGGGCGTTGATTTTCACGGCACCACGGCCGACGGGGCGATCACCTTGGAGCCGGTGTATTGCTTGGGCAACTGCGCGCTGGGTCCGTCGATCATGATCGACGACAAGTTGCAGGGCCGCGTCTCCACCCAGCGCTTCGACGCGTTGATGCACACGTGCCGGTCCCAGGGTGTGCACGCAAAGGACGGACGATGAGCGGCACGGCACCGGCACGGGTGAAGGTCTATGTGCCGCGCGATGCCGCGGCCCTGGGGGTCGGCGCCGAAGACACGGCCCGCGCCATCGCCGAGGAGGCCGCGCGCCGCCACGTCGACATCGAATTGATTCGCAACGGCTCGCGGGGCCTTTTGTGGCTCGAGCCGTTGGTGGAAGTGGCGACGCTGGCGGGCCGCGTGGCCTATGGCCCGGTGGCCGCACACGACGTCGCGAGCTTGTTCGATGCCGGCTTCACCCACGGCCGGCCGCACTCGCTGGCGCATGGCCGCACCGAGGAATTGCCCTACCTCAAGAATCAAGAGCGCCTGACGTTCGCGCGGGTCGGCATCACGGATCCCCGCAGTCTCGAGGATTATGTGGCGCACGGCGGCTACCGCGGCCTCAACGCCGCGCTCGGGATGGAACCGGCCGCGATCGTCGCCGCCGTCACCGCCTCGGGCTTGCGCGGGCGCGGCGGTGCGGCATTTCCCGCCGGCATCAAGTGGAAGACCGTGCTGGGCGCTGCCGCCGCGCAAAAATTCATCGTCTGCAACGCCGATGAAGGCGATTCGGGCACCTTCTCGGATCGCATGGTGATGGAAGGCGACCCGTTCGTCCTGGTCGAAGGCATGACCATCGCGGGCGTGGCCACCGGCGCCACGCGCGGCTACATCTACCTGCGCTGGGAATATCCCGATGCCAAGGTCGCCCTCGAGGCGGCGATCGCGGCGGCGGCCGCGGCCGGCTACCTGGGCGAGGACATCCGGGGCAGCGGCAAGAGTTTCCACCTCGAGGTGCGGATGGGCGCCGGCGCCTACATCTGCGGCGAGGAAACCTCGCTCCTCGAATCCCTGGAGGGCAAACGCGGCCAGGTGCGCTTCAAGCCGCCGTTGCCGGCGCTGCAGGGCCTCTTCGGCAAGCCCACGGTCATCAACAACGTGATCACCTTGGCCTCCGTTCCGATCATTCTGGACCGCGGCGCCGATTACTATCAGCATTTCGGCACGGGCCGGTCACGCGGCACGCTGCCGATTCAGCTGACCGGAAACATCAAGCACGGGGGCCTCGTGGAAAGGGCCTTCGGGATCACGCTGCGCGAGCTGCTGTACGACTACGGCGGCGGCTCTTTGAGCGGCCGGCCGATTCGCGCGGTGCAGGTGGGCGGACCGCTGGGCGCCTATCTGCCGGAATCCCAGTTCGACACCCCGCTCGACTACGAGGCGTTCGCCGCGATCCGGGGAATGCTGGGCCACGGCGGCGTGGTGGTGTTCGACGACAGCGTCGACATGGCCGCCCAGGCGCGCTATGCGATGGAGTTCTGCGCCATCGAGTCCTGCGGCAAGTGTACGCCGTGCCGCATCGGCTCGACGCGCGGAGTGGAAGTGATCGACCGGCTGTTGGCCGGAGAGAACGCAGCCAAACAGGAGACCCTCCTGCGTGATTTGTGCGAGACTTTGACCTACGGCTCATTGTGCGCACTGGGCGGCCTGACCCCCTATCCGGTACTGTCCGCCCTGAACCATTTTCCCGAGGATTTCGTCAGACCGGTGCGCGCCAAGACGGTCGCATAAGGTTAATTCAGAGGTTTCCGCCATGCAGTCAATCGTCGAACAGGATTTGGGCACCCCGGCGCGCGAGAGCGCCACGCTCGTCACGCTCACCATCGACGGCGAGGAAGTGACGGTGCCCCAGGGCACGTCGGTCATGCGTGCGGCGGCGCTCCTGGGATCGAAGATCCCGAAACTGTGTGCCACCGACCAGTTGGACGCGTTCGGTTCATGCCGCCTGTGCCTGGTGCAGATCGAGGGCATGAAGGGCCTGCCGGCCTCGTGCACCACACCGGCGGCCGAGGGCATGAAGGTCACCACCCAGAACAAGCAGATCGCCGAAGTGCGCCGCGGCGTGATGGAGCTGTATATTTCAGATCACCCCCTGGACTGCCTGACCTGCCCCGCCAACGGCCATTGCGAGCTGCAGGACATGGCCGGCGTCGTGGGCCTGCGCGAGGTGCGCTATGGGTACGACGGCGCCAACCACCTGGATGCGCCGAAGGATACGAGCAATCCCTATTTCACCTTCGATGCCAGCAAGTGCATCGTCTGCTCGCGCTGCGTGCGGGCCTGCGACGAACAACAGGGCACCCTGGCGCTGACCATTCAAGGCCGCGGCTTCGACTCGAAGGTGGCGGCGGGCCAGGACGTCGGCTTCATGGATTCCGAGTGCGTGTCCTGCGGCGCCTGCGTGCAGGCCTGTCCGACCGCGACCCTCTCGGAAAACAGCCTGATCGCCAAGGGCCAGGCCGAGCACAGCGTGGTGACCACCTGCGCCTATTGCGGCGTGGGCTGCTCGTTCCGGGCAGAGATGCAGGGCGAGGAAGTGGTGCGCATGGTCCCGAACAAGGACGGCCATGCCAACCACGGGCATTCGTGCGTCAAGGGCCGGTTTGCCATCGGCTACGCCACCCACTCGGACCGCATCATGAAGCCCATGATCCGCGCCAAGATCAGCGATCCCTGGCGCGAGGTGTCCTGGGAGGAGGCGATCGCGTACACGGCCTCCGAAATGAAGCGCATCCAGGCGAAGTACGGCCGCGACTCCGTCGGCGCCATCACCTCCTCGCGCTGCACCAACGAGGAAACCTATCTGGTGCAGAAGCTGGTCCGCGCCGGGTTCGGCAACAACAACGTCGACACGTGCGCGCGCGTCTGTCACTCGCCCACCGGGTACGGGCTGAAGCAGACCTTGGGCGAATCGGCCGGCACCCAGAATTTCGACTCGGTGATGAAGGCCGACGTGATTTTCGTCATCGGCGCCAATCCCACCGACGGCCATCCGGTGTTCGCCTCGCAGATGAAGCGGCGCCTGCGTCAGGGGGCGCGGCTCATCGTCGCGGACCCGCGGCAGATCGACCTGGTGCGCTCGCCGCACATCGCCGCCGATTACCATTTGAAGCTGCGCCCCGGCACCAATGTGGCGCTGGTGACCAGTCTCGCGCATGTCGTGGTGACCGAGGGATTGGTCGACGAGTCGTACGTGCGCGAGCGCTGCGATCTCGAGTCCTTCGAGCGGTGGCGCGCCTTCGCGGCCAAACCGGAGAATTCGCCCGAGGCCATGGAGGCGATCACCGGCGTTCCGGCGGCGAGCGTGCGCGGCGCCGCGCGGCTCTACGCCTGCGGCGGCAACGGGGCGATCTACTACGGTCTCGGGGTCACCGAGCACAGCCAGGGCTCCACCATGGTCATGGGCATCGCCAACCTCGCCATGGCCACCGGCAACGTCGGCCGCGAGGGCGTCGGCGTCAACCCGCTGCGCGGCCAGAACAACGTGCAGGGCTCATGCGACATGGGCTCCTTCCCGCACGAGTTCCCCGGCTACCGTCACGTCTCCACGGAGGCCGTGCGCCGCCAGTTCGAGGGCGCGTGGGGCGTGCAGCTGCAAAGCGAGCCCGGACTGCGCATCCCGAACATGTTCGAGGCCGCGCTCGACGGCGACTTCAAGGGGCTGTACATCGAAGGCGAGGACATCGCCCAATCGGATCCGAACACTCAGCACGTGACCGCGGCGCTCGAATCGATGGAATGCATCGTCGTGCAGGACCTGTTCCTGAACGAATCGGCGAAATTCGCGCACGTCTTCCTGCCCGGCTCCTCCTTCCTCGAGAAGGACGGCACCTTCACCAATGCCGAGCGGCGGATCTCGCGCGTGCGCAAGGTGATGCAGCCGAAGTCGGGGTACGCCGATTGGGAGATCACCCAGCTGCTCTCGAACGCCCTGGGCTATCCCATGAACTACGCCCATCCCTCCGAGATCATGGATGAGATTGCGCATCTCACGCCGACCTTCGCCGGCGTGAGCTATGCGCGGCTCGACGAACTCGGCAGCATTCAATGGCCCTGCAACGAGGCCCATCCCGCGGGCACGCCGACCATGCACGTCGGCTCCTTCGTGCGCGGCAAGGGCCGTTTCCTGGTGACCGAATACGTGCCCACCAACGAGAAGGTCAACAGCCGCTACCCGCTGATCCTCACCACCGGGCGCATCCTCAGCCAGTACAACGTGGGCGCGCAGACGCGGCGCACGGACAACAGCCGCTGGCACTCGGAGGACCGGCTCGAGATCCACCCGCACGATGCCGAGGAGCGGGGCGTCAGCGACGGCGACTGGGTGGGGATCGCGAGCCGCGCGGGCGACACCGTGCTGCGCGCGCGCGTCACCGAGCGCGTCCAGCCGGGCGTGGTCTACACCACCTTCCACTTTCCGGAATCGGGCGCCAACGTCATCACCACGGACAACTCCGATTGGGCCACGAACTGCCCTGAGTACAAGGTCACCGCGGTTCAGGTCACGCGCGTCGGCCAGCCGTCGGAATGGCAGAAGCGATTTCGCGAGTTCACGGAGGTGCAGGAGGACCTGCTCAAGAGCTCCGGCGTGTTCGCGAAATAGGATTCTTCAGGCGCTGAGCACCCGGTCCAGTCCTTCCACCAGCGGCCCCAGCTTCGGCGGGCTGGCCTCGAAGGTGGGCGTGACGCCGTGCGCGGCAAGCGCACGCGAGCACACGGGCCCGATCGAGGCGACGACGAGGCCGTTCAACCGGGAAGCCAGCGTGTCCGCGCGGCCCTCCGCCTCCGCGACCGCATACAGGTTGTGTATCTGCACGGCGCTGGTGAAGACCACGGCATCGACGCGCGCCGCGTCGAGCGCGTCCAGCAGGTCCTTCAAGGGCTGGGTGTTCTTCGGCAGCGCCCACCGATAGGTCGCGATCTCCCGAACGGTTGCGCCGCGTGCCTGCAGCGCCTCGCACAAGCGTTGATTGGCGGCTCCATAGCGCTGCACGAGCACGGGGGCCCGATCGAGGTCGATGCCGGCCATGGCTGAAAGAACGGTTTCGGTGGTGAACGGCGAGGCCGCACGCAGATCGATGCGCACCTTGCGCGCATTCAATTCGCCCGTCGGCTTGGGGCCGCGAACCACGACCACCCCGCCCGCCAGCAGGCGCAGCAACTCGCCGGTCGAACCCAGCGCATCCGTGGCTTGGAACAGCGCCCGTGTGCCCACCCCGGTCTGAAAGATCACCACCCGGAACGGCTCCGAGCGCCACGACTCGAGAAGCGCGGCGACCGCGCCCGGATCGACGTCCGGGACTTCCTCCAGTGCCGGTGCCAGCAGGGCGATCCCGCCGCGCCGTTCGATGAGTTCGCCGAGGTGCTCGCCGGTTCGTGTCTCGAGAATCGCGACGGTCTTGGATCTCATGGGTGTACCGATATGGTGGATTCCGCCGGATAATCGCCGGCACCATGGGCAGTGTACCGCCAACCATCCCTGCGTCCACCGGCGCGCCGCCCCGCCGCACGGCAGATCCGCACTGCGCGCGCTCCCGGCTTGCCGTGGCGGCGGCCGGCTTGATGATGGCGGCCTGCCCGGGTGCCGGATTGGCATGGGGCGACGAGGGTCACGAAATCATTGCGCGCATTGCCGATCACTACCTCGAGCCGCCGGTTCGGGCCAAGGTGGCGGCGCTGCTGGCGGCGGACACGACCTCGCTCACGCGCGACACCGGTATGGCCGCCGAGGCGGCCTGGGCCGACAAATTCCGCGATTCCGACCGGAATGCGGATCAGGTGCGCTACCGTCGAACCCGGGCCTGGCATTACATCGACATCGAACTCGACCGGCCGCAGGACGGCGTCGCCTGCTCCCCGCGCGCGGCGTTGCCGCGCGGAACTCCGGCGTCCCTGGGCCCTGCTCAGGCTTGCATCGTGGACAAGATCGTGCAGTTTCGGCGGGAATTGCACGGCACCGCCGCGGCGCCGGAGGAACGGCGGCTCGCGCTGCAGTTCCTGCTTCATCTCGTCGGCGATCTTCACCAGCCGCTGCATGCGGCGGACGACCACGATCACGGCGGCAACGACGTGATGGTCGAATCGGCCGGCCACCGGCGCGGCAGTCTGCATCATTACTGGGATACGGTATTCGTGGAGGATTTGGGCCGCGACGCCGGCGAGGTGGCCGCGCGCCTCATCGGCGAGATCTCGGCGGCACAGCGCCGCCGCTTGCGATCGGGAAATCCCGCCGACTGGGCCAGGCAATCCTTCGAGGTGGCCAGGATCGAGGTCTACGGCAGGCTTCCCGGCGGCCGGGCAGCCGGAGCCAAGCCGGGGCCGCGCGCCGCGCTCGAGCTCGATGATGCCTATACGGCCGGCGCCGACCGGGCCGTGGCCGTGCAGCTCGAGCGCGCCGGAGTGCGTCTCGCGCAGATCCTCAATGACGATCTGCGATGATCGCCCGGGGCGCGCCTCAACCGCCGATCAGGCCCGCCGTGACGTTGATGGCGAATCCGAGTATCGACAGATTGAAGAAAAATGACACCAAGGTCTGCGCGATGATGACCTTGCGCACCGCCGCATTCGTCGTGGCAACGTCCGAGGTCTGGCATGCCGCCGCGATGGTGAAGGAAAAATACGCGAAATCCCAGAAAGCGGGCATGGGCGTGCCCGGAAAGGTGAGCGGGCGCTCGTCCTCCGCGGCGCTGTAGTACATGTCCGCGTAGTGCGTGGTGAAGATGGTGGGGACGAGCAGCCAGGAGTTGACCAGGGTCACCGCCGCGAGCGCCGTGTGGGCGAGCCGCTCGCTGCCCGTAACCTGCTTCAGGGTGGCCAGCGGCTCCACAATCGCAACCACGCTGAGCAGCGCGGCGCACACGATGATGACGAGGAAGAAATGCGCCGATGGGTCCTCCTCGACGTACCGCGAACGGATGCGCTCGGCGCTCAATCCCGTCATCCAGTAGTAGATCAGGCCCAGGAACAGGCCGACGCCGCAATCCCAGCACACCAGGATCCGCGAGATCACGGTCCAATGCGGCGGCAGGAAGAAGAACAGGCCCGTGCCGGCGATGCAGGAAATCCAGAGGCGCGGGCGCGAGCGGAAAATGTTGTTCATGGTTTGCAGGGCGTTCGCCGGGGCCGCAGAGGCTCCAAGTCACAGCCGCAGGAAGTACGGCACTGCCGCGAGCGCGATGCCGACGGCGACCAGCGCGACGGTGTTGGGAACGAAATAGGGATAGACCATCATGGCGAGGCCGCAAATCAGGGGGACGGCGGCGCGCTGCTTTTTCCCGTAGAGAAAATACCCGAGGCCGATCGAGCTGAACAGAAGCCCCCAGAGCAGCGTCGGCGTGGTCATCGCGCCGGGGCCGTTCCCCGCGCGGGCACTACTTGCTTTCCTTCGCGACCAGCCACTTGACCAGCTCGATCAACTGTTCGGGGCCGCCGGCCGCCTGCACGACGGTGCGGTATTTGCCGTTGACGATGATCGTCGGCGTCTGGTCGACGCGGTAGTGCGCGATCAAATCCTCGGTGTTGCGCACCTTGACGTCGACCGCAAACGAGCGTGACGTGCTCACGAACTGCTCCACCGCCACGCCGGCGCGGCGATTGTAGAAGCGCGCCGCGTCCTCGATGGTCGGCAAATGGTCCTTGATGCGTCCGGTTGCGGGATCGGTGACGGCCAGTTCGCCCGTTCCCCAGACCGCATCGAACATGGCGACGTGCCATTGCTCCGCGACCCCGAGGGTCTGCGCGGTGAGGAAGGCGAGCTGGAACATGGGCCAATCCTCGCTGGGATTGAACGAGGCCGGCAGGTAGTCGAACACCGCGTTCGCGGGCAACGCCTGTTTGAGCTTGGCAGCGGTCGGAAGGAAGACGTTGCACGCCGGGCATCCATATGAGAACACCTCGGTGACCTCGACCTTGCCGGCCCCGACGGCCGTGGGCCGCACCGGAGTGATGAGAAAATAATTCCTGCCCTCCGTCCAGGTATCCGCCGCCCCGGCCACGGAGGCGAAGGCAAATGCCAGACAAGCCGCCAACAGGACCCGCGATTGCGCCTTCATGTCGTTTTCCACCCCGATTCTTGAAAAATTACGCTCAAAATTACCAATACCTGGCGGATTCTAGCCGATCCATCGCGGTGGAACGCTGCAAAGTCTTGACGTTTCATCACAGTCGTAGCAACACGATTGCCGAACTTTGCCCCGGGGCCGGCTGCGCCCCCGGCCGTGCAGGCCGTACACTTACCTATTTGTGCCTTATGATAATGGGCTGTCGCAGGCCGCGAGCCCATGGTGAGCATCCGATGAACGAAAGCGCTGATGGTGTTGCCTTGCCGCCGGATCAACCGGTGGGTCACGTCAAGAGCTGGTACCGGCGCGCGTTCCTCGCGCTCCTGCTCGTCAACATCTTCGGCCTGGTCGTCTTCATGGCCATGCGCCACTCGGCGCCGGCGGGCGGGGGACCGGGCGGCGATCCGGCAGGCCGCGGCGGTCAAAACCCGCCCATCGCCGTGGCCGTGGCAACCGTCACGCCCGGCGACATTCAAGTCCGCATTCCGGCGATCGGCACCGTCACGACTCTGGCCAATGTGACGGTGAGGACGCAGATCAGCGGCACTTTGCAGAAGATCCTGTTCACCGAAGGGCAGCTGGTTCACGAGGGCGACGTCGTTGCGCAGATCGATCCGCGCCCGTACCAGGCGGCGCTCCAGACGGCGCAGGGCAACCTGCGGCGCGATCAGGCGCTGCTGGCGGATGCGCGACTCGATCTCACGCGCTATGAAGCGCTCGTGAAGGAGGACTCGATCGCGGTCCAGCAACTGGACACGCAGCGGGCGCTGGTCGATCAATACATCGGAACCATCCAATCGGATGAAGGTCAGGTCAAGACCGCCGAGGTGAATCTCGCCTACACGCGCATCGTGTCGCCGGTCAGCGGCCGCATCGGCATACGCCAGGTCGACCAGGGCAACTACGTGACCCCCGGCGATGCCAATGGAATCGTGGTCGTCAATCAGCTGCAGCCGATCAGCGTGCTGTTCAACATTCCCGAGGACAACGTCACGGCGCTCATGAAGAAGCTGCGCGAGGGCGCGGCCATGACGGTCGAGGCCTACGATCGCGCCAGCACCGTGAAGCTGGCCGACGGCACCCTGGCGACCGCGGACAACGAGATCGACACCACCACCGGGACCGTGAAGTTGCGCGCGCAGTTCGCCAACGCCGACGGGTCGCTCTTTCCCAATCAGTTCGTCAACGTCTCCCTACTCATGGACCTGCTGCAGAATCAGCTCGTCGTGCCGACGGCCGCGGTCCGTCGCGGCGCGCCCAACGGCACGGTCGGCACCTTCCTGTTCGTGGTCAACGCCGACCGGACGGTATCGGTGCGGCCCGTGACTCTGGGAGTCGTCGACGGCGAGCGCGCCGCGGTCTCATCGGGCGTCGCCGCGGGCGACGTCGTGGTCACGCAGGGCGCCGACCGGCTGCGGGACGGCGCGAAGGTCCTGCTGCCCGATTCCGCCGCGGGCGCGGCCGCGCGGGGCGCGGCGGCCGGAGGGCCGCAGAAGGGGGCCCCGCCTCCCGGAGGGAAGTCGGGCACGCATCACTGGAAGAAGGCCGACTCGCAGCAGTGAACCCGTCACGCCTGTTCATCCTGCGTCCGGTGGCCACCACGCTGTTGATGGTGGCCATCCTGATCGTCGGCGCCATCGCCTACCTGCAGCTGCCGTTGTCCGCCCTGCCCGAGGTCGCGTATCCGACCATCGAGGTGGAGACGTTCTATCCCGGCGCGAGCCCGGAGGTCATCACCTCGGCCATCACCGCGCCCTTGGAGAAGCAATTCGGCCAGATGCCGGGGCTCGCCCAGATGTCCTCGACGAGTTCCGGCGGCGCCTCGGTCATCACCCTGCAGTTCAGCCTCTCGCTCGCCATCGACGTCGCCGAGCAGCAGGTGCAGGCCGCGATCAGCGCCGCACAGAACCTCCTGCCGCAGGATTTGCCGGCGCCGCCGATCTACGCCAAGGTCAACCCGGCCGACGCTCCGGTTCTCATCCTCGGCATCACCTCCAAGGTGATGCCGCTCACCGACGTCGAGGACCTGGCGGATACGCGCATCGCCCAGAAAATCTCCCAGATGAAGGGCGTGGGCGTCGTCAGCATCAGCGGCGGACAGAGGCCGGCCGTGCGCGTCGTCGTCAATCCGCGCGCCCTCGCCGCCTACGGCCTCAACATCGACGATCTGCGCACCACCATCGGCAACGCCAATCAGAACGGCCCGAAGGGAACGCTGGACGGCCCCCAGAACGCCTACACGGTCAACACCAACGATCAGATCAGGAGCGCCGCGGACTACGGCATGATCGTGATCGCCTACCGCAACGGCGCGCCGGTGCGCCTCAAGGACGTGGCCGCGCTGGCCGACGGCGCCGAGAACGCCAAGCTCGGCGGCTGGATGAACTCGACGCCCGCACTGATCGTGAACGTCCAGCGCCAGCCGGGCGCCAACGTGGTGGACGTGGTCAATCGCGTGCAGCAGCTGCTGCCCTCGCTGCAGGCCGCCATGCCCGCCGGCGTCGACGTCGCCGTGCTGACGGACCGGACGACGACCATCCGGGCCTCCGTCGCCGACGTGCAGTTCGAGCTGCTGCTGGCCGTCGTACTGGTCGTGCTGGTGATCTATGTGTTCCTGCGCAACGTGCCGGCCACCATCATCCCGAGCCTCTCCGTGCCGCTATCGCTCATCGGCACCTTCGCCGTCATGTACCTCGCCAGCTTCAGCCTCAACAACCTCTCGCTCATGGCGCTGACCATCGCCACGGGTTTCGTCGTCGACGACGCCATCGTGATGATCGAGAACATTTCGCGGTACATCGAAGTCGGCGAATCGCCGCTCGAGGCCGCGCTCAAGGGCTCCGGGCAGATCGGCTTCACCATCATCTCGCTCACCGTCTCGCTGATCGCCGTGCTGATCCCGCTGCTCTTCATGCAGGACGTGGTGGGAAGGCTGTTCAGGGAATTCGCGATCACCCTCGCGGTCACGATCCTGATATCGGCCGTGGTGTCGCTCACCCTCGTTCCCATGATGTGCGCGAAGCTCCTCAAGTCCCGCTCGACCCACGACGAGGGACGCTTCGGGCGCTGGTTCGCCTCCGTGGTGCAGTGGTACGGACGCAAGCTCACCTGGGTTCTCGATCACCAGAAGCTCACGCTGGCGGTGGCCATTGGGACGCTCGCCGTCACGGCCCTGCTCTACATCCTGATTCCCAAGGGCTTCTTCCCCGACCAGGACACCGGGCTGATCCAGGGCATATCCGAGGCCGGCGAATCGATCTCCTATGCCGGCATGGCGGACCGCCAGCAGGCGCTCGCCGCCGCCATTCTCACCGATGCGGACGTGCAGAGCCTGTCCTCGTTCATCGGCGTGGACGGCAACAACGTCACGCTGAACAGCGGCCGGTTCCTCATCAACCTGAAGCCCCGCGGCAAGCGCTCGTCGAGCGTGCTCCAGGTCATCCGCCGGCTCAAGGCCGAAACCGCCGCCGTGGCGGGCGTCGCGCTCTACATGCAGCCCGTGCAGGATCTTACCCTGGACAACACCGTCAGCCGCACCCAGTACCAGTTCACGCTGGAGAGCGCGGATTCGGCGGCGCTGTCCACCTGGACCCCGAAGCTGCTGTCGGTGCTGCGCCAGCAGCCCGAGCTCGCGGACGTCGTGAGCAACCAGGAGGACGACGGGATGGCGGCCTACGTCACCATCGACCGCGACAGCGCCGCGCGGCTCGGCATCAGCGTGGGAACCGTCGACAACGCGCTGTACGACGCCTTCGGTCAGCGCATCGTCTCCACCATTTTCACGCAGTCGAACCAGTACCGGGTCATCCTCGAGGCCGACCCGAAAACCTACAATTCGGTCGATTCCCTGGCGTCCATCTACGTTCCCTCGGCCGCGGGCGGACAGGTGCCGCTGTCCGCGATCGCGAAGGTGGACGTCGAGACGCGGCCCCTGCTCATCAATCACCTCGCGCAGTTCCCCGCGACCACCGTGTCGTTCAACCTGGCGCCCGACGCGTCCCTGGGCGCCGCCGTCAACGCCATCGAGAACGCAGAGCGCGCGCTCGGCCTCCCCGAGAGCATCCGCACGACGTTCCAGGGCGCGGCGCTCGCCTTCCGCAGCAACCTCGACAACGAGCTGCTGCTGTTGCTGGCGGCGGTGGTGGTGATGTACATCGTGCTCGGCGTGCTGTACGAGAGCTTCATCCACCCCATCACGATCCTGTCGACGCTGCCCTCGGCCGGCATCGGCGCGCTGCTGGCCCTGATCCTGGCCGGAGACGATCTCACCATCATCGCCCTGATAGGCATCATCCTGCTCATCGGCATCGTGAAGAAGAACGCGATCCTGATGATCGACTTCGCCGTGGTGGCGCAGCGCGAGGAAGGGCTGTCGCCCCGCGACGCGATCTTCAAGGCCTGCTTACTGCGCTTCCGTCCCATTCTGATGACCACCGTGGCCGCGATTTTCGGCGCGCTGCCGCTGATGTTCGGCACGGGCACCGGTTCGGAGCTGCGTCATCCGCTCGGAATCAGCATCGTGGGCGGCCTCCTGGTGAGCCAAGTGCTCACGCTGTTCACGACGCCGGTGATCTACCTCGCCTTCGACCGCGTCGCGAGGCGCTTGCGCGGACCCAAGCGCGGGGAGGACGCCGTGCTAGCGGACAGTCCCACATGAGCCTGTCGGCACCGTTCATCCGCCGGCCGGTGGCCACGACGCTCTTGACGGTGGGCGTGGCCCTGTGCGGCGGGGTGGCGTTCGTGCTGCTGCCCGTGGCGCCGCTGCCGCGCATCGACGTGCCGGCCGTGTTCGTCTCCGCTCAGCTGCCCGGCGCAAGTCCCGAGGTCATGGCCGCCACCGTGGCGACCCCGCTGGAGCGGCACCTGGGAGCGATCGCGGACGTGGACGACATGACGTCGAGCAGCAGCGTCGGGTCGGCGAACATCCAGCTGACTTTCGGCGTCGACCGCGACATCGACGGCGCGGCGCGCGACGTACAGGCGGCCATCGTCGCCGCCCATGCCGATCTCCCCTCCTCGCTCACGCGCAACCCCACCTATCGCAAGCTCAACAGCGCCCTGTTCCCGGTGATGGCGATCGCGATGACCTCGGACGTGCTCACGCAGGGCCAGATCTACGATGCGGCGGATGCCGTGCTGTCCCAGCGCCTGTCGCAGATCGAGGGCGTCGGCGGCGTCAACGTCAACGGCAGCGCGCTGCCGGCGGTCCGGGTGGAGATCAACCCGCAGGCGCTCTCCAAATACGGCATCGGGCTGCAGGACGTGCGCGCGGCCATCTCCAACGCCAACGCCAATGCGCCCAAGGGCGCCATCGAGGCGGGCGACCTGCGCTACCAGATCTACACCAACGACAATGCGCGCGATGCCGAGCCCTACCGCAATCTCATCATCGCCAACCGCAACGGCGCCATCGTGCGCCTGGGCGACGTGGCGCAGGTCCTGGACATGCAGGACGGAGCCACCGAGGACGTCCGCGCCTACGGCATCTACAACGGGAAGCCCGCCGTATTCCTCACGATTTTCCAGCAGCCCGGCGCCAACGTCATCAAGATGATCGATTCGGTGCGGGCCGCGCTTCCGGCGCTGAAGGCCTCCATCGACCCGAACATCGACCTGATCGTGACCTTCGACCGCTCGATCACCATCCGCGCCTCGCTGCGGCAGGTCGAGCAGACGCTGTTGCTGGCGGTCGCGATGGTGATTCTCGTCGTGTACGTATTCTTGAACAGCTACCGCGCCGCGCTCGTGCCCGCGCTGGTGGTCCCCGTATCCTTGATCGGCACCTTCGGCGCGATGTACCTGCTCAACTACACGCTCGACAATTTCTCGCTGATGGCCATGACCATCGCCACCGGATTCGTGGTGGACGACGCCATCGTCGTCATGGAGAACACCACGCGCCACATCGAGGCCGGCATGGGCCGGATGAGCGCCGCGCTCCTGGGGGCGCAGGAGGTGGGCTTCACGGTCGTCTCCATGAGCCTCTCGCTGGTCGCCGTCTTCATTCCCTTCATGTTCGCCGGCGGGATCGTGGGGCGGATCTTCCGCGAGTTCACCGTGACCCTGTCGGTGTCGATCCTCATCTCGCTGGTGATCTCGCTGACCACCACGCCGATGATGTGCTCGCTGCTCCTGAGGCGCGCGGACGGCCGCCCGCAGCGGCGCTTCGCCGCCGCGTTCGAGCGTGGATTCGAGGGGCTGCGCCGCCGCTATGAGAGCTCCCTGGGCTGGGCACTGCATCACCCGCAGATCATGATGGCGATCCTGTACGCGACGATCTGCCTGAACGTGTACCTGTACATCGTCATACCCAAGGGCTTCTTCCCGCAGCAGGACACGGGCCAGCTCCAGGGCGGCCTGCGGGGCGACGCCACGAGCTCCTTTCAGATGATGAAGGCCAAGCTGCAGGAGGTCGCGAAGATCATCCAGGACGACCCGGCGGTCGCCACGGTGACCGGCTCGGTCGGCGCGGGCGGCTTCGGGCCTTCGAGCGGCGGCCCGCGCGGCAATGTCACGGTCGCGCTGAAGCCGCTGGCCCAGCGCCACATCTCGGCGGACCGGATCATCGCGCGCCTGCGGCCGAAGCTCAACAAGGTGCAGGGCGTCGCCACCTTCCTGCAGGCGGTGCAGGACATCCGGGGCGGCGGCGGGCGCTCCGCCAACGCGCAATACCAGTACTCGCTGCTCGGCGATGACCTGAACGAGCTGCGCACGTGGTCGCAGAAGCTGCGCACCGCGATGCAGGACATGCCCGAGCTCACCGACGTCGATACGGACCTGCAGCCGAGCAGCCTGGAAGCCGACCTGATCGTGGACCGCGACACGGCCTCGCAGCTCGGGCTGACCGAGATCCAGATCGACAATGCGCTGGGCGACGCCTTCGCGCAGGCCCAGGTCTCGAACATCTACAACCCCTTCAGCCCGCAGCAATACCACGTCGTCATGGAAGTGGCGCCGCAGTACTGGCAGAGCCCGGACGTGCTGCGGGAGCTGTACATCAGCACCGCCGGCGGCGCCGTCAGCGGCACGCAAGCGACCCAGGCGGTGGCGGGTACCACGCAGGCGGGACCCGCCGCCTCGGGCAGCAGCGCGGCGACGAGCGCCGCGGCGGTCGCCCAGGACGTCGCCCGCAATCAGGCCGCGAACTCGCTGGCCAATGCCGGACGCGGCAACACCTCGACGGGGTCGGCGGTGAGCATCGCCGCCGAATCCGTGGTGCCGTTCGCCGCCTTCAGCCATTTTGCGACGTCCACCACGCCCGTCAGCGTGAACCACACGGGAACCTCCATGTCGACTTCCATCGCCTTCAACCTCCCGGAGGGAGAGGCTCTCGGCACGGCCCTGGACGCGATCCAGCGCAAGATGATCGAGATTCACGTCCCCGTGAGCATCCAAGGGGGCACCTACGACACCGCCAAACTGTTCCAGCAGAGCAGCGGGTTGTCGCAGCTGCTGATGCTGGCCGCCGCACTGTCGGCCATCTACGTGGTCCTGGGGATGCTCTACGAGAGCTTCAGCCAGCCCCTCACCATTCTCTCGACGCTGCCGTCGGCGGGCGTCGGCGCGCTGCTCGCGCTCATGGCGACGGGCACCGAGTTCAGCCTGATCGCGTTCCTGGGTATCCTGCTCCTGATCGGCATCGTGAAGAAGAACGCCATCATGATGGTGGACTTCGCGCTGGAGGCGGAACGCACGCTCGGCCTGGATCCGATGGCCGCGATCGCGCGCGCCTGTTCGCTGCGCTTCAGGCCCATCATGATGACGACCTGCGCCGCCATCGCGGGCGCGCTGCCCCTGGCCATCGCCTACGGCGACGGAACCGAGATGCGCCGGCCCCTGGGCATCTCCATCGTCGGCGGCCTCGTCGTGAGCCAGCTGCTCACGCTGTACACCACACCGGTGGTGTACCTGTACGTTCACCGCTATTGGAAGCGCGGCAGGAACGCGCGGCAAACCCCGGCCGGCCGCGGCGAATCCTTCGGACCCGCGGAGGCCGCCGTATGAACCGCCGATTCCTGCCGATCCCGCTGGCCGGCTTGGCCCTCGTCGCGGGCTGCGCCGTGGGCCCGGATTACCGCCGGCCCGCATTCCAAACCACGGACGGCTTCAAGGAGGCGGCCGACTGGAAACCCACGGAGCCCGGCGACGCGATGAGCCGCGGGCCTTGGTGGGCCATATTCAAGGACGACGATCTGGACCGCCTCGAAACCCGGATCCGGATCTCCAACGAGAACGTCAAGGCGGCCGCGGCCGCGGTCGACCAGGCCCGCGCGCTGGTCGCGCAGGCGCAGGCCGGCTTCTGGCCGTCGATCAACGCCGGGGCCGGGCTGCAGCGCGGCTCCATCGACGGCGTTCCAGCGCGCCAAACCGTGTCCGCGACGCTCTCCGGCGACTGGACCCTGGACATCTGGGGCCAGATCCGCCGCACCGTCGAGAGCGATCGCGCGTCGGCGCAGGCCAGCGACGCGGCGCTGGCGGCGGCCACCCTCTCGGCGCAGGGTCAGCTCGCAATCGACTACTTCGAACTGCGGGCCCAGGACGAGCTGCAGCGTCTCCTGGACGACATCGTCGTCGCCGAGCAGCTGTCGCTGAAGATCACCGAGAGCCGCTACAAGTACGGCGTGGCCGCGAAGGCCGACGTCGTGAGCGCGCAGACGCAGCTGCTCAACAGCCAGGCGCAGCAGATCAACGCCAGGATCCAGCGGGGCGTGCTGGAACACGCCGTTGCCGTTCTGGTCGGGGAGCAGCCCGCGTCCTTCGCGCTGGCGGTCTCGGGAATGCGCAGCGACGTGCCGACGGTGCCCGCCGGCGTTCCCTCGACTCTCCTGGAGAGGCGCCCCGACGTGGCCGAAGCGGAGCGCAAGATGGCGGCGGCCAACGCGCAGATCGGGGTGGCGAAGGCGGCCTACTTCCCCAGCCTCACCTTGTCGGGTTCCGACCAGTACTCGAACGGCACGTTCAGCAACCTGCTCAACGCGGCGAACCATGTCTGGGCGGTGGGTCCGCAGCTCGCGGAGACCATTTTCGACGCCGGGCTGCGCCGCGCCGAGGTGGCGCAGGCCCGCGCCGCCTACGAGGCGAGCGTCGCCGACTATCGCCAGACGGTGCTCTCGGGCCTCGAGCAGGTCGAGGACCAGATCGTCACGCTGCGCGTGCTGGAGCAGCAGGCCGTGGTCGAGGACGCGGCGGTCGTCGCCGCCAAGGAGGCCGAAACACTGACGCTCAATCAGTACAAGGCCGGCACGGTCCCGTACAGCAGCGTCATCACCGCCCAGACGACCCGGCTCTCCAGCGAGGAAACCGCCCTCTCGGTGCTGTCGAGCCGTCTCCAGGCCAGCGTCGCCCTGATCGAGGCGCTCGGCGGCGGCTGGACCCAGGCCCGGCTCGAATAGGAGCCTAGCCCGGCCGCAGCCAGCGGGCCGCGAGCGGCGGAATCAGCAGCAAACTGACCAAGGTCGAGGAGACCAGGCCGCCCAGGATGACCACCGCCATCGGCCCCTCGATCTCGTGGCCCGGCTGATGCAACTGCAGAGCCACCGGCAGCAGCGCGAGCGCGGTGAGAAGCGCCGTCAGCAGCACCGGTGTCAATCGCTCCTCGGCGCCGCGCATCGCGGTCGCCAGGTTCCACCGCTCGCCCTCCGCGCCCACGAGATGATCGTAATGCGAGATCAACAGAATCGTGTTGCGCGCCGCCATTCCGAACAGCGCGACGAAGCCGACCATCGCTCCCAAGGTGAGGGTGCCCCCGGTCGCCGCCACCGCGATCACGCCGCCGATGAGTGTGCTCGGCAGCGCGAGCAGCACGAGCAGCACGTGGCGGGCATGCCCGAACGCCAGCGCCAGCAACAGCACCACCAGCACGGCCGCCGCCGCCGAGTGCAGCATGAGCTCGCGCGCAGCCGCGGCTTGCGCCTCGGCGGCGCCGCCATAGCGGAGGTACACGCCCGGCGGCAGCTGCACCTTGGCGGCGATCGCCTTGCGCGCCGCCTCGGCATAGCCCACCTGATCGGAAACCTTGGGGGTCGCCGCCACGATCTGCCGGCGCAGCCCGTCCTGATGATCGACCAGGCTGCGCGACAGCGGGGTGGTGATCGTCGCGACCGCGGACAAGGGCGTCATCGCGCCATCACGCCCCCGCAGCGGCAGGTCGCCCAGTGCGGAGGGATCCGACCCCGCGCGGCCGATTCGCACGGCGACCGGGATGCTCCGATCCGCCTGATTGAGCTCGGCCGCGGCGCTGCCGTGATAGGCCGCATTGACGGCCTGCAGTACGTCCGCCGCGTCGAGACCGTACAGGGCGAGTTGCCCGGGCAGCAGCTCGACGTGCAGTTCAACCTGACGGGGCGGGACGGTCAGACGCACATTGCCGCTGCCGGGCAAGTGCGCCAGGACCTCCACGATCTGCGCCCCGACGCGGTCATCGGCGTCGAGGTCGGATCCAATCACGCTGATGGTGAAGGGCGCGGACTCGCCGGATAGCGTCTCGCCGATTCGCTCGGCCAGCACCGAGTAGATTTCGACCAGTTGGTTCGGATAATTCTCGAATACATGGCGGATGGCCGCGTCGATCTCGGTCGCGCCGTGGCTCTGCCCCGGATCGATCTGCACCTCGAACTCGCTCTTGTTGGGCGCATCCGGGTCCTGACCGTTCTCGGCGCGCCCGATCTGCTCGGCGACGCTCTTGACGCCCGGAATGGCGATCAGGCCCTTGCTGATCAGCGCGCCGACGCGCGCCGTTTCCGTCAATGAGACTCCCGGGCGCAGCGAGGCATGAGCGATCAGATAATTTTCGCGAAAATCAGGCAGCAATCGCGCTCCCAGCAACGGCAGGAAAACGATGCCTGCCAGCCCGCTGCCGAGCAGGATCGTCGCGAGGGTGCGTGGGCGGCCGCTCAACCACGAGATCACCGCCAGCTGCCAGCGCTTGCAGCGCAGCAGAAAGCGCGCGTCCGGCTTGGGATTGTGCCGCGCCATCGCCAGCACGCACATCGCGGGCGTTGCGCTCATGGCGACCAGCAACGAAAGGCCCACGGCGAGCAAAAAGGCGATCGACAACGGCCGGAAGAAGGCGCCCTGCAGCCCCGACATCGTGAGGATCGGGAGGAACGCCACCGCCACCGCCGCGGTCGCGTAGAACACCGGACGCCTGACCTCGAGAGAGGCCCCGATGAACAATTCCCGGATGTCGACCTCGCCCGGCGCGCTGCGCCGCCGGCGAAGAATGTTCTCGACGTCGATCACGGCGTCATCGACCACGACGCCGAGCGCGACCACGAGACCGCCCAGTGTCATCGTGTTCAGCGACAACCCCGCGGCGCCCAATATCCACACGGTCGTGAGCAGCGCGAGCGGAATCGCGCTGAACGACACCAGGGCCCCGCGCCAGTCGCGCAGCACCAGCAACAGCAGGCTGATCACCAGCGCCGCGCCGATGGCGAGCGAATTGCGCAGCTTCTCGATCGCGCTCTCGATGAAGCTCGCGGGGCGCAGCAGCCCCGGATGGTATTGCACGCCCCGCTTGGCCAGGGCCGGAGCGAGCGCGTTGAGCCGCTCCTCCAGCGCACGGGTGACCTCGAGCGTGTTCGCGCCGAACTGGGTCGAAGTTTCGATGAGAATGCCGGGCCTGCCGGCAATCAATGCATCGCCATAGCGCGGCTCCGCGCCGTCGCGTATGGCGGCGACATCCCCGAGGTGCACCGGCAGGCCGGCGTGCGTGCCGATGACCGCCCGGGCCATCGAATCGATGCTCGCCCCCGAGGCCTGCGAGCGGATGACGATGCGCTGCGTCGGCGTCTCCAGATAACCGCCGCCGATCAGTTCGGTGGCGCGTTTGGCAGCGGCCAGAACCTCATCGAGCGAGAATCCGGCGGCGGCGAGTTTGACCGGGTCCACTTCGATCTGCCGCTCGCGGACCTCGCCGCCGAAGATCTGCGCTTGCGCCACACCGGGCACCGCGAGTATTTGCGGCTTGACCACCCACTGCACCACGTCGCGCAGTTCCATCGGCGTCAGCCGGTCGCTGGTATAGCCGAAGTGCACCAAGTACTCCATCGAGGAACTCAGGGGCGAGAGCAGCGGCGCTCCCACGCCCGCCGGAAGCTGGCCCGCGAACTCGGCCAGGCGCTCGGTGATGACCTGGCGCTGGCGGTACGGATCGCCGCCGCGATCGAACACCACCTGGATCGCCGACAAGCCTTGGCTCGACGTGGAGCGCACGGTCTTGACATTCTCGCTGCCCGCGAGCAACCCCTCGAGCGGCCGGGTCACCAGCGCCTCGACCTGTGTGGCGTCGAATCCGGGCGCTTCCGTTTGCACCAGCACGTGCGGCGGAGCGAAGTCCGGAAACACGTCGAAGCGCGCGGCGTAAGTCGCCGCCACGCCGAAGACCGCGATCAGACAGGCAAGCGCGGTCACGATGCGCGGATTGCCGAGCGAGGCTCGGACTATGGCGGCGAGCACGACTCCCGCGCCCTAGTCGTCGTCGTCATCGGCCGCACGGGTGCCCACCCCCTGCAGCGACCACAGCACGCCCGCGCCTTGCACTACGATGTCGTCATCGTCGTCGACGCCCGAAACCAGCCAGCCCGCGCCGCTCGGCGTCAACAAGGTCACCTTCGTCGGCAGAAAGCGCCGCGACTCCTCGCCCTTGTTCTGCGGCAGCTGCTTGTAGACGTACGCTCCGTTCTCGTCGTAGAGCACGGCATCGCGGGGCAACAGTACTCCCTTGCGCTCGCCCGACACCAGAACCATCGGGACCCGGGCCCCTGGGCCGAACCCGGCCGGTGCGTGCGGGACTTCGATCAACACTCCGGCGCTCTGAACCTCGCCCGATTGCGGCAGCACTCCGAGCACCCGGCCCGCCACCTCGACGCCGTCCACATCCAAAAGCGCCTTGGGCGGCAATGCGCCCAGGCTGTGGCGGCCGGGCAGGTCGCCGCGCACCAGCAGGCTGCGGCCGGCGGCCACCGCCTCGATGAGGCGTGCTCGAGGGGACGGCGGCAGCGCCGCCAGCGGACCCCAGTGCAATGCAAGCCGGGACGAAGCCAGGGCCTGCTGCGCCTTCGATCGCATGTAATCGGCCTGCGCCGCTTGCAGCGCCTTCAACGACGCGCTGCCGTCCTCATACAGGGCGTGCAGCCGCTCGACCTCCGCGGCGGATGCCCGCTGCGCCGCCTCGGCGGCGCTCGACTCCCCCTCCTCCGCTATCAGAACCGAGGCGTCCAGCACCACGCCCAACGCCTCGACGCGCTGCGGAACCGCGGCATTCACCGGATGCGCGATGCGGATGCCCGCCGCCTGCTGCTGCTCGCGATTGAGCACCGGGGTCGATGGGTTGGCGCCGCCCCTTGCGGGCGCGTCGTCCTCGTCGGCGGCGAGCTGCCCCGCGCACGTGAGCAATCCGAGCGTCGCCAGAACCTGCCAATGTCTCATGGGGCCGCCCCGGCGCCCGCACTCGCCGCAAACGGTCCCGCGAGGCCGAGCTCCGGTCCCGACAGCGGCGCGTGCAATGCGTCCTCGAGCTCGTTGCGCGACGACTGCACGAGCGCCTGCATCGCCAGCGACTCGAGCTCCACGCGGATGGCGCCGATCGTCGCGGCGGTCAGCTCGAGCGAATCCGCCGCACCCACATGCATCGCCAATGTGGCGTGCCGCTCTTGGCGGCGTGCGGCCTCCAGTTGGCGCCGCGATGCGCCCGCGGCCTCGCGCGCGGTCTGCTCGGCGCGCTCGGCGGCCGCGATCCTGCCGTAGATGTCCGATTGCAGCGCCAGCATGCGGCGCGCGGCCACCTCACGTTCCGCACGCGCCTCGGTGATCTCACCCTGGTTGCGGTTGAGGGGCACCGTGAATCCCACATCGAACGGGAATTTCGCGATGCCGTGGTCCCAATAGTAGCCGGGCTCGAGCACCAGCTGCGGATATTGGCGCGCCACCGCTTGATGAAGCCGCGTCTCGGCTTGGGCATACTCGCCGATCGCCACGCCGAGGTCGGCCCGCGACAGCAGCGCGAGCTCGCGCTTGGAGGAGAGCCCATCCTCGGCAAGCGGCGGCGGCTCGCCCCAGTCCCGCCAAGCGATGACGATGCCGTCGAGGGCATGCGGCGGCAGCCCGAGAGCCCGGGCGGCGGCGGCCTGCGAGGCATTCGCGGCGATCCGCTGCTCGGCCTGCCGCTGCTCGATCTCCAGGCGTGAGCGCTCCTCGTCCACCAGCTCGCTCGCCGGATCCTCACCCGCCTCGATGCGCCGCTGTTCCAGCCGCACGAGACGGTCCTCGGCCGCCGCGAGGCGTTCCAACAAGGCAAGACGGCGGCGTGCGCCCTCCCATTCCGACAGTGCGCTCGCCAACGCGCTGCGCACCGCCCAGGTCTGATCCATGAGCGCCAGCTGCGCATTGCTGGTATCGGCGCGGGCAAAATCCATCTCGAGACGGCGCCTTTCATTCGATCGCAGCGGCCAGTCGAGATAAATGCCGTACAGCCACGGATGAGCGTCGTGACGGGCGTATTCGGATTGCAGCGTGAGGTCCGGATTCAGGGCTTGCGCCGCCGTGAGCTCGCGCGCCCGCGCGGACTCGACCTGGGCGCGCATCATCGCCAATCCGGGATTGCGCACCAGAGCGACCGCCAGGAGCTGCGCCCGGTCCCAGGTCGATGGCGGCCACTGCGACGCCGAGCCGGGCAGCATGCGCCCAAGCTCGATGCGCAGCTCGGCATCATCGAGACTGCGCGCCGCGAATTGCGCGGCGCTGCGCTGCGCCGACAGCGGCTCGCTTTGGTAATGCGCACAGCCTGCGCCCAGCCATGACAGCATCGCGGCCAGGCACGCCCAGCGTGCGCCTCGGCGCCCGCATCGGACCATGCCGCACGCCGAGCGCGCATCACCCGCGGTACGAGCACGGCGTCGCCGTCGTGTGAATTGATCGGCAGCGATGCTCACTCGCGAATAGCCTCTTTGGAGCGGCAGGTCGCGAGATAATACTCGCCTCCGCCCATCGGTCAAAGAGAGCCGCCCCGCGCTCGAGCGCTGGACATCGCCCGTCGTCATGGCACCATCGCCGCTGTGGCAATGACGCGCAGAATGCCGCTTTCACCCGACCGGGCCGCGCCGGGCGTCGCGGCATGCTGCGCGCTGCTGCTCTGCCCGATGGTCCCCCATCAACACGCCCGGGCGGTAACGCCGCCGGCCCCGGGCGAGGATCGAGCTCGGAACGGCGAAGGCATCTGGAAGGCCGCGGTGCCGTCGCAGCCCATGAAGGCGGAATTCGGCGGACTCGATCCCGTCGGGGTTGCGGCCGGGGCCAAGATCCAGGCGGATTGCTCCTTGAACTGGGTCGACCCGGACGCGGGTGTTCGTTACTGTTTTGCGAGCGGCACGTCGCTGCAGTATTTTCTCGAACGCCCGCAGGCCATGATCGCGCGCGCCCGTGCGAACTGGCGCCGCTTGCAGGCTCGATAGGTCAGCGGTCGACGGGCACGCTGATCGCAGCCGCCCCGCCGCGGGCGCCGCATCGAGCGGTGGGCAGGATTGCTACGTTTTTGAAGCACTTGTGTGGCGGATCAGAAACAGGCTGTGCAGCGTGGCCGGGCGCGGCGCCGCATGGGCGGTGCAAGTGCCTGATTCTAAAGCGCTTCCGGAACACGTCCGGCATGGCACGCAAGCTGCTTGTCGGCTATGCGAGCCCCGCGAGGAGATCGATTCAGTGAAGACCACCGCTGCAGTTGCGTGGGAAGCTGGCAAGCCGTTGAGCATCGAACAAGTGGATCTCGCCGCTCCAAAATCCGGCGAGGTACTGGTGCGCATCGTCGCTACAGGGGTCTGCCATACCGACGCCTTCACGCTCTCCGGAGCCGATCCCGAGGGCTTGTTCCCGGTGATTCTCGGTCACGAAGGCGGCGGCATCGTTCAGGAGGTCGGCGCCGGGGTGGGCAGCGTCAAGCCCGGCGATCACGTCATTCCGCTCTATACGCCCGAGTGCGGCGAATGCGAATTTTGCAAGTCGGGCAAGACCAACCTGTGCCAAAGGATCCGCATCACGCAAGGCAAGGGACTGATGCCGGACGGGACCTCGCGCTTCTCCGTCAAGGGCAAGCCCGTGCTGCATTACATGGGCACGAGCACATTCTCCGAATACACCGTCCTGCCCGAGATTTCCGTCGCCAAGATCGACCCGAAGGCTCCCCTCGACAAGGTCTGCCTGCTGGGCTGCGGGATCACGACCGGCATCGGAGCGGTGCTCAATACCGCGAAGGTCGCGCCGGGCGCCACGGTGGCGGTGTTCGGCCTCGGCGGCATCGGCCTCTCGGTGGTGCAAGGCGCCGTGATGGCCAAGGCGTCGCGCATCATCGCGATCGATCTCAACCCCGGCAAATGGGCGATGGCCAAGACCCTTGGCGCGACCGACTTCGTCAACCCGAAGGACTACGACACGCCCATTCAGCAGGTCATCGTGGACATGACCAAGGGCGGCGTCGACTATTCATTCGAGTGCATTGGAAATGTTAATGTAATGCGCTCGGCGCTGGAATGCTGCCACAAGGGATGGGGCGAATCGGTCATCATCGGCGTGGCCGGGGCGGGCCAGGAAATCTCGACCCGGCCGTTTCAGCTGGTCACGGGGCGCGTGTGGCGCGGCTCGGCATTCGGCGGCGTCAAGGGGCGTTCTCAATTGCCGGGTTACGTCGATCGCTACATGAAGGGGCAGATCAAGATCGACGAGATGATCAGCGAAGTGCTGCCGTTGGCCAGGATAAACGACGCGTTCGACTCGATGCACAAAGGCAGCGCGATCCGCTCGGTAATCAAGTACTGAGCGGTGATATCGATGAAAAAACGGGCGATTGTTGTTGAGGTACGCCGCGTGAGCGGCTGTTTGCATACTATTGGAGAAAATCATGGCAGTTTCAATTCATCCAGCGGTAGATAACGGAGTCAAACCGGGCTCTGCGAGCTTTTCGGGCGGCACGTTGTCGTGCAAGTGCACGGACAAACCCGTCAAAGTGTCCCTGGCGGCCAACACGGCGCACAATCATGCGTGTGGCTGCACCAAGTGCTGGAAGCCCAAGGGGGCGCAGTTCTCGCTGGTCGCGGTCGTGGCGCGGGACAAGCTCAACGTCACGCAAAACGCCGACAAGCTGCACATCGTGGACGCGAATGCAACCATCCAGCGCCACGCGTGCAAGGCCTGCGGCGTGCACATGTATGGCCGCATCGAGAACACCAAGCACGCGTTCTACGGGCTGGATTTCGTCCATACGGAACTGTCCTCCGAGGCGGGCTGGTCGGCGCCGGGGTTTGCGGCGTTCGTCTCCTCGATCATCGAGGATGGAGCCGACCCGGCGAAGATGGGCGCGGTGCGCGGCCGGCTTAAGGAACTCGGACTCGAGCCCTATGACTGCCTCAATCCCCCGCTGATGGACGCGCTGGCGACGCACGCCGCGAAGCAGTCCGGGAAACTCTACAAAGGCTGATATCAAGGAGGGCGTTGCGCCGATTGGGCGCAACAACCGCCTGCGGGGTGAAGCCCCGCAGGCGGGCCCCGAGCCCTTGGGCTCAATGCTCCACGATGATGCCGTGCTTGTGGATCTTCCGGTACAGGGTCGTGCGACTGATGCCCAGTGTCTGCGCCGTGCGGCTCACGTTCCAGCGCATTCTTTCCAGTTCACGGACCAAAGCCGCGCATTCGGCCTCCTGCAGCGCGTCGCGCGGGCCGGCCTGACTCGCGGCCGGCACATCCGCCAGGGCGGCAGGCGCGGTGCGCTGCTGGGCGCCGGGCTGCGTGTCGAGAATCTCCTGCGGCAGGTTCGAGGCTCGAATGATGCCGTCCCGGCAGAGCGCCGAGGAGGTGCGCAGCGCATTGCGCAACTGGCGAATGTTCCCCGGCCACGGGTAGTTCATGAGCTTGTCGAACGCATCCGGGGAGATCTCGACCGACTCCTGCTCGCCGACCTCCTCGCGCAACAACGTGTGGATCAGCTCGGCCTTGTCGAGGCGATCGCGCAGCAGCGGCAGATACAGCGTAATGCCGTTCAGCCGGTAGTACAGATCCTCGCGAAATTCGCCGCCTTGAATCATCTGCCGGATGTCCCGGTGCGTCGCGCTGATGACGTGCAGATTGACGGGGATGGGCTGGTCGCTTCCCAACGGGACGACTTCCCGCTCCTCGATCACACGCAGCAGCCGTGTCTGCAGCATCAATGGCATGTCGCCGATCTCATCGAGGAACAAGGTGCCGCCGTTGGACTGCAGAATCTTGCCCATGCGGCCGTCCTTCGAGGCCCCCGTGAAAGCGCCGCGCGTGTAGCCGAACAGCTCGCTTTCGATGAGGCTCTCCGGGATGGCCGCGCAGTTGACGGTCACGAAGGGCTTGTCGAACCACAAGCCGCTGCAATGCAGGGCCTTGGCGAACGCCTCCTTGCCCGTGCCGGTCGCGCCCTGCAGCAGGATGGGCACCTGCTTGGCAAATAGCTGCCGGCCGCAGAACAGGTTCTTGCGCATTTGCGGGTCTTCGACCACATGCTGCTGTCCGGGGTCGCGCGCCCGCTCGGGCGCATCGGCGGCATCGACGGCATCCGGCAATGCGAAGCGGCGCGGCGGGCGCAGGGGGGCGCGCACGATGGCGAAGAAGCGCCGGCCGTGCGCCAGGTCGCGCACCGGCCAGATCGCCGTGGGTTCGAATTTCGCCCGCTGTTCAAGCGTGCCGAAGCTGAACTGGAAGTATTTCTCGATCGATTGCCCGACCAGCGACTTGCGCGAGGAACAGCCCAACTGCACCATCGCGCTTTCGTTGATCGCCAGGATGTGGCCTCCGTCATCCATGGCGACCAGCGCTTCGTGCAGCAGGCCGACGAATTCGGGGCGGCTGTGGAAGCGCAGTATCCACGACTCGCTGTACTCGTTCAGGAAGTTCCAGCGTGAAATGAGGTGCGCCGACATGTTGACCAGTGCCATCGTGTGGCGCTGGATGAGCCGGCTGTCGCTCGAGTTCACGGTGGATGCATCGAGCACGGCCATGATGGTGCCGTGCGGATCGAGGATCGGCGCCCCGGAGCACGACAGCGACACGTTGTAGCCGCGAAAATGCTCTTCCCGGTGCACCGTCACCGAACAGCCTTCGGCGAGGCTGGTGCCGATGCCATTGGTGCCTTCGTGGCGCTCGTCCCACAGCGCACCCAGGGTCAAACCGGCCTTGTGGAATTGGCGCTGCAGCGCCGGGTCGGTGATCATGCTGAGCACCGCGCCCTGGTTGTCGGACAGAACCACCGCAAAGCCGGAGCCCGCGATCTGCTCGTACAGGCTTTCCATCTCCGCCCGTGCGACGGGCAAGAGGTCCCCCATGCGCAGCTGCAGATCCTTGAGCGATTGCGCGCCGAGCACGCTGCTCTGGCGCGGTGCGGCGGGCTCGATGCCGTACTCTCGCAGGCAGCGATGCCACGAGCGAGTGATGTGCGGTTCGATGCCGTCGGGCTGCACCTCGCCCCGAACCACGTGAAAGATGCGCGACGCGTGACTCATCACCAATGGGTTGTTCGTCAAGGCATCACCTTTGGAATTATAGTGTTGTTGCCCCCGCCTGCCCTGGCTCCGAACCCCCCGCAGGCCCGCAGGGTCACGCAAAAAGCCTGACCCGATTTTCGCATTATCGCAATATGCGCTGCAGCATAACCTGACTCCCTTAGGCTACGGGTTGGCGGGAGTGCCGAACTTATAGTCCGGATCACCGCTGTAATGGAACCTGACAAAGGCGAATATCTTCCACAGGTCGTCCGCGCTCTTGATGATGCCGCCGAACGGCGGCATGGGGCCCACCACGTTTTCGCGGCCCTTGCGCGAATAACCCTGGTTTTGCAGGTCGACGGTGCCCAGGGTCACCAGCCGGAAAATCGTGTCGTCATCGCCGCCATAGACCCAGATGTCGTTCGTCAGCGGCGGGCACATGCCGCCGCCGGCGCTGCCGCCATGGCAACCGCTGCAGCCGTAGGAACGGAACAGCGTCTCGCCCTGCGCCACAATATCGGCCTGGGTATCCTTGTAGGGATTGACGAGTTTCCCCTTCGGCGTGTTCTTGACGAGATCGGCGGGCAGGATCTGGGTGTAGTCCACGGCCGCGGGCCCATCCCCCGCCCATACCTTCGGCAGCGCGCCAATCGCCAGCGCGAGGATCCCCGCGACGGCACCTAAAACAGGGACGATTTTTCTGACCACGCTATCTCCTTCCACGCTGTCTTTCCGTCGAGTCTGCGAAATCCACCGCCGAGCAGGTCAGCCCGGGTTTCCGCCGCCGCTCTGGCGCGCGTCCTGCAACATCTTGACCAGGGCATCATTGTTGTCCGCCTGCGCGATGCTGAGGGCCGTGCGCCCATCCTCGCTGCGCGCGTTGACATCGGCCCCCGATTTGAGCAGCAACTGCACCAGCCGCGGGCGATTCCGCGCCGCGGCAATCATCAGGGCCGTGACCCCGCCCGGATTGACGGCGTTGACGTTGGCGCCGCGGCTGATCAAGGTCTCCGCCAGATCGGTCGAGCCCGAGATCGAGGTCAGCATCAGCGGCGTGTAGCCGCCCTTGGCGACCGGTGCGTTGACGTCCGCGCCGGCGGCGATGAGCGCCAGCGCGCCCTGCACCTTGCCGTTCTGGGCGGCAATGGCGAGCGGCGTCAGGTCGTCGCGGTCGGTCGCGTTGATCTTTGCGCCGTGGTCGACCAGGAGCTTCACCAGCTCGGGCCGGTCGAGCCACGCGGCATGCATGAGGGGCGTCCAGCCGCTGCGATCGGCTTGGTTCACATCGACGCCCTTGTGGGCGACCAGATCGGCAGCGATGTCCGTGAAGCCGAATCGAACCGCCGAAATCAGCGCCGTGAAACCTTCCTCGTCCTGGGCGCCGACGTGTGCGCCGTGATCCAGGAGGTAGTTCACGCGATCAACGTCATCCGCGACGATGGCATCGTGCAGCTCATCGTCGGGATTGGCGCCCTCGGCCAGCCATTTCTTCAGCTCCGCCATGCGCGCCTTGCGCACTTTGGCGCGCTCTGCCGCAGTTTGCGCCGGAGCGACGTCCGGTTTGTACGGACCGTGCGAGGGCAGATCCCCGGAGACGATGCAATCCTCGCACTTGACCATCGGCACGCCGAAATCGGTGAGGATCTGGCGGATCTCGCTGCGGCGCTGATCGAGCGCGCCTTCGATCGCGGCCTTGATCTCCGGGCGGTTCCTCGGCACCGCGAGCGTCATGTCGAATTCCAGCGGCACCCGGTCCTCCATCAAATTGACCGGCTGGATCACCAGGGGCGCCTTCAGGACGGCCTTGTAGTACCCGGCCATGGGGCCCCAGGCCGCCGCCACGTCGAGCGTCCCGTCGACCACCTGTTTGACCTGATACGAAGGTTGATTGTCCTGCTCCACATCCGCATTGTGGCTGAGGTAGTGAATGACCGTGTTGTTCACCACGCCATGGTTGGCGAGCGCCTCGCGTATCGCCGAGACCTGAAAGACCCCCACCCGCAGTTTCTTGAGAACCGGGTCATCCAGGTTCGTGATGTGGATGCCCTTGTCGCTGCGGTATGCCAGCACGAATGTCGATCGATACAGGGGATGACTCAGAACCTCGGCCCCTTCGGTATCCGAGGCCATATCCATCCACAGATCGCAGTTGCCTTCGCTCAACGTGGTGCGCATCAGGCCGCGCTCGATCGACGGCCGCCAGTAGTACTGCACACCGGTGCCCAGGGCCGCGCCGATCACCTGCGCGATCTTGTTCTCAAAACCCTCGCCCTGCTGATTGGACAGCGGCATGTTTCCCGGATCGGCGCATACCGTGAGCGTTTTCAGCGGACCGCCGAATGCGGCGGTGCTGGCGAGCAGGCAGCCGGCGATCAAAGCCGGGCGCAGCCGCTGGCGCCCCCTTTTGGTACTCATCATTCTCTCCCCCGATTCTCATATGCCCGGAAGGGTAACAATGCGCCCTACCGAGAGATTTTTCGACCCTTATTCGCATAAAAGGTTGCGCGCCGACCGCCCGCACGATCCGCCCGGGTCAAATTCGAGCAGGTGCGCCCTGCCGGGCGCACCAAAAAAAACCCGGTGCCTTGCGGCACCGGGCGACCTTACGTAAACAAGCTTCCTTGAATCGACTGGCCAGGCGGATCAGTCCCCAACGCGGAACGTATACAACGTGCCGCCCTGGGGAATGTGGTTGAGGCCCGCCGCCTTGGTCATGGCCGTGGCGCCGATGGCGCCGAACTTGTCGCTGAGATCGAGACCCGCGGTTACCGGCAGGCCGATCCAGCCGCCGATGCCGGACCACACCGACACGTACTGCTTGCCCTTCACGGAATAGCTGATCGGGTTGCCGATGATGCCCGAGCCCAGCTTGCGGGACCACAGCACCTTGCCCGTGGCCCGATCGACGGCGCGGAAGTCGCCGCCAAGGCTCCCATAGAAGGCGAGTCCGCCCGCCGTCACCAGCGCGCCGCCCCAGTTGGGATATTGATCCGGAATCTCCCACTCGGTCTGGCCGGTCAGCACGTTGAACTTCTTGAACTTGCCGGTCACACCCGGTTTTTCGGGATACATGTACACGTTGGCGAACACGTACACGGTGCCTTGCTGGGTATGCGAACGCTGCTGCGGCTCGAGTTCCATGCACCAGTTGTTGGTCGGCACATAGAAGTTCATCGGATCGTTCGGGTCAACCGCCACCGGCTGCTGGTCCTTGCCGCCCATCGCCGAGGGGCACGCCTGAGTATTGGTGCCCACCAAGAGGGGAGAATGCTCGGCCACCTTGACCGGGCGGCCGGTCTTCATGTCGATCTTCTCCGCCCAGTTCACCGTCACATACTTGTTGGCGCGCAGCAGCGTTCCATCCGTGCGGTCGAGCACGTACGCGAAGCCGTTGCGATCGAAGTGCACGAGGCACTTGCGGTCCTTGCCGTCGACCTTCATGTCGACCAGCACCACCTCGTTGACGCCGTCATAGTCCCATTGGTCGAACGGGGTCATCTGGTAGATCCACTCCGCCTCGCCGGTGTCGACGTTGCGGGCGAAAATGCTCATCGACCACTTGTTGTCGAACTTGCCGCTGTTGCAGTTCTCCTGAGTCAGCGGCGCCGCGCAGCGGAATTGCGGCGACCATAGGCCGGGGTTTCCCGTGGCGTAGTAGACCAGGTGCAGCGCGGGATCGTAGGCGTACCAGCCCCAAGCGGCGCCGCCGCCGCGCTGCCACTCATCGCCCGGATAGGTGTGAATGCCCAGATCCTTGCCGGCGGTGCCGTATTCCGGATGCGCCTTGTTGGTCTTGGCGGTCATGCACACATCCTTGTCGCTGCCGTTGCTGTAGCACTCCCACACCTTCTTGCCATCGGCCAGCGCATACGCCGTCACCCGGCCGCGCGCCGCGAACTCGTCGCCGCCGAAACCGATGAACACCTTGTCGTTGACGATGATGGGCGCGGGCGTGATGGTCTCGCCGTGCTCCGGATAGGCGTGCTTGACCACCCAGTCCTGTTTGCCGGTGGCGGCATCGAGGGCGATCACGTAGCCGTCCAGAGTGCCGAACACCAGCTTGCCGTCCGCGTAGGACAAGCCGCGGTTGACCGTGTCGCAACAGGCGCGCGGCACCGCCGACTCGTCGCGGCCGCTGGTCTTGGTGTAGTTCCACACCTGCACCGGATGATCGGGATCGCTCAGGTCGAGCGCCTGGACGATGTTCGGCCAGCCGCTCTCCATGAACATCATTGGCTTGCCGCCCACGTCCTCGATCACCAGAGGCTGCCCCTCATGCCCGCGCAGAGTGCCGCTCGACTGCGACCAGATCATCTGCAGGCCCTTGACGTTGGCCGTGTTGATGTCCTTCAGCGCGCTGTAGCGGTGCAGATTCAGATTGCCGGCCGGCGCGCCCCATTGATTCGGGTCGTTGAAGCGCTGCCCCTGTTCGGTGTCGGTCGCAGCCATCGCGGAACCATAGGCCGTCACAAGGGCTGCGGTGGCGCATAAGACTTTGACTTTACGTTTTGCCATGAGCCATTTCATCATACTTCTCCTGCTGCTTTTGGTCTGAGCTGACCGCCGCCGAGGTGGCAAGCGGCGTGCACACAGTCCCTGTCTGGGTGCCCTGCGGATAATGACTGCTTCGTGATAATCGATTCTTGCAAAACTCCCTCCTTCGGACGATTTTATATTTATCTGGTCGCAAACCATCGCCACCAGCCTGGCCCTAATGCGATGGCTAAATACACGACACTCACCACCCGCTTGGGACCGCACATCTAATTAGCAATGGTTATGCCATCCGTCGCGATTCACAAAGAAATCTTGCCCCTGTCATAAAGCATTGCGATTCAGTTACTTATGCGCCGACCGTGGCGGCTCGGAAGTTCTGCCTGAAGAACGCGGCGCGCCGTGCCGGGAGAACTGTATCGTTCACGTTACACTGCATCATCGCTGTGCCCCATTCATGAGGCGCACTGCCGCATCGAAACGCGAGCGCTCGATCGGCCCACGACTGCAAATCATTTCACCGCAGAACGCTCGCCGTGCAACGGCGCCGCCGCTCGCCCGCTCGCGTCGCTCACGCGCAGCATGGCGGCGCGAATACCATGGCGCCGCCGGCGATCGCGTAATATGATTTTCCCCGGGCATCGTCCGCTCGATTCCTTCTTGGCAACCGGCGATGTCCATACTTACTGCCATACACGGGAACATATGAAAACCAAAGCTGCAATTGCGTACGCGGCTGGCAAGCCGCTCGAGATCGCCACGGTGGATCTGGATGGGCCGCGCGCCGGCGAAGTGCTGGTCGAGATCAAGGCCACCGGTATTTGCCACACGGATGAATTCACGCGCTCCGGGGCCGATCCGGAAGGCTTGTTCCCCGTGATCTTGGGTCATGAGGGCGCAGGCGTCGTGGTCGATGTCGGCGCCGGCGTGAAGTCGGTGAAGAAAGGCGATCACGTCATTCCCCTCTATACGCCGGAGTGCCGCGAGTGCAAGTCCTGCCTGTCGCAGAAGACCAATCTGTGCACCGCGATTCGCGCGACGCAGGGCAAGGGCGTGATGCCCGACGGCACGAGCCGGTTCTCGATCGGCAAGCAGATGATCCATCACTACATGGGCTGCTCGACCTTCTCGAATTTCACGGTGCTGCCGGAGATTGCGGTCGCCAAGATTCGCGAGGATGCGCCGTTCGACAAGGTTTGCTACATCGGTTGCGGCGTCACCACGGGGATCGGCGCCGTCATCAATACCGCGAAGGTCGAACCCGGAGCCAACGTCGTGGTGTTCGGCCTTGGCGGCATCGGGCTCAATGTGGTTCAGGGCGCGAGGCTGGCCGGCGCCGACAAGATCATCGGTGTCGACATCAATCCCAAGCGCAAGGCGCTCGCCGAGAAATTCGGCATGACGCACTTCGTGAACCCAAAGGAGATCAAGGGCGACCTGGTGCCGTTCCTGGTGGACCTGACGGGGGGCGGCGCGGACTACAGCTTCGAGTGCATCGGCAGCGTCGATCTGATGCGTCAGGCGCTCGAATGCTGCCACCGCGGCTGGGGCGAGTCCGTGGTCATCGGCGTCGCCGGGGCGGGCAAGGAAATCAGCACCCGCCCGTTCCAGCTCGTCACCGGACGCGTCTGGAAGGGCACGGCCTTCGGCGGTGTGCGCGGGCGCACGGGAGTCCCCAAGATCGTCGACTGGTACATGGAGCGCAAGATCAACATCGACGACCTCATCACCCACACCATGCCGCTCGAGAAGATCAACGATGCGTTCGATCTCATGCACTCCGGGGAGTCGATTCGCAGCGTCGCCATCTACTGACCGGCGGGCGGCCGCCCGAATGGGCGACCGCCTTCTCCCGGACGCTCGTGGTCTAGAAGCCCAGGAACGCGCCGATGTTGGCGTCGGTGCTCTTGTTCTCGTTCCCGTTATGCGCCTGCGTCTTCACCGCGCTGACTTCGGCGAGCAGCGTCAGGTTCTTGGTGAGCGAGTAGTACACCCCGCCCGTCACCTTGCTGTTCTCCTGCAGTAGATCGGGCGTTGCCGCCGCATCCGCCGCATTCGCGAAATCGAGCTTGCTCACGCCATAGTTCACGCCGAACTTGACTGCGTCGATCTTGTAGGTGGCCTGAAGCAGGTAGCCATCGGACTTGCGCGCATCACCCAGCCCGTCGCTCGACAGGACGAACAACGCCGTCGTGCCCATTCCCTTGCCGTAATAATACGAGCCGTCGAATTCGAAGCCCGCGACGGCGAACTTCGCAAAAATATCGCCGCCGTTGCTCGTGTATTGCGTGGGCACCGTCGTGCTGGGGGTGATGAGGGTCGCGGCGGTGGTGTAGGAGCCGTTTTGTTTCTGCGTGATACCGGTGACCGAGGCGTAGAAGCTCATGTCATCCGCCATCTTGAGCGTGTAGCTCAACTTGCCGTGCACGCCCGGCGCCTTCTTCGCGACGTTGTTGGTGTCGGTCAGCGAGTTGACCGGATCGAAGATGCCGATCTCGGCCTTGAACCCGGAGAAATCCGGAGTGGTGTAGTCGATCTGCGCCAGGGTATCGGTGTAGATGTAGCCGAATCCGATGGACCCGAGCGTGGTGTTGGCCGGATTTGCGCCCGATGATGCCCCGGCGACGCCGACGCCCAGCAGCGTCATGTCGTTGATGATGGCATCGAATCCGAACAGCCCGAAGTTGCGGCCGAGCGTGAAGGTGCCCATGTCCTTGTTGCCGAAGGTCATGTAGACCTGGCGCACATCGAGCCCGGTGGTGCCGAGCCCGACATTGTTGCCGGCGGGCGCTCCCTGCTGCAGATTCGGGCTGCCCCCATCGTTGGTTGCGATGCCCGGATACAGCCCAAAGTCCGCAGCGATGTCGATGCCGTTCTGGGTGGTGCTCAAGCCGAACGAAATCGCCGCCGGCAGCAGGCCGTTGCTGATGTTGGACACGCTGCTGCCGCTGGCGGTGCCCGTGCAGGCGCCGCCGACGGTCACGATGGGCTCGGCCGAGCTCGCCGACTGGCAGCTGGAATAGATGTAGTCGACGTTGATGTTGCCGTTGACGGAGAATTTCCAATCGCCTGACACCACGTCGAACGCGCTCGCTGCCGTGGCGGTCAATATTCCGGCGATCGCCGCACCCAGCCTGATTGCCCCACTGTTGCTGTTATGCATCTTGCCCCCTTCCTGCTGATGATTTTGCTGTTGATTCGTGGGCCATCCCGGTTGGGTCCTGCCCAGCTAGGAGTACCTCACCGGGATCAGCAAGCACCGTGCCATCTCTCCGGAAGTGGCGTTATGCGCGGCCCTGAATGCCGCTTGGGCGCCCGGAACCCGCGATTGAGGGGCTCCGCCGGGGTGCCAGGCGCGTCTTGCGGCGGGCGCAGGAGCCTGCGTTGCCTGAACGCCACAGCTGCAGGACCTGAGCATCCTGCGTCGATGTCGCGCTGCCGGCGCATTGCGCACGCAAGCGTGTCACTGGCGTGACACATTGGACCAGTGAGTTGCTACGGACTTGAGACATCGGATCGCATGCTTTGCCCGCAGCAGGCGTTGTAGACTTGAACCGAATCGTTCCTCGCGACTTCCAAGGACCATTGAATGAACCGAACAGATCTGCGATTTCTCCTGGGCTGCGCGGCGTTGACCTGCGCCGCCTCCGCGATGGCGGCGCAATCCGGCTACCGGGTCTTCGTCACCAATGAGGGCTCCGGCGATATCAGCGTCATCGACGGCAGTACCAATCAGGTGACCGCGACCTGGCCTGTGGGCAAGCGCCCCCGGGGGCTGGCCGGCGCCCCGGATGGCAAGCGCGTTTACGTCGCTCTCAGCGGATCGCCGACGGCGGGTCCCGGCGTGGATGAGAAATCGCTTCCTCCAGCCGACAAGTCCGCGGACGGGATCGCCGTGGTCGATCTGGCTCGCCGCAAGGTCGAACGCGTGTTGTCGGGGGTCTCGGATCCGGAACAATTGGCCGTGAGCCCCGATGGGAGCCGTCTATTCGTGGCCAGCGAGGACACGGGGGACGCCGTGATCCTGCGCTCGAGCGACGGCAAGCTCCTGCAGAAGGCCCCGGTCGGCGGCGAGCCGGAGGGAGTGGGCGTCAGCGCCTCGGCTCAACTGCTCGGCGTGACCTCCGAGGAAGCCGATACGGTGGCCCTGCTGGGGCTCAAGGAAGCGCAGATGATTGCCACCGTGGCCGTGGGCAAGCGGCCGCGCGATCTGGTATTTTCGCCCGATGGCAAGCGGCTGTTCGTCCCGGGCGAAACCGATGCCTCGCTCGCCGTGATCGATGTGAGTGCGCACAAGGTCACCGACACGCTGCATGTGGCAAGTCCGGGCGCGCGCCCCAAAAGCGTGGTCATGTCCCCCGACGGAGCCCATCTTTATGTGACCACGGGCCGCGGCGGCCATGTCGATGTGCTCGACACCAACACGCTCAAGTTCATCGCCTCGATACCCGTGGGCTCGCGCCCGTGGGGCATTGGTCTCAGCCCGGATGGACGCTATGCCTATACGGCCAATGGCCCCTCGAACGATGTGTCGGTGATCGATACCGAATCGCTGCGCGTCGTCGCCACCATCAAGGTGGGGGACAAGCCGTGGGGTGTGGCGGTGGTCGCCAACGCCGATTGAGGCGCTGCCTGGATCAGAAGGTCCAGGTGACGCTCACCATGAACGCGCCCGGATCGCCGTACGGTGAGCTCACGCGCTCGTATTCCCCGCGGAACGCGAAGTCCTGGAACTTGGCCTGCACGCCCGCGCCGTAGGCGAGTTTGTTGAAATTTTGGTCGAATCGGGAGGCGATCGACGGACAGCTTCCGCCGGCCGGGGGCGTACAGTCCAGGTAGGTTTTGAGGTAGCTGTTGTCGGTCTGCAGGTGCGCGAGGCCGAGTTTCCCGTACACGTCGAGAAACGGCAGCGGGATCGGCAGATACCCCATCCCGTACAGCACCGTCGCCTTGGGATGGGCACTCACCGCATAATCGTAGGTGCCCGAGTAAAAGCCGTTATCGCCGCCGGCGTTGCCGAAATCGATGTACTCGAGCTCGGCGCCGACGAACGGTATCGGGCGCAGCCCCGCGAGGACCTTCCATGCGGCGTCATGATCGTGAAAGGCGCCGCCGTATCCGGCGGGGTCGTAGCTGTTGAAATTGTTGCCGATCGTGGCGGTCCCGACGCCCGCGCCCACGTAGAGGCCGAGCGGATTGTCGGCGAGCGCCGCCGCCGATGCGCACAGCGCGGCCACCCCGATCAACCCCAGCGTGCCGGCCTTGATGCGGTACATCCTGCGTCTCCAATGATTTGCCTACCTTTCGGACCGCTGCGTTGTATCGCAAGTTCCGGAGGTGGATCATTAAGGATCAGCAAGGTGCCCGGGGCGCCGTCAATGTTTGTACATTACAATCGATTGCAAGCCTGGGGGGAACGGCTATGTACCAGACGAAGCGGCTGTACGGGGCCGTCGAGGCGGGGGGCACCAAATTCATCTGTGCAATAGGCGACCAGGACGGTGAGATCCTGGACGAGATCCGCATCGAGACGCGCGATCCGGCGGCAACGCTCACCGACGTCTGCCGTTACTTCGGGAGCGCCGCCCAAAGGTTCTCAGCGCTGACGGCGCTCGGCGTCGGCGCCTTCGGCCCGCTCGACCTCAAGATCACCTCGCGCACCTACGGATTCATCACCAGCACGCCGAAACCCGGATGGAAGAACACGGATCTGGCCGGCGCGCTGAAGCATGCGCTGAACCGCCCCATCCATCTCGACACCGACGTAAACGCAGCCGCTCTCGGCGAGTGGCGCTGGGGTGCCGGCCGAGGGCTCGACAGCGTGGCGTACGTCACCGTCGGAACCGGCATCGGCGTCGGGGTGGTCCATCATGGCCGCCCCGTGCATGGACTCATGCACCCCGAACTCGGACATATCAACGTCAGGCGGCATCCGGCGGACTCGAGTTTCGGCGGCATCTGTCCGTTTCACGGCGATTGCCTGGAGGGCTTGGCCGGCGGCCCCGCCATCCTCGCGCGAACCGGTCGCGCGCTGCAGGACGCTCCGCCGGCGGATCCGATCTGGGCGATCGAAGCCGACTATCTGGGTCAGCTGTGCGCGCTGCTGGTGTTGAGCCACTCGCCGGAGCGCATCCTGATCGGCGGCGGCGTCATGCAATCCTCGATGTATTCGGCCGTACAGCAGCGGATGCTCCACTGGCTGCACGACTATGTCGGGGCGGCCGAGTTGCGCGCTCCGCAATACATATCGGCCCCCGGCCTCGGAACGCATGCGGGTATCAAGGGGGCTTTGTCGCTCGCCATCGCCGGCGCGAGCGGGGCCACCAACGCGGGTGAAACATGAAGACACAGCTTTCGACGATCGACACGGCGGTCCTGGTCACCTATGCCGTGGGCATTTTTTCCCTCGCGCAGTTCGTTTCGCGCAGCAAGCACGGGGAGGCGAAGAGCCCCACCGATTACTTTCTGGCCTCGAAATCCTTGCCGTGGTGGGCAATCGGCGCGTCGTTGATTGCCGCCAACATCTCCGCCGAACAGATCGTGGGCATGTCGGGATCCGGATTCGCGATCGGTCTCGCCATCGCGTCGTACGAATGGATGGCGGCCTTGACTTTGCTTCTGGTGGGCAAGTTCTTCCTGCCCATCTTTCTCGAGAACAAGATCTATACGATGCCGCAATTCCTCGAATACCGCTACGGTAAGCGCATCCGCACGGTCATGGCCGTGTTCTGGTTGGGACTCTATGTGTTCGTGAACCTGACCTCGATCATCTGGCTGGGTTCGATCGCGGTGAATCAGGTCGCGGGCATCGACCAGGGGCTGGCGCTCGCGCTGCTCGGCGGATTCGCCCTGCTGTATCAGCTGTGGGGCGGCCTCAAGGCGGTGGCGCTGACCGACATCGTGCAGGTGACGCTGCTGGTCGCCGGCGGACTCGTCATATCCCTGCTGACGCTCGCGAAGATCGGCGCGGGCCACGGTCCCATCGCAGGTTTCGAGTCGTTGATGGCCCGGGCGCCCGACCACTTCCACATGATTCTCGGCAAGGAGAGCAGGTTCTACAAGGACCTGCCGGGTGTGTCGGTGCTGGTTGGCGGTCTCTGGGTCATGAATTTGAGCTACTGGGGCTGCAATCAATACATCATTCAACGCGCCCTCGCGGCCAAGAATCTCCGGGAGGCGCAGCGCGGAGTGGTTTTCGCGGCATATCTCAAGATTCTCATGCCCTTCATCATCGTCGTGCCGGGCATTGCAGCCGTGCTTCTCGCCCCGGATCTGCAGCGCCCCGATCAGGCCTACCCCACCGTGATGGGTTTGCTCCCGCCGGGACTGCTCGGCCTGGTCTTCGCGGCGCTGGTCGCGGCCATCGTCGCCTCGACCGCATCGAAGATCAATTCCATAGCGACCATATTCACGCTGGATGTTTGGAATGCCGGCAAACGCACCCACACGGAGGGGGAATTGGTGTTCGTCGGACGAACCGCCGCCGTGGCGGCGATCATCGTGGCCATCATCAGCGCCCGACCCCTGCTCGGCAGTTTCGATCAGGCGTTCCAATTCATCCAGGAATACACCGGATTCTTCACGCCCGGCATCGTCGTGATTTTTCTTCTGGGGCTCTTCTGGAAACGGGCCACCGAGGCCGCGGCCCTGGCCGCCGCCATCGGCTCGTTCGCATTGTCCCTGCTGCTGAAGCTCGCGTGGCCCGGCCTGCCGTTCATGGACCGGGTGGGTGTGGTCTTTCTGGTCACGCTCATCCTGGCCATCGTGGTCTCGCTCGCCAATCCGGCCGATGCCGCGGTCAACCGTATCGAGACGGCGGAGGTGGATTACTCGACCTCCCGCGGCTTTGCGGCAGGATCGGCGGGCGTGGTGATCATCCTCATCGCGCTCTATGCCGCATGGTGGTGAGCTGTGGACAGATCATGGCCAACACGGTTAAGTTTGTCCAACTCGATCGAACACGCCCCGGGAGATTTCACTTGGATGCTCTGACTGCCTTCGCCAATTTGAGCCGCCGGCATTCGATCGGCGGCCGCCTGGTCGGCGCTTCGGGCGCAACGACCTGCGCCGTCATCGATCCCGCCACGGAATCCAGATTGGGTGAAATCCTGGATGCGACGGCGGCCGAGATCGAATCGGCCGTGGAAATCGCCAACGCCGCTCAGAAGCGCTGGCGCAAGACCAACTACCACAAGCGCTGCGAGCTGCTGCACGAAGCGGCGCACCGCATGCGGGAGACGAAATCGCTGGTCGGGGAGATGCTCACCCGCGAGATGGGCAAGCCGTTCAAGGAGTCGGTCGATGAGGTGACCTGGTCGTCGACGGCCACCGACTATTACGCCGAGGTGGGACGGCACGAGGCCGGCCGGGTCCTGGGTCCGGTGATCGACGGTCAATTCAACTTCACGACCAAGGATCCGCTCGGCGTGGTCGTGATCATCATGCCGTTCAATTACCCGCTGTGCCTGCTGTGCTGGCAGGCCGCGGCCGCCCTCATCAGCGGCAACGCGGTCATCATCAAGCCTTCGGAGCTGACCACGCTCACCACTCTGCAGTTCGTCGAGGCATTTGCCGGACTTCCCGGCGGCCTGGTCCAGGTGCTCGCCGGCGGCGGCGGCGTGGGACGGGCGCTGGTCGAGCACGCGGACACCCACATGGTCGCGTTCACCGGGGGGATCGAGACCGGCCGCGTCGTGGCGGAGACCTGCGCGCGCCTGTACAAGCGCAGCCTGATCGAAACCTCGGGCAACGATCCTTTCATCGTGATGCCCTCGGCGCCCATCGACACGGCGGCGCGCGGCGCGGCCTTCGGGGCCTATCTCAACTGCGGCCAGGTGTGCGCGGCCGCGGAGCGCTTCTACGTGCACGAGGCGGTGTACGACGAATTCGTCGACAAGCTGATTGGATACACGAAGCAGGTGCGCATCGGCAACGGGCTCGAGCAGGTCGACATGGGCCCGCTCGCTTCCGAACGCGAATTGAACCGCTACCTCGGCCTCCTGAAGCGCGCCCGTGAGCAGGGACTTGAAGTGGCCACCGGCGGCGGGCGCCCGGCGCACCTGCAACGGGGCTGGTTCGTCGATGCGACGGTTCTCGTCGACGTGCCGCCCGGCGCCGACATCATGAACCAGGAATCCTTCGGTCCCGTGGCGCCGGTCTGCCGCGTCGCCAGTTTCGACGAGGCCATCGCCCTCGCCAATCGCTCCCGCTATGCCCTCGGCTCCACCATCTACACCGCCGATCTCAATGAATCCATGCGCGCGGTGGAGGAGTTGGAGGCCGGGATGGTGTGGGTCAACGCGCCGCTGCTGGACAACGATGCAGGCCCCTTCGGCGGCCGCAAGCAATCCGGGATGGGCCGGCAATTGGGCGCCGAGGGTCTCGACACCTTCCGGCACACGAAATTCGCGATGATCGACCCAGCCGCCAATCCGCACGACTTCTGGTGGTTTCCCTACGCGGATGCGGAAAGCTTCGCGGCTCGCAAGAAATAGATGCTCCGCGAGCCGGGCGCCGCTTCGGCCGGCGCAGATCCTTCACGGGATCCGCTGCCCGCGGAGCTGGAGGAGCGCATCGCCGCGCTCGAATCCGGGGCTGAATGCGGCGAGGATTTCGATCGGGCCAGCCTGGTCTGGCTCTTGCTGCTCGGCGTCGTGATGCCCGTCGCCCTGCTGGCCGCGGGCTGGTGGCTTGCATGAGCGTGGCCCGCGCCGCATCGGACGCGGACAAGAGCGCCTGGCCGCTGCTGCGCTCGGAAAGAACCTGGGGACCCTTTCGCCTGGGGGTGGCGCTTGCGACGGCGGCGGCGGCCACCTGGTGCTACCTCATCGGCGAGTACACCGGCTACTACCTCGATTTTTTCAGGGGCAGCCTGGCGCTGGCGGCGGGCAGCATGATCGGCATGCTGCTGGTGCTGCTGGCCGCGGGTCCCCTCTGCCTGCGATTCGGCATCGACTCCGTGGCCTCGACCAAGCCCCAGTTCGGGACACGCGGCTGGGTGATTCCCGCGCTGATGCAGTTCGTGTCCATCATCGGCTGGAACTCGCTGCTGCTGATATTCTTTGCCAAGTCGTTGACCCAGTTGTTGATGACGCTCGGCTGGTTCGCTCCCGGCGCGAGCAGCCGGTTCGTCATACCCATGACCACGCTGTTCGCCTGCGTGTTCGTGTACCTGGTGCTGCTGCGCGGCGCGAGCGGGGTAACCCGTATCTCGAGTTTCCTGGTGCTGCACGTGTTCGTCGGACTGTGGATGCTGTGGCTGCTCGTTTCCCGGCAATGGTCGGCGTTGATGTCGGCGGTGCCCGCCATGGCGCGCCCGGACCCCCTGTGGAATTACACCACGGGCGTCGAGATCGGGATTTCCTCGCTCCTGTCCTGGTGGGCCTACATCGGCGCGATGATCCGGATGGCGCCCAACGGCCGCACGGCCGCCGTGCCGGTGATGCTGGGCATGGGCGCACCGGTCCCGCTGCTCAGCATGATCGGCATCGCGGGCGTGCTGGTCCTCAAGACCTCCGATCCGTCGAGCTGGCTGCGCACCGTGGGCGGCCCGGTCTATGCCGTGATCGCCCTCACCTTCGTCGCGGCGGCGAATTTGGGCACGGCCATCGCCGGCATCTACGCCTCGGCCGTGGGCCTGCGCAACTTCCGCCTGGTCGAGAAGCTGCCCTGGCATGGGGTGCTGCTCCTCACGCTCGCGCCCGTCGCGCTCGTGGGGATCCTGATTCCGGAGGTGTTCTTCGCCGGGTTCGGCGCGTTTCTCGCGCTGATCGGCGTGGGCTTCGCCCCCTTGTGCGGCATCCAGATCGCCGATTACTACGTGCTGCGCCGCCGGCGCGTCGATATTCGCGCGATGTTCGACGCCTCCCCGGCGGGTGCCTACGCGTTCTGGGGCGGATTCAATCCCGCGGCGCTGATCGCACTGGGTGCGGGATGCGCCGTCTACGTCTACCTCCTGAATCCGATCAGTTACGCATCTCACGGGCCGTTCCGCTGGCTGACGGCCTCGCTGCCGGCGGCGTTCGCATCCGGGCTGCTGTACGTGATCCTGACGCGAAGATTCGTCGTGCCCAGGCGCAGGGGGGGCTATACGCCCTGAGCGTGGCGCGGCCCGACAATGCGATAATGCGCCCCAAGGGAGCCAACGCCCCTCATGGGAGCCACCGCATGATGTTTCGGGACGCCGCGGCGATGATCGGGCGATTTCTGTCGCCCCTTACGCTGGATGATTTCCTCGACAAGACCTTGACCGACGGCGTCACGAAGATCGAAGGCGGCGACGGCGCATGGCGAGCCGGCCTTCTCGGACCGGATCCGGAGGCGCTGCTGAGCGAGGCCGTCCAGCTCGCCCCCAGACTGACCTTCTACGCCGCGAATCCGCTGGGGCCGCCGCCGAGCCTCGACGCCGTGGCCGATTCCGCGGATTTTCGGCGCCGCATCGGGCAATTCCACGCCAACCGCTATTCCCTGAGATTCCCCGAGATCCGCACCGTGTCGCCGGCGCTCGACGCCCTGGCCCGTGCCCTGGAAATCCTGCTGCACGGTCCGGTCACGGTGTCCGCATTCTGGAGCCGCGGCAAGAGTGCGACCGTGTCCAGCGACGATCACGACCTGCTGATCGCCCAGTTGCGCGGCACGCGGCGCTGGGACATCTCGACCGCGCCGTCGGAGCTCGATAACGCCTGGCAGCGCATCCCGGGGCGCATTCCCACGCTCGGGCCGCACGAAGCGGTGGACATGCGCCCGGGCGATCTTCTGTACCTGCCGAGAGGCACCCAATACGGCGTGGACTCCGATGCCGAGTCGCTGCACGTGGCCGTCGGATTCGTGCCGCTGACCGTGCGCGAGGCCCTGCTCGCCGTGCTCGACCACCTGTCCGATGTCGATCGGACGCTGCGCACGACGATCGGCGGCCGGCTCGCATTTCAGCTGCAAGGTACCGGAGCGGAACGGCTGGGTCCTCCCGTGCTGGACGCGGCGGCCCGCGTGCTGGCGGCCTGCCGCACCCCGGGCTTCATCGCGGCCGCCCTGCATCGGCGGTCGGCGCGAGGGGTCGCATTGCTCGCGCCCCTGCCGGTGCGCCTGCCCGCGCCCACCCTCACCCTGGACAGCGTGCTGGTGCAGGCGGCCGCCGCCTTCTGCCACTTGACCGCCAATTCCGACACCATCGACTTCAGCTATCCGGGCGGACATCTGTATATCCGCTTGGCAGCCCAGGAAAGCGTGCGCTTTATGGTAAACACGCCGCGATTCAGGGTCCGCGACATCCCGGCGGCGGCGGACGACGAGGTCCGGCTCTCCCTGGCCAGGAAATTTCTCGAGGCGGGGTACCTGGAACTGGCGACAGGCGGCGAATAAACGTTCATGATCGGAATTTAGCGTGCTTCAAGGAGGCGTCCGACCCGATGCCTAGCAGGATTCCCCAGGGCAAAACGCGCGGCTGGATCGTTCCGATCGGCGGCGCCGAAAACAAGGAAAACGATCGCGGCATTCTCGAGCGCTTCGTGCGGCTGTCGGGCGGCGCCGCGGCCGACATCGTCGTGATTCCCACCGCCAGCCGCATGCACGAGACCGGGCCGCGGTACGAGACGGTGTTCAAGGACATCGGCGCTCCCCGCGTGACCGTGATGGACTTCGACACGCGCCGGGACTGCCAGGAGGCCGGACGGCTGCGGCGCCTGGAACAGGCGAGCGGGATCTTCTTCACGGGCGGCAATCAGCTGCGCCTCACGGCGCTGCTCGGCGGTACGCCGGTCGCAAAACTCATCCGGCTGCAAAATGCCCACGGCGTCACGGTCGGAGGAACCAGCGCCGGGGCCAGCATCTTGAGCGAGCACATGATCGCCTTCGGCGACGAGGGCTCCTCCGTGATCTCGGGCAGCGTGCGCCTCGCGCCGGGTCTCGGCCTCACCAACCGGTTCATCATCGACCAGCACTTCCGTCAGCGGGACCGCCTCGGAAGACTCCTCACGGCGCTTGCCTACAATCCGTTCGCCGTCGGCATCGGGCTCGACGAGGACACGGCCGCGTTCATCGGGCCCGACGAAACCATCGAAGTCGAAGGCAGCGGCGGCGTGACCGTCGTGGACGCGGCCGATGTGAGCTTTTCCTCCATCGACGAGGTCTCGGAGGGCCAGCCCGTGTGCATGCTCGGCCTGAAGCTGCACATCCTGGTCGCCGGTGCCACGTTCAATCTGCACACTCGCCTGGCGGCGGCCGGCGGGCTGTTTCACGTCAAGGAGTAGGTGGCGCCATGCGCGTTGTCGATCGATCGGTTTATGTCGGACCGTCCCTGTACGCGCATTTTCCCGTCATTCGCATCGAGCTCGACTTGGGGGACCTCGAGGCGTGGCCCACGGGCCGGCTCGGCGGCGGGTTCGTCGACGCGCTGTCGGCCGCCCTGCCCGGCCTTGCCGAACACGGCTGTTCCTACCAGGAGCCCGGCGGATTCTTCCGGCGCATGCGGGAGGACGAAGGCACGTGGCTGGGACACGTGCTGGAACATGTCGCCATCGAACTGCAGAACATGGCCGGCGAGGAGGTCACGTTCGGCAAGACCCGCAGCACCGGCCAGCCGGGCGTGTACACGGTGGTGTACGAGTACTCGCAGCGCGACGAAGGGATTGCCGCAGGTGAACTCGGGCTGACGCTCCTCTGCTCGCTGCTGCCCGAGGACATCCGCCCGTCCGGCTCCGTGCCCGAGCGATGGGCCTGGGAAGAGGCGCGCGATGAGTTCATCCGCTTCGCGCAGCGCCGCGCGCTCGGGCCCTCGACGGCGTCCCTGGTGCGCGCCGCCGAGAACCGCGGCATTCCCTGGCTGCGGCTCAACGATCAATCGCTGGTGCAACTGGGCCACGGCAAGTTCCAGCAGCGCATACAGGCTACGGTCACGAGCCGCACCTCGCACATTGCGGTCGAACTCGCCGGCGACAAGGAAGAGACCAACAAGATACTGGCCACGCTCGGGCTTCCGGTGCCGAAGCAGGAGCTGGTGCAGAGCGCGGCGCAGGCCGTTCGCGCCGCGCGGCGCATCGGATTTCCCGTCGTGACCAAACCCTACAACGGCAATCACGGCCGCGGAATCTCCATCGGCCTCACCACCGAAGAGGACGTCGAGCAGGGCTTCGCCGTCGCGCGCGAACATTCGAGATCCGTGATCGTCGAGACCTTCCTCGAGGGCGATGACCATCGGTTGCTGGTGGTCAACGGCGAACTGGTCGCGGCCACGCGGCGCACGCCGGGCCATGTCGTGGGCGACGGGCGGCACACCATCGAAGAGCTGATCGAGATCGTGAACCAGGATCCGCGCCGCGGCGTCGGGCATGAGAAGGTTCTGACGCGGCTCGAGCTCGACGCTCAAGCGCAGAAAATGCTCGCGGCCGCGAATCTCACGGCCGACGGGGTCCCGGAGCCCGGCCGCACCGTGTACCTGCGATCGACCGCGAATCTCTCCACCGGCGGCACGGCCACGGACGTGACGGACATCATTCATCCCGACAACCGGGAGATGGCCGAACGCGCCGTGCGCGCGATCGGACTGGACGTGGGCGGGGTGGATTTTCTTTCCAAGAACATCACGGAGAGCTACCGCGCGATCGGCGGCGGCATCTGCGAAGTGAACGCGGCGCCGGGTTTCCGCATGCACGTGGCGCCGAGCGAAGGAACGCCGCGCGACGTGGCCGCGCCGGTGGTCGACATGCTGTTTCCTCCGGGCGCCTCGGGTCGCGTCCCGATAGCGGCCGTCACGGGCACCAACGGCAAGACCACGACCGCGCGCATGCTGGCCCACCTCACCAAGATGGCCGGCTTCACGCCCGGATTGACGACGACGGACGGGGTGTACATCGACGGCCAGCGGACCGTGCAGGGCGACATGACCGGCCCGGTGTCCGCGCGCATGGTGCTGGCGGACCCACAGATCGACATCGCGGTCCTCGAGACCGCGCGCGGCGGCCTGCTGCGCGCAGGGATGGGCGTCAACGAGGTGAACGTGGGCGCCGTGCTGAACGTGCAGGCCGATCATCTCGGATTGAAGGGGATCGACACCCTGGAGCAGCTCGCCGAATTGAAGCGCGTCGTGGTGGAAGTGGCGACCGATTGCGCGATATTGAATGCGGACGATGCCCTGGTGCTGAAAATGGCCGCCCACTCGCAGGCGAAGCACATCTGCTACGTGACCATGAACCCGCACCACGCGCTGGTGCGCGAGCACGTCCGCGCGGGCGGCCGCGCCTGCGCGCTCGAGGCCGGCGTCAACGGCCAGATGATCACCCTGTACGATCGCGGCAGCCACATTCCGTTGCTCTGGACACACCTGATACCCGCGACGCTCGAGGGCCGGGCCACGCACAACGTGCAGAACGCCATGTTCGCCGCCGCCATGGCCTTCGCGCTGGGGCTGAAGCTCGACGCGATCCGGCAGGGACTGCGCACCTTCGATTCGACCTTCTACCAGGCGCCGGGCCGCATGAACGTGTTCAACGAGCATCCCTTCAAGGTGCTGTTCGACTACGGCCACAACGCCCACGCGGTCGGGATGATGGCGGATCTCGCCGCGCGCCTGGACGTGACGGGCCGGCGCATCGTGGTGCTCGCCGGACCCGGCGACCGCCGCGACGAGGATCTGGTCGCCATCGCCATGGCGGTTGCGGGCCGTTTCGACCATTACATCTGCCGCCGTGACGACAATCTGCGCGATCGCGCCCCGGACGAGGTCCCGCGGCTTCAGGCGCAGAGCTTGCGCGCCGCCGGGGTGCCCGAGAGCTCCATATCGATCATTCCGGACGAGCAGGAGGCGATCGACGCGGCGCTGCGCATGGGCGAACCCGGCGACCTGCTGCTGATTTTCGCCGACGCCCTGGTGCGCTCCTGGAAGCAGATCACGAAATTCAAGCCCGAGGCAGGGCCGGCGAAGGATGTGCCGGCTTCCTCGCGCTCCTCGCAGCCCGCAACCCGGGCCGCGGCACCGGCGGGGATGGAGAGCGCCAACGAGGCCGCCTTTCAGCCCACGAGCGTGCCCGCCATGAGTCTCGAAGGCCTGATCCGCGATGAGCGCGGGGTTCGCCTGGCGCCGGAGGCCGAAGACTGAACGCGCAGCCCTTCGAGGATTCGCGGCGCCTGACGGGCGCCAATCTCTTTTTTGGGGAACCCGGCGCCGTGCTCGACATCGGCGTCGCGGCTTCTCGGGACGATGCGCTGCTCGCGGCGTGGCGCAGCCGGATCGACCGGGCGGCCGCCCAACTCGGCTGGCCGGCGCCGCGAACGGTGATTCGAAAGCACACGGGGGGCGCCACGCTTGCACTCACCGCACCCGTGGATCAGCTGTTCCTGGCCACGGAGGTCAACGAGTGGGCGCTGTGCGCGGCCATTGCCGAGCGCGATCCGGCGCGCGGCGCGGACCTCGAAGCCTCGCTGGTCGCGGCCGCGATCGAAACGGCCGGCGACGCCGGGCCTCCGCCCGCGGATCTCCTGCCGGCGATCGCAGAAGCCGCGGCCCTCGCGCGCTTCGGCCGCCTGGCGCGCCTCGAGGCCCAGCCCGGAATTACCGCGCTCATCGGCGCGGCGCGGGCGCACGGCCTCGCCTATGTTCTCGACGAGTCGGAACTCACCTTGGGGCTGGGCGCCGGCGGTCGCTCCTTTCCGTTGAACGGCTTGCCGGGGCCGGCCGGGGTACCGTGGACGGCGCTGCGCAATATCCCGACGGCCCTGGTGACGGGCTCCAACGGCAAGACCACCACGGTCCGCCTGATTGCGGCCTGTGCCCGCGCGAAGGGCTGGACGGCCGGCTACAACTGCACCGACGGCGTCTGGATGGAGGACGAGGTGCTGGCGATGGGCGACTACTCCGGGCCTGCCGGGGCCCGGCTGGTGCTGCGCTCGCCCCGCGCCCAGGCGGCCGTGCTGGAGACCGCACGAGGCGGCATTCTGCGGCGCGGGGTGGCAATTCCGCGGGCCGACGTGGCGGTGGTGACCAACGTGAGCTCAGATCATTTCGGCGAATACGGCATCGACGATCTGGCGGGACTCGCGGACGTCAAGCTCACCGTCGCGGCGGTGGTGCCTCCCGAGGGCCTGCTCGTGCTCAATGCCGACGATGCATGGCTCACGGCCAAGGCCCCGGCGCTCGCGCAGCGCTTCGGCCGAAATCCGCGCTTGGGCTGGTTCGCGCTCGACTGGAACCAGCCGCGCTTGCGCGGCCATCGCGCGGCCGGCATCCCGACCTGCGGCGTGCGGGACGGCCGGCTGTGTCTCGGCCACCTCGGGGCCGAGCACGATCTGGGCGCCGTCGACGCCATGCCCCTGTCGGTCGGCGGCGCCGCAACCTACAACATCGGCAATCTGGCGGCCGCCGCGCTCGCGGCGGCCGCGCTCGGCATCGAGGCTCCGGTCATCGCGGGGGTATTCGCTCGCTTCGGCGCGCGCCGCGCGGACAATCCGGGCCGCATGATGCGTTTCGAGGTGGGCGGACGGCAGGTGCTCGTGGACTACGCCCACAATCCGGATGGCCTGCGCGGGTTTCTGACCGTAGCCGCCCGCTTGCGCCGCGGCGCCGGCCGCCTGGGGATGCTCCTCGGCCATGCCGGAAACCGCACTGACGCCGATATCGAGGAACTGGCCCGGGTCGCCAGCGACTTCAAGCCCGACATCATCGTGGTCAAGGAGAACGAGACCCAGCTGCGCGGCCGCGCGCCCGGCGAGATTCCCCGCATACTCCGCGCCGAGTTGATGCGCCGCGGCTACGCCGAATCGGCGCTCCCCGTGCGCCACAGCGAAGTCGATGCCGTGCGCTGCGCCCTCGACTGGGCGCGCCCGGGCGACCTTCTGGCGCTGCCCGTGCATTCCGCCGCGGCCCGTGCCGCCGTGGTGGCGATGCTCGAAGAGCCCAGCGGGCGGCCGCCCTGACCCGCACCGCACGCGCTCGCATGCGGCACCGGCGATCCCGCTATAATGGCCGCACCCTTCGAGTAAGCAGGTGAATCGCGTGAATCCGGGAAATGACGAACGCCATCATCGCTCGACCCCCGCCCGCTGGATCCGCCGTGCCGCCGTCGGCATTGTCACCGCAGTGTCGGTGCTCAGCGCGAGCTGCGCCACGTCCAAGATCGTCGGCCAGAACGTGCAGCGCGTGGCCAACGGACAGTCCGTCGACACCACGGGGCTCAAACACGCGGTGTCGTCGGACGCGAACGACGCCGCCGCGAATCTCGAGGTGCTGAGACGCAAGTTCGCCGAGGCTCTCGCGGCCCTGAAGACCAACGTGCAGCAGCGCTGGGGTCAGAAGGACACCAAGGTGGCCGATCGCACCGTGTACGTCAAGTACACCCAGGGCTACAAGGCCCGGGTGGTGACCGACTTCGACCATGGAAAGCTGACCATCGAGACCGTGGACGACAAGGATCCGAAGGGCAGCCTGCGGACCGCCATCGTGGCGGCGCTGCTCACCTCGAACGATCCGGCGGCGGTGGATCTCTTCTCCGACAAGGACGTGACGCTGGAGGCGAACCGCAACCCCTACCTGTACGGCCTCGTGCACGACCAAAACGGCAAGTCGGTGCGGACCCGCGAGCAGGCTGAGAAATTCGCGGGCTACCTGGTCGCGGAAAGAGCTCAAACGCGCCCGGTCACCGGCGATGAGGGCGCGAAGACCGCCCATTTCGTGGTGGTCTCCATGGTTAAGAACTTCGAAGCCAAGGGGGCCGAACACTACCGGACCAGCGTGGACAAATACGCGGCGCAGTACCAGGTGAGCCCGAGCCTGGTGCTCGCCATCATGCGCACCGAGAGCAACTTCAATCCGTTCGCCGTGAGCGGCGCACCGGCCTACGGGCTCATGCAGCTGGTGCCGACCAGCGGCGGCCGCGCGGCCTACAAGCGCGTCCAGGGCATCGATCAGACGCCGACTCCCGACTACCTGTTCGATCCCGAGCACAACATCGAATTGGGAGCGGCCTACCTGGGTGTGCTGAACGGCACGGAATTCAGCGCGGTGGGCAACCAAAGCTCGCGCGATTACTGCGTGATCGCGGCCTACAACACCGGCGCGCGAAACGTCACGCGCATCTTCGCGAAGGACAGGAACGAGGCGTTCAACACCATCAACAGCCTCGAGCCGCCGACGCTGTTCGAACGGCTGCGCACGGATCTGCCCTACGAGGAGACTCGTCTGTACGTGGTCAAGGTCACCGGCTATCGCCGGCAGTTCGTGAACTCCTCGGAGACCGTGACGGCGATGCAGTAGCGCCGCGCATGCGCGGCGCCTTAGGACGCGGCCGCCGGCTCGACGACCACCGCCGTCCCGTAGCAAAGCACCTCCGCCGCCCCAACCATCGGGCCGGTGTCGTAGCGAACCCCCACGACGCCGTTGGCGCCGATTCTCCTGGCATGGCTCAGCATCAGTTGATAGGACTCCTCCCGCGCCGACTCGCAGAGCTCGGAAAATATTCCGACCCGGCCGCCGAAAAGGGTGCGCAGGCCGCCGAGAATGCTCATGGGCAGGGACCGGGTCCTTACGGTGATGCCCCGGACGACCCCGAGCGATCGCGTGACTCGATAGCCGGGGAGTTCGAATGTGGTGCTTGCCTGCATGTTGCCCTCCAATTGCGCCCGCGTCATATGATCCTGGACACGACCAGGAACATGAAGAGTCCGGTCAGAACGAAGGTCATCCAGAATCCCGTGTTGAATATCGTGAAGCGCCGCCGCTGGCCGAAACGGTCCATGGCGCCGAGGAACGCGCCCATTTGGGCGCCAAAAAACACGCCGACGGCAAAGGATCCCAAAACCCAGCGAAACGCCGCGGCCCAAGACACCGTTCCCCCCGGCGACCCGGGCCAAATATGGCCTTTGACCCTGAAGCAATAGAGCCCGAACACGGCAAACGAGGCCATGGCAAGCAAGCGGGCGGCTCGCCGGTAGGGCGGGATTCTCATGACCGGTCCTCCGCCCGTGGGGCACGGAGCAGTATCAGCCAATAGTTGACGACAACGACCAGCACGGGCAGCAAGCAGGACAACCACTCGCCAAAGCTGCGGGGAATCTGCTCAAGGGTCGCGGCAACCGCGACGATCGCCCCGCACACGCACCCGTGCACCACGAGAGCGGGAATCCCGTAGGTTCTGCATGTCGACCATGCCAGCGTCATCCCGAGGATCGACAAGCCAAACATCAAGGGGACCGCAACGGTCAGGCCCAGCAGCAGCGAGCTGAATTCGGATCGCGCAACCAGCGGTTGCACGCCGAATTGGAATTGGATCGTGACATATCCCAGCGGCACCTCCAGCGCCAGAAACGCCAGGACCGAGACGACTGCGGCCAACGACAATCGCAAGGCATGCGTCAGGAGACCCATAGCCCCAATCGCTTGGTCACCTGCCATCGGCCCGACATTTTCATCACCACGTAAATTTCGCCGTGTGCGTCGAATTTCTCGAAGTAGACGAACGCGGTGTCGCCCGCTCTCGAGAATGTAGGAAAGCTCAAACCGAACCGGCCGCCGTTGCCGTGGGATAGTCGAAAGCACCCATAATTCACATCGGCCGGCAACTCGAGGCCTTGGCGATTGACGGTGAAATATTGGTCCACGGCCGCCTGATCTCGCGAATATTCGAGCAGCATTTCCCGGGAATCCAATCCGTCCTTTAGGATCGATATCTTGGCCGACAATACCGGCGTGTCCGGCTTGTACTCTGCGCAGTAGTGCTTTGCAACGGCACGCAATACCGCGCCGACGTCGGAACGGGCGGGTTGTTTTGCGCCGGCCGTGGCGGCGATCAAACCCATCAAGCTTGCAAGCCCAAGCGCAAGCGCAGCCTTGCTCATATCCCTCAACGGACCGGATGGCTATAGACAGTTGCCAAGGGATCTCACCGACTCGCGCGATACGGTGCCGTCGGCCGCAAGCACGACTTCGAGGGATATGCCAAACCCCTTGCACACGAATCCATTCACGGTCACGGACTCGAGTCCCGCCACATACGTTCTCGGTTCTTGTGCGGGAGTCAAAGTGAGCGATCTTCTATCGGCCCAGGCGCGCAGGTCCTCGAAGCGAGTTCCAAGCGGAACCTCCGCCCGGACAATATTCTCCCAAAACTGTTTGCGCTCGTCGACGGAACTGCGCCCCGATGAACAACCCATGGAGACAGCACAAGCGAATAAGAGCGGAGCCCAACGCATACCGCCGCTAGCATACCCTCTGAAACGAGCGAACGCATTAGTCGATTGACGGTTGTCCTGATGGTTCATACAGTATCGAACATCAGATGAAAACCGGCGAACTTCCCTGAGGTGCGGCATTGAAGATCCAGCGATTTCGCCTGCCGGATGCCTACACCGGTATTCACCGGGTCGTGGCCGAGGAAATCGACGAATACGAGCACGTCAACAACACGGTCTACCTGCAATGGCTGGACCGCATTGCCTGGGCGCATTCCGCCAAGCTCGGCGTATCGCTCGAGCAGTGCCTTGCCATCCGCTGCGGCATGGCCGTGCGGCACACTCGCGCCGACTACCTCGAAGCGGCTCGGCTCGACGACCTGCTGATGATCGGCACATGGATAGTCGCCAGTGACGGGCGGCTGCGCTGCACCCGCCGATTCGAGATCCTGCGCGTGGCCGACGGCAAGCGGGTTCTGGAGGCCGAGATCGATTTCTTCTGCCTGAACCTCGACTCGGGCAAGCCCTGCCGCTTCCCACGGGAATTCGCGGTGTCGTACGCTCCGCATCCGCCGGTGGTCGCCGCCTATCAGGAAATGCCGGACGAGCAGCGCAACGTGGGCCGCTGGCGGCGGCCATGAATGCGGGTGACCCGGCCGCCCGCGCCCTCCCCGTGCGCCGCGCGCTCGACCTGCGGGCGGTCGTGCTGGTGCTCCTGCTGTGCGTGATCTGGGGTATTCAGCAGGTCGCGATCAAGTTCGTTGCCGCGGATGTGCCTCCGGTCATGCAGCTCGCGATCCGCTTCGCGGGGGCGGCGCTGGTCTTCGGGTTTTGGGTCGCCGCGACCGAGGGTCGCCGTGCATTCGGGGACGGCACGCTGCGCAGTGGACTGCTCCTTGGCCTCATGTTCGCACTCGAGTTCGTGCTGGCGGGCTCGGCGCTCCTTTACACCACGGCCGCCCACACCACCGTGTTCTTGTATTCCGCGCCGATATTCACGGCGCTCGGCCTGCAGTTCCTACCGGAGGAGCGCCTCGCGCGCGCTCAGTGGGTCGGCATCGCCGCGGCTTTCGCCGGGATCATCATGGCTTTCGTGGGTCCGGGCGGCCGCGCGGTTGCGGAGCTGGTCTACGGCGATTCGCTGGCCTTGCTGGGAGGCGCCGCCTGGGGCTTGAGCAACGTGGTGCTGCGGCGGGGCCGGGTGGGCGGCGCCGCGACGGCCAAGACCGTCCTCTACCAAGTGGGGGTCGCGGCCGTGGTGTTGTTCGCGTTTGCTTCGATTACCGGACAGGCCCGGTTGACGCCCACCGTGCCGGCCATCTTCGTGCTGGTGTTTCAGACGCTGTTCATCTCGATCGGCAGCTATCTGGTCTGGTTCTGGCTGCTGCGCCGCTACCTCACCTCGCGGTTGATGCTGCTGTCGCTGATGACGCCGTTGTTCGGCGTGGTCTTCGGCGCGCTGCTGCTGCGGGACCCCATCGAGGCGAGATTCGCGCTCGGATCGATGCTGGTGTTGGCGGGGATCTCCATCGTGAACCATCCGATGTTCCGCAGGGCCGTTTCTTGAATGCCGCCGGCGCCCGCGCGTCGGCGCTTCCCGGGGCGCGGGCTTCGGACTACTGGCAGGCGGCGCCGCTCGCCGGCAGGAAGGGGTCGGCGAATATCTCGCCCATCGACGCTCCGGCCAGAAAGGCCTCGCGCCTGCCTTTCGACACCATCTGCGGATTGCCGCACAGGTAGACGCGCCAGCCCGACAGGTCCGGGTGGCGGGCCATGGCCACATCCAGCACCATTCCCGGCGTGAAACCCGGCGGCGGCGCCTCGTCCGCGGAGACGCAGGGAATGTATTCGAAGTTCGGAAACGCCTTCGAGAGAGCCCTCAACTCCTCGATCAGATACAAGCCCGCCGCGTCGACGCTGCCGTGATACAGGCGGACCGCCCCCTGATGGCCGCGCGTCAGTGCATCGAGGATGATCCCGTACAGCGGCGCCAGGCCGCAGCCCGTGCCCATGAGGAGCAATCCCTGTTCGGGGTGCCCGGGCAGATAGCTGCATTCGCCCAGGGATTCCGAGATGTCCACCGCCTCCCCCGCGCGCAGCGTCTCGTGAATCCAGCCGCTGACGGCGCCATAGGGCATCCTCCGCACGTGGATGTGGATGTCCTCATGGTGCAGCCTCGGCACGCTGGCGAGCGAATAGAAGCGCGACACCCCCGCTCCCTTGTACAGCCGGATGAATTGTCCGGGGTTGTAGTCGAGCGGCTGCCGGGGCCGCAGGCGGACACGGACGATGTCGCTGTTGAGACGGCTGATTTCCAGCACATCGGCGCGGAGCCTCTGCAGCGCCTCGTCGATGAAGGCGACTTCGACGTCCTCATCGGGGCGGCAGATGCAGGCCAGAAAGAAGTTCTTTGCGGCGTGCGCGGGCTTGAGCCCCGACTGGGCGGCCGCCGGCACGCGCCCTTTGACCACCCGCATCATGCAGCTCTGGCAGACACCGGCATGGCACGAGGAGGGGACTGAAACCCCGTGGGCGGTCAGGCATTCGAGTACCGACTCGCCTTGCCGGCTCTCGTACGCCTGACCGCCGTAGCGGATCTTCGCCATTCCCGAATCGCGATTACTTGCCGAGAACGTCCTTGCGCGTCGTTTCGCACAGCGCGGCGACCTCGTTGATGAGCTCTTGCGGCACCTTGAGCTCCTTGAGCGTCGCGCCGAGATCCTCTACGACGGCGTCGAAATGCGAATCATTAAGGCCGCGCGCCACCAGATGAGCGTGCCCCTTGCGCATGTCCAATCCGCTGTACTTGTTCGGACCGCCCATCGCCAGGGTCAGGAAGGCCTTTTGCTTGGCCGCTTGCTTCGCCATGTCGACGTCGTCGAAGAAGCGCTTGATGCGGTCGTCCTTGAGGACCTTGCGGTAGAAAATTTCGACCGCGGCGTTCACGGCGGCTTCTCCGCCCACCTTTTCGTATAGAGAGGTCATAGTCCATCCTTATTTCACGGATTGAGGGGCGATCGAACCAGGCGCTCGTTCAGCGAAATTCACGCCGGAAATCGATCTTCTGTTAAAGTGTATTTCAAATACATGTTATGGTCCGGACCCGGATCTTGTCAAGCCGGGCGTCAGTGTGGAGAATCCGGTCATGCGGCTCACGCTATTCACCGATTATTCCCTGCGGGTTTTGCTGTACCTGAGCCACAAGAAGGGCGCGCCGGCGACCATCACCGAGATTGCGGAGTTCTACAAGATCTCACGCCATCATCTCGTGAAGGTCGTGCACCACCTCGGCGTGGCCGGCTTCGTGGAGACGACGCGCGGCAAGAATGGCGGAGTCAGGCTGGCGCGGGATGCCGAGCGGATATCGATCGGGGACATCGTGCGACGGACCGAGCCCGATTTGAATCTGCTGGAGTGTTTCGATCCGCGCACGGATCGCTGCACGATCTCCAGCGTGTGCCGGCTCAAGGGTCTCTTGTTCGGCGCCACGTCGGCCTTCATGGCCGAACTCGACCGGCATGCGTTGCACGAGATCGGTGCTTTTCCGGCGCTCCCCGCGTCGAGATCGGCCGTTCAATTCTTGCGCCCGTCGGCCATCCGGCGCCGCAAGAAGGCGTCGGCTAGCTGAGAATCAGCGCTGGATGGACGGGAATCAGAACTGCGTCGTCGGCAAGTAGTGATCCAGCAGCAGCGCGATGAACAGCCACATCAGGTACACGATGGAGTAGCGGAACACCCGCAACGCCGCGGCATCGGTGCGCGCCGACATGAGGCGCGCGGCGTGCCAGACGAATCCCGCATCGAGCAGCACGGCCGCGCCGAGATACAGCAGGCCGCTCATGCGGGTCGCGAACGGCAGCACCGTGATCGGCACCAGCATGAGCGTGTACAGCAGCACGGACAGCCGCGTGTAGGCGACGCCGTGCGTCACCGGCAGCATGGGGATGTCGACCTTGGCGTAGTCGGCCCGGCGCGCGATCGCCAGCGCCCAGAAATGCGGCGGCGTCCAGGTGAAAATGATCATGAACAGCAGCAGCGCATTCGGGTCCAGGTGGCCGCCGACGGCGATCCACCCCAGCACGGGCGGCGCGGCCCCGGCGGCCCCGCCAATGACGATGTTTTGCGGCGTCGCGCGCTTCAGCCAGACCGTGTAGATCACGGCGTAGCCGATCAGGGAAACGAACGTAAGAATGGCCGTCAGCCCGTTCACGGCGAACCCGAGCATCAGCATCGACGCGACACCCAGCGCCGCCGCGAACCGAAGGGCCTGCCGGTGGTCCAGATGTCCGGTCGGCAAGGGTCGGAAGCGGGTTCGCGCCATGCGGGCATCGATGCCCCTGTCCAACACGTGGTTGATGGCGGCCGCGCTGGCGGCGGCCAGCGCGATTCCGAGATTCCCGAACAGCAGCAAGTCGAGCCGCGGCAGCCCGCGGGTCGCCAACAACGACCCGACCAGCGACGTCAGCACGATCAGCGACACCACTCGCGGCTTGGTGAGCGCGAGATAATCGCGCCAGGTGCCCCGGGCAACCGCAACTTGGGCGTCGCTCACGCTCAAAGCGTGGGCCTCATACCCCGGCCCCGTTGTCCTCGTCCTGCGAGGTGCCGAGGCGGGTGCTCAAGGAGAGCGCGACCAGGGTGCAAATCGCGCCGGACAGCAGGTACGCCCCGGCGGCCATCAGCCCGAAACGGCTCGCCAGAATCAGCGCGACCCAGGGCGCGAAGCCGGCGCCGAAAAGCCACGCGAAATCGGTCGTCAGCGCGGATCCGGTGTAGCGGTGCGCGATCGAAAACCGGGAGGCCACCGCGCCCGAGCACTGCCCGAACGACAGACCGAGCAGCACGAAGCCGAGCAGCATGAAGACGATCTGGCCGATTTCACCGCCGTTGAGCATCTGCGGCGCGAAGCCGCTGAAGGCGGCGATCGCGGCGGCGGTGATGGTGAGTATCGTGCGGCGCCCCACCCGGTCGGCGATCACTCCCGATGCGACGATCGCGGCCACCCCGACCATCGCGCCCAGCATCTCGATGATCAGGAAGCGGGACGGCGTCTGGCCCGTGTACAGGAGCACCCAGGACAGCGGGAACACCGTGACGGTGTGGAACAACGCGAAGCTGGCGAGAGGCGCGAATGCGCCGATGACGATGTTCCTGCCCTCCGAGCGCAGCGTGTCGCGCACCCGGGACGGCTGCAGCGCCTTCGCCTCGAACTGCTTGGCGAACTCCGGTGCTTCGACCAGGCGCAGCCGCGCGAACAGCGCGACGACATTGATCGCAAAGGCCACGAAGAAGGGATACCGCCAGCCCCACTCGAGAAAGTCCGCCGCCGGCAGGCTGGACAGGAAGAATGCGAACAGTCCGCTCGCCACGATGAGGCCCAGGGGCGCCCCCAGCTGCGGCAGCATCGCGTACCAGCCGCTGCGCCCTGCGGGCGCATTCAGGGCCAGCAACGAGGCGAGGCCATCCCATTCGCCGCCCAGCGCCAGGCCCTGCCCCAGCCGGAATACGATGAGCATCAGGGCGGAGGCCGGGCCGATCTGGTCATACCCGGGCAGGAAGGCAACCGCCACCGTGGAACTGCCGAGCAGCAGCAGCGCGCTCATCAGCTTGACGCGGCGCCCATGGGTGCGGTCCACGGCGAGAAACAACGCCGTTCCGAACGGACGCGCCAGAAAGGCCACCGCGAAGATGGCGAAGGACAGCAGCGTGCCCGCCAAGGCATCGACATAAGGGAACACGAGCTTGGGAAACACCAGCACCGAAGCAATCGCGTACACGAAGAAATCGAAGTACTCGGACGTCCGGCCTATGATCACGCCGACGGCGATGTCGCCCGGCGTGGCCTCTTCATGGGCAGAATGCAAGTGCTGGGAAGCTACCGGGTGCGGGTTCATTTGAGTCGTTGGTTCCTGGAGCAAGCTCTTTGCAAACGGGGTATCGCAATTCGGGCGTCGCTTGCCATACCATACGCCACTTGGCGCGCGCCGCATGGATACTCCCGGCCGCGTATTGTAGGGGTTTGGCTTGGGGAAAATCACCCGCCATCACCCCACGGGACGCGCGACCACACTGCGGTGGTTTTGGCGCGTTTGGGCCATGACCGGTTACTCGGAGATGCCTTGAGTAGATTCCGTTGGATCGCGGCAATGCCGCCGCTCGGGCTGCTGTGCGCCTGTCATGCCGTGGTGCTGGATCCCGCCGGGGATGTCGCCGCGCAGCAGCGGGATTTGCTGGTCTCCTCGACGCTTTTGATGCTGCTGGTCATCGTGCCGGTCATGATCCTGACCGTGGTGTTCGCCTGGAAATATCGCGCGTCCAACAAGGGGGCGCCCTACGATCCCGACTGGGATCACTCCATTTTTCTGGAGCTGGTGATCTGGTCGGCGCCGCTGCTGATCATCATTTTTCTGGGTGCGATCACCTGGGTCGGAACGCACGTGCTGGATCCCTACCGGGCCATCGGCCGCATCAAGGAGGGCAAGCCCGTACCGGCCGATGCCAAGGCGCTCGAGATCGAGGTCGTGGCTCTCGACTGGAAGTGGCTGTTCATTTACCCGCAGCTCGGGATCGCGACGGTCAACGAACTGGCGGCGCCGGTCGACCGGCCGATCGAGTTCCGGATCACCTCCGAGTCCGTGATGAACTCCTTGTACATCCCCGCCCTGGCCGGCCAGATCTACGCCATGCCGGGCATGCAGACGACGCTGAATGCCGTGGCCAACAAGACCGGGGACTTCCAGGGTTTTTCGGCCAATTACAGCGGCGCCGGGTTCTCCGGCATGCACTTCGTGTTTCATGCCGTGCCCGACGCCGACTTCGGCGCCTGGGTGGCTCGCATCAAGGCCGGGGGCGGCGCGCTCCAGCGCAGCGATTACCTCGACCTCGAAAGGCCGAGCATCGGCGACCAGCCCCGCGGCTTCGCGGCGGTCGATCCAGGCCTGTATCGCGCCATCCTCGACCGCTGTGTGGAAGCCGGGAAGATGTGCAAGAGAGACATGCGGGTAATCGACGCCGGGGGACGATTGTGATGAAGCTCGACCTTGGGCGGCTGACCCTGGAGTCGCTGCCGCTGCATGAGCCGATTGTGCTCGTCACCGGTGTCCTGGTTGCCGTGGGCGGAGCCGCGCTGCTCGGGCTCGTCAGCTATTTTCGCCTGTGGGGCTATCTGTGGCGCGAGTGGATCACCACCATCGACCACAAGCGCATCGGCATCATGTACATCATTCTCGGACTGGTCATGTTGCTGCGAGGGTTCGCCGACGCGCTGATGATGCGCCTGCAGCAGGCGGTCGCCTTCGGCCCGGCGGACGGATATCTGCCGGCCCACCACTACGACCAGGTGTTCACGGCCCACGGCGTGATCATGATCTTCTTCGTCGCGATGCCGCTGGTCACGGGCCTGATGAACTTCGTCGTGCCGCTGCAGATCGGCGCGCGCGACGTATCCTTCCCGTTCTTGAACAATTTCAGCTTCTGGATGACGGTGGTGGGCGCCGTTCTCGTCATGCTGTCGCTGTTCATCGGCGAATTTGCCCGCACGGGCTGGCTGGCCTATCCGCCCCTGTCCGGCATCCTCTACAGCCCCGATGTCGGCGTCGACTACTACATCTGGGCGCTGCAGATCGCGGGCATCGGCACGCTGCTGTCGGGCGTCAACCTGATCGCCACCATCGTCAAGCTGCGGGCGCCCGGCATGACGATGATGAAACTGCCGATCTTCACCTGGACGGCGCTTTGCACCAACGTGCTGATCGTCGCCGCGTTTCCCGTGCTGACGGCGGTGCTCGCGCTGTTGTGCCTCGACCGGTACGTCGGCACGAATTTCTTCACGAACGACCTCGGCGGCAATCCGATGATGTACGTGAACCTGATCTGGATCTGGGGCCACCCGGAGGTCTACATCCTGGTTCTGCCGGTGTTCGGCGTGTTCTCGGAGGTGACCGCGACCTTCTCGGGCAAGCGGCTGTTCGGCTATTCCTCGATGGTCTACGCGACCGTGGTCATCACCATTCTGTCCTACCTCGTCTGGCTGCACCATTTCTTCACCATGGGATCGGGCGCGAGCGTCAATTCGTTCTTCGGCATCACGACCATGATCATTTCCATTCCGACCGGCGCCAAGATGTTCAACTGGCTGTTCACCCTTTACCGCGGCCGCATCCACTTCGAATTGCCGATGATGTGGACCCTGGCGTTCATGCTCACCTTCGTGATCGGCGGCATGTCGGGCGTGATGCTGGCCGTGCCGCCGGCCGACTTCGTGCTGCACAACAGCCTGTTTCTGGTGGCGCATTTCCACAACGTCATCATCGGCGGTGTGGTGTTCGGCCTGTTTGCCGGCATCGCCTATTGGTTCCCCAAGGCGTTCGGTTTCCGGCTCGACCCGTTCTGGGGAAAGATGTCGTTCTGGTTCTGGGTCTCCGGGTTCTATCTCGCCTTCATGCCGCTGTACGTCCTCGGGTTGATGGGCGTGACGCGCAGACTCCGGCATTTCGACGACTCGTCCCTGCAGATCTGGTTCGTGGTCGCCGCGGCCGGCGCCGTGCTCATCCTGTTCGGCATCCTGTCGTTCCTGATGCAGGTCTACGTCAGCATTCGCCGGCGCGAGGCGCTGCGCGACCGCACGGGCGATCCGTGGGGCGGCAGAACGCTGGAATGGTCGACCTCCTCGCCGCCGCCAGCCTACAACTATGCCTTTACGCCCATCGTGCACGACATCGACGCCTGGTGGGACATGAAGCACCGCGGTTACCGCCGGCCGGAGAGCGGCTTCAATCCCATCCACATGCCCCGCAATACGGGCGCCGGATTCGTCCTGGCCGTGCTCTCCGGCGTTTTCGGCTTCGCCATGATCTGGCACATCTGGTGGATGGCCGCCGCCGGCCTGGTGGCGCTGCTCGCGGCGGCGATCGCCCACACGTTCAACTACGACCGCGATTTCGACATCACGGCGGCCGACGTGGAGCGGACGGAAGGCGAGCGTACCCGCCGGCTGGCCCGGGTGCCGTCATGAGCGCATCCGCCGGCGGTCCGGGCGCCGCGTCGGCCGCGCCTGTCTTCCTGCAGTTGGACGAGCACGCGCATGCCGAGGGCGGCAGCACGATGCTCGGTTTCTGGCTCTACCTGATGAGCGACTGCCTGGTCTTCGCGGCCTTGTTCGCGACCTTCGGCGTGCTCAGCGGCAGCTACGCCGGCGGCCCCTCGCCCAAGGAACTGTTCGAACTGCCGCTGGTGGCGGTGAACACCTCGATGCTGCTGCTGTCCTCGATCACCTATGGATTCGCCATGCTGGCGACGTACAAGGGCCGCGTCGGGGCTACCCAGGGCTGGCTCGTCGTCACCGCGCTGTTCGGTCTCGCCTTCGTCGGCATCGAACTGTACGAGTTCGCCCACATGATCCACGAAGGCGCCACGCCCCAGCGCAGCGCCTTCCTCTCGGCCTTTTTCACGCTGGTGAGCACGCATGGGCTGCACGTGAGCGTAGGCCTCGTCTGGATGGTCACGCTCATGGTGCAGGTCGGACGACAGGGCCTGATCGCGGCCAACGTGAGGCGGCTGATGTGCCTCAGCATGTTCTGGCACTTCCTGGACGTGGTCTGGATCGGCGTATTCACCTTCGTGTATTTGATGGAGATGCTGCGATGAGCGACCACGCTGCCGCCGGCGCCGGCCATGGCGCGACCCACGGCTCGCTGCGCACCTATCTGATCGGCTTCGGCCTGTCGGTGGTCTTGACCGCGATCCCCTTCTGGCTCGTGATGACGGGGGTACTGGACAGCAAGCTGGCGACGGGAATCGTCATCGCGGTGCTGGCGGTGACGCAGATCTTCGTGCACATGGTGTACTTCCTGCACATGAACACCAAGGTGGAGCAAGGCTGGTCCATCCTGGCGCTGGTGTTCACGCTGATTCTGGTCGTGATTGCGCTCATCGGGTCGCTATGGATCATCTATCACCTCAACGCGAACATGATGCCCGCGGGGGACATGAGCCAGATGCCTTGAGCGCAGGTCCCGAGCGCCGCTCATCGCCGCTCGCGTTCGCCTCGATCGGGTTTCTGATGGCGTTGGGCGTCGCCGCTCTGACGGCCCTCGGAATCTGGCAGCTCGAGCGCCGCGCCTGGAAGTTGACTCTCATCGGGCAGATCGCCGAGCGCGCGCACTCGGCGCCGGCCCGCGCGCCGGGTCCGGAGCTATGGCCGCGGATCTCGCCCGCCCATGATGCCTACCGTCGCATCAGCGTGGCCGGCGAATTCCTGAACGACCTCGAGACTCCGGTGCAGGCCGTGACGCGCCTTGGGGGCGGGTTCTGGATCCTGACGCCGTTGCGCACGGCCGAAGGGTTCATCGTGCTCGTGAACCGGGGCTTCGTGCCGCCGAATCTGCGCTCCGCGGCGGCACGCCCGGCGGGTGTGCCGGGCGGCGAGTCGACGGTGACGGGGCTTCTGCGCATCAGCGAGCCGAAGGGCGCCTTCCTGCGTGCCAACGATCCCGGTTCGGATCGCTGGTATTCGCGCGACGTCGCGGCCATCGCCGAAGCCAGGAAGCTCGGGCGGGTTGCGCCCTATTTCATCGATGCGGATGCCGCGCCGGTGCCGGGCGGCTTCCCGGTCGGCGGACTGACGGTGCTCGATCCGCCGAACAATCATTTGACCTATGCGCTGACGTGGTTCACGCTCGCGATCATGCTGCTCGGGGCGGCCGTGCGCCTGGCGCGCCGGACTGTGGCATGATTCGCAGGATGACGAAGACCAAGCGTGATGCGACCTTTCTGGGCTTGCTTGCCGCGTGCCTCGCGGCGGCGGTTGGCCTCGCGCCGGGCCCGTTGCGGGCCGATTCGCCCCCCGGGGGGCGCCAGAACCATCCGCAAAAGGTCGCCGAACTCACCGCCGACCTGGGCTACGGCTCCGAACTGAAGCACATCGATGCCGCGGTTCCGTATCTGGCAAGGAACGTCCTGCCGAACGACCCTGCGTGGAATTCGACGAATGCGCGTTGGCCGGCCGTGTGCACGCTGATCCGGCAGAACCTGCGCGACGACGCGCAGGAGGCGTTTGCCGGCACGGAAGCCGCCATCGTGGACAAGGCGGAGCACGTGTTGAACGATTCCGTCTCGGACGCGCAGATCGACGGCACGCTCGCCTTCTTCAAGAGCGCCCCGGGGCGCCATTTTCTGGAGTTGCAGGACTCCATGACGGAGATGAGCGTCGCGGTCGGCCTGGACAGCGACCCGGGCACCGGCAGCGTCGTGGACAACCTCGACGCGCGCAAGCGGGTTCTGCAGCTGTGGTTGCCGGTCGTGTTCATCCGCGTCATGTATCCGCCGTCGTCCGCCGATTGGGCCGTCGACACGGTGTACCAGCAATTCGCCAAAAAGCGCGGTCAGCAGCTCGACGCGCTGGCGCAGCGCTACGCCGATGATCTTGCGCAATTCGAAGCGTTCGTCAAATCGGACAACTTCAACAAGATCATGGACGCGGAGAAGAGCACGGGGCAGGACACGCCGTCGCCCAATCTCACGACCTTCTTCAGCGACGAAGCCCGCAAGCGCGCCGCCCAATGGCACGCGGCCGCTGCGCCGCCTTGAGGTGATTCCCCCGCCCCGCGCGCGGGGCGCGCAAATCAATGCCCGGGCGCATCGATGTGCACGATTTTCTCGCCCCGGAACAGGAACGTGTAAGTCGCGCCGTTCACATACGCGCCGTGCCTGTTCTTGGCGTCGATCGTCGCCTTGACGATCCAGCCCGAAAGATGCGATTCGGACAGCAGGACGGGTCCGGTGATCACGGTGATGCGGCCCATTACGGGCTTGGTGATCTCCTCATAGCGAATCGCACCCGGCTCGGCCAGATGTTCTGCGAAGTATTGGTGGATCGCATCCTCGTAATGGACGGGCTCGTCACTGTTCGCGCCGGCGGGCGTATGAACCGGCGCCTGCGCGGTGGCCGGCGGTTCTGCGGCGGGCGGCGCGGCCGCGGGGACCGGCGCCGCAACCGCCGCGGACATGCCTTGGGCCGCGCTCGCGGCCGCCGCTTGCGCCGGCGCCTCGGCGGCCTGATCCGAGTTCCAGGTATCGACGCTGCACCGCCAGCTGCCGTCGGATTGCCGGCGCCAAATCTCCAGGATCTTGCCGCGGTCCGCGACGGGCGCTCCGTGCGCGTCGTCGAAGTGAAGCTCATACGCGCCGATCAGGTAGGCGAGATCTCCCGACGCGGCCGCTTCAACCTTCACCGGGTGCCATGACAATGACAGGTGCGGCTGGCCCAGCAGCTGGGTCACCACCTGACGAATGTGCTCCTTGTCGCTGAGGAGCGGCGAACCCGGGGGCATGACCATGGCATCGGGCGCATAGAACGTCATCCAGGCATCGACGCTGCCGGTCTTGGCCATCGCGGCCCACAGCGAGTCGGCCTGGCGGACCGCAGCCTCCGCCGCCGACGTATCGGCGCCGGCGGTCGCCGACAGGCTCGGGGTGCAGACCAAGAGGGAAACGACCAGAGATCCGACGCACGCCGGCAGCTTATTTTTCATTCTTGATCCCCGCAGCGCGGTGCCCTTCGTTGATCGACAGTGTAGCAAGTTTCGCAGGGCGCCTCGGCCCTGGCGCCCCAAGGGCGTCTACATTCCGATGTAGAATGACGGGCCCCCGGGATGCTGTACGGATGTCCAGGTTCGTGCCGGGATGCGGTGCCGGGTCGATCAGGAGTCTCGAGAACATGCCGAAGTCCCAGAATATTGATGCGAGCGCCGGCCGCGGCGACGCGGCGACGCCGCCGGATCTGCGTCCCGCGATCATGAATCGGGCCCTCAGGTTGTACCGCTGGATTCTCGATCTCATCGTCACGGCGCTGGTTTTCATCATGGTGCTCACGCTGCTCGGCGCCCTGGCCGGCCTGATCCTGGACTTCTCCTCCGCGGCCGGCGCGTTCGGGGCGGTGGTCGCCAACCATAAGCTGGCCCACGGGCTCGTCTATGCGACCGACCGGGAACTCGTGATCGACGTGCTTTCGGTGTTCGTGTTGATCGAGCTGTTTCGCACGTTCACCGATTACCTCGAGTTCCACCGCGTCCGCCTACGCGTGCTGGCCGAGGTCGGCATCGCCTTCATCCTGCGGGAAGTGTTCATCGGTCTTTATGACCACAGCATCGACTGGCCGCAGATCCTCGCTCTGGCGGCGCTGCTGGCCGTGCTGGTGACGACCCGGATCGCCGCGGTGCTGTGCCGGCCCGTGGGCACCGACACCGAGTAGCCGGGCGCCGCACCGCAACCGCCTGAGCCCGGAATACGGGCTTCGCGTACCCCATCAAGAAGAAATACTTACTCTTCTAGTAATAATATCTGACTGTACGTTATTGACTAACGGCCTTAGAGTGCGCACCACGATAACGACAGAGGCCTCATACCATGGCGACCACGACTGAAAAAGCGGCTGAAGGGGTGATCAAGGATGCCAAGAAGCGCTATAGCGCCGGCGTCCTCAAGTATCGCCAGATGGGATATTGGGACGGGGATTATGTCCCGAAAGACACCGACGTCCTGTGTCTGTTCCGGATCACCCCGCAGGAGAATGTGGACCCGATCGAGGCGGCCGCGGCGGTCGCGGGGGAATCGAGCACGGCGACGTGGACGGTGGTGTGGACCGACCGGTTGACCGCCTGCGACACCTATCGCGCCAAGGCCTACCGGGTCGAGCCGGTCCCGAACAATCCGGGCCAGTATTTCTGCTGGGTGGCGTACGACATCATCCTGTTCGAAGAAGGTTCGATCGCCAACCTGACGGCGAGCCTGATCGGCAACGTCTTCAGCTTCAAGCCCATCAAGGCGGCGCGTCTCGAGGACATGCGCCTTCCGGTGTGCTACGTGAAGACCTTCAAGGGACCTCCCTGCGGGCTCGTGGTCGAGCGCGAGCGGCTCGACAAGTTCGGCCGCCCGCTCCTGGGCGCCACGACCAAGCCGAAGCTCGGCCTGTCCGGACGCAATTACGGCCGCGTCGTTTATGAAGGCCTCAAGGGCGGCCTCGACTTCATGAAGGACGACGAGAACATCAACTCGCAGCCCTTCATGCATTGGCGCGACCGCTTTCTGAACGTCATGGACGCGGTCAACAAGGCAAGCGCCGCGACCGGCGAGGTCAAGGGCTCGTACCTCAACATCACCGGCGCGACCATGGAAGACATGTACGAGCGTGCCGAATTCGCCAAGGAGCTCGGCTCGATCATCATCATGGTCGATCTGATCGTCGGCTGGACCGCCATCCAGAGCATCGCCAACTGGTGCCGCAAGAACGACATGATCCTGCACATGCACCGGGCGGGACACGGCACGTACACTCGCCAGAAGAACCACGGCATCAGCTTCCGGGTCATCGCCAAGTGGCTGCGCCTCGCGGGCGTCGATCATCTGCATACCGGCACGGCGGTCGGCAAGCTCGAGGGCGACCCGATGACGGTGCAGGGCTACTACAACGTGTGCCGCGACAGCTACACGAAGCAGGATCTGCCGCGCGGCCTGTTCTTCGACCAGGATTGGGCCGATCTGCGCAAGGTGATGCCGGTGGCTTCCGGCGGCATCCATGCCGGGCAGATGCATCAGTTGCTGGACCTCTTCGGCGACGACGTGGTGCTGCAGTTCGGCGGCGGCACGATCGGGCATCCGGCCGGCATCCAGGCCGGCGCGGTGGCCAACCGCGTCGCGCTCGAGTGCATGGTCAAGGCACGCAACGAGGGCCGCGACATCCGCAACGAGGGCCCGCAGATCCTGCGTCAGGCGGCCAAGTCCTGTGGTCCGCTGCAGCAGGCGCTCGACACCTGGGGCGAGATCAGCTTCAACTACGCGTCGACGGATACCTCGGATTACGCCGTGACGCCGGGAGTCGCAGGCTGACGCCTCGCGACCCCACCATAAGGAGAACACGATCATGATGACCAATCCTGTCGGCCGGCTGACGCAGGGCCAGTTCAGCTACCTGCCCGATCTCACCGACGCCGAGATCAAGATGCAGATCGATTACGGCCTGAAGAAGGGCTACGCGTGGAGCGTCGAGTACACCGACGACCCGCATCCGCGCAACACGTATTGGGAGATGTTCGGCCTGCCGATGTTCGACCTGAAGGATGCCGCCGGCGTGCTGGCGGAACTGCAGAATTGCCGCAAGACCTTTCCGCAGTACTACATCCGGCTCATGGCGTTCGATTCGACGCGCAACGTCGAAAGCATCGTCATGAGCTTCATCGTCAACCGGCCGGCAAACGAGCCGGGCTTCGGCCTGGCGCGGCAGGAAACGCACGGTCGCACCATTCGTTATACCGTGCACAGCTATGCCACGGACAAGGCCGAGACCGAAAGATACGTCAAGTAGCGCATCGGGTTCGCCCCCGGGGAATCGGACGGCGATCCCGAGGCAATCAGCTGCGCCGCCGCTTGCAGGCGGCGGCGCAGCGGCACTGACGGCACCGCAACCAACGGGCGCCACGGCAGGTCAACATGTATCGCATCGCTCCATCCATTCTGTCCGCCGACTTCGCCCGCCTGGGGGAGGAAATCGCGACCGTCATCGCCGCCGGAGCCGATTGGATCCATTTCGACGTCATGGACAACCATTACGTTCCCAACCTCACCATCGGGCCAATGGTGGCCAAGGCCATCAAGCCCTATTGCGTGCGCGCCGACGGCGCCAAGGTGCCGCTCGACGTGCATCTGATGGTGCAGCCGGTCGATGCGCTGGCGGGCGCGTTCGCCGAGGCCGGAGCGGATCTGGTGAGCTTCCACCCGGAAGCTTCGGCGCACGTCGATCGCACCTTGCAGCTGATCAAGGCGGCCGGCTGCGGCGCCGGACTGGTGTTCAATCCGGCGACTTCTTTGGAAGCGCTCGACTATGTGATCGACAAGGTCGACCTGATTCTCATCATGAGCGTCAACCCCGGATTCGGAGGGCAGAGCTTCATCGAGTCGGCGCTTCGCAAGGTGGAGCGCGCGCGCAAGCTCATTGAAGCCACCGGCCGCGACATCCGTCTCGAAGTGGACGGCGGCATCAAGCCGGACAACATCCGCCGCGTGGCCGAGGCTGGCGCCGACACCTTCGTCGCGGGCAGCGCCATTTTCGGCCAGGCCGACTACCGCAAGGTCGTCGATGCCATGCGGGCGGAACTGCAGCGGGTGACGCCCTCGCGGAAGGCCCCTTAAGATGGCGCCCCCCAACTACAACATTCCGGGGCAGAGTGGCCCGTCCGGGGTCGCCGGTGCAAGCGCAGGAGCGGATGCGGGTGCTGCAGCGGACGCCGGTCAGCCGCAGCCGCGCACGGTTTCCGACGTGCTGTCGCGCAGCCACGCCGGCGACGTACTCGATGAACTCGACCGGGATCTGGTCGGCCTGGCGCCGGTCAAGAGCCGCATTCGCGACATCGCGGCGCTCCTGGTGATCGACAAACTGCGCATGAATCTCGGTCTGCAGGCGCAGGCGCCATCGCTTCACATGAGCTTCACCGGCAATCCCGGCACCGGCAAGACCACCGTCGCCATGCGCATGGCGGAGATCCTGCACCGGCTGGGCTACGTTCGGAAGGGCCACCTGGTCGCCGTCACGCGCGACGACCTGGTCGGCCAGTACATCGGACACACCGCGCCGAAGACCAAGGAAGTCCTGAAGCGGGCCATGGGCGGCGTGCTCTTCATCGACGAGGCCTACTACCTCTATAGGCCCGAGAACGAGCGCGACTACGGCCAGGAAGCGATCGAAATCCTGCTGCAGGTGATGGAAAATCAGCGCGACGACCTGGTGGTGATACTCGCCGGCTACAAGGACCGGATGGACACCTTCTTTCGGTCCAATCCGGGCCTGAGCTCGCGGATCGCGCATCACCTCGATTTCCCGGATTACGAGCCCCAGGATCTGCTGGCCATCGCGGACAAGATGCTGGCCGCGCAGAACTACCATTTCGGCCCCGGGGCGCGCGAGGCCTTCGCGGAGTATCTCGCGGCCCGCATCACGCAGCCGCATTTCGCCAACGCCCGCAGCGTGCGCAACGCCCTCGATCGCTTCCGGCTGCGCCAGGCCAGCCGCCTGTTCTCGGACCGCAACCGGGAATTCACGGCCGAGGACCTGACCACGCTGGCCGAACCGGATATTCGCGCGAGCCGCGTATTCGAACTCGCCGCCCACCCGCAGCCGGCCCAGCCCGGCGGCAAGGAGTAAGTCATGCATCTGGGACGCACAACGCTGTCGAAGTTCCTCATCCAGCAATTGAGCTCAATCGAGGGCGCAAGCGACCTGGGGGCGCTGCTGATCGACGTCGCCGCCGCCGTCAAGGCGATCTCGGCCATGACGGCCAAGGGGGCGCTCGGCGGCTACCTCGGCAAGATCGGCACGACCAACGTGCAGGGCGAGACCCAGCAGAAGCTCGACGTGCTCGCCGACGATGTCCTCATCAAGAGCTGCGAATGGGGCGGCCTGGTCGCCGGCATGGCCTCCGAGGAGCTCGAGGAACCCTACGCGATTCCGGCGGAATTCCCGCGCGGCCGCTATCTTCTGGTGTTCGATCCCCTCGATGGATCCTCCAACACCGACGTCAACGTGTCGGTCGGCACGATCTTCTCGGTGCTGCGCCATGAGAAACGCGAGGCGCCGGCCACCGCCGACTATCTGCAGCCGGGCCGGCTGCAGGTGGCCGCCGGTTACGCCGTGTACGGCCCGTCGACGATGTTCGTCGTCACGGTGGGCCAGGGCACGCACGGCTTCACGCTGGACCGCGAAATCGGCAATTTCATCCTGACGCACCCGAATATGGAGATTCCCGCCGACACCAGCGAGTTCGCCATCAATACCAGCAACGCGCGCTTCTGGGAGCCGCCGGTGCACCGCTACGTGACGGAATGCCAGGCCGGCAAGACCGGCGATCGCGGCCGCGACTTCAACATGCGCTGGATCGCCTCGATGGTGGCGGAAGTGCACCGCATCCTGATCCGGGGCGGCGTGTTCATGTACCCGAAAGACACCAAGGATCCGACCAAGCCGGGCCGGCTGCGGCTGATGTACGAAGCCAATCCGATCGCCATGCTCGTGGAACAGGCGGGCGGCCGGGCGACGACCGGCGAGAAGCGCGTGCTGGATCTGGTGCCCACCGGGTTGCATCAGCGCGTTCCGCTGATCCTGGGTTCGCGCAACGAGGTGGAGCGGATCGAGCGCTATCACGCCGAATTCGCGGCAGGGGTGGACCGGCCGTTCGTCTCGCCGCTGTTCAATGAGCGCTCGATGTTCCGGCGCGACGCCTGAGGGCGCACCGGTGCTTCGGCTGGGTGCAGGGTTTGTTCATTCAACAGATTGAATAATTGGGGAAAGGCCATGTCCGTCAGACATCCGATTATCGCCGTGACCGGCTCCTCCGGAGCCGGAACTTCGACCGTGATGAAGAGCTTCGCCCACATCTTCCGGCGCGAGAACATCAAGGCGCAGGTGATCGAGGGCGACTCGTTTCACACCTACAACCGCGTGGAGATGCGCGAGCGCGTACGGGCGGCGGACTCGGGCAAGGGGCCGCCGATCAGCCATTTCGGCCCGGAGGCGAACCTGCTCGCCGAACTCGCCGAAACGATGCGGACCTACGGCGCCACCGGCACCGGCAAGGTGCGCCGCTACATCCATGACGCCGCCGAGGCGAAGGAGCTCGGGGGCGAGCCCGGCACGTTCACGGACTGGAAGCCGATGGCGGAAAAGAGCGACGTGCTCTTCTACGAAGGCCTGCACGGCGGCTACAAGGACGGCGGCGTGGACGTCGCCAAGAACGTGGACTTGCTGGTCGGCGTGGTGCCGATCGTCAATCTGGAGTGGATCCAGAAGCTGCACCGCGACCAGAACATGCGGGGCTACAGCGCGGACGCGGTGGTCGACACCATCCTGCGGCGCATGCCCGACTACGTGAAGTACATCTGCCCGCAATTCAGCGAATCGCACGTCAATTTCCAGCGCGTGCCCACCGTGGACACCAGCAACCCCTTCATCGCGCGGGACATCCCGACGGCGGATGAGTCGCTGGTCATCATCCGCTTCGCCAATCCCAAGGGCATCGACTTCCCGTACCTGCTGTCGATGCTGCACGACTCGTTCATGAGCAGGCCGAACACCATCGTCGTGCCGGGCGGAAAGATGGGCCTGGCGATGCAGTTCATCCTGACGCCGATGATCCTGCGGCTGATCGACTTGAAGCGGCGCGCCCAGTAACAGACCACGATTCGAGACACCCCAAGGGAGAATTGGAAACCACCATGAATGCACAAATCGATGCCTCTGCCGGCCAGCACCGCGAGCGGGTCAATGTGCTGCGCATGCTCGCGGTCGACGCCGTGGAAGCGGCAAAGAGCGGACATCCCGGCCTGCCGATGGGCATGGCGGAGATTTCCGAGGTGCTCTGGCGCCGTTTCTTGAAGCACAACCCCGCCGATCCTCATTGGCCGGACCGCGACCGTTTCGTGCTGTCCAACGGCCACGGGTCGATGCTGCTGTACGCGTTGCTGCACCTGACCGGTTATGACCTGCCGATGCAGGAGCTGCGCCGCTTCCGGCAGCTGCACAGCAAGACGCCGGGCCACCCGGAAGTGGACGTGACCCCGGGCGTCGAGACCACCACCGGTCCGCTCGGGCAGGGCCTGGCCAACGCCGTGGGGATGGCGCTGGCCGAGCAATTGCTGGCCATCGAATTCAACCGCCCCGGCCATGAGATCGTCGATCATCGCACCTGGGTGTTCGTGGGCGACGGGTGCCTGATGGAGGGCATCAGCCACGAAGCCTGTTCGCTCGCCGGCACGCTCGGCCTGTCGAAGCTCATCGTCGTCTACGACGACAACGGCATCAGCATCGACGGTCACGTGGAGCATTGGTTTGCCGACGACACCCCGCGCCGCTTCGAGGCCTACGGCTGGCGCGTGATCCGCGGGGTCGACGGTCACAGCTCGGCGGCGGTCGAGGCCGCCCTGCGCGAAGCCTCCAGCGGCGGCGACCGGCCGACGCTGGTGTGCTGCAAGACCATCATCGGCATGGGCAGCCCCAACAAGGCGGGCACGCACGACGTGCATGGCGCAGCGCTGGGTGCGGCCGAGGTGGCGGCCACGCGCGCCGCGCTCGACTGGAAGTATCCGCCGTTCGAGGTGCCGGCCGAGGTTCGGGCGGCGTGGGATGCGAAGGCCGCCGGAGCGCAGCGCCAGTCCGAATGGCAGCGCCGCTATTCGGCCTACGCCACCGCGTTTCCCGACCTCGCGGCCGAATTCGAGCGGCGGGTGATTCGTTCGGCGCTCCCGGCCAACTGGGCGGATGCCACGCAGGCGGCGCTCGCCCAGGTGGTCGCCAAGGCCGAGACCATTGCCTCGCGCAAGGCTTCGCAGAACGCCATCAACGCGCTGCAGCCCTTGCTGCCCGAATTGCTCGGGGGCTCGGCCGACCTCACCGGGTCGAACCTCACGGACGGCAAGGCCAGCGTGCCGGTGCGCCGGGGCAAGGGCGGCAACTACATCAACTACGGCGTGCGCGAGTTCGGCATGAGCGCCGCGATGAACGGGTTGGCGCTGCACGGCGGCTACATTCCCTACGGCGGCACTTTCCTCACCTTCTCCGACTACAGCCGCAATGCCGTGCGCATGTCGGCCCTGATGAAGCTGCGCGTGCTGTACGTGTTCAGTCACGACAGCATCGGCTTGGGCGAGGACGGCCCCACCCACCAACCGATCGAGCACGTCTCCTCGCTGCGCCTGATTCCGAACAACGCGGTGTGGCGGCCCTGCGACGCCGTCGAGACGATGGTCAGCTGGCTCGTTGCGATCGAGCGGCGCGACGGGCCGACCTGCCTCATCCTGTCGCGGCAAAATCTGCCCGCCTGCGAACGCACGGCGCAGCAGGTGAGCGACATCCGCAAGGGGGGCTATGTGCTGGCCGGGGAGCCCGGCGGCAAGAGCGCGGCGATCACGCTGCTGGCCACCGGGTCGGAGGTGCCGCTCGCCATGCAGGCGCGCGCGGCGCTCGCCGCGGATGGCATCGTGGCGCGGGTGGTGTCGATGCCGAGTTGCAGTGATTTCGACCGGCAGAGCGCCGAATATCGCGCGCAAGTCCTGCCGCGCAACATCCCGGTGCTCGCCATCGAGGCGGGCGTGAGCAATTTCTGGCGCGCCTACACCGGGTTCGGCGGCGACGTGCTGGGCATCGACCGCTTCGGCGAATCGGCCCCGGCCGCCCAGGTGGCCGAGGCGCTCGGGCTCACGGCCCAGGCCGTCGTGGCGCGCGCGCGCGCGCTGGTGGCCGCGCGTTGATGGCCGCCTTCGAACCAATGACCCAAGAATTACCTCAGGAGTCCTAACATGGCATTCATTTCCCTGCGCCAATTGCTCGATCATGCCGCCGAGCAGAGCTACGGCGTACCGGCATTCAACGTCAACAATCTCGAACAGATACAGGCCATCATGGAAGCGGCGCAGGAGACCAACAGCCCGGTGATCCTGCAGGCCTCGGCCGGTGCGCGCAAATACGCGGGCGAAGCCTATCTGCGGCACATGGTGCTCGCCGCCGTGGAGACGCACCCCGACATCCCCGTCGTGCTCCACCAGGATCACGGGGCGACGCCCGCCGTCTGCGTGCAGTCGCTGCGTTCGGGATTCACCAGCGTCATGATGGACGGCTCCCTGCGCGAGGATGCCAAGACGCCCGCCAGCTATGAGTACAACGTCGAGGTGACGCGCCGCGTCTGCGAAACGTCGCACTGGGTGGGCGTTTCGGTCGAGGGCGAGCTCGGCTGCCTAGGGTCGCTCGAGACCGGCGAGGCTGGGGAAGAGGACGGCGTGGGAGCGGCCGGCAAGCTGACGCATGACATGATGCTCACCGACCCCGTGCAGGCGAAGGATTTCGTGGCCAAGACCGGCGTGGACGCTCTGGCGATCGCCATCGGCACCAGCCACGGCGCCTACAAATTCACGCGCCAGCCCACGGGCGACATTCTGGCGATGGACCGCATTGCCGCCATCCACGCGGCCGTGCCGAACACGCACCTGGTGATGCACGGCTCCTCGAGCGTGCCGCAGGAGTGGCTCGCCATCATCCGCCAGTACGGCGGCGACATCAAGGAAACCTACGGCGTGCCCGTGGAGGAGATCCAGCGCGGCATCCGCAGCGGCGTGCGCAAGATCAACATCGACACCGACATCCGCCTGGCGATGACCGGGGCCATGCGCCAGTCCTTCGCCAAGGATCCGAGCGAATTCGATCCGCGCAAATCGATCGCCGCCGCGCGCAAGGCCGCGCAGGGAGTCTGCAAGGCGCGCTTCGAGGCTTTCGGATGCGCCGGCCAGGCCGCCAAGATCAAGCCGGTCCCGCTGGACAAGATGGCATCGCGCTACAAGTAGTGTCGAGCCGCAGGGCCGGATCATTGCTGCGCGCGATCCTCTGGGACGTCGACGGGACCCTCGCGGAGACCGAGCGCGACGGTCACCGGATCGCCTTCAACCAGGCCTTCGAGGCGCTCGGGCTGCCCTGGCGGTGGGATGTGGTCCGCTATGGGGAGCTGCTCAAGGTCACCGGCGGGCGCGAGCGGCTGCTGCGCGGCATGCAGGATGAGCCGCGGGCGCCGCGCGATCCGGCCGAACGCGAGGCCCTGGCGGTGCGCCTGCACGCGCTGAAGAACGATTTCTATGCCCGGATCGTCGCCGGCGGAGCCATCCCGTTGCGCCCGGGCGTTCGCGAACTCATGGACGATTGCGCGAGCGGCGGCTTGCCCATGGGCATCGTCACGACGACCAGCCGCGTCAACGTCGGTGCGCTGCTCGCGCCCCACCTGGGGGCCGCTTGGGCATCGGCCTTTGCGGTGATCGTCACGGCGCAGGAAGCGCCGCGCAAGAAGCCGGACCCACAGGCCTACCAGCTCGCCCTCGGGAACCTGCAGCTCACGGCCGCCTCGGTGCTGGCGATCGAGGACTCGCCCGCGGGGGCCGTGGCCGCAGGCGCCGCCGGCATACCCGTGCTGGTCACGCGCAGCTACTACTTCGCATCCGAGCCCGTTACCGGCGCGCTGGCGGTGGGACCCTCGCTGGGCGAACGCACCGGATGGCTGCCCGAGGCCGGCGCGGGTCCTGACACGGAGCACCGGCGGGTCGACCTGGCCCGGATCCGTCAGTGGCATGCGCGGGTGTTCACCGGCAACTGACTCGCCGGCCTCGCCCCCGCCCCCCGGGATATGCGATCATGCGGCGATGCCCATGACGCCGAAGGACCGCTACGATCGCACGGCGGTGCTGCTGCACTGGTTTCTGGCGGCGGCGTTGCTCGCGCAGATCGCGTTTGGATGGATCTTGGACGAGTTCGCACGCGGCACCCCGGCGCGCGCCGCCGCGGTCAACCTGCACAAGTCCACCGGGCTGATCCTGGCGCTGTTCATCGTCCTACGGATCGTCTGGCGCCGGCGGCACCCTCCCCCGGCGTACCCGGCGGCCATGCCCCCCAGGCAGGTTCTCGCCGTGCGGGCGGGCCACCTGCTGCTCTACGTCTGCATGGTCGGGATGCCGCTGTCGGGCTACCTTGCATCGAATTTCAGCCGTCATGGCATCAACTTCCTGAACCGGGTGCCGTTGCCGCCCTGGGGACCGGACAACAAGGCGCTGTACGGCATTCTCAACGGCACCCACGATGTCCTGGCGATCCTGTTCTCGATACTGGTGGCCGGCCACATCCTGCTCGCGATCTACCATGCCCTCATAGCGCGGGACGGGCTGTCCACACGCATGTCCTTTTGAACGGCGCGGCGCCGCCGCTTGGAGCCTGCGCCCCTGCTCGGGGTCTCGAGGAAGCTGCTATATTCGCGCACTCGAACCCCGACGTTTCAAGGAGTCGACCATGACCATGCTCAAGCCCCTGCTGTTCGTCTGCGCGCTCGGTCTGTCCGGTGCGGTGTTGGCTCAGGATGCTTCGGTAACGATCTCCTCGCCTGTGGATGGCGCCAAGGTGGGCACCAGCGAACCCGTCAGCGTCGCCTACGAGGTGGTGCCGGGCCCGAACGGCAACCACGTCCACCTCTATGTGGATGACTCGGAAATCGCGGTCCTGCGCCAGCTGAAGGGAACCACGTCGGCCGGCGCGCTGAAGGCGGGTCCCCATTCCATTTGCATCAAGGTCGTCGACAAGGGTCACACGCCGATCGGCGTGCAGAAATGCGTCAAGGTCACGGCCGGCTGAGGCCGGCCCTGCCAAGGGACGGGTGAGCAGGCCCCGCTCGTGGACACGCAAGACCTGGCGTATGCGCTGACGCAGGTCGCTCACAACCTGGGCGCCGTCTCGGTCACGGGCGGCGCGGCCGCGGCCCGCGGCCTGAAGTTGGCCGCTCCTCAGGGGACGCAGCGGCGGCTTGCCGGTTTGGTGCTGGGCGGCTGGGCGGTTCAGGGCCTGAGCGGCGCCTGCTTTGGCGCCGTCAGCTATTTGAGCTACGGTCACTTCCCGGACATCCATGGTGTCGCCGTCGCCGCGCTCATGCTCAAGATGGTGTGCGCCGCCGCCGGATTCCTGGTGGCCCTGCTCTACCTGTGGCGCGAAGCCGCCTGGCCGGCGCCGGCCCGGCAGCGGGTGTGGAGCACGCAGCTTGCCCTGGCCCTGACGGCCTTGACGGCGGCGGCCTTCCTTCGCTGGTTCTCGTAGGCTCAACGCGGCGCGGCGGGCAGCACCCGCAGGCGCAGGATCACCGACACGTCGTCGCTCGCGAACGGCAGCACGCCGCCGAGCGCGAAGTTCGAACGCTTGAGCATGGTCTCGGCGCTGATGTCGATGGCTTGCTCGCCCGGCGCGACGTGCATCGAGAGCGCGACCGGGCGCGTGGCGCCGCGGATGGTCAAGATTCCCTCGGCCTCCCCGCTCGTGGGGCCGGTGCGCCCGGCATGTGTGGCAGCGAACCCAATCGTCGGAAAATGAGACTGGTCGAAGTAGACGGGGCCGAGCAGCGTGGCGCGCCACAGGCTGGGCCTTGCCTGGAGGCTGTCGACGGGGATTTCGATCCGGCTCTCCAGCGTATCCCAGTGGTCCTTGTCGAACACGAGCGTGCCCGCCAAGCCGCTGAAGCGGCCGCCGAGTGTGAAAAGACCCAGGTAGCGAATCTGGAATTCGACGTACGAGTGCGCCACGTCGATCATGTACGGACAAGGCTGCGCGCCGAGCGAGGCAGGCTCTGCCAGCATCCCGGCGCAGGCGAACCACCCAAGTTGCGCGGTTCGAAAAGATCTCACGGCATGTCTCGATGGGGGGAGTCGTCGCCGCGAACGAGGGCGGCCGCTTCGAGGCACTGCGTCAGCCGTTCTGCGGCGCCCGCGGTGTTGGCGCCGAACAGCATGTCGCCGTGGCGGCCCGGCAGCGTGTGCTGGCGCAGCGCCCGTGCGTGCCGGCTCCAGAGCAGCGACGGCGGCGGCAGGCGCAGGTCGCGCCCGCTCGGCGCGAAAATCCACAACTCGCCGGCATAGGCGCCCGGTCGATAGGCGGCCGCCGCCGACATCGCGCACTCGGCCACGGCCCGCAGCTCGGGCGGCGCCGCCTGATGCGCGCGCGCCCTCTCGGCCCTGGCTCGCGCCCGCAGGAGCCGGTGCCCGGGAGGCAATGTCGCCAATACGCCGACGAAGGCCGCCGCCTCGCCCCGGGCCTCGAGCCGGCATGCCATTTCGAACGCCACCAGACCGCCGAACGAGTAACCGCAGAGGAAATACGGGCCGTTCGGCTGCGTTGCCTTGACGGCCGCCAGATATTCCTCGGCCATGGTCTCGATGGTGCCGTGAGGGGGATCGAGGCCATCCAGGCCGCGCGCCTGGATGCCGACGACCGGCCCCTGCCAGCGCATCTTGCGTCCGAGGGGGTACAACTCCATCACGCTCCCGCCCACGCCGTGGATGAGAAACACCGGCGGCGAGCCTTGGCCCGGCTTCAACACGACGAGAGGATCGTAGGAAACCGGACCCTTTTCGCGCAGCCTCGCGCAAAACCCCGCGAAGGTCGGGGCCTGATTGATCAGCGTCATCGGAAGCTCGCGGCCCAAGGTCTTCTCGAGTTCGGCCGTCATCGTGATCGCGCGCAGGGAATCGCCTCCGAGATCGAAGAAGTCGTCCCCCGCCGCGGTCAGCGCAAGGCCCAGCTTGTCCCGCCAGATGTGCGCGACCAGGATGCCGATGGGGTCCGTCTCGAGACCGGTGCCGGCCGGTGCGTCGAGGCGGGCGGCCTCTTCCATGCTCTTCGCGCGGTCCATGGCGCGCAAGGCGCGGGCATCGAGCTTGGAGCTGGGCAGGCGCGGGATCAGCGGCGCGGCATAGAAACGCCAGGGCCGCATGTGCGGCGGATACGCCCGGCGCATCATCGCCGCCAGCTCGTCGAGGAAATCGCCGGGAGCGCCGTCGTTCGGCTGGACGAAAGCCACCAATCGCCCGGCGCCGTCGTCGCAGGTCCTCATCACCACGGCCGCGTCGCGCACGGAGGCGTGGCGCCGGATCGCGGCCTCCACCCCGTCGAGTTCGACGCGCGCGCCGCCGTCCAGAATCCCAGGGCCACGTAAGGACTGCGAACCAGCAGTTCGCCGACTTCACCGTCGGCCACCGGCTCGCCCTCCTCGTCGACGACCGCCAGGGCGTTGCCGGGCAGCGGATACCCGATGGGAATCCGGTCGTCGTCCCCGCGCACGGCCTCGCTCACGAACCACTGCATCATCGGCGCTTCGGTGGCGGCATAGATGAGTTGAATCAAGCCGCCGGGGCGCAGCCAGTTTCGCAGCAGGGCGATGTCGCTCCACAGCGTCGTATCGCCGCCGACCCGCACCAGGCGCAGGTGGCCGCCCGCGCCCGCCGGATCGCCTTCCACCACCGATCTCAGCAGCGCGGGGAAGGCGAACAGGATGGAAATTCGCCGGTCGCGAATGATGCGAAGAATCTCGCGCGTGCCGGCGGTGTGCGGGTCGAGCAGGTGGAGGGAAGCCCCGGCGAGCAAGGCGGTGATCATGTCGCGCACGCCCACGATGGTGCAGGGAGATGCCAGGGTCAATAACCGGTCATCGCAATCGATGTGCGCGGCGTTGATCGACTGGCCCACTCGCTGCAGCAGATTGCGCTGTGAGTTGACGACGCCCTTCGGCTGTCCGGTGCTGCCCGACGTGAACAGAACGCACGCGGGTTCGTCGGGAGACAGCCGCGCCGGCCGAAACTCCGGCGAGGGGGATGGGGCGTCGTCGAGGTTCAGCGTGCGGGGGGCGTTCAGGAGCGGCCGCGCGGCGCCGTGGCTCGCGTCGGCCAGGAGCAGCAACGACGGGCGGCAGTCCTCCAAGGCGAGCTTGATCCATTCGGGCGGATGGCCGGGGTCCAGGGCGACGAAGGGCCTCCCCGCCGCCAGGCAGGCCAGCATCGCAATGGGGGATGAAGTCGCTACGGGAGCCAGGATCGCAACCAAATCGCCGGGCGCGGTGGCCGCGGCGATGCATTCGGCCCAGCCCGCCACGGCCTGCCACGCGTCGGCATAGGTGATGGAAACCGCTGCGTCGGCCAGTGCGATCCGCTGCGGATGGCGGCGAACCACCGCTTCCAGAAGCTCGATGACGGGCCGCGATTTGCACGCGTCGGGAAAGGCGTCGAACGGCCTGTCCATCGGACCATTCCAGTCCAACGGGAAGGCGCTCTGATCGGCCCAGGCGATCTCGGCTGCGGGCGGCGAAGTCGCCGACCTTGCCGTCAATTCGGGCCGGCAACGCCCGCGGGCTGTGAATTGCGTCATTAAACGGCCGAAATCCCCAGGCACATCCCCCCCTCGCTAGCGGACCAATTCCGGGTACAGCCTCGCCGAAATCCCCAGGAACACCGCGAAGGCGATGCACAGCACGCCGCAATCGGTGTCCCAGCCGTGGATGCTCTGTTCCCCGTGCACCATGAGACCGCGGAGCCCGTCGACGACGTAGGTCAGGGGATTGAGCATGGCGACGATCCGCAGCCACCGCGGCATGATGTCGAGAGGATAGATGGCATTGCTCGCGAAGAACAGGGGCATGGTGAGCACCTGGCCGATACCCATGAAACGCTCGCGCGTCTTCACTATGCAGGCCACCGACAGCGAGAACATGGCGAAGATGGCCGACCCCAGCGTGACGATCAACATCACGCCGAGGATGGGGAAGAACTCCCACCGCAGCGGAACGTGCAGCGCGAGCGCAACGAGGTAAATGACGGCGGCCTGCACCAGCCCGCGGAAGTTGGCCGATATTGCCTTGCCGAGCACCAGCGAAACACGGCTCGCGGGCGTCACCAGGAGCTTGTGGACGATCCCCAGATCGCGCTCCCAAATGACGTTGATGCCGTAGAAGATCGCGCTGAACAGCACGCTCTGGGCGAGGATTCCGGGCGTCAAGAATCCCAGGTACCCGGCCTCGCCCGTATCGATGCCCCTGACGTTGCTCAGCACCTGGCCGAAGATGACCAGCCACAATATCGGCTGAATGGCTCTGGACACCAGCTCGGTCGGATCCCGCACCAGCTTGCGGAGTTCGGCGTCGGCGATGGCGAAGGTTTCGCGCGCGATGCGCTTCATACGGCGTTCATCCCCGGCGCCGCACGTTGCTGCGGGTCTCGGCGATGTCGCGCAGCCGCCCCGTCTCATCCACGCTGCCGCTGAAATGCGCGAATACGTCCTCGAGACTGGCCGAGCCGCCGACCTGCGCCTTCAGGTCGGCCGGCGACCCGTGCGCCGCGATCTGTCCCGTGTGCATGACCGCGAGATCGCTGCACAACGCATCCGCCTCCTCCATGTCGTGCGTCGTAAGCAGGATCGTGATGCCGAAGTCCGCGTTCAAACCCTTGAGATGCTCCCACACCGCGCGCCGGGCGACCGGGTCCAATCCAATGGTCGGCTCGTCGAGGAACAGGACGGCCGGGCGGTGCAGCATGCTCTGTGCGATCTCCAGCCGGCGCACCATCCCTCCGGAATAGGTTTTCACCAGGCGATTCGCAAATTCGGCCAGCCCCATGAAGGCCAGGGCCTCCTCGATGCGCCGCCGCTGCGACGGAACGCCGTACAACCGCGCCGACAGCAGGAGATTTTCGTATCCGGTGAGGGCGCCGTCGGCCGACAACATTTGCGGCACATAGCCGATGCGGCGCCTCACCTCGTGCGCCTGCGAGACGATGTCGAAACCCGCGACGCGCGCCGATCCCTCCGTCGGCTCGAGCAGCGTGGTGAGCATCTTGATGGTGGTGGTCTTGCCGGCGCCGTTTGCCCCGAGGAGGCCGAAGATGCCTCCGGGAGCCACCGTCAAATCGATGTGGTCGACCGCCGTGGCCTGGGCGAAGCGGCGGGTCAGTCGCCGCAACTCGATCGCGGGCAGGGTCCGCTGCGGCGATTCAACGTGATTCATCGTAGTGCCTCGGTAGAAGTCCGTAGTGACGATCGGGACCCTGGGACGGAAAATCAGCTGATGTTCCTTGGAGGATTAGATCATGCATTCGGTATTTAAAGTAGCAGCGGTGGCGGCAGCGGTGGCGGGCATCCTGGGGGGCGCGGCAGCGCGTGCCGACGAGGATGGATCATGGGAAGTCCGGCTGCGCGGCGTCTATCTCGATCCGGCCAACAAGTCGGATGCCATTCCCGCACTCGCGGTTCCCGAGAATGCGATTCACATCAACGGCAAGTGGCTGCCGGATCTGGATTTCGAGTATTTCTTCACCCCGAACTGGTCGACCGAACTCGTCCTCACCTACCCGCAAAAGCAAACGGTGACCGTGGAACAGAGCGCGCTCGGCGGTCCCACCAACATCGGCACCTTCAAGCATCTTCCGCCGACCCTGACGGCGAAGTATGACTTTCTGCCGGATCAGGTGTTTCAACCCTACGTCGGCTTGGGCGTCAACATGACGCTGCTGATGGACCGCAACGTGGCGGTTCCGACCGTCGGCCCGCTGACCCTCGACACGTGGAGTTTCGGTCCGGCCGCGCAGGCGGGATTCGACCTGAAGCTCGCCCCGCATTGGTACTTCAACGCCGATGTCAAATGGGCGATGATTCGTACGGACATCAAGTTCGACGGCGAGAAGATTTCGGAGGCCCGCGTCGATCCGTTCCTGTTCGGACTGGGTATCGGCTACCGCTTCGGTGGAAGTCCGGCGCCGGCTCCGGCGCCCGCTCCGCCGCCGCCGCAGCCGGTGCGCGCGCTCCCGCCGCCTCCGGCCCCGGAGCCGCCACCCCCGCCGCCGCCGCCGCCGCCCCGGCACATCACCTTGAATGCGGATGCGCTGTTTGCCTTCGACAAGGCGCAGATCCGGCCTGAGGGTGCGGCCGACCTCGACAAGCTGGCGACCGAACTGCAAACGACGCAGTTCAACCATGTCCACGTCACGGGCTATACGGATCGAATCGGCTCCGACGCCTACAACCTGCACTTGTCGCAGCAGCGCGCGGACGCCGTGAAATCCTACCTGGTGGACAAGGGAGTGGATGGGAGCAAGATCGAGACTCAGGGCATGGGCAAGGCCAACCCCGTCACGAAGCCCGGCGATTGCGGTGCGAAGCGCTCGAAGGCGACCATTGCCTGCCTGCAGCCGGACCGTCGCGTCGATATCGAGGTCGCCGGCTTCGCGCAGTGACCGCGAGGTTAGAACTCAAAGCCCCCCTCGTGGGGGCTTTTTTTTGCCGGCGGGGCGGGCGGTCAGCGCCGAAGAAACAGGTACGAGTATCCGAAACCCACGAATGATCTTGGCGCCGCCGCGGACAGGCCCGCCGCCACGTGAAAATCGACCTGGTGATGCGCGGCGAGCTTGTAGGCCGTTCCCACGTGCAGAATCTGGCGCGAACCGCCGGTCTGCGGAAAATCTGCGGCGTACTCCACGAACGCATCGCACGGCGCGCTCAATTGCCGGTCGAGGAAGAATGTCGCCTCCCGGGTGACGTTGCGCCGGCCGTTCTGCGTCGGCCAGTAGGAGGCCAGCTGGCCTCCCGCGGTGAGCGCTCCGGTCAACGTGCGGGACCAGGGCAGCTGCACGCCGGGGTCGTAGCCGTGACTCGAGACCTGGTCGGCCCCGGTGGGAAGGCTCGTGAACGCGATGAGCGACACGTCGAAGCCGCCGAGGGGTCCGAGTTGCTGCTTTAGGCCGAGAGCCATGTCGCCAATGCCGGTAGCCTGCGCGCTGTCCCCGGACAGCCCGCGAAAATAGTCCGGGACGGCAAGGCGCAGTTCCGTCTTCTGCAACAGGCCGTAGCGAAGATTGGATTCCGGGAAGTCGACCACATGACCGCCGCCCGTGTCGGTCGCGAGAAATCCGTTCTCCACCTGGAACCCGCCCTCCGGAACCACCACGCTCGAATTGGCGACGGCAGGCCGATCGGTGGCGATGGTCGGCGAGTCCACCGGCGCCTGCGCCTGCGCGCCCAGGGCGGCCAGCGAGGCGGCTGCGCAGAATGCAAGCGTCGGGCGGTTCATGGGCATGCGGCCGGGCGGCTAGATCTCGAATTCGATGCCGATTTCCATGATCTGCGCGCTCGGGATCTTGAAGTAAGCCCCGGGCCGCTGCGAATTGGTGCGCATGAAGGCATAGAGCGACTCCCGCCAGCGCGCCATGCCGGATCGCTTGGCGACGGGAATGATCGTCTCGTGTCCGGTGAAGTAGGTCACCTCGGCGGGAGCGCCGAGCTTGATTCGGCCGCTCGCCGCCGCCAGCTCGAGCCCCGCCGGAACGTCCGGCGGCTCCATGAAGCCGTAGTGCAGTTCCACCCGCGTGAGCCCCTCGCCGATGCGCGTGATCGAGACCCGGTCGGCATCCTGCACCCTCGGGATTTCCTCCATCGCCACGGCAACCAGGAGCACGTTCTCGTGCAGAACCCGGTTGTGCCTGAGATTCTGCGTGAGCGCCAGCGGCACGCCGTGCGCCATGCGCCCCAGCACGACGGCCGTTCCCGGCAGCCGGAACGGCGGATCGGCCTTGAGTTCCGCGAGAAAGTCCGGCGCGCGCTGCCGCAGCTCCAGGCGCGCCCCGTCCAACACCTCCTCGCCCTTGCGCCACGTGAGCATGATGAACGATATGACGAAGGCGATCAGCAGTGGAAACCAGCCGCCCTCCATCAGCTTGGTGGAGGTCGACGCGAAGAACAGGAGGTCGAGGGCGAGCAGGCTGCCGTTCACCAACAGGACCAGCCAAATGTTGAACTTCCACTGCAGAGCGACGAACGTGGCCATCATCGTGGTGATGGCCATCAGCAGGGACACCGCGATGCCGAAGGCCCCCGCCAGCGCGTCCGAGGAGCCGAAGGCGATCACCGCGGTCAGGGTCGCGGCCGCGAGCGCCCAATTCACGACCGGAACATAGATCTGTCCGATCTCCCGTCCGGTCGTATGGATCACGCTCATGCGCGGCAGGAATCCAAGCCGGATGGCCTGCTGGGTCATGGAATAGGCGCCGGAAATGATCGACTGCGAGGCGATCACCGTCGCGACGGTCGCGAGCGCGACCAGGCCGTAGTGGGCCCATTCGGGAGCGAGTTCGTAGAACGGACTGTCGAGGTCGCCGGGCCGGGTGAGCAGCAGCCCTCCCTGGCCGAAGTAATTCAGGGTGAGCGCCGGAAGCGCGACGCCGAACCAGGCCGCCCGGATCGGCAGCGGCCCGAAATGCCCCATGTCGGCGTAGAACGCCTCGCCGCCCGTCACGGCGAGGAAGGCGCCCCCGATGACCACGAAGGCGAGCGGCCCCGCATGCCATAGATAGGTGATCGCGGGCATAGGACTCAAAGCGGCGAGTATGGCGGGCGCCCGCGCGATGCCGACCGCGCCCATGACCCCGATGACGATGAACCACAGCAGCATGACGGGTCCGAAGATCCCGCCGATGAAGGCCGTCCCCTTGCTCTGGATCATGAACAGGATCACGAGAATGGCCACCGTCAGCGGCACCACGATGTGATTCAAGTGCGGCGCGTACACCTTGATGCCTTCGATCGCGCTCAGCACCGAAATCGCAGGCGTGATGGCGCCGTCGCCGTAGAGCAGCGTCGCGCCGACCAGCCCGACCATCACCATCAGCGCGCGCCGCTTGCTTTCCTTGGCGCGCCGCGGGCTGACCAATGCGAGCAATGCGAGGATGCCGCCCTCGCCGTGATTGTCGGCGCGCATGATCAAGACGGCGTACTTGACCGAGATGACGATGATCAGCGACCAGAAGATGAGCGAGACGATGCCGAGCACCGCCGCGGGCTCGACGGCGCCTCCGGGACTTGCCGCCTTGGCCGCGACGTTCAGCGTGTACAGCGGGCTCGTCCCGATGTCGCCGAAGACGATGCCCATGCAGGCGACGGAGGCCGGCGCCAGCGCGGCTCGTGCCGACGGTGCGTTGGTGTCCTTGGCGGGTGCGGCCCTCATGGCGTGAATCTTGACACAATGGCCGATGGCTTGCGCCGAAGGATGCGTCGCCGGATGCGGCGCGGCCGGCTATCCGCCCAGTTTGTCCTGCGTCCTCGCGAGGAAATCGCTGGAATCGTGGCGCTCGTGCAGCTGATCTGCGGGGTCGCCCGAAGTGCGGTTCACCATGCGCCCGCGCTTGACGGCGGCTCTCTCTGCAATCTGCTGCGTCCAGCGCTGCACGTTGCGGTAGTCCTTCACCTGCAGGAATTCCGCCGCGTTGTAGACCAGCCCCTGCGACAGGGCGCCGTACCAGGGCCACGTCGCGATGTCGGCAATCGTATAGGCGCCGCCCGCCAGATATTCGGATTCCGCCAGCCGGCGGTCGAGCACGTCCAGCTGTCGCTTCACCTCCATCGCGAATCGATCGATGGCATATTCGATCTTGAACGGCGCGTAGGCGTAGAAATGGCCGAATCCGCCCCCGAGATAGGGGGCGCTGCCCATCTGCCAAAACAACCACGATAGGCACTCCGCACGGGCCGGGCCGCGAGCCGGTAGAAACGCGCCGAACTTCTCGGCGAGATACAGCAGGATCGACCCGGACTCGAAGACGCGGATCGGCTCGGGGCCGCTGCGGTCCAACAGCGCGGGAATCTTCGAGTTGGGATTCACCTTCACGAATCCGCTGCCGAACTGATCGCCGTCGGAGATGCGGATGAGCCACGCGTCGTACTCCGCGCCGGCATGGCCGAGCGCCAACAGCTCCTCCAGCATGATGGTGACCTTCACCCCGTTCGGCGTCGCGAGGGAATAGAGCTGCAGCGGATGCCGTCCCACCGGCAGTTCCTTCTCGAATCGCGCCCCGGCGGTCGGGCGGTTGATGTTCGCGAATTGGCCGCCGTTGGGCTTGTCCCAGGCCCAGACCTTCGGCGGTACGTACGTGGATGAATCGCTCATGGCAGGCGCTCCCCGGCAGCTAAGATGGGTGCAAAGTTTATAGTCTGCCCGGGAAGTTCGCACCGGACCCAAGGATTCGCCAACCGGTTCCCCGGCGGCGGGGAAAAAGCCGAGTGCGCTTAATGGGTTACACCTGCGGCATCGGTTGATCTCAACAGTCGATGCGCCGCAGGTTCGCGCGCGGCAATTGTCAAATCCGGCCGATTTGGCCTTTTCCGCGCCATAATGCCGCTCGGCGAATCCTCGAACGTGAGCCGAGTGCCTGGAATGCGATCGACGTTTTTTGAATTTCTCCTACATGGTTGAGCGGCGCCGCGCCTACGAGATTTTCGTAGCGGCCCTCGACAAGACCGATGTCGATCGAACCGCGTTCGTCGCCGATGCCTGCGGCGGCGACCGGCTGTTGCGGGAAGAGGTCGAAGCCCTGCTGCGGGCCGCGGAAGGCGACTCGATGCCGACCTCGGCGCTGCTCGGCGGCGCTGCGGAGGAGCAGGAATCCGAAGTCGGCGAGGTATTCGGCAATTTCCGGCTGAGCGAGCGCATCGGCATCGGCGGCATGGGCGTCGTGTATCGCGCAGAGCGCGTGGACGGCGTGCCGCAATCGGTGGCGGTCAAGCTGCTGCTCGGCGAGGTGACGGGCCCGGATCTCGCCCGGTTCCAGCGTGAGGCACAGATGCTGGCGCGCTTGGAACATCCCGCCGTGGCTCGCCTGATCGATACGGGCGTGCAGCATGGAAGGACCTGGATTGCACTCGAGTACGTGCGCGGCACCCGCATCGATATCTTCTGCGACGATCGGAAAGTGCCCACCCGTCAGCGCGTGCAGCTCCTGCTGCAGCTCACGGACGCCGTTGCCGCCGCGCATCGGATGCTGGTGGTCCATCGCGACATCAAACCCGCCAATGTGCTGGTCACCGACCAGGGCTTTCCGAAGCTCATCGATTTCGGAATCGGCGCGACGCTCTCCCCGGTGGACGCCGATCCGGCGCCGACGCTGAACCTCGCGCGGCTGTTCACGCCGAACTACTCCTCGCCGGAACAGGTGAGCGGCGGCGCCGTCACGGTCGCAACCGACATTTTCGGGCTGGGCGCGCTGGGCTACCGGCTGCTCGGCGGCTGTCCGCCCTTCCCGGACGCCAAGGAACCGCTGCGTTATATTCTCGCGGTCACTCACGACGACGTCGACGCGCCGAGCGCCGCCGCCCAGCGCGCCGGGCACGATCCGCGGCTGGTGCGCGAACTGCGCGGCGACCTGGACGCCATACTCCTCAAGGCGCTCGCGCGAGATCCGGCGCGGCGCTATGCCACCGCGAACGATCTGGCGGCGGACCTGCGCCGCTATCTCGCGAACGAGCCCGTGCTGGCCCGCAACCCGTCATTCGCCTACCGGCTGCAACGGTTCGTGCGGCGCCACCGGATTCCCGTGGGCGCGGCCGCGCTATTGCTGTGCGGCGCGATCGCTGCCGCCGCCGTATACGTCAAGCAGGCGCATGCGGTGTCGCTGGCGCGGGACATGGCGGCGCAGCGCGACCGGTTTCTCGAAACGCTGCTGACGTCGGCCAACCCGAGCATCGGAAGACGCGACGTCATGGTGGCGGATTTGCTCGACAAGGTCATCCGGCAGTCCGACGCGGACATCTCCCCGGACCCGTTGGTGGCCGCTTCGATCCTCGGGGTGGTGGGCCGAACGGAGAAAGGCCTCGGACGCTACGAGCAGGCGCAGCTCGCGAACGATCGGCAATTGGCGCTGGTGCGTCGGCACGGGGGCGACAAGGACCAGCTCATCGATGCGCTGAACCTGCGAAGTCTGCTGCTGTTCATGCGGGGTCGCCCCGCCGAGGCGGAGGCGCCGACCCGCGAGACCTTGAACCTGCTCGATTACCATTGCGATGCGGATGGCGCATACGCCGACACGCTGGACATCCTCGGCGAAATCCAGGGCGCTCAGCAGCACGACGACGATGCGGATGCGAGCTACCGGTCCGAGCTCGCCTGCGTCGAGCGCTTCCGTGGCCCGAAGTGGAACGTGCGCACCGTGCATACGTTGAACAACATCATGGTGCTGAACAAGAATCGGGGGCGCTCCGTGGCCGCTCTGGCCACGGGACGGGAGGCGGTGGAGCTCGCGAAGACGGCTTTCCCCGCCGACGCGCCGTACCGGCTGACCACGGAGCTCAATTTCGCCGACACCTTGGCGAGCGCGGGCCGCGCCGTCGAGGCGGAGCCGCAGATACGCGACGTCATGGCGCGGCGGTTGTCCGTGCTCGGACCGGACCAGCCGGAAACCTTGATGACCGGCATCGTACTCGCCAATGATTTGCTGCTACAGCGCCGATTTTCCGAGGCGGCGGCCACGGCCCGGGCCGCCGCGATTTCTCTCGACCTCGTGGTGGGCCCGGAGCACCCCCTCGCCGCGAGCGCGTGGGCTGCCTATGGCAACGCCATCTGTCATGCCGGGCAGGCCGAAGCCGGACTCGAGGCGCTGCGCCGCGCCGAGGCGGCGCGCGCGCAGCGCTTCACCGCCGCCGGCTGGCAGACGCTGACGACGCGTGCGGCCATCGGCTCCTGCCTGCTCGCGCAGCGCCGATTCGCCGCGGCGGAGCCCGAATTGCTGGCCGCGGCGGCCGGCCTCGAGGCGGCCGGCCGCGCCCGGTACTTCGTCACGCAGGCCGCCTATGCCGACTTGCGCGATCTGCATGCCGCGATCGGCGATGCCCCCGGCGCCGCGCTATGGAGCGACAAGATCGCGCCCTCGCCCGCCTCGGGATCCCCCGCATCGCGTTAGGCGCCGTGCGCGGAAAGTCGTGCTGGAAACTCCCTCGGATTCTGGCAGTATGACCGCGACATCTTCACTTCGGGACGACCAAACATGACCGGACCACACCCTGCGCCTCTCTCGCGAGCCTGCATCGCCGCGCTCCTCTCCGTGACGGCGATCGGCTCCGCATACGCGCAGACGCCGCCGGGGGATGTGGGCGCGAGCCTGTACAAGACTCATTGCGCGAGCTGCCACGGCGTCAACGGACGCGGCGATGGCCCGGTCGCGCCAAGCCTCAAGGTCGAAGTGCCCGATTTGACGCGCATCGCGATTCGCCAAGGCGGCCAGTTTCCGGCCGATCAGGTTCGAAGGATCATCGACGGCCGCACCACCCGGCCGCCTCACGGTCCGCGCAACATGCCCGTCTGGGGCGATGTGTTTCGCGTCTCGGGCGGCGATGATCAGCAGGCGCAAAAGCGCGGCAACGAGCTGGTCGATCTTCTGACGGAGTACCTGCGCTCGATCCAGACTCGGTAGCCCGGCGCGGACGGACTCGTCAGAGCGTCTTCGACGGCCGCTTGACGGTCGCGCGCTTCGGCATCAGGCCAGTCTCGGCCGCACACTCCGCACGTCCCGCGAGGACACGGCGCCCAGCAGCTGATCATTTTCGTCGATGATGGGCAGCGCCCGAAAATTGTAGCGCTCGAAGAGCAGCGCGGCTTCCCGCAGCGTCGCATCCTTGGGCAGTGAGATCACGTTCTCCGTCATGATGTCGCCGAGCGTCTGACCGGGTTCCGCGGCCACCATCTCGCGAATGTCCACGACGCCCTTCAAGATGCCCGCTTCGTCGGTGACGTAGACGTACATCACGACGTCCTTGCCCGTCGCGAGCTCGCGGTAGCGGTCGAGCACCTCTTCGGCCCGTGTCGTCGGCCCAAGCCTGATGAGCTTCGTCGACCCGTAGAGAAGTATCTGCTCGTCATGCTCGTCGATGATGTGCTCGACCTTGGACGACTTGTCCCGGTCCAGCAATTGCAGGATCGCGCCGGCCTGGTCTCTGGGCAGAATGGCGAGGATGTCCGCCGCCTGGGCGGGACTCATTTCATTGATCAAGAGCGCCGCGCGCTCCTTCTCGATGGCGCGGATCAATTCGCGCTGCACCCGCGGCTCCACTTCCTCCAGCGTGTCGGAGGCCTTTTCGGCATCCAGGGCATTGAACAACGCGACGCGCTGGCCGCCCTCGAGTTCCTCCAGGATGTCGGCCATATCGACGGGATGGATGTCGCTCAAGCGCGCCTTGGGCACGGTGAGCTTGATGTTGCCGGCGAAGCTGCCCAATTGCTCCGGCAGGGGCTGCACGTAGAGCCAGGACACCCGGTCCTCCTTATTGCGGCTCGTGAGCAGTTTGGCGAGCTTGCGCAGGCCCAGTCGGCGCAGCGCCCTATAATGGCTGAAATCGACTTCGGCCGCGTACAGCTTGTTGTTCTGAAAGGCGAGCTTGACGTCGTAGACGATCTCGACCTCGTGGTCGTCGAGATCCAGAATTTTCTTGTCGAGGATGTGATCCTGAAGCAGGATCAGGTTCTCCTGCGGCGCCCGCTCGAATTGCCCCAGGTCGTCCTCGCTGAGATCGAGCACGATCTCGTGATTCGAGATGAGCCGCACCCGGTCCCATGGAACCGTGAGCGGCGGATAGCCGAATGACCGCGAAACGACGACCTGCGTTACTTCGGGGAGCTTGCCGGTTTCGACGATGGCGAGATCGCTCAAGCGCCCGATCAGCCTCTTCTTCACGAAGACGCGCCGGCCGAGGATCTCGCTCAGAAAGAACTCCTCCTCAATGACGGTAGCCATCGCCTCACCCCTGCGTCACGATCAAGACGAACTTATAGATCATCAGCCCCACCAGCGCCAGGAGGTACACCCGAAGCACCAGCAGCGATATCCGTACGGCGCCCGACATTTCGATGCGCGGCTCGCGATAGCGGGCGTTGATGGCGGTGATTTTCTCGAACAGATTGCGAAGTGCGCTCATATCGCCGGACTCGACTATTTGAACAGATTGGGGAACAGCACGGAAAATCCGTAGAGGGTCGACAGGATGATGATCGACAGGACGATGAATCCGCCGATGATGTTCTGGTTGACCGTGTTGCACCGTTCACCCATGGTCGTACGGTCGTTGAGCAGCAGGATCAGGAACACCAGGGCGGCCGGCAACAGCGTCACGGCGATCACCTGCACGAACAGCGTGATCAACACCAGCGGCGCCTGCGGAATCAGCACCACCAGGCCCGAGGTCACGAGCATCAGGAAGTAGGTCGCGTAGAACCACGGAGCTTGGCGGATTTTCGTGTTGAGCGAATGCGCCCAGCCGAAGATCTCTCCGAAGGCCCAGGAACTCGCGAGCGAGATGCAGATGGCGCCCAGCAGGCCGGCGTCGAACAGGCCGATCGCGAGGAAAGTCCCCACGTAGCGGTCGGTCTTCATCAGTTCGGAAGCCGCCTGGGAAGCGCTGTCGATATCGATGCCCGGAAGCACGGTGCCCGTCACGATGACGATGAATACCGCGACGACCACGGTGACGATCGAGCCGAGCAAGGTGTCGAAGCGGCCCCACGGAATGTCCTTCTCGAGCATCCCTTTGTCGACCACGGCGCTTTGCTGAAAAAACAGCATCCAGGGGGCAATCGTCGTGCCGATGTTGGCCATCAGGAAAAAGAACAGTTGACCGTCGAATCCCCCGGCGAAGTTCGGAATCAGCCCCTGGTGCAGCACGTCGTGCATCGACGGGTGGACTATGAAGGCCCCGGGGATGTAGACCAGGTTCAATGCGCAGAACAGCAGAGCGAGCTTCTCGAATGTCCAATATCTGCCGTTCAGGACGATGGCTGCCATCAGCAGGATCACCGCGACGACGGTGATCCACGGGGGCACGCCGAATATCGCGAGCGCCGCGGTCATTCCGACAAACTCGGTGACCAGCGTCAGCCAGTCGACGATCGTCAGGTCCAGCAGGGAAAACCAGCCCCAGAACGCCCCGAAGCCGTCGAAGATGGCCTCGGCATGGCCGCGCTTGGTCACGGCGCCGAGCCGCACCGTCATTTCCTGGACGTAGTAGGCGACCGGAATCAGAATGAGCAGGAACCAGATCAGGTGGTAGCCGTACTTCGCCCCCGTGGCCGCGTACGTGGTGATGCCGCCCGCGTCGTTGTCGGCGACCATGACGACGATGCCCGGCCCGGCAATGACCAGGTACAGGCCAATCGCCTTCCAGGCCTTGCGCAGAGGATAGTAGAGTCTCGCAAAATAGTTCACGGCGTCATCCTCATCTGCACCGCCCTCCAGGCCTCAGAACTGCGCATGTGCCCGCACGGCGAAAATCGATACGGGACCCCGGTCGGTATTGTAGGCGGGGTTCTTGACCCATTGATAATCGAGACTGAGCTGCGCCCACGAGCGTGCGGCCACGCTGTAGTAGGCCTCCAGAATCTGTTCGGCACCCGGATGCGGCAGCTTGCCGTCCCCCACCAGGATGCCGAGACCGCCCAGGTTCAAGTATTCCTCGCGCTCCGCCGAAATCCCGTTATCCACGGCCGCGATGCCGAAGGTGTCTTCGGGACGATGCCAGCGCAATCCCTTGATCGACACTCCCGCCGCGACCGACCAATCGATGTCCGTAAACTCGTAGACCTCGACGTTGCCCTCGGACCTGCCCATGCGGGCGAACACCCCCAAGTCCGGGGTGATCGGCTGTTCTAGGTCGAGACTCGCGCCCAGACGGCTGCGGTACCGACGAACATCGGCGGGGTTCGGCGTGGTGCCGGTCAATTCCGCCAGTGCGATCGCCTGATCGAGCAGGCCCATGCGGCCACGGCTGTCGTAGGCGGTGACCAGCGCGCGGCCGGTTTGCCCGAACCACTCATAACGCTTCTCGATCTCGGCGTCCATTTGAAACTCGTGGAAACCGGGATCCAGATGAGCGCTGTTCGGAATGTTGGAGAGGTCGAACACGCCGGCGCGCAGGGTCCAGGATCCGATGTATCGCTCGGCGGCGGCTCCGACGGTAAAGCCCCACGCGTCCGCGGCATAATCGAACGCCCCGGAATCGACCACCGACCAGTTGAGAAAATCCGATCGCGGATCGTGCGCGTACTGGTTGGTGTCGAACACGTCGACGACGCTGATTTTGCCGACCGTAAAGATCCAGCGGTCGGCGCTGTGGGAGCCGCCCAACTGGATCGCTCCGCTCTCGACGCCTTCCATCGCTCCACCCAGGTCGACGGTCTGGCGCACGAACATCCGCGCAAGCCTGAGATACGGCTGATTCCGGCCCACCTTGTACGCTTCGCCGCTGGGGAACCCGGCCACTCCAAGCGTGTTGTCGAGGCCGAATCCCTGATCGATTTCGGGCGTAATCCAGCCCTCGGCCCCGGGCCACAGCCGCGCGCCGACGGCGAGGGTGACGTCCGCCGTCTCGCGGCCGCGGTCGGATGACAGACTGTTCGTCCCGGCGTAAGGCGCCCGAAACGAGTCGGTCTGTTGTTCCACGTAGGTCGCCTGCCCATGAACCGCGAACAGCTCCTCGGGCGGCACCGCACCGTCTTCGGACGCGTCGGCCGCCAAGGCGCTCGGCACGTGAATGCCCATGCAGCCGATGGCGAACAGGAAATGCGCCGCCAGACGCGACCTAACCGCGATTGCCTCAGGGGCATGAAGCTTGAAAAAGGCAGCCATGACTACTTCTCCTCGGACTTCTCAAGCGCTGTTGCTTAGGGCCGGGAGCGATGACTGCAAGGATTCAGGACGTTAGCGCTGAATTCCTCCCACCCACGGTCTTCCGGGCCTTGAATCGACCCAACGCTTGCCTGCGCAGGCTCCGCACGGGGCGGCTGACCTGGCCGATGGTCGGATACGCGGGGTCCATAGGGTCTGCAAGTGCTCCATTCCGTTGAGAAACTTCACCGCAACACGTCACCCACGCGAGCTCGAACGACCGCGACAAATATACCCTACTCGGGTATAGTAATGCAAACAGGAGTTTCCCACATGGGTCACGTTGCCAACGAGAAGGTCAAGCTGCTGAATCGCCTCAAGCGGCTACGCGGTCAGATCGAAGCGATCGAACGAGCGGTCGAGGCGGATGACGAGTGTGCCGACGTGCTGCAACAGGCGACGGCGTGCCGGGGCGCCTTGGATGGCTTCATTGCGGAAGTCATCGAAGACCACATTCGCGAACACATGGTCGACCCGCGTGCAGGCCGCGAGGCTCCGCAGGTTCTCGCTGCCGAGGCGCTCATTGAGATCATTCACCAATATCTGAAAAAGTAGACCGGACCGACCGCGGCGTCACGTCCCCAATCAGGTCACCAAGCCGCGGCGAACGGTCTGTTCGCTATCGAACCAGGGAATGCCTGCGCCGTGTTGCGTACATTCCCCTTGCCAAGCACAGTTTCACTCCGGCGATGTCGGCTCGCGCCCCCCGGCCCTTGGTGCGCTGTCACAAATCGCCCTACGCGTGTTTCCGTATCGAAAATGAAATATCCCCACGGTATCGTAATTTTCCAATCGCTTCGCCAAGGCAGGCTTTACATGTCCACAGTGGCTTTCCCCGGCATTTCGGCGCCTCCAAACAGGTTGCTGGCGGCACTGCCCGCGACGGATTGGGAGCGGGTCGGAAGTATCCTGCAACCGATGGTCATGCCGCTCGGCGCCGTGCTCCATGAGCCGGGGATGAATGTCAGCCACCTTTATTTTCCCACGACAGCGGTCATTTCCATCTCGTACGTGATGGCCGACGGTCGGGCGGATGCCGTGACGCTCATCGGCTTGGAAGGCTTCGCCGGTGTCGAAGGCTTCCTGGGCAGCGGCTCGGCGCCCTGCCGCGCCGCAGTATTGAAGGCCGGCCGCGGCTACCGAATCGAGCGCAAGTGGCTGAACGAGGAGTGCGGGCAGCGCGGCTCGATGCTGACGGTGCTGCTGCGATATACCCAGTCTTACCTTACGCAAGTGGCCCAAACCGTGGTGTGCAATCGGCACCACTCGATCGATCAACAGCTATGCCGCTGGTTGCTCCTATTCTTGGATCGGCAGGCAACCAGCCAGCTGGCGATCACCCAGGAACAGATTGCAGATCTCATGGGTGTCCGCCGGGAAAGCGTAACAGAGGCCGCCCGCAAGCTTCAGATCGCCGGAGCCATCCGCTACCAGCGCGGCAACATTTCCGTGGTCGATCGCAACGGCCTGGAATCCCGCTCGTGCGAGTGCTACGAGATGGCCAAACGGGAAGCGGATCGTCTTCTGGAGCTGTCTCGCCGATCTACGAAGCCGGCAGCGGGTCAGGCCACCGACCAGGTCCGCATCGAGCGTTCGGCGCCGCTCAGCCATGTATCGGCCAATTGTGCCTAAGGTCCGGTTCGGTGCGGTCCCGCACAGAGACGGATGGCCGGATTGATCGATACTGCTCGGGGAGCAGCATTGCAACTCGGTTTGCATCACCCTGGTAACAGCCGAAATGATTGCCGGCGGACAATCAACCTCATGAAAGACCAAGGGCCAATCGCCAATCGGATACTGGCCAGCCTCCCCGCAAGGACCTATCAGCGCGTCCACGCCCAGCTCGAGGCGGTGCCGCTTGAATTCCGGCAGGTGCTCTATCAACCGGGGAAGGCAATCCGGCACGTCTACTTTCCGATCGATTGCCTCATTTCCTTGCTCACGGGCGTCGACAAGCGCCGTTCCCTCGAAGTTGGCATGGTCGGCAACGAAGGTATGGCAGGGATGCCTTTCATCCTCGGAGTGGGTGTCTCCGGGGTCCGAGCGCTCGTACAGGGTCAGGGCACCGCGTTGCGCATGGCGGCCGCTCCTTTTCGCATCGAGTTTGCGCGGAACGGACCGTTGCAAGAGGCGCTCTACCGGTACACCTACGCTTTGATGGCGCAGATATCGCAAACCGCGGCTTGTAATCGCTTTCATGATGCGGAGCAGCGTCTGGCCCGTTGGTTGCTGATGACCCGCGACCGCGTCGGATCGGACGAGTTCTCCCTGACGCATGTTTTTTTGGCGCATATGCTGGGCTTACGCCGGGAGGGCGTCACCAATGCGGCCGCCGCCCTGAGGCGGCGCCGCCTCATTGAATACAACCGCGGGATCATCCAGATCCTGGATGCAGAGCGACTCCGCGCCGCCTCTTGTTCGTGCTACCAGATTGTAAAAGCGGTGTTCAAGCGTGCGCAGCGATGATCTCACGGGCGCCATCGCATCCCGGATTTCTTAAGGGTTTCTCGAGGGCGCCTGCGCCGCAATCCCGGCGAAATTGGAACTTCTCACATCGCTCGTGAGCGCATCGGCTATGTGGGGTACTGAGCGCATCGGCTATGTGGGGTACCGAACATCACAGCCACGGATTTGCTCGCTATTATTCCGATGAGCGGTGGCGGTATCGCCTTGTCCAGCCCACTTGGAATGCCTCGGTTCGGTTTTGGAGCCGCATGCTGGGCTTTCGCCAATCACCAGAGGAGCTCGTGTGATGTTGATACGTAAATTGACCTCGACCGAATGCCGCGCCGAACTTGAACGCACGGGAGTTGGCCGCCTGGCATTCGTACGCGATGGAATGCCGCATGTCGTGCCGATGCGCTTCTCCTACGATGGGTCCGATCTATACGGCTTCAGCATGCTGGGAGAGAAGATCGAGTGCATGCGGGAGAATCCCTGTGTTTGTGTGGAATTTGACGACCGAACGAATCTTTTCCAGTGGATCAGTGTCATAGCGACCGGTCTTTACGAAGAACTGGCGGATCTGCCCGAGAACATCGCTGCGCGGCGTCATGCGCAGGCGGTACTGCAGAAGCTTGCCATGTGGTGGCAGCCGGCAACCGTGGCCACGCAACCCGGCAACGTGTTCGTGCCCATATTCTTCCGCATCCGCGTCAACAGTATGACGGGACATCAGGCCAGTCCAGACCCCGTGGAAGCAGCCCAGTTGAGCGACAGGCAGTCGGCGGCGGCGCGGTCCGGTGCGATCCGCAGGTTTCTCAATGAGGTCGTACACCCTTCGAAAAGAGGTGTGGCGCGCCAGAAGCATTAGTGGGCGCCCTGATCTTCCCTTGCGACGCCAATGCAATGAAAAGATCTTAGACGAGTCCTTGAGAATCAGCGACAAACGCGGCCCGGCCTTGGGCATTTCTCTGCTCATTGGGTCCCCCGAATCGGAAATGCTGCCGGGCTGGGCGATGTTTGTTCTCCGGCCGCAACATCCGTAACGGCTCAATTCGACGTGTGCGCTCGCGTACAGACGACGCCTAACCGTCATGGATGAATGCGCGATGCGCATCGTCCTGGCTCCTCGTGATTTCGTCCGCGTCATTGCGGGGTCGGCATGGGTGATCTGCGGCGCCGCCAGCGGCGCCGGCCTCGACGAATCCATGTTCTCGTTCGGCGGATTCGGAACGCTGGGTATGGTTCACTCGAGCGAGCACGAAGCGGACTTCACGACAACCTCCTTTAAGCCCAATGGTGCGGGCTATACGCGCGACTGGAGCGCCGACGTGGATAGCCTTGTCGCGGCACAGGTTACCGCTCGTTTTACCCCACAGCTGTCCGCGATTTTGCAAGTCATGGCTCAGCAAAACGAAAATAATACCTATTGGCCGCACGTTGAGTGGGCCGACGTCAAGTATCAGCTCACGCCGGAACTCGACATCCGGGTGGGACGGACCGCAGTGCCGACCTTCCTGATCACCGAGGCGCGCAACATCGGATACTCGAATCCGTGGGTGCGGGCGCCCGTTGACTTGTACGGACTCAACCCGATCACCAACATCGATGGCGTGGACTTGAGCTATAGAACGCCATTTGGCAATGGCATTCAAACCTTGACGGCTTCCTATGGGTACCGGAACCAGAATGCCCCAATGTTCGGCCTCCTCAAAGTCCATGACAATTGGATCATCACCGACACCGCCGAGTTCGGCGCAGCGACTTTGCACATCGCCTATCAGAAGGCCATCCTGGTCGTTCCCCACCTCGACCCCCTGTTCGATGCGTTTCGCGAATTTGGCCCGCAGGGTGTTGCACTCGCCGATAGATATGGCGTAACGAACAAACCGGCGACGTTCTTTGGGGTTGGCGGAATGTATGACCCTGGCGGGTGGTTCTTGACTGCGGAATGGGGTACCAGCGATTTGCATTCAGCGCTGGGCAGGTCCTCCGGTGGATATGTCAGCGGCGGCTATCGGTTGGGGAAATTCACGCCTTATCTGACCTATGGCAAGTCGACGGCGGACAATCTCTCCGATCCCGGTCTCAGCGTATCGGGCCTGCCTCCGGCGTTGGCCGGGGAGGCGACGGCTCTCAATGGCGCACTCAACTCGATATTGAGCACGAAGCGCGTCCAAAGCACCGTTTCGGCCGGATTACGCTGGGATTTTCTGAAGAATGCCGACCTCAAGATGCAAGTCGACCACACGCGCATCGGCGCTGGATCGTCGGACGAGTTGATCAACCTACAGCCCGGCTACAGGCCCGGGGGGATCGTGAATCTGATCAGCATCGTCGTCGATTTCCTGTTCTGAATCCATGCTCCGTGCGAACCGCAATGGATTACCCCTGATCGGCATGACAGTCAGTCTTATCCTGGGCGTGGCCGAAGCCAATGTGGTGACCGTGGTCTCCGCCAAGAGTCCGATCACAGCCTTGAGCAAGACTCAAGTCGCTGATATTTTCCTGGGCAAGTCGAATCGCTATCCCGACGGAGCGCAAGCCATGCCGATCGATCAACCCGAGGCTTCGATCGATCGCGGAAAGTTTTACATCACGATGACCGGCAAATCCCCCGAACAACTCAGGGCGTACTGGGCGAAGGTCCTGTTCACGGGCCGGGGGCAGCCGCCGCCAATCGCGTCGAGCAGTGCTGAACTGAAGAAGCTCCTGCTGACGAATCCGCTTGCCATCGGCTATCTCGACGCCACGCAGGTCGATGACAGCGTAAGGGTACTGGAGGTGCGGTAGCCGCTGCAGGGTCATGACCAAACTCAGGGGGCACGCGAAGCGGATCGCGGACCTATGTATGTGATTTCCGCGGCCTGGTCGCGCAACAGTTGCGTAAATTCATCGACGGGGAGGGGCCTCTTGAAATAGAAACCCTGGAGTTCATCGCAGGCGTGCAGCCGCAGGAATTCCGCTTGTTCCTTCGTTTCCACACCCTGCGCAACGACCGTCAGGCTCAAGGACTTGCCGATGCTGATGATGGCGTCGGCCAGGCTGGTTTTCTTGGCCGTGCCGAGGAAATCCGGCGTGAAGGACGGATCAATTTTGACCGTATCCAGAGGGAATTGCTGCAGGGTGGCCAGCGAGGAGTACCCGATGCCGAAATCGTCCACGGCGATGCGAATTCCCAATGCCTTGAGGCCGGTCAGAATCCGCAACGTGTTCTCAATGTTCTGGATCAGGAGGCCTTCGTGAAGCTCGATTTCCAAGAGATGAGGGTCCATGCCCGTCGCGGCGAGGATGGCTGTCACATCGGCGAGCAGATGCTCGTCCAAGAACTGGCGGGCCGTCAAGTTGACCGCGATACACAAGGGCGGTAAGCCCTGTCTTTGCCAAGCCATGCTTTGCAAGCAGACGGTCTTCAGTATCCATTTGCCGATGGGCACTATGAGCCCCGTCTCCTCCGCGATCGGGATGAATTGCATCGGGGCCACGATTCCCAGGTCGGGATGCTGCCAGCGGAGGAGTGCCTCCATGCCGGTGATGCGGCCGCTGCTGATATCCCGCTTGGCCTGGTAGAAGAGTCGGAATTCGTTGCGCTCGAGCGCTTGCCGCAGGCTCGATTCGAGCGCGAGCCGTTCGAGGGAGTTGGCGTTGAGCTTCGCTGAATAGAATTGGAAATTATTCTTACCTTCGGATTTTGCCTGATACATGGCGATGTCGGCGTTCTTGGTGAGCGTCTGCTCATCGAGGCCGTCGCGAGGATAGGTGCTGATGCCGATGCTCGCCGTCACTCGAAATTCCTGCCCCATCACGGTAAAGGGTCGGGCGGTGGCTGTGAGTATCTTCTGGGCAACGACGGCAGCGTACTGTTCATTCTCGAGTTCCGGCAACAACACCACGAACTCGTCGCCGCCCAACCGGGCGACCGTATCGCTCTCTCGGACGCAGCCTTTCAGCCGGGCGGCGACTTCCTTGAGCAGTTGATCGCCCGCCTCATGCCCGAGGGTGTCGTTGATTTGCTTGAAGTGGTCGAGGTCAAGAAACACCACCGCCAGCCGCCGCTCGTACCGCCGCGCCGCGTTGATGCATTGGGTCAAGGATTGGCTGAACATGCTCCGGTTGGGAAGCCCCGTGAGTCCATCATGGTAGGCCAGATATTCCACGCTTTGCGCGTGCGCGAGTTCAGCTTCCCCTTCACGAAG
>Ga0302202_10000019_pt1 | contig 170299 bp, 157 predicted proteins | sample II_Bog_N3_3_FD_194579 | JGI IMG/M metagenome (GOLD analysis project Ga0302202, IMG submission 194579) | Peat permafrost microbial communities from Stordalen Mire near Abisko, Sweden - II_Bog_N3_3 | ecosystem: Environmental > Terrestrial > Soil > Wetlands > Peat | place: Sweden: Abisko... | reverse complement strand
GTATCTTTTGGGAACCGGCCCCCGGAGACCCTTCCCGGACCGAAGGTAATGATCCAGCCAAAGTCGGCATCCCTGCCGGCTACCGCTGGGGCTACATCCTCGCTCCGGACGGTGACGACGCCACCGTCGTCACCGAAGTCTTTGACTACGGCCCATTACCCGAGGAGCTCCTACGTGATGGCGCGGCGTGGATCAACGCGAACAATCCGGTGCTCGAGTCCATGACAGCCAGCCTGGAAATGCTCGACAAGATCTGTACCGAGTAGGGGTACTTCAATTGTTCTGAAAACAATTAATGGGAGCAACCTCGCCGACTATGTTCGAACCCCCGTTCACCCTTTTTCATTTGGTAGGACACTTGGCCCGATTGGGATTGCTGAGCCTCCGCGCCCGAACTACACCTGAAACAGCGCTTACCCAAACCCCTCGAGGACAGATACATCGTCGACCATCGCCTCCGCCCGATGAGAACCATTGTCCGAGCGTGCTTATGAGTCACTCATCTGTCGCATGTGTGCTACGATTGTGGCATGTCAGAAATTGCATCACGCGAACTACGCAACAACACTCGCGGACTCCTGCGAAGGGTTGCGGGCGGCGAGGACATCGTAATTACGGTGGATGGTCAGCCGGTCGCAGCGTTGCGATCTTTGAATCTGCGCCCTCGCTGGATAAGTGGAGCCGACTTTGCTCGGCGCTTGACTCGGCGCCAAGCTGATTCAGGATTGCGAGCGGAACTACGTGTTCTGGCGCCGGACATGACCGACGACCTCTCATTGTGACTCGAGGGCTTGCCGATACGTCAGTGTTCATTGCACGCGAATCTGATCGACCGCTTCAAGAGTCACTTCTCCCAGACGAACTGGCAGTTTCGATCATCACGATCGGCGAACTGCGAGCGGGCGTGCTCGCGACGAACGACGTCAAGATTCGCGACCAGCGTTTGGCCACTTTGACCGCGGCCATGACGCTCGATCCCGTTTCCATTGATGACGACGTCGCCGCCCAGTGGGCGCGACTACGGGTATTGCTGCGCGACTCAAGTCAGCGCATGCCGGTCAATGACTCGTGGATTGCCGCGACCGCGATGGCGCTGGATGTGCCGATCGTCACTCAAGATGACGACTACATCAGGCTGGCGGAGTTGTCCGTAATTCGCGTCTGAGCTTATGGATGCAAGAGGTCGAACTTCGTTTTCAATAACGCTGCAATTTTGACAGCATTTAGTGGACCTTGGGTCACACAATAAGAACCGGGACTCGACTCATTGTGAAGCGGCCACACATTTCAGTGACGAAATCCGAAGTTCCATGCTGCTGGAGTGACGGGAGAAAAACTTTCAGAGCCACCTCCGGGATCAATCGTTCGGTTCAGTACAGGTATGTATCAGTACGCCGCGGTCAGAGTGAACGAGAGAACCGATCTAGGATTGGGTTTCGACGGCGGGCCAAACTGGCAGACGACTTCTTCGAAAGATCCTGAAGAATCAGATGGCTACGAGATCCCAAAACGTGCGACATGGCAACAGATTCTTGAATTCACAAGGGGCCGTCGTATCGAAGTGGCCACTATGTGGGAAATGGTTCAGGAAGGGTTTCCTTCAAAGGTCGTGGACTGGGGTCCTCAACCTGGCCACGAATGGAAAAAAGCGTATTACGAGTCTCAAAAACTCTCATAACAGGGCCGCGTCTTGCTCAGTGATGTGTTTGCACAATCTGATTTTGTGGACCTTGAGTCACACAATACGAACCTCTTGAGCGTCGGTCTTCCACGATTCACGCTAGAATTATGTACATGACCACACTACCCATCGCCGATGCTCGAGCTCAGTTGTCCAAATTGGTCGACGAAGCCAGTTCAACACACGAACGTTTCGAAATAACGAAGAACGGACATCGGGCCGCTGTGCTGATGGGGGCAGACGACTACGACGCCATGCGTGAGACGATTGCCGTACTTTCCGACTCGGCGCTGCTGCTCGCTCACCAGGAGGGAGTACAAGCACTCTCAGAAGGTGATGCCCTCGACAGTGATCAGCTCGCTGTGGCCATGAAGAGCGCCGGGCGCAGTGTCGACACCAAGTAGAGACCGATATAGCCTCCTGGTCGCCCGTCCCGCAGCAAAGGCTCTCACCGACACGCTCTCCGAGAAAGTCGCCCACGCCGTGTACGAATTCATCTCCGGACCTTTGGTCGACAACCCCCGACGCGTCGGAAAACCACTCGGACCACCATTGGCACCGGCGTACTCAGCGCGCCGCGGTGACTATCGGGTGCTGTATTTGATCGATGAAGCCACGCATACTGGCAAGGTCACCGCGATCAGACACCGGGCCGACGCATATCGGTCGTGAATCACAGTGATCGGTCTCGGCCGTCGCCGAGCGGTTCGCGCCTTAGAATTTTGTGGCCCTATCCACTGCCGACTCAAACAAATGGTTACTTCTTAAAGAAGGCCATCAAGAGAAGCAAGCCCCGGAAGTTATCACCTCCTCCGATTATCGACTAAATGGCACAATCCGTCAACGTCAGAGGCGACTCACTAAGGCTCAGGTGATCGAAATGGTCGCCCGTTACGAAAAAGGAGCCACGGTATACGAGTTAGCTACCGAATTCGCCTGTCATCGCGCGACAGTGTCCGCTCGACTTAAGAAGGCAGGGGTCTCCTTACGACTTCAGTCTCCGACGGCCCACGTCATCGACTCAATGATCCATCTATATGCGTCTGGATTGTCAATAATGGAGATCAGTGAACGACTCGGGTTCTGCGCCAACACTGTACGGAATGGCCTGCTAGGACACGGAATCCAACTTCGCGGTGCACATGGACGAAGTCGTTAATCGCTCGCCACTTTGTCAGTCAACCAGCAGCACGATTTTTCCGCGTACACCTCCACTTTCGCCTAAACGTTGAGCCTCAGCAACGTCGGCCAAAGGAAACGTTTGTCCTACAGGGAGAAAGAATTGGCCGGAATCGACAAGCTTGGCGACCTGAGCAAGCGCGTAGATCGCGCGACCTGATTCACCACTGCTGAAGCGCACGCCGTATTTCTTGGCACCAGCGAAATCAGCGATCGTGATGACATGGTCTTCGTCACCGGCAAGGTCAATGAGTTCAGGTAGGCCACTGCCCGCGGCGTCGAGCGCCAAGTCGACACCCTCGGGAGCTAGAGCACGTACCCGCTCCGCCATACCCTCGCCGTAAGCAACTGGTTCAGCACCCAGTGTTCGCAAGTATTCATGCGTTGCCGGGCTACCTGTTCCAATGACGCGTGCACCACGGGCAATTGCAAGTTGTACTGCGGCACTTCCGATGGTTCCGGAGGCGCCGTTTATGAGAATCGTTTTGCCGCTCGAAACTCCAAGTTGATCGAGGGCGCGCGCCGCTGTCTCGACCGCCGACGGCAACGCCGCGGCACCGGCAAAGTCAAGCGAACGTGGAATAGGTGCCCAGGCCGTTAGCACCGCAAGTTCCGCTTGAGCGGCACCTTCACTGTTGAATCCGAACACGCGGTCACCAATCGCAACGTCGGTGACGCCCACACCAATTTCGTCGACAAGCCCAGCGGCTTCATAGCCCAAAGTCTGCGGGAGATGCTGGTCCATCAGGCCCTCACGCTTCTTCCAGTCGCTTGCATTAACACCAGCCGCGTGTACCGCAATACGTATCTCGACTGAGCCTGGGTGCGGATCGGGAAGATCTACAATATCGAGGACCTCTGGGCCCCCGAAGCGCTCGAACTGGGCTGCTTTCATCTTTGAATTGTCTCACACCCCAATTGATGTTCAAAGTTGCCAATGTTTTCGTAGCGGAGCTGAGGAGAACCTTCGGGGACCTGACTAAAACTTGGTGGCCCTATCCACTGCTGACTCAAACAAATGGTTACTTCTTAAAGAAGGCCATTTGGAGAGGCAAACCCCGGAAGTTATCACCTCCTCTGATTATCGACTACTTGGCTCAATCCGTCAACGACAGAGACGGCTCACTGAGGCTCAGGTGAGCGAAATGGCCGTACGTTACCAAGAAGGAGCCACGGTGTGCACGAGTTAGCCACTGAATTCGGCTGTCATCGCACGACGATCGCCGAACGGCTCAAGAAGGCAGGAACTGTGATGCGAGGCCATTCTCCGACTCCCAAAGACGTCGACTCGATGGTGTGTCTGTACACCAACGGCTTGTCACTCCAGGAGGTAGGCAAGCAACTTGGATTCTGCGCGAACACAGTAAGAAACTGCCTGCGTGAACGACAGATCAGGGCCCGCGATAAGCATTGTCGAGACCGTTGAACCGTTAAGGAATCGGGACCCGCCCTAAGAAAGTGACTTCCGGTGACACGAGCGTCCGAGCAACTTCAACCATTGGGCAATATGTGACCAGGGTCATGCCGTCGCCTTCCGATAGAGGTTCAGCGAGACGACAAGAAAGACTAGGAAGATCCCAACACACCACGAGATTGCCTGCCAAAGATTGTTAAACACAGGGCCGCCGTCGAATAGAGCGCGCAATGCATCGATGGTGACGGTGACCGGCTGATGGGCGGCAAAAGGTTGGAGCCAGCCGGGCATTGTGGGGATCGGGACCAGAGCGGAACTGGGGAAGAAGAGGATGAACATCGGCAACAGCGAAAAGGTCTGTGCGGTTTGGGGATCCTTCACCGCCAGACCGATTGTGGCGTAGAACCAGGAGAAGGCGTAGCCGAACAAGATGATGAGCGCGATCCCAGCCAGGCATGCGCCGAGAGAGTTGTGGAACCGGAAGCCGACCAGGATGCCGAGCGCAATGACGAACATCAGCGCGAGGACGTTTCGGCAGGCATCCGCGAAGGTTCGTCCGATCAAGACTGCGGATCGTGCCATCGGGAGGCTGCGGAAACGTTCGATCATCCCCATTTGCAAGTCTTGAGCCAAGGCTAAAGATGTATTCGCTCCTCCCATGAGAACTGCTTCTAGGAAGATCGCCGGCACGAGGTAGTTGACGTAGTCGACTCCTGGAATGTGGATAGCTCCACCAACCATGTAGCGAAAGACCAGGAGAATGAGGCACGGCTGGATTATCGAGCCAAAGACTTGTCGTGGAGTTCGAAGGATCCGCAGAAGATTACGCTTGGCAATTCCCTCGGCGTCGCGAAGGGCGAGCTTCGGGGTAAGTGGAGCGCTAGCGCTGCGCAGGTTCTTGATCGTTACGTTAGTCATCGGGATATCTCCGTGTTCCCTGCTTCTACAGCGTGTGTGTCTGTCGTGTGACCAGTGATCGCTAAGAAGACGTCGTCGAGTGATGGACGCCGGATTCCGAGGTCGTCAAGTGCGACACCATGGTCCTGCAAGGCGCGACCCGCTGCAATCAATACGCTGGCCCCGTCCCTTATCGGGAGCAGAACCTGATTCAGATCCGGATTCGTACGAGAAGGTCCGTTACCAAAATTCGCGATGAGCGAGGCCGCACGATCAAGGTCGGCCCGTTTGTTCACTCGGACTTCCAGCACGTTCCCGCCAAGACGATCCTTGAGCTCGTCTGCGGTACCTTTGGCCACCACTCGACCAGAGTCGAGAACGACGATGCTGTTGGCCAGATGCTCGGCTTCCTCCATGTACTGCGTCGTCAACAACACCGTCGTTCCGTCGGCGGCGAGTTCCTCGACGAACTGCCAGAGGTCGTTTCTCGTGCGAGGGTCGAGGCCCGTGGTGGGCTCGTCCAGAAAGAGGACTGGGGACATGCCCATCAGGCTTGCTGCGAGGTCTAGGCGACGTCTCATTCCACCGGAATAGGTCTTCACCTGCTTGTCACCAGCGCCAGTAAGAGACATTCGTTCGAGCACCTCTTGTGCTCTTTGTCGATAGACCTTCTTGTCGAGGTGAAAGAGAAGTCCGACGAGTTCGAGGTTCTCCCTCCCGATTAACAGCTCATCGACGGTTGCGTATTGGCCGGCAAGTCCTATCAAAGTCCTGACCGTCTTGGCGTCTTTTTGCACGTCGAAACCGCCAATGCTGGCGTCCCCACTATCCGGGCGCAAAAGTGTGGTGAGCACTCGCAACAAGGTCGTCTTTCCAGACCCGTTCGGTCCCAGCAATGCCAGTACCTTTCCAGTTTCGACGCTGAGCGACACCTCGTCGAGAGCCACGGTTGCGCCAAACCGCTTGCTTATCTTCTCTACATCGATGGTTGCGCTCATGACAGATGGCTCTTTTCCGGTGCGGATCACCAGTTCTCAAATATTAGATACGCTATGTATCTAATCACAGAATATGTTAAGATGCAAGTTGTACCCTAAGGAGCAGTACATGGTAAAAATCCAAAGCTCGGAGACCGCGTCTAATGCGCGCGGGAAAGACGAAGGTCGTGCATCTCGTCGACGTGGCGCAGAACTTGAAAGCGCGCTGTTGGAAGCCGCCTGGGAGGAACTCAAGGCAGTGGGTTATGAATCGCTGACCATGGAGGGCGTGGCCGAACGAGCTGGGACGAGTCGGACGGTGCTGTATAGACGCTGGCCCAGTCGACTGGAGCTTGTTCTTGCTGCCCTACGCCATCGCGGTCTTGTGCGAACTGGCACCGTACCGAACACAGGTAGTCTGCGCGAAGACGTTCTCGCCTTATTGCGTCTCGTGTCCGACCGCGTGTCAGAAGTTGGTCCCCAGAACCTGAGCGCATTACTCAGCGGTGTCTTTGCGGACACTGGCGCGACTGCCGCCGTTGAGGATCACTTTATGAATCACAACGCGGACGTCATGGAAATCATCCTCAAACGGGCCGCGGATCGGGGTGAAATTCGCGGAGACATCAGTACGAGGATCGCCACACTTCCCGTCGATTTAGTCCGCCATGAGCTGCTCCTCGCGAGGACGCCATCCTCTAAGTTGGACATAATCGAAATCGTTGACGCCGTATTCCTCCCCTTAGTCCTGACGCAGAAACAAGCTTGAGCGATCAGGGAACGGCTCCGGCGACGGTGGCTCGGTTTGTGCCACATGTTTCAAAGAGGTCTGTACACCCGAGCTCGCGCTGACGGCGCTTGTTGTTATGGCCACGCCCGATTGAATTGTTTTTGTAGCGATTATGAGGAGAACCTTCGGGGACGGTACTAAAACTTGGTGGGCGCTGAGGGACTCGAACCCCCGACCTGCTGAGTGTAAATCAGCTGCTCTAACCAACTGAGCTAAGCGCCCGCAAGACCGCAGTCTAGTTGGCCTTGTTTCTGACCTCGATTCGATGGCGGTGCGTGAAGACGGACGTCTGCTCACGCACTTCACGAAGCGTCGAAAAACTAACCGTTGGGTAATCAACGTATCGCGAATTCGAATAGCCAAAGAAACCAGACAAAGTTTGGCGCGGTGTTTCCCCTCGCCAAAGGCCCCACGGACGAACGTGCGTAAGGTGACGATTGTGGCTAACCAGACACCGCCTGACGAGAGTGTTCCAGTGTTGAGTTCCGACGACCTTGTTCGCCAGATTATGGGCATCGAAGTTGGAAACCTTCTTCGCTTCGATCCGATCGCGCGAGAAGCCAAGGACCCCGAGGGCGTGCACCAGCTGCGCGTGTCGGCGCGTCGTCTGCGGGCCGAACTCACGGTCATGTATTCGGTCTTTCACCAAGAGGCCCTTGACCGTCTACTCGTCGAACTCCGTTGGTTGGGAAAGAGGCTCGGACGACGACGAGACTTTGACGTCCGTGTCGCGCTGTTCGAGCACGTCCGTGGTGAGATGCCGAAATGGCTCGCCGAGACGCTGCTCAAGAGTCTTCAACAACAAAAGCGCGACGAGGACAAACGAGTCCGACAACTGCTCGACTCCGATCGATACCGCCACTTACTGGCCAACCTGACCGAAGCTGTCGTTCGACCTCCCCTCAACGCGCATGCCACCGCTCCCGCCACTGACGTGCTCGGCGTAGGATTATGCGACGCTCTCTCAGCGATGGTCACGAAAGTCGAAGCCTGTGGGCAGCGACCAACGTTCGAGCAACTGCACGAGATTCGAATCCTCGCCAAGCGAGGTCGTTACAGTGCCGCTCTGTCTGCACCCTTGCTTGGCTTTCACGCCCAGAACATCGCGAGTTCACTCGAAGAAGTACAGACCTATCTGGGGGAGCTTCACGACCGCGTTCTCGTTCTCAGCTACTTGAATCAAGAGTTCGATGACGTCCTCGTCGCGCAACCTTCGGTCGATCTAGGAAGTGTCCGCGCCGGCATCGAACGACGGCTCGCCCGCGAAATCAGTCGATTGGATTCGCAGTGGCGTCAACCATTCGCCGAGGCCTGCCGCCACGGCGCGAACCTGTGTCCACCCTGAGTGCTTCGCGCGCTGCACGGAGACCGACTAGACCTGTCCCGCCCCGATCATGAACGCCAACAATTCGCGCGTTGAACAAAAGAGCGGGTGGCGAACCACCGACGCGGACGTCTCAAGTTCTTCGCCGAGGTAGTCGCCTGCGACGCCCCCTGCCTCGCGCAGGATCAATAGCCCGGCCAAATAGTCCCAGGGATTGAGCGACGACCGGTTCGCTACGCAGTACACGTCAAACGAACCGTCGGCGACGAGGCAGATCTCGAGACTGGCCGCACCCATCGAGCGGCTCTGGGCCCATCCGAGGTGCCGAGATGGGAGACCCGAGAAACTCATGATTGATTCTTCGACGATGGTCTGAGCACTCACTCCGATCGGCACGCCGTCGCGGGTAGCGCCACTCGTCTTTTGCGCCTCAAAGACCGTCCCGTCCGCCTGGTTCATCACTAGGCCCGCGACGAGTTCCTCCCCGCGCAGTACCGCAAGACTGGTGGCGTAGAACGGCACGCCGCGGTCGCAGTTGGTTGACCCGTCGATCGGGTCTACGACCACCGTGAACTCGCCGCTTCCCGTGACGCCCGATTCTTCACTGACTATTCGAAATCCCGCTCCACCCAACACGCGTAGCGCGACCTCGTCGGCCACGAGGTCCAAGTGATACTGCGTCGCGCGCACACCAGAAAATCCACGTCGGCGATGGTTTTTGACTGCTTCACCAATTTCGAGCGCGCACGCACGAAGGGGCGTCAAAATGTCGTCACTCACGTAATCACGCTAGTGGGCGCACCCACTATCCTGAGTAGCAATGGCCGCCATTGATGTCGCAGGATTCGTTGCTGACCTCAAGGATCACGCGGTTACGCACGGCTTTCACGTGCATGACGAACGTCACTTCGTCGAGACCTACTCACTTCGCCAGGCCTGGGAAGTCGATCTGCACCCCGAAGATGGCTGTGGCGGCCCAATCGATCTGCACATCGAACTCGACGTCGACCCCCGCACCCTCCTCGCATTCGAAGACGCCGTCCTGGGACTGCCCGACGACGTCGATCCGCCCGACGAGTTTCATTTTCCCCTGGTCCTCACGTGGAGCCTTCCACCCATGCCCCACGGACCGGACCTGCTGCGATTGGCGATCGATTTGGCTCCGATCGGTGGTTTGGAGATGCCGCTCGAGGTCACGGCGACCGACACCTTCGCGTCGCCCACCGAGGCCAGCGAGCGACGAATCTCGATTGTGGCCCGCCGGGCGATCTCGCTCAGCCAAGTCGCCAAGGGTGAAGACCCGCTGTGTGACATCTTCGAGCGCGGGCATAGCGTCAGCGACTTCTTGTTGCAGGCCGCCGACTCGTGGCTCGGCTGAGACGTCCACTTTCGATCCTCGCACCATTCTTGATTGCGGGCGTCTTGCTCAGTTCATGTGGTGTGGGGGGCGCCGTGACCGAGGCACGCGAATCATGTCGTTACGTCGCCAAGGCGCTGCTGATCCAAAAACAAAGCACCTCGCCCGGCCTCAGCGCCGAGCAGAAGACGACCCTGCAGGCCAACGCGCTCGCCGAACTCTTGAAGGGTACCCAATCAGCCGCGAACGCCACGTCGATGGACGGAAGTTGGAACGCCTTGCAAACTACCATCAACGAGGCCGAACGCGTGCCGCTCAGTGACGTGGTCGCGTCGCTCACCCGTATTTGCCTAGTGGCCGACTCAACGTCGCCCTATTTGAACTAACTGTCGCGAGGAAAGCGCTCGTAGAGCCAGGCGAGCGAGTTTTCCTCGAGCATCGCGTCTTCCCAACCGAGGAGTTGATCCTCTAGGCCTGCGAGTGACGGCACTTTACCGATCACGACGACCGTCAGGTCATTGACTGCTTCATCGGAGACCAAGAAGTCACCGAACATGTCCTCGTTCACGTCCGCCTCGGGTTCGACCATCAGGTAGAGCTCGCCGGTTGCTTCCACCCACGACAACTCATACTCGTTGTCCGACGCGTCAGTCCACTCCGAGCCGAATTCGAATTCGGCACTCTCACGACGCGCTTCGTTTTGCTCGTAGAAGGCTTCAATGTCCATGGCCACAGCCTACGTCGCCACTATGTGCGCGCGAAAGTGCGCCCGCCAAGTCACACTGCCGGTCATGAAGAATGGAACCAGACACTGCGCCATGCTCGTCGTCCTTTGGTGCGCGACGCGCCCTGTACTGGGCGCCATGACAACTAAAGCAGACGTATTAGGACAGCTACGGCGAGAATGGGCGCGCGTAGGACGCACGAGCGAGGCACGAAAGGCCCTCGAAATACTCAGTACACGCCACCCGAGCCTGGGCCTCGGATCGATGAACGACCTCTGTGACGTGGTGAAACTCCTCGAGCGCGGTGGAGGGCGCTGCGTACTCGAACGAGCGCAGATCGTGCGAGCCCTCCTCGAAGAGTCCGGTGACGCCGCGATCCACCGAGCGCTGCTACAGACGTTGCTACCGGGCATCGTCTCGGTGTGTCGACAGCTGCGCTTTGGCGAGGGGATCGTCGACGACCCGAGCGAGACGCTGGCGATGGCCCTCGGGCTCGCGAGTGAACTCCTCGTGGATTGGTCGGGCGAGTCGCGTCAATACGCCGCACCGGACATCCTTTCGGCCCTGCGCGGACGACTGCGCCGCTGGCTACTCAAAGAGAAGGCCGCCCGACGAGCGGTGTCGTACTTCGAGCAAGGCGATGAGCCCGCTCGCGAGGACTCGCCCCTGCTGGCGCGACTGGTCAGTTTCCGGGGCAGTCAATACGAGCGAATCGCCCATATCACCTACGCGCGCGTCTTCGAGGGTCGATCACTGCGCGAACTCGCGAGCGAGGACCGCAGTGCTCCGGGATCACTCCAGGCCGAACTGCAGCACTTCGCAGTTCGACACCTGCTCTAAGAGTACGGGGCCTACCGATGAAATCCTTGAATAGCAATTATCCACCAATACCCCTATCCTTCGAGGACCATGACCAAACCACGATTCACGCTTCGAGGGGCTCATCTGCTGATGTGGTCGAGTCCCCTGCTTCTTCTCGTGCTGGTCTTCACCCTCACGAGTTCGAACACGACGCCCGCGGCGCACCACCACGCGAACGTCGCGCGCGCCTCGGGGACCTCGACGCAGGCCAGTACGACGACGACCTCGCCGGCCACTTCGACGACGTTGCCCCAAAGCACGATCACGTCGCCACCGAGTACGACGACCCACACGACGAACAGGCCATCCGACATCGCGACAAGCTTGACCGTCAAGCCGATCGAGCCCACGCCCAACGCGAACGTCGCGAGCGGCGAACTCGAAGGTCTGGTCAGCTCCGCGCTTCCCGTGGTCGACATCCCACTGCAGGGTCCAGGCGTCTGGGCACTCTCGACGACATCACCCAGTCTCGATCAACTCAACTGCGCGACCTCGACGAGCGCAGTAGTCGGCTCGATCGTGCTGCTCACCAGCCAGCAATGCCAGCTTCAGATCGCCTCAGCCACGACAGGGGCGTCGCTCACGTGGCTACTAACTCCAGCGCACTAAAACGCTTCAGTTCCGGTCCGCTGCACGGTATCGCGCTGATCATCTACTTCTTCCTTCTGCCCTACGTGGTGGTCAGTAGATGGGACCTCACCCGACACCAATCCCACGGTGCGCTCGTGCGGACACTCCTCGTGGCCCTCGGCGTCTTCTGGCTAGCCTTCCTCATCCAGCTCGTCACGAACATCGTGCGCCTTCGCCGCGGCGTTCGCCTCAACGCGAATGGGAGCGCCTGGCTCGCGGGTCTCATGGTGGCAGCTCTGCCCTTCCTCATTTCCCCGGCCGCGTCGAGTGCCACGCCTCGAACGACGCCCACGGTTAGCGCCAACGTGGCCACGTCACGTTGGCTAAAGGACACGCCCACGCGCCGAGTCGACCACCCTCGCCCGGCCAAGGGTGAGTCGGCCGCACTCGCGGGGGGTCTTCCCCTGGCGCTCGTCGCCAAACGACGGTTCGACCAGCTACACCAACAGGCGAACGAACCTGACGAGGAGGACATCGACGATGACGTCGACCTGCTGCGAGGTCACGATCCCGACCTACTCGCCCAGGTGCGCTCGCTGATCGGCGACCAGAACAGTGGGGTCATACTCGTGCCGCCCGACGTGGAGTCGCTGGCACCGTCATCGAGTACGGACGCCATCGTCGTGCGTGTACTGAGTCACGACGACCAGGGAACCGTTATCACGTTCGCTCGCGAAGGCGGTCACCTCGCCGTCGACGCTGGCGCGCGCTTCGATGAGATCGAGGCGTCGTGCGTGGCCTTACACCGAGGACGCTTGGTCTTCGAATCAACCGTGAGCGAACTCTTGCGGTCGCTCGCCACTCGGAATCTTCGCAACGCCACCGTCGTCTACCTGGGACCGGCCCACGAGATTGACGACGAGCTGCGAGCATGTTGCGTGACCCTCGAACGAGCGGGAGACCCACTCGCGGACACTCCCTATCGATTCGTGCCAACACCCGCGGATCCTCCAGCGGCGCCGATCACCACCCACGGAGACGTGCTCGTGCAACTTCTACGCGTCGATCCCCAGATCACCGGTCTCGCCGAAGCCTTCACGCCAACCCTGCGCCGACGGTGCATCGAGATGGTCGCGTACCTGGCGCTGCACCGCGGCGAGCCAGTCACCGGCGAGCGCCTTCGCACGCGAGTGCTCAGTCACGCCAGCGTAGACGCCTCATCGAGGACGCTCGCCAACACCGCCAGCGCGGTTCGACGGAGCTTGGGAGCCGACGAGGCCGGTAGTCGGCTGCACCCCGTCACCTCGTTGGGTCTCTACACAACGCACGGGCTCACGAGTGACGTCGAGCACTTCCACGCGCTCGTCAAGGCTGCCCGAGGCGCCACCTCGAGCGAAGCGGCGCCGCTCGCGCGCGAAGCCCTGCAGTTGGTCCACGGCGAGCCCCTCGCCAGTGCCCTTCGAGGATTTGAGTGGTTCCTCGTCGAAGGTTCGTTCGCGCAACTGCAACGAGACGGGGAATGGGCGGCGCTCTTGGTGCATCACGAGGCCATGCTCGACGAACAGTACGAGTTGGCCTTCTGGGCCCTTCGCCAGGGGCTACTTGTGGACCCTTACAGCGACGCTCTCACCGATGCGCTCAGCCGAGTACCTCGGTTACGCCAGTTTGGCGGCGATCGAACCGGCCGAGCGAAGGACCAGGCCGTCGGCGCCGGCGACGCTGTAGCGGTGGGCTGGTCGTTCAATCGCCTCGGCAATGAGGTCAGTCAATAACGTCGCGAAAGACACCGGCGGATCGACGAACAGGTACTTCGAGAGCGATCCCGGAATCGTGTTGATCTCGTTCACGTACAGTTCGCTCGCACTCCAGAGGAAGTCCAGACGAGCGACGCCCCGGACCGCGGCGACCTCGGCGATCGTTCGTGCACTGCGCTCGACCAACTCACGCTGACCAGGCGCCAGCTGTGCAGGAAGTTCTCGGGGCGCCGAGACCATGCCTTCGCCGCCCACGTACTTGTCGCGGTAGTCGAGGATCTCCGCCGATTCTGATCGTCGCAGGGGTTTTTCAATGGAGGACACGTTGAGCCCTGGGTAGGTGCGCAACGCCACCTGCACGTCGGTGAGGTCGGCCCGAAACGGCTCGACGACGCAACCCGTCGCTAGGTGCGAGTTCGTCGTCAGCCTCGCGCGCGCGGTGGCGAAGTCGCGTACCACGTCGATGCCGATGGACGAACCGCCAAAGCGCGGCTTCAAGATATAGGGTCCCTCAAAAGGCAATGACGTCGTCGAGGGCTCCAGCAGGGCGCGCGGCAGCGTCGGCAGGCCAGCCGCTGCGGCCACAGCACCAAAGGCCCACTTGTCCATCCCCAAAGCCGCGCCCGCCACGCTGGGCCCGCTGTAATTGACGCCCGCGAGATCGAGGACGGCCTGCAAGGTCCCGTCCTCGCCCGGTCCGCCGTGCGTGCAGAGAACGACGGCGTCCAAGTCGAGTCGCCGATCCTTGCCGAGTTTCGAGCCCGGGGCAAAGAAACCGCCGTCGTTACCGACGCGAAGCGTCAAGTCACTCGAACCCCGAGGAATTCCGTCGACGAACGACGAGGCCTCGACGTCGCTCGCGACCGCGTGAAAAGAGCCGGTCTTGGTCCAGTAGATGCCCTGGACGTCGAGCCCGAGTTGGGCCAATTCCCGCAGCGCCTGAAGTCCAGTGAGGATCGAGATGTCGTGCTCAGGCGTGGGGCCCCCAAAAAGTACTCCGCTAGTCACCGTCACCTCGCTGGACCATCATCAAGCACTCAAGGGTAGTGGTCGGGCAGGTCGTTCAAATACAACACCCCGTCCCCGCGAACCAGGGTCGTACGAACCCACGCCACCGCTTGCTCTCGAGTGTCGAAGCGCTCAACGATACTGGCATAACCACGCGTCAGCGCCTTCGCGTTGGTGCGGCCCACCACCGCCAAGTCGGCGCCCGCGGCTCGGATCTCGCGAGCGAGCGAGTCGTTCTCGTCGAACTGGGTGACCCCGAGTTCGATCAGTCCCGGGGTCACGACGACGCGCCGTCCGGGTACTCGAAGGTCGCTCAACAATGAGATCGCGGCTCGAGCGCTGGCCGGATTCGCGTTGAACGTGTCGTCGATGACCGTCACGCCCGAGGGCGCCGTCGCCACGTTCGACCGATTGGCGACCGGAACGACGCGAGCCAATCCGGCGACGATGTTTTCGAAGCTCGCCCCGACTTCGAGCGCCGCGGCGATCGCGCAGGCCAGATTCGTTGGTTGAAGACCGCCCACTTGTTCGAGCGAACCCACGTCCTGGTCCTCGACGCTGACCTGCCATCGACCGTCGCGGTCGAACACGCGCACCGACGCCGTCGGCGTCGAGGAGCCCGCCGTGCGTACCTTCTTACCTTGCTCCTCGAGTCGAATCACCCAACCGGCCAGTCGCTCGTCGTCGACGTTAAGAACCACGCACCTCGCCGATTCGGTGATCTCGTACTTGGCCTGCTCGACAACGTCCAGATTCTTCATGCGCTCCAGGTGCACCGGACCGATTGCGGTCACCACCGCGATCGTTGGAGGACACCAAGAGCACAGTTCGGCAATCTCGCCCGGACCGTACGTCCCCATCTCGGCGATGAAGACCCTGGTGTCGTCGGCGAGCGTCTCATTGATGGCGCGGCTAAGCCCCGCTCGATTGTTGAAGCTACGCGGTGAGGACACCACGCCGTCTAGAGCACTGAGCAAGGCGGCCAGGTGATGTTTGGTCGAGGTCTTGCCATAGGATCCCGTGATCCCCACGATGAGTGGTCGGACCCTATTGAGCCGCGCGACCGCCAGATCGACGTATTTTTGGGCGAGCCGACGTTCGTAGGGAGCGAGCAGTAGCGCGGTCGCACTGAGCAGTGCGGGCACGAGCCACACCACGAGGGCGCCGAGGATCCACGGACGCGCGCTCGCCAGGCCCGCTCCTACGATGAGTACCGCGAGCACGGTCGAGATCACGGCGACGGTCTTCAGTCGCCGCGTCCAGACGAGGGCGCCCGTTCGGCCCTTTAACGAGAGCCCCCGGGGCGCGAAGAGCCCGAAGGCAATCGTGACGCCGGCGGCCCAACGATCAAGGTCGAGCGCCAACGTGACGACGAGCGCCACGAGCAGGACGTGCGTCAGCGTGATCGGGCGAAAGCGCCAGTACCTCGCCCACCTGGTTGAAGCGACCGCGGGGTTCGACCACCGAAAGCGAAACCGGAACATCGACGAAGCGTCGTAGTGCTCGCGCTGGAGTACGCGCAGCCAACGCAGCCCCTGACAGACGTACGCCGCCGCCAACCCCAGGCCGAGCAGCGCGTCCAGCGCGACAGTGTCGCCGCTCACGCCAGGGCCTCGAGCACCGTTTGAACGAGGTCGCTCGGCGCCTCCAGCGGCACCAAGTGACCAACCTCGTCAAGGACTCGAAGTGAATGAGGGCTCTTGATGAAGACACCAGCCTTCTTGGCGACCTCGACGGGGACCTCATGGTCGTCTTGGCCCCACACCATATATATAGGGGCTTGCACTCGCGCGAGTTCCGACTCGTAGCTCTCGTTGACCATCATGACGAAGACGTCGCGCATGATGCCCGAGGCGTTGCGATAGTCCGAGGAGCCGTGGCGGCGTCGAGCCGATTCCATCTTTTGGGGGCTGACGAGGCCCTTGGAGTGCATGGACCTGGTTAAGCGGTATCGAAGCGGCGACTTGCTGGACACCTCGCGGCGCACGAGCGGCGAACCCGTTATCACGAGGGATTTCACCAGTTCGGGATTCGTGGCGGCGATGACGGTCGCGATGCAACCGCCGCGCGAGTGTCCCACCAGGACCAAAGGCTCATCGGCGATCTCTCGAAGGACCGGCACGATCATCTGTGCGTAACTCCTCGCTCCCCCGGCGACCGTTGGAGCGGGTGAGGAACCGAATCCCGGCAGATCCAGGGCGACCGAACTGGTGCCCAGCGCAGCGAGGCCAATGGCGCTGGAGGCGAAATCGTGGCCCTGGCGGGCCCAGCCGTGCAGCCACACCACGCGGTAGGGGCTCTGCCCGTAAGGTTCACCGAAGACTCTCCCGTCCCCGTAAGCACTCAACATGCCTTTCAGGTTACTGACATGACCACCTCAACCAGGGCCACGTCACGCCGTACCGGTAGCGTCTGGATATCTATGAGTGACCAGACGGACTTCACTGACGCCCTGCTCGTCGGCCTCACGCCCGAACAGCGTGAGGCAGTCATGTCGCCCGCCCGAAGACTGTTGGTGCGCGCCACTGCGGGTTCGGGAAAGACTCACGTGCTCACCCTGCGAATCCAACGCAGGATCAGTGAAAAGCAGGTGGAACCCGATCAGGTGCTCGCTATGACCTTCACGAGAAAAGCGGGCGACGAACTGCGACGTCGTCTCTTGCGCGCCGATATCCGTGACATTCGCGCCGGAACCTTTCACCGCGCCGCCCTGACCCTCGTGAACCAGTACCGCGAGGACCACCACCTCAAGGCGCTCGTCATCGAACCCAACCGTCGCAAACTCGTCGCCGCGCTGGCGCTTCAGTTGCGAGAAACCGGGGACGTGCGACTAGAGGACTGGCAGTTACCGCGACTCGAGCAGGAGATTGGCTGGGCCTTGAGTCAAGGCTTCAATGGCGCTCTGTACTCGAAGAACGCGCGCAAGTCGCGACGCGACGCCCCCCTGCCACCCTCGCAGTTCGCCGATGTTCTGGATCGTTACGTCGGCCTCTGTCATAGCCGTGGTGTTCTGGACTTCGACCTCCTGCTGAGCGAGGCCATCGCCCTCTTACGCGACGAACCCAACGTCCTCGCGTCTTTTCGTCATCGGAACCGCTCGATCTACGTCGACGAAGCCCAGGACATGAATCCACTCCAGTTCATGATGCTGCGCGCGATGGCGGGCGACGATCCTGACTTGTTCTGCGTCGGGGACCCGAATCAGTCCATCTACGGTTTCAACGGCGCGAACCCCCAGCTCATGGTCGAGATCGTTCGCACTTGGCCCGACACGGTCATACTCGACCTCACCCGCAACCATCGCTCGACCGCCAACATCATCGCCGTCGCCAATACGCTGCTAGAACAAGGTGCGCAGGGCATCACGCCCGCCAAGGAAGACGGCGACGTGCCGATGGTGCGCGACTACAACACCGACGAGCAGGAGGCCGAGCACGTGACCGCCTGGCTCGGGGCCAAGCACCAGCCCGGTTGCCCGTGGCGCTCGATGGCGGTTCTTGCGCGTACCAACGCCCAACTCGAACTCGTGGCGGGCTACCTTGACGCGCACGACATTCCCTACGAGCGACGTGGTCTCGAACACTCGCCGGCCTCCGACCTGCTCGCGACACCCGAGACCTGGACCAGGCGCCTCGACGACGACCAACGTGACGCGGTCGCACTCTCGACGATTCACCGAGCGAAGGGGCTCGAATTCCAGTGCGTCGCCGCAATTGGCTGGGCCGAAGGCCAACTACCCAATTACAACGCGACCGCGCCCCACGAGATCGCCGAGGAGCAACGCCTGGCTTACGTCGCGCTCAGCCGGGCCGAAGACGCCCTGTTAATCACGTGGAGCCGTGGCCGCAACGACCCTCGCTTTCCGGACCGTGCCCCGTCGCGTTTTCTCGCACCGATCGAGACGGTCATTCGTGAGATCGAACAACGTAACGCCCCGCTCACCGGCGAGGCCCGCAAGGCCCGGTTGGCGGCGATTCGACGCGAACTAGAGCAAGCGCAGCCGGAACTAACGTTGCCCTCGAATGGAAAATCCAAAGCTCCGTAGCGAGATCCTCGCCATCCTCGACGCTAACGCCGTCACCTTCGCCGGTCACCATCATCCTGACGATCTGCATGACGAGAGTCTTCACGCGGACCACGTGGAGCCGTTTGCGGTCGTGCGCCCTTCGAACACCCGCCAAGTCAGCGAACTCGCCGCACTCGCCAGTCGCCACGGCGTACCCATCACTCCCCGTGGATCGGGTACCGGACTCTCCGGAGCGGCGACGCCTGTTCGCGGCGGTATTGTGCTCAGTTTTTCGAGGATGAATCAATTACTCGACCTCGACGTCAACGACCACGTCGCGGTGGTCCAACCCGGCCTGACGCTTCGCGAACTGAATGAGGAGCTGGCGCCAAGCGGCCTTCGCTATCCGGTGTACCCGGGCGAAATCTCCGGATCGATCGGGGGCAACGTCAACACCAACGCTGGCGGGATGAGGGCGGTGCGACACGGTGTGACCCGCCAGCACGTGCTGGGTCTCGAACTGGTGTTGATCGACGGCACCATCGTGCGCACGGGGGCCAAGGTCATGAAGTCCTCGTCGGGCTACGACCTCACCCAATTGGTGGTCGGCAGCGAGGGCACCCTGGCGCTCGTGACCGAGGTCACCCTGCGCCTTTCCCCGCAGTTGGCCCACGCGGCCACGATCCTCGTCCCCTTTCGCGACCTCGAGAACGTCACGCGAGTCGTGCCGAGCATCGTGGCCTCGGGTCTGGAACCCTCGATACTCGAATACCTCAACGTGCTCACGATGTCGGCCATCACCAACGCGGCGTCCCTCGAGCTCGGTGTCGCGAAAGAAGTCGCCGAGCAGACGGCCGCCTACCTGATCATCATGCTCGAAACCCGATCGAGCGAACAGCTCGATCACGACATCGCGGCACTCGCCGAACTCGTCGAGAAGGCCGAGGCGCTCGACGTGTACATCTTGTCGCCAAGCGCCGGTCTTCAATTGATCGAAGCTCGCGAACGCGTCTTTTGGGTCGCCAAGGCCTCTGGCGCCAATGAGATCATCGACGTCGTCGTACCTCGGTCGAGCGTTTCGTCCTTCCTCAATGGGGCCGACGTGATCGCCGAACGTCATGGTGCTTTCATTTCTGGCTGTGGTCACGTGGGCGACGGTAATGTCCACCTGTCCGTCTTCTTGCCCGACGACGAGAAACGAAAGGTGTTCCTGCACGAGCTCTTCTCGTTCGGCATCGACCTGGGTGGACTCATCTCGGGCGAACACGGCATCGGACGCGATAAGCAGGCACCATTTCTCGCGCTGACCGATCCCACCTTGCTCTCACTCCAACGCCAGATCAAGGAAGTCTTCGATCCCCGACAACTCCTGAACCCGCACCGACTGCTCGACGATCGGCCGCTGCCGTGAACGGCGCCCACGCCTTGCTCGCGACACTCGACGCCAACAACGTCACCACGTGCTTCGCGAACCCCGGGACGTCCGAGTTGCACTTCGTCGCGGGCCTCGACGACGCCCCCACGATGAAGGCCATCCTCTGTCTCTTCGAAGGTGTCGCGACCGGTGCGGCCGACGGCTACGCCCGCGTCACGGGGCGACCGGCCTGCACGTTGCTGCACCTAGGACCTGGTCTCGCCAACGGATGGGCCAATCTGCACAACGCCCGACGTGCGCACGTGCCATTGCTCAACATCGTGGGCGATCACGCCACGTATCACTCACAGTTCGACGCGCCGTTGCAAAGTGACATCGGGGCCATCGCCTCGGCGCTCGAGGGTTGGCAACGGCGCACACTTTCGCCCGACGACGTCGCGCGCGACACCGCTGACGCCATCACCGCCGCCTATGGTCCCCCCGGCCAGGTCGCCACCCTCATCGTGCCCGCCGACGTGACCTGGGGCGAGGCTGACACGCCCGCCACCTGGCCGAAGGCGGCGCGGGCGAAGCTACACGAGATTCGAGACGCGGACCTCGCCGCGGCCACGCGCGCACTTCGCACGAAACGCAGCGCGATCTTGCTTGGGGGCTCGGCCCTGGACGCCGAACAACTCGCGCTCGCCGATCGCGTCACCCAGTCGACGGGAGCGCGTCTGTTGATGGAGACGTTTCCCGCAATCGTCGAGCGAGGTGAGGGCCTCGCAGATCCTGAGCGTCTCATCTACTTGAGCGAGTTCGCCATTGCACAACTGAAGGACGTCGAAGCAATCGTGCTGATCGGCGCCATAGAACCGGTCGGTTTCTTCGCTTACCCCGACGTGTCGAGCCGTCTGCTGAATCCTGGGACCAGTGTGATCAGCCTGGCGACGCCAGGTGCCGACACCAAAACCGCGCTACTCGAACTGGCGAAGGAGTTGAACGCCTCGATGACCGAGGTGGTGAAGGGTGAGCAAGTGGGCACCCCCACCGGTGCGCTCACGACGCAGAGCTTCGCCGCCGCGGTGGGTGCGACAATGTTCGAGGGGCTCATCGTCGCCGAGGAGGCGATCACGAGTGGCGTCCATCTCTTTGGCGCCACCCAACACGGACCTCGCCACCGTTGGATGACCCTCACGGGGGGTTCCATTGGTTACGGACTTCCCGTGGCACTGGGCGCCGCGGTCGCGAGCGGTAGTCGTGTTCTGTGCTTGGAAGCCGACGGCTCGATGATGTACACACCCCAAGCGCTTTGGACGATGGCCCGCGAATCACTCGACGTCACTGTGGTCGCCCTGAGCAACCGTAGTTACGCCATCCTCAACCTCGAGCGCCAGCGCGTCGGGGCTTCGGAGCAAGGCTCCGCGAGCCAGCGACTGCTCGAACTCGACGATCCGACGTTGGACCTCTGCGCGATCGCGACCGGACTCGGCGTCCCGTCGGTGCGGGTCACGAACGCCGATGAACTCGTCCAGGCCCTTCGTCGTTCGTACTTCACGCCGGGACCGATGTTCATCGAGGCCGTCTTGCCCAAGGGTCTCAGCTAGGCGCCGAACTCCGCGACCACGGGCGCGTGGTCCGACGGCTTCTCACCCTTGCGCGCCTCGCGGTCCACGTAGCTCGCGGTCGCTTTGCGGCACAGGCCCTCATCCACGTAGAGCATGTCGATACGAAGGCCCCAACCGCGATGGAACGAACCACTGCGATAGTCCCACCAGGTGAAGCACGGATCGTCGGGATTGAGATGGCGCGTGAGATCGACGAGTCCCGTTGCTTCGATCGCGCGAAGCGCGGCGCGTTCAGGTTCGCTGGTGTGCGTCGTTCCCACGAAGAGGCTCGGGTCGTAACAGTCGAAGTCCGTCGGCGCGACGTTGAAGTCGCCGCCGACGACCACCGGCTGAGCCCTGTCGCGTTCGACGAGGACCTGGGCCAGTTTGGCGAGCCACTCGAGCTTGTACGCGTAATGGGGATCATCGAGCGCCCGTCCGTTGGGCACGTAGCACGAATACACGCGGATGTCACCACACGTCGCACCAATGAATCGCGCCTCGGGGTCGTCGTCGCCGAAGCCGCGTCGTACATCCTCGATCCCGACCTTCGAGAAGATCGCGACGCCGTTCCACTGACCTTGTCCATAGTGGACGGACTCGTAACCAAGCGCGGCCAGCGGCGCGAACGGAAACTTCTCGTCGGACTGCTTGGTCTCTTGAATGAGCACGACGTCGGGAGCATGTTCGAGGAGCCACGACTCCACCCGTGCCCACCGGGCCGTCAAGGAGTTGACGTTCCAGGTGGCGATTTTCATGTCGCGTCGGCGATTACGAACAATAGGTCTGCCTCGACCGCCAACTGTCCTTGGACGCTCGCGCGGCCGTGACCCTTTCCACCACGCGCAGACAGCCGCGTCATCTCGCACTCGAGCAGCACGGTATCGCCGGGAACGACCTGACGGCGAAAACGTGCGGACTCGACACCACCGAAAAGCGGCAGTCGACCGGTATACCTCGGATCGGCCAACACCGCGACGGCCCCGCACTGGGCGATCGCTTCGAGAAGCAACACGCCTGGGGTTATGGGCCGACCAGGAAAGTGGCCGGGAAAGAACCACTCGTCACCCTTGAGGGTCCATTCACCGCTCGCGCGCAGTCCCGGCTCGATACTCACCATGGCGTCGACGAGGAGGAACGGAGGGCGGTGCGGCAGCCAGTATGCCGGATCCAATGAAAGTTCGCTCACGTCAGGGCCAACTCCGCGATTCGTCGTTCGCTGTCCACGGCAACCAGTCGAAATGTCCGGTGGTCGCCACGTTTTAGAACGTCGCGTGCCCTCGCGGGCGCGGGCGTACCCAGCAACGTCGTGGGTGCGTAGCACTCCACGTACTTGGCACCACGGAGTTTCACTCGGATGACTGCGCCGTGACTAGTGAACGCCGTGACCTCGCCCTCGATCTTTGCGCCAATCTTGTGCGAGTTCTTGAACGACGTGAAGTCGGCTTCGGGGTTGACGGGATGACGGCCACGACGAAGCGCCACCGTCGGTTCGGCTGGTTTCTTCTGAGGCGGACTGCTCGGGGTCTTGGCGACCTTCTTGGCCGGAGCGGACGCCTTGAGCGCCGCCTTCTTGGGCGCGACGATCTTCTTCGCAGCCTTCTTCGGCGGTTCCACGTGCTTGAGCGCAGCGTCGGCGACCTTGGGCGACTTCTTGGCCGCTTTGGTCGGGACCTTGACGGCCTTGACGACTTTCTTGGGAGCCTTGACGGCCTTGATGGGCTTGACCGGTGTCAACGTCGTGCCGATGGTCGGCGCGGCGCCCCCCGGCAAGGTCAGTGAGAGCTTCTTCACCGCGCGCGCGGACTTGGCCCCCCGCACCGGTATGCGAGGCGTGAAGACCCAGCCCACACCCTTCACGGGCTTACCGCCGATGAGTCGATTCGCGTCGAACAACCACGGATACTCCTCGTGGAACTCTTGGAACGAGTCGTTACTCAACACCACCGCGCTTATGCGCTGGGCGATCTTGAGGATGAACGCGTCGCCTCGACCTATGGCCCCCGCTGGTGGCGTCACGATCTCGCCGGCGAGTTCAGCCTCCTTGAAACGCGCCCGCTCGCTCGTGGCGACGCGGTGCTCGAAACTCGCGTCCACGACGACGATGATCTCGGTGTGGGGGTTCTCCTCCATGAACGAGCGGACCGCCTCGTCGAGTTGCACCAGGCTCGGCACCGTGCGACCCTCGGTCGCCAAATTCGAACCATCGACAACGACGTGAAGTCGACTGCTCTTGGCCGGACTCACCCGATGGACCGTTGCAGCAGGTCGGCCTGCTCGGCGGCGTGGACGAGACCGCTGCCCGTGGCGGGACTCGCCGACTCGGCGCGGGCCACGTGGCTCACCTTCTTCTCTCGCAGCTGATGATGCATCTGCAGGTGCACGAAAGGCCACGCGCCCATGTTTTCGGGCTCTTCTTGCAGCCACACGACCTCGTCGGCGTTGGGATACGACGCCAAGACCTCTTCGATGCGTTCAGTCGGCCAAGGGTAGAGCTGCTCCACGCGCACGACGGCCACCGACGCGTCGATCTCGTTGCGCTTCCCAATCGCCTCGTGGGCGATCTTGCCTGTCGCGAGCACAACGCGACGTACGGCCGCTCGGTCCTCGATCGAATCGTCGAGCACAGTCTGGAACGAGCCGGACTCGAACTCTTCGAGTTTGGAGCGAGTCTGGACTGCGCGCAGCATCGACTTGGGCGTGAAGACGATGAGAGGCGTGATGTGCTCGCGCAGCACCTGACTTCGCAGCAAATGGAAGTACTGCGCTGCCGTCGTGGGCTGGGCTACGCGAATGTTGTTGCGCGCGCACAGCGACAAGAAGCGCTCGATTCGCCCACTTGAATGCTCGGGTCCCTGGCCCTCGAAGCCGTGCGGCAGCAGCATCACGAGACTGGCGTGCTGGCCCCACTTGTCTTCGGCGGCCACGAGGAAGTTGTCGATGATGATTTCGGCACCGTTGACGAAGTCGCCGAACTGCGCTTCCCACGCGACCAAGGTGTTGGTCGCCTCCACCGAGTACCCGTAGTCGAAGCCCAGGGCGGCGTATTCACTGAGAAAGGAGTCACGCACCGTGAAGAACGCCGCCGAGTCGAGGTTCGCCAGGGGTACGTACTGGGTACCGTCCTCGTAATCGATGAGCGCGGCGTGGCGATGTGAGAAGGTCCCGCGACGCGAGTCCTGACCCATGAGCCGGACGTTGGAACCACCTTTGACGAGCGTCCCGAAGGCGAGCGCCTCTCCCAACGCCCAGTCGACCTCACCCGCGTCGAGCATTGCTTGGCGCTGAGTGAATTGACGCTCCAACTTGGGGTGGATCGTGAACCCCTCGGGTGCGGTCATGGTGACGCGCGCGATCTCGAGCAAAGTTACCCGGTCGACGCCCGTCGGCGGCGCCGCCAAGTCCTCTGGGAAGTCCGCGATCGGCACGCCCTCGAGACTGGGTATGGGAACGGTGCGCACCTCGTCGAGGACCGACTGGAGTCGAGCGTTGAACTGGTCGAGCTCGGCTTCGGCTTGTTCGATCGAGATGTCGCCGCGTCGTACCAGAGTCTCGGTGTAGATCTTTCGCACGGACCGCATTTGGTCGATGATCTTGTACATCTGAGGTTGGGTGTAACTCGGATCATCACCCTCGTTGTGACCGTGACGCCGGTAACAGACGATGTCCAAAACCACGTCGCGGTGGAACGTTTCACGGTAGTCGTAGGCGAGGCGCGCGGCGCGCGCACACGCTTCAGGGTCATCGCCGTTCACGTGGAAGATCGGTGCCTGGATCATCTTGGCCACGTCGGTCGGGTAATAACTCGTCCGCGCCGACTCCGGGGCAGTGGTGAAGCCGACCTGGTTGTTGATCACGATGTGAATCGATCCCCCGACGCGGTAGCCCGAGAGTTGGGACATGTTGAGGGTCTCGGCGACCACACCCTGACCCGCGAAAGCGGCGTCACCGTGGATGAGAATCGCCAAGTAGGGAAAGACCGAGGCCATCTTATCCCATTGCGTGCCGTCACTGGGTCGGATGACGAGGTCTTGCTTGGCGCGCACGATGCCCTCGACGACGGGGCTCACCGCTTCGAGGTGCGAAGGATTCGAAGCCATCGAGACCTCGATCGCTGCACCGCGAGGATTCTTGAACGTGCCACGCGAACCCTTGTGGTATTTCACGTCGCCGCTGCCCTGGACGCTCTCGGGATCGAGATTGCCCTCGAACTCCGAGAAAATGTCGCTGTAGGACTTGCCCACGATGTTCGCGAGCACGTTGAGTCGTCCACGGTGCGCCATGCCGATCACGGCCTCGCGCAGTCCCTCGTCGGCCGCCACGTCCAAGATGGTCTGCAGCGCGACAATGGTCGACTCACCGCCTTCGAGACCGAATCGCTTCTGACCGACGTAGCGCGAATGCAGGAACTTCTCGAAGACCTCCGCCTCGTTGAGCGCCTCGAGCACCCGGTGCTGCTGCTCGACGGTCATGGTCTGCTTGACGCCCTCGACCCGTTCTTGGATCCAACGCTTCTGCTCGGGGTCCATGATGTGGCCGTACTCGATGCCGATCGTGCGACAGTAGGCGTCGCGCAAAATAGCCAAGATCTCTTCGAGGGTCGCTTCTTTCTTTCCCGCGAGTCCAGCCACCACGAAGGTTCGCTGAAGGTCCCAGATCGTGAGTCCGTAGGTCGCCAGGTCCAGTTCCGAATGCAGCGCCGGAGGTTCGCTCGACAGCGGGTCGAGGTGGGCGTTCAGGTGGCCGCGCACCCGGTACATGTTGATGAGTTCCTGGACCCGGATCTGCTTGAGGATCCTCTCGGCATCACCATCTCCGACGGCAGGATTGCGGTCCGTCGACCACTGAGCGGGTTCGTAGGGAATGCCGAGCGAGGTGAAGATCTCTTCGTAAAAGCTGTGACCACCGGTCAGACACTCGGCGACATACTTCAAGAACAGTCCGGACTCGGCGCCCTGAATGATCCGATGGTCGTACGTCGAGGTGAGGGTCAGCACCTTACCGACGCCCAATTCGGCGAGCGCGCGCGGGTCAGCGGCTTCGAATCCGGCGGGCCAATTCAGCGCTCCGACACCGAAGATCGCACCTTGACCGGGCATGAGTCGCGGTACCGACTGCACCGTGCCGAGGGTTCCCGGATTGGTGAGCGAGACCGTCGCGCCCACGAAGTCGTCAGCGCCGAACGAAGCGCTGTGGATCTTTCGCACGAGACTCTCGTAGGCGAGGAGGAACTCACGGAAGTCCAAGGTGTCCGCGTCGCGGATGACCGGCACCAACAGGTTTCGAGTGCCGTCGGGACGCTCAACGTCGACGGCGAGTCCGAGGCCCACGTGCTCATGGCGCCGAACACCTGGCGTGCCCTTCTCGTCAACCGCCTCGACGAACGTCGCGTTAAGCGCGGAGACCTCGCCGAGACCCTTCACGATGGCAAAGGCGATGAAGTGGGTGAAGGACACCTTGGCGCCACTCGCTCGTGCGAGCGACTCGTTGAGAGCTATTCGATTGATCTCCAACAACCTGGCGGACACCGTACGAACACTGGTCGCGGTGGGTACCGCGAGACTCGCGTTCATATTGGTCACAATTCGCGCTGCGGCGCCCCGAAGCGGTGTGGCCTCTTCGTCGATATCGACAATGGCCCTGGGCGGCGGCGCGTGCACCACGCTCGTGGCGACCGTCGGCACCGTCGAACGCTGATAATCGGCGAAGAACTCGCGCCAACTCGGCGACACCGAGTCCGGATCGGCGAGGAAACGGTCGTACATGTCATCGACGAGCCACGCGTTGGGCCCGAAGGAACCCTTTATCGCACGAGGTGAGACTGGGTCAGGTGGCGTAGTCACCCCTCCAGCCTAGGGGCGACGAACACGCCAACGAGGGGACGCCACCACGAGCAAAGCCGGTAGGTTTCGCTTATGAGCTCTGAGCGCGCGATTCCCCGAGGCCTGCACTTCGTGGCCGATTCGCCCGTCGAGGACCTGGCCGTCGCCGAACGCCGGGTCAAAGCGCCCCTCGCCAGCGTGATCTGCGTGCACGGCGGGCTCGACCGCGGCGGTTCTTTTGCCCGGCTGGCCCGACGGATGGAGTCTTTTGACCTCATTGCCTACGACCGACGTGGGTACCAGGGTTCACGGGGGCTCGTCCCACTCGGACTCGAGTTTCACGTCGACGATCTGCTCGCCCTCGCTCGGCGTGAGGCGGAGAAAGGCCCGGTGCTCTACTTCGGTCACAGTTTCGGTGGCGTCGTGGCCCTCGGAGCCGCGCTACGCGACCCGGCACTCTCCCAGCAGGTCATTGCCTACGAGGCACCCCTACCCTGGGTGCGCCACCGCGAAAATTCACGATCGATCCTTTCGGATGATCCCGAGTACGAGGCCGAAATGTTCTTTCGACGCATGGTCTCGAATAGTGCCTGGGAGCGGCTGAGCGAACTCGAACGGCGATCACGGCGCCTCGACGGGCCCGCCCTCTATAGCGATCTCTCGCTCCTGAGCACCGGCGCGATACCCTTTGACCTTTCCCAGCTCGAAGTGCCCACCCTCTACGCGCACGGTGACGCGTACCACGTTGAGTACTACCGGTCCCTGTGCCAGGACTTGCGCGAACTCAGTCCCTGTTTCGAGACGCGCGAACTCGAAAAGGCGGGGCACGGCGCCCATCTTTCACACCCGGATCTTCTGGCCTCACTGATCCTAAGTACGTGGAGGGAACGATGCGTGTTGGAATAACTGGCTCATCGGGTTTCATAGGTACCGCGCTGGTCCAGGCGCTCCTCGAGCGCGGCGATGAAGTCGTGCGTTTCATCCGACCCGGGGCGGATCAAACGGCCTCTACCGTGCGCTGGGACCCTTCGCGTCAACTCGTGGACGACGGTGACCTCCAGCGAGCGGGGCGATTGGAAGCAGTGGTACATCTCGCGGGAACCGGTATCGCCGACAAGCGATGGAACGACACGCGCAAACGAGAGATCGTCACCTCACGCACGCAATCAACAGCGCTACTCGTGAGCACGCTCGCGGCACTGCCCGAAGGGACACCACGACTGGCGAGCGGATCTGCCATTGGTTTCTACGGTTCGAGAGGTGACGAAGTCCTGGACGAGTCCTCTTCGGCAGGTCACGGGTTTCTCGCTGACACTTGTAAGCAGTGGGAAGAGTCGGCTCTCGCGCTTCGTGCTCGAGGTACCACCGTCGCACTCCTTCGAACAGGAATCGTCCTAGACCGACGCGGCGGATCGCTGAAGCGCCAATTGCCACTGTTCCAGTGGGGACTTGGTGGGACTCTCGCGAACGGTCTCCAGTGGACGAGCCCAATTTCACTACGCGACGAAATCCGAGCCATTCTCTGGATTATCGATCACGACATTGATGGACCCGTCAATCTGACTTGTCCGACGCCGCTGACGAACCGCGACTTCACCACAGTGCTGGCGCACGAGATGCACCGCCCGCACCTCGCTCGCGTGCCCCGGGTCGGTCTAAGGATTGTGCTCGGCGCTCAATTGACCAGCGAGGCCGTTCTGGCATCGCAACGGGTCGTGCCTCACGTCCTGCTCGAAGGCGGGTTCTCCTTCGAGCATCCCGACGCCACGTCAATCGTGCGAGCGGCCCTGGAGAAGTGACGATTGTCATTTCGCCGCAGATCTCGAATGTACTTTTTCGTGCAAACGAATCGACGTGATCGCAGACTCACTTCAACGTGCTAGCAAACTAAATCACGCGGGACGTCCTTCAAAGTGAACATTAAAATACATAACTTCACATTTTGTTCGCACTTTGTTGACTTCGCGATCTCTCGAGTGTGACCGGTCATCAAAGACGACGGACACCTCTCATCATCCATGACAATTCAGTGACAGTTCGGTCAGTGGATGCCGCTCGGAAAACCTAGAAACGCATGACTTGTGGTAATTCATGGCATCGCGAGGTGCGTCACGGCTCAACTTCGAACGTTTCGAGAATGTTATTTCAACCTTATTGGCGCTTGTAAGGGTACTTACCCTCGGGTACAGTGATTGCCAGACCGCCGACGAAAGCCGGTGAAACAATATGTGACCACTTAGGTGGCGCTGGGAGGCAATATGTTTCGAAAAGTTAAGAATCGTGCAGCACTAACCATCGGGGTGGCCATCGCGTCCGCAGCCGTCGGACTCATTGTGCCGACGATCAGCGGTGCGGCGGCGACTCCTAACGTGATCACAATCGCGGAACCCGCGAACGCGACGCCAAACTATATTTTGCCGTTCTACCCACCGGCGAACTGTACGGTCACGAACACCTCGAACTTCCAGATCTTCATGTATCGACCGCTCTACTTCTTCGGTCTCGGCAACAATGCCGGTTTGAATACGGGAATATCGACTGGAAACCTTCCGAAGTATTCAAACGGCAACAAAACCGTGACCATCAACATGAAGGGCTGGAAGTTCGCCGACGGCCAGACGGTTGACGCCGAGTCGGTCTTGTTCTTCCTTAACATGTACGACGCCGTGCCCTCGGGCTTCTGCACCTACACCAAGGGTTTGGGTATTCCCGACCAAGTGGCGAGTGCCTCAGCTTCGGGTAACACTGTCACGATCCACTTGAAGAGCCCCGTGAGTCCCCTGTGGTTCACGGACAACGAGTTGGCAACCATCACGCCAATGGCCAATAGCTGGGATGTGACGAGCGCGACCAAGAAGAGCGACTGTGCGTCTGGTAAGTACGGTGCCGCTTCGACGATCGCCGCGTGCAAGGCAGTTCAGGCCTACTTGACCAAGCAGGCCGCCAACACCTCGACCTTCACCGGCAAGCTGTGGCAGAGCGGCGTCGACGGTCCTTACAAGTTGATCAAGATGGACAATTTGGGCAACGCAGAGTTCCAGGCGAACCCTTCGTACTCTGGGCCTCAGAAGGCTCAGGTGGAATTCGTCAAGCAGGTTGCTTTCACTTCGACCACCGCTGAGCAGAACCAGTTGGAAGCTGGCAACATTACCTATGGTTACGTAGACCCTTCGGTCTTGACGTCGCCGGCTCCATCACCTGGTACCGCTGGACCCAACTGGGCCCCAGTAGCGAGCAAGTTCAACCTCGTCGTGACGGTTCCCTTCTCCAACAACTACATGAACCTCAACTTCGGCAAGAACCCCGGAGCGGTGTTCTTGAACCAGTTGTACGTGCGTCAAGCGCTGGAGTCCTCGATTGACCAAGCCGCCATCATCAAGTCGGCGGACAAGGGTTACGCCGCCGCGACGTATTCGGCCGTACCGCTGAGTACTCCATCGAGCGAAGTCGGCAAGATCACCCAGCCCTACCCGTACGACTTGACGACCGCTGAAGCGGACTTCACGAAGAACGGCTGGACCGACCAGAGTGGGCAACTCGTTTGCACGAGCCCCGGAACTGGCGCTGGTCAGTGTGGCACGGGCATTACCCAGGGCCAAAAGTTGACCCTGAGCCTTGAGTACTACAGCGGCGTCCCGTCGTTGGCGACCGAGATGAATGCTGTGATCGCGGACTGGACGAGCCTTGGTATCGGGATCACCCAGACCACGGGTACCTTCAACGACACGGCTGGTTCATGCCCTTCGGCCTACAACGCAGCGACCACGTTTGACATCTGCAACTGGGGTGGTGGCTGGCTGTACGCGCCGGACTACTACCCATCGGGCGAGCCGCTCTACTTGACCGGCGCCGGATCGAACAGTGGTCAGTACTCGAACCCGACGATGGACTCACTCATCAAGGCAACCTTGTCCACGAACGTGAAGTTGACGACTTTCGCACAGTTCACCGCGGACAACCTGCCCGTGCTGTGGGACCCCGTCCAGACGACACTCACTGAAGTTTCCAAGTCGTTGAAGAGCAGCATCGGCTTCAAGGACGTTTTGGAGACTTGGACACCCGAGTACTGGCACTACTAGGAGTACTCGTTATTGAATAAGTGAAGTCGAGAATTACAACGAGAAGAGGGGTCCGATTGGACCCCTCTTCTCGTTGCCAACTGAACTGGATGGTAGCCTAAGCCCGTGTTTTCGTACATTTTGAGACGACTTGTGCAGTCGGTAATCGTCCTGCTGATCGTAATTGTCATCACCTTTTCGCTCCCCTATTTTCAGCCGCACGGTATTCTCGCTCCGGCGTATTCAGTCCTAGGGGCTCGAAGTACGCCCTACAACGTGCACATCTGGGCGTACCAGCACGGCCTCCTCGGTTCGTACTGGACGCGTTTCTACCAATACATCTTTCAACTGGTCGTCCACTTCAATCTCGGTTACTCCTACAAGCAGGAGCTTTCCGTTCGCACGATCATCGCACTCTACGTACCGCGTACCGTCTGGCTGGCGCTGAGTGCGCTCATCTTCACCTTCATCATCGCAGTACCGTTAGGGATCTTCCAGGCTTCGCGCCGCAACACGACCATCGATTACGTCGCCACCGGCGGCGCCTTCCTGCTTTACGCCATTCCGACCTTCCTGCTCTGTCTCTTAGCCATCGAGATATTCGGCTTTAATACCTTGCATCTACCTATCTCACCGCCCGAAGGCGTCGCTCCGTGGGCCATCTTCACGGATCCCAAATCATTCATCTTGCCGGTGGGTTGCCTCACCCTTCTTGGGGTCGCGGGCATCAGCCGCTTCATGCGCGGCAGCGTCCTAGAAGTACTGGTTCAGGACTACGTACGCACCGCCCGGGCCAAAGGATGCAGTGCACGGCGAGTGCTCTGGCGCCACTGCTTTCGCAACGCCCTCGGGCCGATTGTCACCATCCTTGGTCTCTCGATACCGGCGCTGTTCGGTGGGGCTCTCATTGTCGAATACGTCTTCAACTACTCCGGCCTCGGCCTTCAGACATTGAACGCCGCCCTTCAGTTCGATGTTCCCGTCGTGCTCGGTATCACAATTCTTGTGTCGATCTTCACCTTGCTCGGGAACCTCGCGGCGGACGTCACGCTGGGCATCATCGACCCCCGTCTTCGTATCCAGGGAACCGACAAGTGACCACGTCCGCCACTGACGTCGCCGCCTTCAGTGATCAGGACGTGCCAATTCCGCTGTGGCGTCAACGCCTCAAGGTGTTCATGGGGAACAAACTGGCGATCGCCTCGTGTATCTATCTCGTCGTCGTGGCCGCGGCGTGCTTTCTCGTGCCCCACCTACACCCCACGAACCAGACGAATCAAGCGATCGCCTTTGGGACTCCCCAGAACGAGCCGCCATCGAGTGCGCACTGGCTCGGTACCGACAGCAACGGTTTTGACGAACTTGGTCGAATCTTCTTTGGTGGCGAGTACTCGCTCACTCTAGGAATCCTGGCGGGATTCATCACCATCGTCGTCGGCACCCTGTACGGGATGATTGCGGGCTTCGTTGGTGGCGTCGTGGACACGGTGATGATGCGACTGATTGACGCGTTCCTCTCAATCCCCTATATCTTTTTCCTGATTACGCTAATCACGATATTTGGGCGCTCCACGGTCTTTCTGATCTGCATTATTGGCTTCACCGGTTGGTGGGGCAATTCTCGAATAATCCGGGGTGACGCCCTTCTTATACGAAACCTCGACTACGCCAAGGCGTCGACCTCGATGGGCGCGAGCAAGCTTCACGTCATTCGACGGCACGTCTTTCCGAATTCAATCAGCAACATCGTCACTGTCGCCACGTTCTCGGTCGCTGACGCCATCCTCTTCCTTTCGGCTTTGGGTTTTCTCGGACTCGGCATCGAGCCGCCTCAAACCGACTGGGGAACGATGTTGCAGTCCGGGGCCGACCAGATCCAAAATGGATTCTGGTGGGAGATCTGGCCGCTCGCGGCGATTTTCATTCTCGTGGTCATCTCGATCAACTACATCGGCGACGCGCTGCGCGACGCCTTTGAAGTCCGGCTCCTCGAACGCTAGGCATCGGGCTCCAGGGAACCTCAAGTTCCCTGCGGATCTCTACTTTGAGATCGAGACAGGTGTGCGAAGCGGGAAGTGGCACGCCGCTTGATGACGTTCGCCAAAGCTCGTCATGGCGGGTTCCGCCTCCGCGCACAACGCTTCCGCACGAGGGCATCGCGTGCGGAAGCGGCAGCCAGATGGCGGATTGATCGGCGAAGGAAGCTCTCCTCGTACTTGCAGCCCCCGCTTCTTTCGTGCTTCGGCCGGATCGGGCACCGGCACCGCGTCCAAGAGACCCTGGGTGTAGTGATGCGCGGGCCGACGGAACACTGATTCTGCGTCACCAATCTCCACGATCTTCCCCAAGTACATCACGGCGATGGAATTAGCCATGTAGTACACCACAGCGAGGTCGTGGCTCACAAAGACGTACGAGAGATTCTGCTCGCGCTGCAGGTTTTTCATCAGGTTGAGGATCTGAGCCTGCACCGACACGTCGAGCGCCGACACCGGCTCATCGGCCACGATAAGACGAGGATTGAGCGCCAGAGCTCGGGCCAGACCGATTCGCTGGCGCTGGCCTCCGGAAAACTCGTGCGGGTAGCGATTAGCCGCCTGATGATTGAGGCCGACGATATCGAGCAGTTCGTAGATTCGACGCTGTCGCTCGACCTTGGTACCCTCTCGCTGGACGAGCAACGGTTCACCGATGATGTCATTGACACTCATGCGCGGATCCAACGAGGAATACGGGTCCTGGAACATCATCTGGCGTTGGCGATAGTCCTCTTTGGACATCTTGAGCTTTTCGTCGGTGACCAAGCGGTCGTCAAAGTAGATCTGACCCGCGGTGAGAGTCTCGATGCCGACCAACATTCGCCCGATGGTGGTCTTGCCACAACCAGACTCGCCAACCAGCCCGAAGGTCTCCCCTTCAGCGATCGAGAAATCCACGTTCGAAACGGCTTGAATCGCGCCTACCTTGTGACGTACCAAGCCACCTTTGATCGGGAATTCCTTCACCAGGCCTTCGACCCGGATGATCTCCTTCAGCGACCTGCTCGAGGAATCGAAAAATTCCGCTTTCACCTCGACCGGCGCGGGACCATTCACCGGGAAGAAGCACGCGTAGGAATGATCGCCGTCGAAGGTGAGGGGCGGGTCTTCGACGTGACACCGGTCCTGGGCCCGTGAGCAGCGCGGCGCGAACGGACAGCCGACGATCTCCTTGGTGAGGTCGGGCGGCATACCCGCGATGGACGCGAGCTCGTGCTTGGTGGTGTTCTCCAGATTCGGCATCGAGGCGAGCAATGCCTGAGAGTACGGGTGTCGCATCGAGTGAAAAAGGTCGCCCGTCGAGGCGCCCTCAGCGCGCTCACCCGCGTACATGACCACGACCCGGTCAGTTCGGCCGGCAATGACTCCCATGTCGTGGGTGATCAAGAGCAGACCCATGTTGAGCTCGGAGCGCAGACGATCGATGATGTCGAGGATCTGCGCCTGGATCGTGACGTCCAGCGCCGTGGTTGGTTCGTCGGCAATGAGCAATTTCGGCTTACAGACGAGTGCCATGGCGATTATCACGCGCTGACGCAGTCCGCCAGACAACTCGAAGGGATACTGGTCGAGCCGCTCAGCCGGACGAGGCATCTCGACCATTTCCAATACTTCGAGAGCGCGCTCACGAGCCTGTTCCTCACTGGCGCCCTCGTGAATTCGAAGACCCTCGCCGATCTGGGTACCGATCTTCATCGTCGGGTTAAGCGAGCTCATGGGGTCTTGAGGAATGAGCGCGACGGTTTTACCTCGATGCCGGCGCATCTCCTTTTCTGGCAGGGACGTGAGTTCCAAACCATCCAGAGTGATTGTGCCCTGGGCGATCTTTGCGTTCGTCGGCAGAAGTCGCATAATGGAAAGACCCGTCGTGGTCTTGCCGCAACCGGATTCGCCGACCAAGCCAACACTCTCGCCGGCGTTAATGGCCAGGGAAAAATTGTCGACCGCCGTGGCGAGCATGCTCCGACCCGCGAACTGGACCTTCAAATCGTCGACGACGAGCAGCGGAGCCATAACTAGGAAATCTTAGTCTCCGCGCCCGCTGGGGCCATTTCGGGAAGGTTCCACGAACAACGGTGATGGGTGACGGGACCGTAGCGTCTCAGGGCCGCCAGATGCTCTGGCGCCCCGTAGCCCTTATTGGTCGACCACCCGTAGTGCGTCCATTCTTCGTGGAGCGCCACCATGACACCGTCACGCGCTACCTTGGCCAAGACCGACGCTGCCGCGATGGTCGCGCTGCGACGGTCGCCCTTGACGATCGCCGAACACGCCAAATCGGCGAAGCAGAGCGCGGGCGGGGCATCCGCGAGTTCCAGTCGTAGCGAACCTACGGCGAGGAAGTTGATGGGGCCGTCAACCAGGGCGTAGGTCGGTGCGACGCGAAGCCCCTGGAGCGCGCGCGTCGACGCCACCGCCTGGGCCACTCGAATGCCCCACTCATCGATCTCGCGCGCACTCACTGAGCCGAGCGACCAATCATCGCACCATTCACGCAGGGGAATCTGCAAATCTTCACGTCGCCGTCGCGAGAGCAACTTCGAATCATTGAGTCCCTCGGGAGGTTCGCGCAGGGACGACAAGACGACCGCGCCCACGGTGAGAGGACCAGCGAGTGCGCCTCGACCCACCTCGTCCAGGCCGACCACGATTTCGCCACGCTCGAGTAATGGGCGCTCAAATTGAAGAAAATCGTCCTTGACGGCGCCCACGTTCTAAGGGTACCCAAGCCACACTCACCTAGCATGCAAACCTGTGGACGAGTTAGTAATTCTGATCCCCGTGAAGGATTTCACCGTTGCCAAAGAGCGACTTCGAGTCGCTGGCGTTCTCAATGTCACCGAACTGGCACGAAATCTCGCCGAAAGCGTCATTAGGGCGAGCGCGCCACGACACGTCATAGTGCTCTCGGAGTCCTACGAGGTCAGCGACTTCGCGCGCCGCCTCGGTGTGGAGGTGTTCGAGTCGCACTCGACGAACCTCTCGGGTGCTGCGACGCTCGCCTATCGAGTTCTTGGGGGTCGTTTTGAGACCTTGATGTTCGTCCACGGTGATCTGGCCCAACCGGACGGCCTCGGTCGATATGAGCCCGAACCAGGCGTCACCATCGTCACCGACCATCACCAGCGCGGCACCAACGTCTTGGCCTTGCCGTCGGGCCTCGATTTTCACTTCGCTTATGGTCCCCACTCCAGAGAACTCCACGAGCGCGAGGCCCAGCGGCTGGGCATCACCTGGCGGGTCATTCTCGACAGCCCCTGGGCCTTGGACATCGACGAGGCGCACGACCTCGAAGTGGGCCAGGAAAGCACTCGAGGGGGCCCTCGGGCCCCCTCGAACACACGTCCGCGAACGGACTGAAACTACATCTTCTTTGCAGCAGCCTTCTTGGCGGGACGGCGCTTAGCCGCCTTCTTCGCCGGAGCGCGCTTCTTGGCCGCCTTCTTGGCCGGAGCCTTCTTCGCTACGGCCTTCTTCTTCGCCGCCTTCTTGGCTGGGGCGCGCTTCTTGGCCGCCTTCTTGGCCGGAGCCTTCTTCGCTACGGCCTTCTTCTTTGCAGCCTTCTTGGCTGGGGCGCGCTTCTTAGCCGCCTTCTTGGCTGGCGCCTTCTTGGCTACCGCCTTTTTCTTCGCAGCTGGTGCCACTTTCCCTCCTTGGGACTCATCAATGAATCAATTTGGGACCTCGAAGACACCACCGTGGTGAATTCAAACTTGGTACCGCCTTGACAGACGTGTACTCGACCATGTCCACCCAGCTTCGCAGCTGTGCAGTGACTGTCCGCAGTGCACGGTCCTTTGCGAAAGAGCGTTGAACAGTCGCATTGCAAGCAACACATCAGTACAACGATGACCTCCTCCGCAAGAGGACATCTAAAAGTCCACTCGCTTTACACACCAATGTCAAGCATTTCGAAATTTTTTGAAAAAATTTGCAACCGTTGCGTGCGTGATCGACGATGGCATCTACTTAGGTCAAACACGACACGGTGACGCGACGAGTGGATCGCAGCGCTCCACGTTGGTGCTCGGACCAAGTCGAAGTGGAAAGACGACATCACTCATCATTCCAAATCTCCTGATCACAAAGCGATCTTGCGTCATCACGTCAACGAAGAACGACGTCGTGAATGCAATGGCAAACGCACGACGCGACGCAGCGATCCTTCTGTTCGATCCGTCGGGAACGGTCTATACACCAAATGGAGTGCAACGTGTTGGATACTCACCAATTCGTCAATCAAAAAGTTGGGACGGAGCAGTTTTGGCGTCGCGCACGCTCATCGACGTCTCACGACGAGGTCGCGGCGATCGCAGCGACGACCACTGGACCGAGCGCGCTGGTGCACTCGTGGCACCGTTGCTGCACGCCGCGGCACTCGGCGACGAGTCGCTCGGTACTCTCGCGTCACGCGTCGACCACCGACACGCCGACGACGCACTTCACGCGTTGCACGAACGCTACGGCGATCATCACCCTTCGGTCTCGCTGCTGAGCGGCGTTCTCGCCACCGAAGAACGCGAACGATCGGGCATCTGGTCCACGACCTCGGGGTTATTCGCCGGCGTGCGCACCGAGGCGGCACGCGCGTCTGCGCGCGAGGCACCCCTCGACGTCGACGAGTTCCTCGCCGGACCCCATCAACTGCACATCGTGGCGCCCAGTCGATACCAGGCGGTGACGACCCCGCTCGTGGTGGGCCTGATTGACGAGTTGGTGCACGCCACGTACGACCGCCACGAAAAGGGTGCCCGGCTCCTACTCGCCCTGGACGAACTCGCCAACGTGGCGCCGCTACCGCGACTCGCGAGCATCGTCTCTGAAGGCGGGGGTCAGGGCGTACTCACCCTCGCCTGTCTCCAAGATCTCAGTCAGGCGCGCAGCCGTTGGGGAGCATCGGGCGAGGGCTTTCTCTCGCTCTTTCCCACGACCGTCGTCCTACCGGGTATCGGGGACCGGCCCACGCTGGAACTACTTCAGCATCTAGCGGGCCGCTCGCTCGTGGCGAGCCCGAGCGTCCAGCTGAGTGCCCGGGGAAGGCGAACGGGCCAGAGTACGGCCTGGGTCGAACGCGACCGCGCGACCCTCGCGAGCATCGCCCAGGGACGCCCCGGCTACGCCCTCGGCCTCGACGCCACCAAACGAATGAGCTGGATCGGCCTCACCCCGTCCTACCTCGACGAGCGATTCACTCGCTACCTCGAGCGCTCGTACCCGACCGATCGCTCCCTCGAACGCTGAGCCCACCGCTCGAGATCCTCGCTCGCGAGGGGCCGCGGACCGCGTTCACGCACGAGCCGGATCATCCGGGCCTCGCTGAGCCCGATCGAAGCCTCGCGAACGCCCCGCGAGTCGCGAAGCGCCGGGTACAACGTGTCGATCGAACGAGTGATCTCCTGGGCCCCCTCGCCATAGGTCGCCGCTTCGGCCCAGGCGCCCACCAGTTGGCGTCGGGTGATCTCGCGCGAACCCTCGAGAGCCGACCCGAAGACGTGTTCGTCAACACTCGCCCTATCCCTCGTCGGGGGTGGCACCTCGCCGGTGACCTCGAAGCGGTCCACGTCGTCACGCCAGCGCGCGACGATCTCCTCGCGTCGCCAATGCCGCTTTTCGCCTCGATCGTCGAAGTGACCTCCCCACAGGGCTCGATAGCCCTCATCCACACCAATGACGTGTTCGACGCCGTGAAACGAACGCCAGGTCACCCAGGGTGTCTCCTGCGCGACGAGCTGGCGCAGGGATGACCGATAGAGGGCGTCCGCGGCGCGCGCGTGGACGTAGAGCGATCGCGCGTCGAGCACGGTGGTCGCGTGTTCCGGGCGAGCTCCTACGAGCACGTGATCGTGCACGTGGGGCTCACCGTGTCGATTGACTCCGTGGGTGAAACTCACCACGCTCTCCCAACGACCTGGTTCGTCGCGGTCCGCCCCCGCCCTTTGGTCGCGCACCACCAGGGCTCGTTGTTCGAGGTAGTCCATCGAAGAGGCGACCGAGGAGCGATGCGCCTCCAAGAGCGCGCCCGCACTCGGTGGATCGAGCGCGACCAGGATCGAGACGGCGCGCGGCGCCGCAAAGATGAGGTCATAACCAAGTACGGAAGCGCGGTTGGTGTGTACCAGTACTTCGGCCACGTCACGCTCACGACGGGTGTCACCGTCACCGCGTAACCACCAACCGGGACCGTCGACCATGCCTTCGAGTTCAAGGGCGTGATCGTCGGTGAAGTAGCTCACGTCACTGGACCGTCGAGAGAATATTCGCAGCACGCCCACCCCTTTGGGGGGCCCAACGGTCGCTACAGTGTCGCGGCGATGTGACGGGCGAGCTCGTGGCCAGCCGTAGCGAACTTCTCGGTCGCCACGACCGCCCCCGGTCCCGCGAGGACCATGAGGTGGTCGAGGAACGATTCGTCGCTCACCCGGAATTTCACGGCGTGACGACCATCGGCGAGCGCCAGCCACTGCGAACTGGGCAGGGGCTCAAAGAGGTAGCGCGCGTAGGGTTCGACGATGACCACCACCTCTTCACCCTCGTCGCCGACCTGCGTGAGCCAATTGACGACGTCGTCGCCAGGTCGCTCCTCGCTGGCGGGCGACCTGGCGACGATGTCGGTGATGCGGTCGATTCGAAACGTGCGCCAGGAGCCGCGGTTGGTGGAGAACGCCCGCATATAAGTATGGCCATTCAAGACCTTGATCTCGCGGGGTTCGACCGTGCGCTCGCTGGCACCTTCGGCCGAAGCCGGTGCGTAAAGGATCTTTAACTGCTCGTGCTGGTCAATGGCCTGCTGGACCAGGCTCAGCATCGCCTCGTTGGCGAGTTCGACTTGCACGAAGTCCCGGGCGACGTCCTCGATCTTGTCGATCGCCGAGTAAATGGCCGGGTCGGTGTAAACGCGCGACGCCTCACGCAGCGCGATATTGAGTTCGAAAAGGTCACGCCACATCAGAGCCGACGGTTCGTCATACTCGTCAATGAAATCCGCACGGTAGGTCGAATCGTCAGTCTCCTCGTGATCCCAGTCGTCGCAGTCCTTGATGACGTGGGCGGGAAAGAGCCCGGAACCGTCGTTGGACTCGGCCATGGGCTCGAGGGAGGAGAGCCGGTCCATTATGAGTCGCACGTGCTCGCGGCTCAGGTTGAACCGGGTTGCGAGTTCACTGATGCGAAGACCATCCTCGGAAAGGTAGACCGCGTGCAACAGCTGCAGGGTCTCGCCCAGCACGTCACTCGAGGTGGGCGTGGAGAACTTGAGCGAACCCAGTGACGGTACTTCGCCCCGATTCACCCGCTTCAGCCACTGCGCAAGTTCGAGGCGCAGTGACTTGGGACTCAGGAGCCTCACTCGTTCGGCCGCCTCGAGCACGAAACGAAGGGCTGCCCGAGGACTCTGGAACGAGACCCCGACTTCGACCCTGCCCTCCTTCTTGGTCGCGGCGAGCGCGCCCGGAAACTGGCGCACCAGGAGATCGGCGTAGTTGGCGTTCGTGGTCACGACCACGTCGATGGGCGTGGGTTCCTTCTGGAATTCGGCCCGCCAGGCCCGCGCGACCTCGAGCACCACGTCGTCGACCTCAAAGGAATCACCCAGCACCTCGGGCATCGACGTCATGCGCGAGAACCGATACCCCTTGATCTCGCCCGTGCCCCTCACCCTTGCCACCAGATACGAAATCCCGTTCAGGACGTCGATTACTAGTGGCTCGACCTCGCGTTCCTTGTTGGTCGAGGACTGGTAGTAAAAACGCAACACGCGACGCGTTTTAAGGGCACGCACTACGGGCGTATAGTACGCGGAGAACTCGAGGCCGCCTTCGCTCGCCGGTGTCTCGTTGAACACGCTAAAAGCGCCCGAAGACCCGAAGCCGCAAAACCGCAGACTCAATTGCACCACCCGCTGCTCGTCTTCGTCGAAGTGGATCACTGGCGCGTAACCGCTCGCCGGGTCTATCCGGTAGCCAATGCTGTCATCGGGCAAGGTGACAGTCTCGATGTCAAAGCCGAGGTCGCGGATACGCGCTTTGTCGCGCTCGAACTTCTGTCGAACCGCACCCTCGTTGCCCTCGTAGGCCCGGACCTTCTTGGGACCCTTGGACGACGCCGGGTACTCGTCTACTTTCAGCTCGCGGATGATCTCTTCTTGCGTAAGGGGCCGTCCGTCGCTCCAGGCTCGTTGCAACAGCAGTATCAGGGCCACCAGGCGTTCTCGACTCTGCTCGATTCCCCCGCGGATGGTGCTCATCGACGTCTCTTCACCTCAACGAGGGTAGTGGCGCGAAGGCGCGCCAACCACGACTCAGCGGTCCGCGTTCTTGCGGGCTTCGAGCAGCGCCTCCTCGCGCCGCCAGGTGCCCGAGCGGCCCCCGGACTTCTCCCACAAAGCCACGTCCTCAATGGTCATGGTACGGTCGGTCGACTTGCACATGTCGTAGATGGTCAACGCCGCGACGGTCACGGCCATCAAGGCCTCCATCTCGACGCCGGTCCGGTCCACGGTGTCAACACTCGCCTCCACGTCGATGTGGGTGTCAGCGATCACGAAGTTCACGTACACGTTGCCCACGAGCACCGGGTGGGACATTGGCAACAGGGCGGCCGCTTGCTTGGCGGCCTGCATGCCCGCCACGCGCGCGGTGGCAAGGACGTCACCCTTGTTCATGGCGTTAGCGGCGACACTCGCGGTGGTGGCAGCCTGCATATTCACCCGGCAACGGGCCAGCGCTCGCCGCGCACTGACTTCCGAAGGCCCCAGATCGCGCGGGAAGGCCCCGTTGAGCGAGGTTCTACGGAGTTGGTGGAAGTCGTCCACGCGCCAATCCTACTTACCGCGCGACCGGGCTTCACACGTGGCCCGGTACACTGCACAGGTCGTCGTGCCCCAGGAGTGCCATGCCCACCTACGAATACGAGTGCCAGTCGTGCCACCAGCGCGTCGAAGCGGTCCAGAAGTTCTCGGACCCCGACCTCACCGTGTGCGCAAACTGCGGAGGCGAGTTACGAAAGGTTTTCTCCGCGGTCGGCATCGTCTTCAAGGGCAGCGGTTTCTACAAGAACGACAGCCGCGACTCAAAGGCCAGCGCCAAAGCGCCGACGCCCGCGAGCACGTCGACTTCCACGCCAATTCCCACACCCGCGCCAGCGACAACCACCGAAAAGGCCGCCCCCGCCAAGAGCACCACGAAGTCAGATTAAGAGCCCGAGACCGCGATACCCTCGATTGCGAGCGATTGCCCGGCCGCGCTAGCGGGCAGCCATTCCACGTCGTTGCCCACGAGCACGATGTCGAGCAACATCCGCTGGAGCGTGGAGGCGACCGTGATCTCGCGCACGGGTTCAGCCAACTCGCCGGCGCGGATCATGAGGCCCGTTACCCCCACCGAGAAGTCGCCCGAGATGGGATTAACCCCCGAGTGAACACCCGTGAGCGACTCCACGAAAATGCCCTCTCCAACCCGTCGAAAGATCTCGGCCTGGTCGACGTCGCCCGGCTTGAGTTGTAACGCACGACAACCCGCCGACGGTGATCCAGCGATACCGCCGCGTACCGCGCTGCCCGTCGAATTCGTACCAGCGCGGCGAGCCGAAACAGTGTCGTAGACGAACGCCCTTAATTGACCGTTCTCGATCAGCACGTTGCGTCGACACGACAGTCCCTCGCCGTCGTACACGCTCGCGGAGAAATGGCGCGGATCCGTCGGATCATCAAGCAACGTGAACATTGACGACGCCACTTCCTCACCGATCCGATTCGCGAAGAATGACCGACCGTAGTTCACGGCTTCGCCACTCAATGCACCACCGACGATCGCGAGCAAGGTCGCCGTGCTTCGTGGATCGAAGACCGCCATACATTTCATGGACGAGGGTTTGACGGCACCCAGCATCCGCGTCGCCCGTGACACGGCGTCGCTGGCTGCGACGGTGATGTCGAGTTCGCGCGGTGACCTTCCCGCGCTGAGACCCCATCCGGTCTGGTCGTGCGTGCCGTCGGTCGCGATCGCCTCGACCGACACGTACGCGCCCGATCGCTCGTAGGCCGCCTTGATGCCAGTGGTCGAAACGATGACCGCTTCGGCGACGTAGTCCGAGTAGTTCGCCGAATCCACTTGGCGAATGCGGTCGTCGCCGGCGCGCACCATGCATTCGAGCTCGATGGCCATGGCGATCTTCTCGTCCAGCGGCGTCGAAAGCACGGACTGGTCAGCCAGCACGAGAGTCGCGGGCGCGACCCCGTCGGGTCGCGCGAAGGCAATGAACTCGTCCTCGGTGGCAAAGCGCGCGTTGTCGCGGGCCTCGCGTAAGGCGTCGTGGATCGCTTCGGGCTCGAGCGAGCCCGCCCACGCCGTGCCCACCTGGGCACCTCCCGCACCATCGCGCAGGATACGTATACCCACGCCTGACGAACTCGCAGTCGAGAGGCTCTCAATGGCTCCTTCGTAAGCCTGAATCTCAGTGTCAACCCCACTCGAGAGGTAAACCTCGATCTCCTCGCCCCCGACGGCCTTCTCCAGGACGCGTTCGGCCTGCTCGAGCAGCGTCATGACGCGGTACCGCCGATGGTCACGCTGGTAAGGCGCATCGTGGCTTGACCCGTTCCGACCGGCACTTGCTGTCCGTCTTTGCCGCACGTGCCCGGCATCATCGAAAAGTCATTGGCCACCGCGTCTACGCGTTGGAGAACCTCGGGTCCGTTACCGATGAGGTTGCAATCACGCAACGGTGACGTGATCTTGCCGTCTTCAATCAGAAACGCTGCAGTCATGCCGAACACGAAGTCGCCCGTGGCAGTATTGACCTGTCCTCCCCCGAGCTGGGCGACGTAAACACCACGTGGCGTCTGGGCGATGATCTCGCTGGCGTCAGACGTTCCTTCCAGGAGGTACGTGTTCGTCATTCGCACCATTGGCAGATGCTGGTAACTCTGACGGCGACCGTTGCCCGAGGACCCTCGCCCTTCCTTTCGCGAACGCAAGTAGTCCCACATGTAATCAGTCAACACACCGTCTTCGATGAGCACGTTGCGAGCGCTTGGTCGACCCTCGTCGTCAATCGCAAGATAACCCCACTCGCCTTGTACGGTGCCGTCGTCGACCAAAGTCACCAGCGGGCTCGCGACTTGTTGTCCCACCTTGTCGGCGTAGACCGAGGCGTGCTTCAAAATGGCGTCCGCTTCCAATCCGTGGCCGCAGGCTTCGTGGAACAAGATGCCCCCCGAGCCACCGGCTAACACGACCGGCCAATCACCCGAAGGTGCCGGGCGTGCGTCGAGCTTGGTGATGGCCTGTTGCGCTGCGCCGCGGGCCGCCTCTTCGACGGCGAGTTCGCTCAACAACTCGAAACCCTTGGTACCCGCGATCGGTCGATAACCAGTCTGCATCCCCGTGTCACCTGTCGCGACACAGGAGATATTGAAACGAGTGCGAATCTGATGATCGGCCGCGTAGACGCCTTCGGAATTCGCCACCACAAAACGTCGGCTCGAATCACCGAGCGCTACTTGCACCTGGGTGATCGACGAACCCTGCGAGCGAGCGACGTCATCGGCGTGGCGCAGCAATTCGATCTTGCGGGCCTTGTCGACCTCAGAGGGGAGCATCGTGGCGCGCGCGGGGTTATCTGACAAGGGACCCAGCGCGATCTCGCGAACGCCTCGCCCGCCTTCACGCGCCACTGCGGCCGCAGCCCTAGCCGCACTTAGCAGACCATTCTCGGAGAGATCGGCCGTGTGCGCAAAGCCAGTCGTATCGCCGACGACCACGCGGATGCCGGCGCCGCGATCACGTCCCGAACTCAGTTCTTCGATTCGACGCTGGTCCAGGACCGCGGACGACGTGACACGATCCTCGACGAAGACTTCCGCGAACTCGCCGCCGAGAGTCATCGCTTGGGCGAGTGTGTTTTCGAGGACTTCCTTCGAGACGAGAGCTTGCGACATGGTCGCTAGCGTACCGCGCGATTGATTTTCTTCAACGAAAAGAACGTACTTTCACACGACTTCGACATGAAGTCGTAACACTTTTGACATAAGAATCGGTTAAGTCAGCCAACTTTGTGTGGTGTAGTCGATGTCGTGAGCCAATACTTTCGGCCACGGTGCGATGTCAGCGCAGCCTACGGACGTAGGCGCAACGAAGTGAAGGAGAAATCATGAGTGAAGGCGACAACAACCACGAACACGACCACAACGACGAGGCTCGCCGCGACGCGTGGCGTGGCCGTCGTCGCGGGGCGCTCGTCGTCGTGCTGGCCATCGCGGTCCTGGTGCTCGTCGGTGACATCTTGAGCGCCGTCGCCCTGGGTCGCACGTCCTCGTCGTCAGCGCGCTCGACCGTCTCGGTGACCGGTAGCGGAACCGCGACCGGGACGCCCAATACGGTCAGCTTTCAGATCGGCGTGAGCAGTATCGCCAAGAACGCCTCCAACGCGCTCGCGGCGAATAACGCCCGCGTGAGCGCACTCGAAGCCGCATTGATCAAGAGCGGCATCACCAAGCGCAACATGCAGACATCGGGTCTTAACATCTACCAGAACACGAACAACAATGGTGTCGTGACCGGCTATACCGCAGAGGACGACCTCAGCGTGACCTTGCACGAAATCAGCAAAGCCGGCGCCGCACTCGACGCCGCCACCAACGCCGCGGGTAACGGCGTGCAGTTGAGCAACCTCTCGTATTCCATCTCCAACCAGGACAGCCTCTACCAGAAGGCGCGCACGGCGGCCATGAAGAGTGCCTATGCCGAGGCGAGCGACATCGCCAAGGCCGCTGGCGAGACCGTCGGTTCCATAGTTCGCGTGTCCGATCAGGAAAACTCGAGTGGTTCGACGGTGCCGACGCCGGTGTTCAACACTGCCGTCGGAAAGGCGACATCGGTCGTGCCAGTGCAAGCCGGCAGCCAAACGGTGACCGACCAGGTGTCGGTGGTGTACGCGCTGAACGGCTAGAGCGTCCAACCTTCGTGATTTTCTTTCACGCGGGGGCGATTCGGGCCCTTGGTCACGGTACTGGGCCGCAAATTGAGGGTGGCGTCCACATACCCCCAAGTAGGGTGAAAGAGTGATTTTGCCGTCTATCGAAACGCCCGCGGACCTTCAAGGGCTCACCTACCAAGACCTCAATAAATTGAGTGCCGAGATTCGCGAGTTCATCATCTCAACGGTCAAGACCACCGGTGGCCACCTTGGATCGAACCTCGGGGTCGTCGAACTCACCATTGCCTTGCACCGGGTCTTCGAGTCGCCCAAGGACATCCTGCTCTGGGACACCGGCCACCAGGCCTACGTGCACAAATTGCTCACCGGCCGTCGCTACGGCTTCAAGGGCTTGCGCCAGCGTGGGGGCCTGTCGGGCTATCCCAACCGCTCCGAGAGCCAACACGACTGGATCGAATCCTCGCACGCATCGACGGCCCTTTCCTACGCCCACGGACTCTCGGTGGCGCTCGAACAGAACAAGGAGCTCGTCGGACACGGAGGCCAGCGCCACGTCGTCGCGATCGTCGGCGACGGATCGCTGACCGGAGGAATGGCCTACGAGGCCCTCAACAATCTCGGCGTCTCCAATCAGCGCGTGGTGATCATTCTGAACGACAACGGGCGCAGTTACGCACCCACGATCTCCAAGCTGTCGCGGTCGCTCACCTCACTTCGTTTGAACAAGCACTACTTGACGTTGCGCGAGCGCGTGCGTCACTCGATTCCCCGTCTACCCGGTGGCCGGGCCGCCTACCTGGGTATCGACGGCTTTACGTCTGTAGTGCGTGAGATGGTCACGCCGCACACGTTCTTCGAGAACCTGGGCATTCGTTACATCGGACCCGTGGACGGTCATAACATCGAACAGCTCGAAACCGTGCTCAAGAGTGCCGCACAGTGGGACGGCCCTATTGTGGTGCACGTCCTCACCGAGAAGGGTCGCGGCTACGCGCCCGCGACCAACGACAACTTAAAGATGCACGACTATAAGTTGCCGCCGCGACTCAACGAGGAGGAGGTCGCTCCACAGTCCTTCACCCAAGCCTTTTCAGACTCTCTGGTGGCGCTGGCGAGTGCCGACGACCGGATCGTCGCCATCACGGCCGCGATGGCGGGACCCACCGGGCTGCTGGGATTCCAAGAGCGTTTCCCCAGTCGTTTCTTTGACGTGGGCATCGCCGAACAGCACGCGGTGACCGCGGCCGCGGGAATGGCGATAGGAGGGCTCAAGCCCGTCGTCGCGATCTACTCGACATTCTTCTCGCGCGCCTTCGACCAGGCACACCTCGACGTGGGACTACTCAATCTTCCGGTGCTGTTCATCTTCGACCGCGCCGGCATCACCGGCGACGACGGTCCGAGTCACCACGGCGTTCTCGACATCGCGCTCTGTCTGGCGATTCCGAACATGACGATATTCGCCCCTTCGAGCGCCGAAGAGATCCCCGAGATGATGGCGACCGCGTTGTCGATGTCCAGTCCAACGGCGATTCGCTTCCCCAAGACTCTGCCCCAGCCCTTCGATCACAAGATCGGCGAAGGCCTCAAGGCTCGTCTGGTCGAACGAGGCGACGGTTCACTGTGCGTGCTCGCAGTGGGCAAGATGGCGCCGAACAGTCTTCGCGCGCTCGAACTCATGGGTGTCGAACGTTCGCGCGTCACTCTCTACGACGTACGCGTGTTGCCACCCGATCCGGACATGATCGACGACGCGCTCAACCACGACCGCATCATCACGGTCGAAGACGGTACTCGCCACGGCGGCGCGGGCACCTTGATGGTGTCGGCGACCCGGGGTCGCGCCCAGGAGTTCGATCGACCGTTTCCCTCCACCAGAATCCTCGGCGTACCACGCGCCTTCCTCGAGCACCATCGGCCCGACGCCCTGCTCGCCGAGATCGGACTCGACCCCGAAGGACTCGCCGGCGCATTCTCGAGGTTGTTGAACGACAAGCCGGAATTCCCGCGCGTGATTCCCGAGGCACCGCAGCCCCACTTCTCCTAGGAGCGTGCAACCGTTCCGGCACACTCGCCGGTACTGTGCAGAGATGGCCTACGAGGTGAACAAGTCCGACGAGGAGTGGCGCGAGCAGCTCTCGCCAGAAAGCTACGCGGTCCTTCGACGAGCCGCCACCGAAGCGCCGTTCACCGGCTCACTGCTTCACGTGGACGCGAGCGGCGTCTTCACCTGCGCAGGTTGTGGTCAGCACCTCTTCACGAGCGAGCAGAAGTTCGACTCCGGCTGCGGCTGGCCCAGCTTTGACGCGTGCGAGCCGGGAACCGTGCTCGAGCGCACCGACCGGTCCCTCTTTCGCACGCGCACCGAGATCCTCTGTTCGAGGTGCGGCGGACACCTGGGCCACGTCTTTGACGATGGACCGACTCCGACGGGTCTGCGCTACTGCGTCAATTCACTCGCGCTCGAATTCGACGAGCAGCAGTAGCCAAACCGCCCTAGACGTCGAGGAAACGACGAATCGCGATGGCCGATCCGACCGAACCGATCACCACGCCCACGATCAGCACCACGGCGTTCGTGCCCAGTAGCGCACTGGTATCGAGTTGGAATTCGTTGTGCAGCGGATACCAAGTGTGCAGCGCGGTCACGGCCAACATCGCCACGACCGAACCCAGCAATCCCTGGATGAAGCCTTCAGTGATGTAGGGGATGCGGATGAACCAGTTGGTCGCCCCGACGAGCTTCATAACCGATACCTCACGGCGGCGCGAGAAGATCGCCATGCGGATCGTGTTGAGGATCAGCACTGTCGCCGACAAGAGCAACACTCCGGCTAGGGCCAGGAACACGATCTGGATAATCCGAATGGCGTGGTTCATCTCTCGGATCTGCTGTTCGGGCGCGGTCACGCTATAGACACCGGGTTGGGCGGAAAAGGTGGATTGCACGACGAAGGCGTTCGAAGGAACCGTCGGCACGCAGCGGAACGAGGAGGGAACTTCTGAAGCCGTGAGCACCGAGGATTCTGACTGAGGCAACAGCTTGATGGCTTCTTGGAAGTCCTGTTGCTGGGTGTAGTAGGCGCAGCTCTTGACGATCGGCAGGTCCGCGAGCTGGCTCTGCACACTCGAGATCTCGTTCTGGGACGCCGCTGGCTCCATCCAGATGGTGACGCGTGTCCCTTGCTGCCACTGCGCCGACGCCTGAGCGGCGCTTTGTTTGAGCAGCAGCGCCGAACCGACCAGCGAAAGCGACACGGCAACCGTGAGTACGGCAGCGATGGTCATCATGCGATTGCGCCAGAGGTTGCCCAGTGTCTCTTTCATGGCGTAGCGGAGATACACGCGCACTAGAGGACCGCTCCCTCGTCAACGCCGTAGACACCGCGAACCTGGTCGCGGATCATTTCACCTCGGTCGAGCTCGATCACTCGACGGCGCATGCGGTCTACCAGGGCCTTGTCGTGGGTCGCCATGACGACGGTCGTGCCGGTGCGATTGATTCGCTCGAGCAATGCCATGATCGACTCGGAGTTTGCCGGGTCGAGGTTCCCGGTGGGTTCGTCGGCCAGCAGGATCAGCGGACGGTTCACGAACGCCCGCGCGACGGCGACGCGCTGTTGCTCGCCGCCCGAGAGTTCATTGGGCAGGTTGCGCGACTTGTCGGTGAGGCCCACCAGTTCGAGGATCTGGGGCACCTGGCTGTCAACCGTCGAGCGTGGGCGGCCAATCACTTCGAGGGCGAAGGCGACGTTCTCAAAGACGGTCTTGTTGGGCAACAGCCGGAAATCCTGGAAGACACAGCCAATATTGCGTCGAAGGTAGGGAACGCGCCACTTCGGGAGTTCGCCAATGTCACGACCAGCTTCGAGGATTCGGCCCTGGTCGGGCAGCTCCTCGCGCAAAAGGAGACGCAAGAACGTGGTCTTTCCCGAGCCTGAGGCACCCACCAGAAAGACGAATTCACCCTTGTCGATATTGAGTGAAATGTCGACCAACGCCGGGGTGCCGTTCTTATACGTCTTGGAGACGCCTTCGAAACGAATCACGCACTTACCCCTTTAATTTTCGTTGGAATCAGCGAACACGCCGAACTAGGCACTCTTCATTCTAGTTTGGCCTTCGCGGGCGCTCGCGCCACGAAATCCCCCAGTTCCAAGGGTTCTGAACTTCTTAAGTTCGAAAACGTTGGCGGCGAAGTTCGGCCTCCATGAACGAGTCAAGGTCGCCGTCGAGCACCGCGTCAACGTTGCCGGTCTCGTACTCCGTGCGGTGGTCTTTGACGAGTTGATACGGCGCTTGGACGTAACTGCGAATCTGCGAACCCCAGGCGTTGTCGCCACGGTTGCCACTGAGCGCGTCCATCTCGGCCTGTCGCTCGGCGCGAGCGCGCTCGGACAGCTTCGCTTCGAGGATCTGCATCGCGCGCGCGCGGTTCTGGTGCTGGCTGCGCTCGTTCTGGCAACTGACCACGATGTTCGTGGGTAGGTGCGTGATACGAATCGCCGAATCGGTCTTGTTCACGTGCTGGCCCCCCGCACCCGACGAGCGGTAGGTATCGACGCGCAGGTCCTTTTCGTCGATCTCGACTTCGCCCGCGTCGTCATTGAGCAGTGGCGTCACCTCGAGGCTCGCGAAACTCGTCTGACGACGCGCCTGGGAGTCGAAGGGGCTGATCCGAACGAGACGATGCACGCCACGCTCGGCCGAGAGCCAGCCGTACGCGAAACGGCCCTTCACGATGAAAGTGGCCGAGAGCAGACCCGCCTCCTGACCCTCGGTGACCTCGTCGAATTCGACGCCGAAGCCTCGACGTTCGGCCCAACGCGAGTACATGCGAAGCAGCATCTCGGTCCAGTCCTGGGCGTCGGTGCCGCCCGCGCCCGCGTGCAGTTCGACGATGGCGTCGTTCTGGTCGTACTGGCCGCTAAAGAGGCTCTGGGTCTCGAGGGCCGCCACCTCGTGCTCGAGTTTTTCGACACTTTGGGCCAACTCGTCAAGCAGCGACCAGTCCGCTTCCCCACCGGCGAGAGCCTCGCGAGCGAACTCGGTCAGTACCACACAGTCGTCGAGCTCGCGACGAAGTCCGTCAAAGAGTTCGAGATCGTTGTTGAGTCGGCCAAGTTCGGTCGTGACCTCGCGCGCTCGATCCTGGTCGTTCCACAAGTCCGGGTCGGCGACCTCGATGCTCAGCACGTCACGGCGCTCGCGGCTCTGGTCGATCTTCAAGTACTCCTTGGCGGCACTCCAGCGCCCTTCGAGTTCTTCGAGGGCACCGATGGCGTCGCGAAGGGCGTTCTCCGCCTTAGGGTCGGCCATGGCACTGCTTGAACTTCCGGCCCGAACCGCACCAACACGGATCGTTTCGACCGATCTTGTCACCCTGCTTCGGAGTGGGTTTTGCGGTGGCCTTAGCTGACGTCTGGTGCGAAGGAAGTTCCGTCCCGCCCGGAGCGACCTGCTCGGCGTTGGTCGACGAACGTTCGAGACCTTCGTCGCCGGTCGCGGGTTCGAACTGCGCTTCGACGTGGGTGATGTAGCGCACGTAGTCGCTGTCGACCGCTTCGAGCAGGTGCTCGAACATGAGATATCCCTCTTTTTGCCACGCGGTCAGTGGATCGGTGTTGGCGATCTGACGCAAATGGATACCGTCGCGCAGGTAGTCCATGTCGGACAGGTTTTCACGCCAACGCTGATCGAGGATCTGGAGCATGACGTCGCGCTCGATGTCCTTGGCGGTGTCGACGCCACCGGGGTATTCCTCACACTTCTTCTCGTACAGACCCACGGCTTCGTCGACGATGACCGCGATCACGTCGTCAATGTCCTCGAAAGAGCTCAGGGCTTCGACGTTCAAAGTGGTCGGTGAGTAGATCTGCAACTCGGTGAGCAGTCCCGCGAGATCCCACTCCTCGGAGAACGAACCCTCCAACCGCTCCTCGACGAAATTGGTGAGCACCTCTTCGATGAGCGCGATCGTGGCGTCGTGGATGTCCTCGCCGTCGAGGACCTGTTGGCGGCGCGCGTAGATGACCTTGCGCTGCTCGTTCATCACTTCGTCGTACTTGAGGACGTCCTTGCGAATTTCGGCGTTGCGGCCCTCGACGGTGTTCTGGGCTCGTTCAATGGCCCGTGAGACCATCTTCGCCTCGATTGCTTCGTTCTCGGGCATGGCACGATCCATGACCCACGACACGGCACCCGTGGCGAAGAGACGCAACAAGTCGTCCTCCAGCGAGAGGAAGAAACGGCTCTCGCCAGGGTCTCCTTGTCGGCCGGAACGTCCACGCAACTGATTGTCGATTCGCCGAGATTCGTGGCGCTCTGAACCGAGTACGTAAAGACCACCAAGTTCGCGGACCTTGTCGCCCTCCGCGTCACAGATGGGCTTGAACTTCGCGAAAGCCACCTGATACGCCGCGTCGTACTCTTCGGTCCCGGGCGTGAGGCCCCGACCCAGCGCCTCGCGATTCGCGAGTCCTTCGGCGTTGCCGCCGAGGATGACGTCGACACCTCGACCAGCCATGTTCGTCGCGACCGTTATCGCGTGCAACGCGCCCGCTTGGGCGACGATCTCGGCCTCGCGGAAGTGCTGCTTGGCGTTCAAGACCTCGTGGGGAACGCCGGCCTTCTCCAGTTCGCGCGACAGCAGCTCCGACTTCTCGACCGACGCGGTGCCTAAGAGCACCGGCTGACCCTTGTCGTAGCGCTCACGAACCTCGTCGACGATGGACTTGAACTTTGCGGCCTCGGTCTTGTAGATCAAGTCCGGTTCGTCGAGACGAATATTCGGTCGGTGCGTCGGGATCGGCACCACCGACAGTGAATAGGTGCTACCGAACTCGCCGGCCTCGGTTTCGGCGGTGCCGGTCATACCGGCGAGCTTCTCGTAGAGACGGAAGTAGTTCTGCAGGGTGACCGTGGCCCAGGTGTGGTTCTCCTCTTGGATCCGCACACGCTCCTTGGCCTCGACCGCCTGGTGCAGGCCGTCGGACCAGCGTCGCCCATCGAGGGTGCGACCGGTGAATTCGTCGACGATCTTCACGACGCCACCGTCGACGAGGTAGTCCTTGTCGCGGTGAAACAGTTCCTTGGCGCGCAGCGCTTGACCGAGTTGGTGGACGTAGTTGGTCGCGACGGCGTCGTAGAGGTTGGCGACGCCCAGGAGCTTCTCGACCTTCTCGATCCCCGCTTCGGTGGGCACGACGGTCTTCTTCTCCTCGTCGACTTCGTAGTCGGTGTCGCGGGTGAGCGAGCGGACGATCGAGGCGAACTGGTAGTAGAGCTTGGTCACGTCCGCGGCCGGACCCGAGATGATCAGCGGTGTACGGGCCTCGTCGATGAGGATCGAGTCGACCTCGTCGACGATGGCGTAATGGTGACCACGCTGGACCATGTGTTCCTTGCGTCGGGCCATGTTGTCGCGCAGGTAGTCGAAACCGAACTCAGTGTTCGTGCCGTAGGTCACGTCGCTCTGATACGCCTCGCGCTTCTGATCAAATTCGGGCAGGTCGGGGCCGACCCGACCGACGCTGAGTCCAAGAAAACGGTGCAGCGCGCCCATCCAGTTGGCGTCGCGCGTCGCCAGGTAGTCGTTCACCGTCACCACGTGCACGCCATTTCCCTCTAAAGCGTTCAAGTAGACCGGTAACGTTGACACCAGCGTCTTTCCTTCACCGGTCTTCATTTCGGCGATCCATCCGAAGTGCAGCGCCATGCCACCCATCAACTGTTCGTCGTAGTGCCGCTGGCCGAGTACCCGAGTGGCGCCTTCGCGCACGACCGCGAAAGCTTCGAACAAGAGGTCATCAAGCGTCTCGCCGTTGGCGAGACGGGTTCGGAACTCCTCGGTCTTGGCCCGAAGTTGCTCGTCGCTGAGCGCCGCCATCTCGTCGGCGAGGGCGTTGACGGGCGCGACCAGCTCGGCGAGCTGACGGACCCGCTTTCCTTCTCCTGCCTTTAGGACTTTCTGAAACAAACTCATGGTGTGTAACCCTACCGGTCGTAATCGAACTTTTAAGGGGCTGCGGGTGCTGACCTGGTCTTTGACCCCACACTTGCCTGCAGCGGTGTCCGTGCGCACCGCCAGCAGCACGAGGCTCTCCGGCGACGACGTCGCACACTTCACCGGCTCTCGCGACGACCACGTTGATCGCCCCGAGGCAGGACTTACTTCTAAACCGCGCCATGCTCGGTGTCCATAAGACGCCTTACGTGGGTCGTTTAGCCCGCGGCTAGCATCGACTTTCAACCACAGACCACCCGCAGCCCTAGGAGCATCTTAGGCGTTCGACCTATTTATTGGTAACGGCCGTGAGATTAGGCGCGACCGCTCATTAGGACCACGCAGAGCCGTAGGCCGAGCACTAGGGTCGCCACCGGAGCGAGAAGCCGTCGAAACCCTTTGGCGGTCTGCCATTCGAAGCGCATCGCACTTCGGTGGTGGGCAATGAGCATGGCCCTCGACTCGCGACTGCGCGAAAGGCCCTCAACGTGGGTCACCGTGGCCTCTTGAACTGCGCCGACCGCCATACCCGCTTCTCGCACCTGCCAACACAAGGCCATGTCCTCGGCGAACATGAAGTAGCGCTCGTCGAATCCCCCCACGCTCTCAAAGACGTCGCGGCGCACCATGAAACACGCACCCGAGACCCAGTCCACTGTGCCGTCGGCCCTCGCCGACCGGTATCGACGCGTGGCGGGATTCGTCGCCCACAGCGGCGAGAGCAAGGCGTGCAATCCCGCGAGCCAAAAGTTGGGAAACACCCGCTGGGACGGATACACGGTGCCGTCGGGCCGAAGGATCTGGGGACCCACGAGGCCGACGTCCGCACGTGCGTCTAGGAACGCCATCATGCGCGCGACGGCGTTCTCGTGTACGACCACGTCGGGATTGGAGACCAACACGTACTCGAGCCGCGAGCTCGCGGCGACCCCCCGATTGACGCCGCGACCGTAGCCCAGATTCAATCTCGGCGCGACGAGCACGACGTCGCGCTGCGCCAACGCGGGCGGCGTGGACCCCTCCTCGCCGTTTTCCACCACGACGACGTCGGTGACGCCGTTGGCGTGCAAGGAATCAATACACGCCGCCAAGGCCTGCCCGGCGTGATAGTCGACCACGACCGCCGAGACGCGCGACCCAACAGTCCCCGCGTTCATCCGCGCACCCTCTGGTCGCGATCGCGTAGCAATCGAGCGACGCCGTCTTGCCACGAGGGCAACGGCGCCCAGCTCCGATTCCACTTCGAAGTGTCAAGGTCACTTCGCGCGGGTCGGGTCGCCGCGGGCGCCGGTACGAGTTCGCTGGTGAGAATCGGCGTGGCGAAGTCATCGCCCCGGCCGAGGACTTCGCCCGCGTACCGCGCAACCTCGAACCAACTCGTCGTACCCGTATTGGCCACGTGCCAGTAGCCGCCTGGTCGTTCGCGCGCCAGGGTCACCAGGGCCCGCGCCATGTCACTGGCCAGCGTGACGGTACCGACCTGGTCATTGACGAAGCGCACCGTCTCGCCACTCGCGGCCCGGTCGGCGATCACGTGCAGCACATTCTTGGCGCGTACGCCCATGACCCACGAAGCGCGCACGATGGTGTCGTCGCTGGCGCACAGCAACTCGCCCGCCCTCTTTGATGCCCCGTACACGTTGAGGGGATTGGTCTCGTCGTCCTCGACGTAGCAACTGCCCTTGGTTCCGTCAAACACGTAATCGGTCGAGATCGTGATGAGGTGCGCGCCAACGTCGTGGGCCGCGAGCGACATGGTCTCGGTCGCTTGTGCGTTCACCGCGAAACAAGTTTCCCGATCGCTCTCGGCCTGATCTACATGGGTGTAGGCAGCCAAATGCACGATCACGTCGGGGCGCGTCGTCGCAACCCCACGACGTACGACTTCACGATTCGTCACGTCGAGTTCGTCACGCGTGAGAGCGAAAACGGCGAATTCGTCATCTCCCACCGGCGTGGTGTCGGGTTGAAACAGGGCGTCCGCGCCGGGCGGCGTGAGCGCCCGCAGGGTGTCGACCAGGTCGACCCCCACCTGACCGGAGGCACCGGTCACGAGTATTCGAGCCGGTCGACTCATTGTCCCTCGGATCGCACGTGCACGACGTCGCCCACGTCAAAGACCTGTTTCGCCCCGTCGACCAGGACGACGAGTCTTCCGTGGTGGTCCACCCCGATCGCTTCGCCAACCGACGTGTCGTCCTGGGTCTGGATCCGCACGGTCTGTCCCAGGGTCACGAGGGAACCTTCGTACTCTTCGCGCAAACGAGCCGTGCCCTGCTCGTCCTCGAGCGCTCGCCGGCGCCATTCCACCTCTTCGAGCAGGATGTCGAGCAACGCGCGCGGCGTAATGGTCACCCCGGCTTCGGTGAAGATGTTGGTGGCGCGCGCGTCGCTCGATGCGGAGGTGGTGAGATTGACACCGATACCCACCACCACGGCGAGACCTTCGGCGGTCTTCACCACCTCGGCGAGGAGCCCCGCGACTTTCCTGTCGCCGAGCATCAAGTCGTTCGGCCACTTGAGACCTGGCCGCACGCCACTGAGCCGCACCAGGGCCGCGCGAGCGCCGAGCGCCACGCACGCCACCGCCAGATGCAGTTCATCGGCGTCCAACGGTGGGATCAGGAGGATAGAGCACAAGAGCGACGACCCGGACGCCGCCTCCCAGACCCGATCGAGTCGTCCGCGTCCAGCGGCTTGGAAATCCGCGTAGGCGACCGTCCCTTCGGGAGCGCCACTGCGTGCTTTGTCAACCAACCACGTGTTCGTGGAATCGATGTGGTCGAAATGCTCTACTCGCCAACTGATGGGGTTCACACCCAAAGATTAGGGTTTAGGTGACTGGTGGTAGAAAAAGACTGTCCCCGTACGGAGGTTGACGTGTTAAAGAAAGTCCTGATCGCTAACCGAGGAGAAATTGCGGTACGGGTCATGCGGACCTGTCGCGAGATGGGGATCAGCACGGTCGCCGTCTACTCGGAGCTCGACCGTGACGCGTTGCACGTGCGACTGGCCGACGAGGCGTACGCGCTCGGGGGCGCCAGCGCGACCGAGAGCTACCTAAACACGCCGGTGATTCTCGACGTCATCCAGCGTTGCGGCGCGGACGCCGTTCACCCTGGCTACGGCTTCTATTCGGAGAACACCGACTTCGCGCGCGCCATCACCGATCTGGGCGTGACGTTCATCGGACCGCCGCCCGAGGCAATCGAGGTGATGGGTGACAAGATCTCGTCACGCCTCGCCGTGGAGAAAGCTGGCGTCGCGGGCGTGCCCGGACGAAGCAAGACCCTCGAGAGTCCCGACGAGATCGTGGCCTTCGGCAGCGAGGTGGGTTGGCCGGTGGCGATCAAGGCCGCCTTTGGTGGCGGTGGCAGAGGCATGAAGGTGGTGAACGGACCCGACGAGGCCGCCGACGCCCTCGAGAGCGCCCAGCGCGAGTCGCTGAACTACTTCGGACGATCCGAGTGTTACTTGGAGAAGTACCTCACCTGGCCTCGCCACATCGAGATGCAGATCCTGGCGGATACCCACGACAACGTGCTATGGCTCGGCGAGCGCGACTGCTCAGCTCAGCGCCGCCACCAGAAACTGGTCGAAGAATCACCGGCTCCCAACTTCCCCGACGACATCCGCCAGGCCATGGGCGAAGCCGCGGTCAAAGTCTCACGGGCGTGTGGCTACGTGAACGCGGGCACCGTCGAGTTCATGTACCAAGAGGGCGAGTTCTTCTTCTTGGAGATGAACACGCGACTGCAGGTCGAACACCCGATCACCGAGTGGGTCACGGGGCTTGACCTGGTTGAATGGCAATTACGAATCGCCTCGGGCGAGGAGATCGGCTTCAAACAAGAAGACATCGTCCACCGAGGTCACGCCATTGAAGTGCGCATCAACGCCGAAGACCCCGCGGGCGGGCGCTTCTCGCCCTCGCCGGGCACTATCACCCGCTTCGACCAGCCTTCGGGGCCCGGCGTGCGACTCGACGCCGGCTACATGGAGGGTGACACGGTGTCCCAGTACTACGACAACCTCATCGCCAAACTCGCGGTGTGGGGACTGGACCGAGAAAAGGCTCGTCTGCGTCTATTGCGGGCCATCGAAGAGACGGTCATCGAAGGCGTCGCGACCACGCTGCCGGCCGACGTCGTGATTCTGACCAACGAGAAGTTCGTGAACGCAACCCACTCGACCAACTGGGTCGAATCAGAACTGGACTTCAGTGAGTTGCCCAGTTACGGCCACGCGCCAGTGTCGGTGGGTGAAGGAACCGTCCGCAAGGACGTCACCGCCGAGGTCAACGGGCGTCGAGTCAATGTCGCGCTGTGGGTGCCCGAGTCGAGTGACGACGTGATCGCGCGCCCCCACTCCACCGCCGCCAAGCCGCGCCGCCAGCACCATTCGGGCGTCGTGGGAAGCGGCTCGGGCACGGTGAGTGTCCCCATGCAGGGCACCATCGTGAAGGTTTCAGTCGAAGTGGGTCAAGAAGTCGAGGCTGGCGAGACAATCGTTATCCTCGAAGCCATGAAGATGGAGAACAACGTCAACGCGGAAAAAGCCGGCGTCGTCAAGAGCGTGAAGGTGCATCCCGGCGACTCAGTGAGTGCCGGTGACGTCGTCGCGGTCATTGAATGAGCGCAGCGGATCAAGCTCGTGACGCGATTCTGGGCGCCCGAGCGGAGCTCGTCGAACTAAGTCACTTCGTGCACGCGCACCCCGAACTCGGCTACGAGGAGTTCGAGAGCGCCGAAGCAACCGCCACGGTCTTGGAGAACGCGGGCTTTTCCCTCGAGCGTGGTGTCGCCGGCCTGCCCACGGCCTTTCGGGCGACCTACGGATCAGGCAGTCTTCACCTCGTGTTCTGTGCCGAGTACGACGCGTTACCCGACGTCGGTCACGCCTGCGGTCACAACATCATCGCGGCGGCCTCAGCGGGCGCGGGCATCGGCTTGGCCGCAGTCGCGTCGGAACTTGATCTTCGCGTCAGCGTGCTCGGCACACCGTCCGAAGAAGGGGGTGGCGGCAAGATCGACTTGTTGAACGCGGGCGTGTTCGACGACGTGCACGCGGCCATGATGGTCCATCCGTGGCCGACCGAGCGCCTCGAAGCGCAATGCCTGGCGGTGGATCACTTCGACGTTACCTTCATGGGTAAAGACGCTCACGCTTCGGCGGCCCCGTGGGAGGGTCTCAACGCCCTGGACGCCCTGACGATCGCCCAAGTGGCGCTGGCGCTGCTTCGCCAGCAACTCGCGCCGGGCGATCAGTTCCATGGCATCGTCAAGGAAGGCGGATCGGCCGCCAACATCATCCCCAGCCACGTGGTCGGTCGTTTCATGGCGAGGTCGGTCACGAGCGAGCGCCTCGCCTCACTACGCGAGCGCGTGAACGCGTGCTTCGAAGCGGGCGCTCTCGCCACCGGCACCATGGTACGAATCGAGGAACTAGGCAGCGCCTTCTCGCACATGGAATCCGACCCCGACATCCTCGCCCACTATCGCGAGGCCGCGCAGTCCCTCGGACGTCGGTTCGACCTCGACGACGTCGGCGAGGCGCGACCCACTATCTCGACGGACATGGCCAACGTCTCACTGGCCGTCCCCTCGATCCATCCGCTGCTCGCCATTCCCACCAACGGCGCCGTGAACCACCAACCCGAATTCACGAGGGCCTGCATCACCGACGCGGCCGACCAGGCGGTGATCGAGGGTGCACTGGCGCTCGCCCTCACCGCCATCGGCGTCGCGACCGACGCGAGTCTTCGTCAACGGTTACTCTTGCGCCCATGATCGTCGAACACGCGCTGCTGCCCGTCTTACCCGGCCAGGAGGACGCCTTCGAGGCGTCGATGCGTCAGGCGCTGCCCATCATCAGTTCAGCCCCGAAATGTCACGGGGCCGAGGTACGCCGCCAGATCGAGGACGGTTCGATCTACCTGCTGCTCGTGCAGTGGGAGTCAGTCGAGGCGCACGGTGAGTTTCGAAACTCTGAACTTTTCGGTCAGTGGAAGGCGCTGACCCATCACTTCTACTCGACACCCGCGGACGTCAAGCACTTCCTCGAACCGCTTCGCTAGTGCGGTTCGTACTCGCCGAACTCAGCGCGTAGAACGTCGGCGACCTCACCCAGGGTCGCCAGTCGTGCGAGGGCGATCTTCATCGGGTACAGCAAGTTCGTCGATCCCTTGGCCGCCGTCGCCAAGTCGGTCAGCGCCGCGCGCACGCCGTCGTTGTCACGTCGCGTCTTCAATTCCTTCACCCGCGCCACCTGGCCCTGTTGCTGAAGGACGTCGACGGGGAACACGTCGGCCTTGGTCTTCTCGCTCTCGGCGAACCGATTCACGCCGACCACGACCTTGTCACCGCGTTCTACCTTTCGGGCGAATTCGTAGGCGGCCGATTCGATCTCGCCTTGCATGTAGTTGGCCTCAATGGCCGCCACTGCGCCACCCATGTCGTCGATGGTCTTGATGTACTGACGGGCTCGTTCTTCGACCTCATCGGTCAACGACTCGATGAAGTACGAACCGGCGAGCGGGTCCACCGTGTCGGTGACGCCCGACTCGTAGCCAACGACCTGTTGGGTCCTCAAGGCGAGTTTGGCGGCGTGCTCGGTGGGCAGACCGAGCGCCTCGTCGAAGCCATTGGTGTGCAGACTCTGGGTCCCACCGAGCGCGGCTGCGAGGGCCTGGAGCGTGACGCGCACGATGTTGGTCTCGGGCTGCTGCGCGGTGAGCGTCGAGCCTCCGGTCTGCGTGTGAAAACGAAGCATCATCGACTTGGGGTTCTTCGCCCCGAAGCGGTCGCGCATTATCGAAGCCCAGAGTCGTCGAGCGGCCCGATACTTCGCCACCTCTTCGAACAGGTCATTATGCGCGTTGAAGAAGAAACTCAACTGGGGAGCGAATTCGTCCAGGACCAGTCCCGCCTCGAGAGCTGCCTCGACGTAGGCGATCCCGTTGGCGAGCGTGAAGGCGATCTCCTGGACCGCGGTCGAACCGGCTTCTCGGATGTGGTAGCCCGAAATCGAGATCGTGTTCCAGTTCGGGATCTCCTTCTCGCAGTAGGCGAAGGTGTCCACCACGAGGCGCATCGAAGGTCGCGGCGGGTAAATGTACGTGCCGCGCGCCACGTACTCCTTCAAGATGTCGTTCTGGATCGTGCCGCGAAGCTGGTCGCCCGCTATTCCGTGCTCCTCGGCGACGAGTTGGTAGAAGAGCAACAGCGTCGAGGCGGTCGAGTTGATCGTCATCGAGGTCGTCACCTCATTGAGGGGTAGCCCCGCGAGCAACAAGCGCATGTCCTCGAGCGAGGAGATCGCGACGCCGACCTTGCCGACTTCGCCCTCGGCGCGCACGTGGTCTGCGTCGTAACCCATTTGGGTGGGCAGGTCGAAGGCGCACGACAGGCCGGTCTGGCCCGCCTGCAGCAGGAACTTGAAGCGTTCGTTGGTCGCCTCGGCGGTCCCGAAGCCCGCGTACTGGCGCATCGTCCAGAGGCGCCCTCGGTACATGGTCGGTTGGACACCGCGGGTGTAGGGAAATTTGCCCGGCTCGCCGAGTTGTCGCTCCTCGTCGAAGTCCTTCAGATCCGAAGGGTCGTAGACGGTCTTTATCGCGATTCCCGAATCCGTGATGCGCTCTGGAGTCTCCACGACTTCAGATTACGCCCCCGAGTATTGGACCTGGATAGGGCCGATTGGCAGGAAATACCGGGCTCGACCGAGGCGCGTCGCTTCATCGGTCAAGATAGACCAGTGCAATGTGCGAACTGCGAGTCCCAGACCACCGGTGCCTACTGCACGGTCTGCGGCACTTCGACGTCGCGAGACCACCCCTCGGTCGCCTCGGGCCACGTTCTGGCCGGTTGGTGGCGACGCGTGGGCGCGACAGTGATCGACAATCTGATCCTCTTGCTACCCACTGAAATTGTCGTTCACCTCACCGGTACCCGGCACTACGTGCTCGGCGACGTCGCGGCCATCGTCCTGGAGGGAATGTACCTGTACGCGATGCTCAGCCGACCGGCGGCCCAGACATTCGGCAACCGGGCCATGAGGACTCGCGTGCGAAGTGCCGTTGACGCTGGACCCATTTCGCCCGACCAGGTCCTGCGACGCTACGGCTTGGTCGCGTTCTACAGCGTCTTCGTGGTTCTGGGAGGCGCAGCCGTGACCATGGTCGGACTCTGCGCACTCGGCGACTCACTGGTGCCCTTGATCAGTCCCACCAAGCAGACGCTGCACGACATGTTCGCCAAGACCATTGTCGTCATGGCCTAACCACGAACTCGAACGAACTCACCCACCAGCGCGAAAGGCTCCAGGAGATGAACAACACCACGTCAAGGAGTGCAAGAACATGAGGTGTCCCAACTGCGGGACCGAAGGCGACGAGTCCTACTGCCTTTCGTGCGGGCAAAAACTATCCGTGGTCGGAACTCTCGACACCGCGACCAACGAGGTTCTCGCGGGATGGGGGCTGCGCGTGGGCGCGTCACTAGTGGATTACCTGATCCTCTTGGCCCCCTTGATCGTTTTGAAGGTGCTGCTCGGCAGCGTCGTCGGGGCTGTTGTCTTGGTGGTGTTAGAAGCCGCGTACTTCGTGACCCAGTGGCTGATGTACGACGGGCGAACCGTCGGCAACCGGCTGGTGCACACCCGGGTCCGTGACGAAGCCACGGGCGGCACGATCACGAACAAGCAGGCCCTCTGGCGATACTTCTATCTCGAAGTGTCCGTCATCTTCGAAATCGTGGGAATCGGATCCAATTCGGCGACGTTGCTGTTGCTGGCGGGGGTGTACTTCCTCGTCGACCTGCTCTTCCCGCTTTGGGATAAACGTAAGCAGACGCTGCACGACAAACTCGCTCACACCATCGTGATCATTGCCTGACGCTGTTCGCCTCGATTCCTAGGGCAAGCACCAACCAATAGGGTCGACGAGTCGATTGGCCGAGTCGGGTCCCCACGAACCTTTGTCGTAGGGCTCGACGGGAGGAGGCGAGTCGAGCACGGGCGCGGCCACCTCCCAGAGGCGGTTGATGCCGTCAGAACGCGTGAAGAGCGAATGGTTGCCGAGCATCGCTTCGAGGATCAGGTGTTCGTACGCCTCGAGACGGTGCGCCGACTCGAAGGAATCCTTGTAGTGGAAGGTCATCTCGGCCGAGTCGAGGTGCATCAGCGGGCCCGGCTCTTTGGCGAGAAACTGGGCGTGGATCGATCCAGGGTCGGCGAAGTCGATGACCAGTTTGTTGCCCCGCCAACCCGGCGAGTTCTCACTGAGCGGGAACAGGCGCATCACCGGCTCCTCGAAGCCAATAGTGATGACCTGTCGACTCTGCGCGAGGCACTTGCCCGAGCGCAGAAAGAAGGGCACACCCTTCCATCGCGTGTTCTCCACTTCGGCGCGCAGCGCGATGAACGTCTCGGTCTGCGAGTCCTTCGCGACACCTTTCTCGCGCAGGTAGCCGTCGTACTGACCGCGCACCACGTCGTCAGGATTGATGGGCTGAAGAGTCAAGAAGACCTTGTGCACCTCGTCGCGCAGGGGACCCGCGTCGAGACTCACGGGTTGTTCCATCGCGAGGAAACCGAGCACCTGGAAAAGATGGCTCACCACCATGTCGCGAAACGCGCCGGTCCCTTCGTAGAACGCGCCGCGCCCTTCGATCGAGAGCGTCTCGGGAACGTCGATTTGGATGAACCGAACGTGGTCGCGGTTCCAGAGCGGCTCGAAGAATCGATTAGCGAAACGCAACGCCAAGATGTTGTCGATGGACTCCTTGCCGAGAAAGTGGTCGATGCGAAAGACCTGCATCTCCTCGAAGTTCGCCAGGATCGTGTCGTTGAGCTGCCTCGCCGTTTCGAGGTTCGTGCCGAAGGGCTTTTCACAAATCACTCGAGCGTTCTCGTTGAGACCGCTCGCACCCAGCATCGCGATCATCGCGGGCACCGCCTCGGGCGGAATGGCGAGGTGCAGGAGCCTTCGAACCTCCCCACCAATCTCGGACTCGGCGAACTTGACCGCGGCCTCGAGATCGCTCGACTGACCGGGCTCGGCCGCAGCGAAGGAGAGGGCGTGCTCGAACTCGGTCCAGTGCACACCTTCGGCCTTCATGTCACTGAAGTTCCTCACCGCCTCTTTGGCGTAGGAACGGAACTCGTCGTCCGTCATCGCCGTGGCGAACCGCGACGATCCAATGATTCGATAGCGCTCGGGCAACAGACCCGCGGTCGCCAAGTGGAACAAGCCCGGGAGGATCTTTCGCCGGGCGAGGTCGCCCGTGGCCCCAAAGATCACGATGACGTGGTTGTCGGGGATCTCGAAATCCATGGGGACCTTCACGTCAGTCATGCTCTCCTCTCACCACCATGCGGCGCACGGTTTCGCCGATGCCGACGAGCACCTCGCTCACCAGGCTGGGGGCGAACAAGCCATGCTCGACGACTCCCGGCGTCGTGGACAACCTAGAAGCCAGGGCACCCGGCTCGTGCACTTCTCCTAAGTAGTCAACGATCAAGCCTCCGTCGGGACTCGGCGCCACGTCGCGCAACTCACACGGCGCGAGTCGATGCAGAGTCGACGAAGCGCCAAAGGCGAGGATTTCTACGGGTACGGGTGCGTGCAAAGACGCGACCAACTTGGACGAGTCAACGATCACGACGAAACGATCCGTGCTCGCCGCGACGAGCTTCTCGCGCGTCAGCGCGCCACCGGCGCCCTTGATCAGCCAACCGTCTTCGTCGACCTGGTCCGCGCCGTCGATGGCGAGGTCGAGTCGAGCGTTCGCACCAAAGGGTTCGACCTCAAGACCGAATGACCTCGCCGCCTGCTCGGTCGCGGGCGAGGTGGCGACGAATACGGCCCTGACGGGTCGGGCACCAAGCTCGGCCAACAAGTACGCGGTCGTCGAACCGGTACCTAGACCGACACGCATCGAGTCCTCGACGAGGGTGGCGGCCTTCGCCGCGGCGAGGCGTTTCTCGGCCTCGCGACTCACGACGGCGAGGTGACGTCCGCCATGACGGTCGACGGAGAAGTGACGCCCGCCATGACGACCGACGGCGTGGTCACATCCGCCATGACGGTCGACGACCTCGCCTCGACCCGACCGGCAGGAATCGATCGATCACCTCGCACCAGCATATTGAGCGCCCGGCGCTTGTCGGGACCAGTCACCACCCACAACAACTGTTTCGCTTTCGCGAGCCCGGGGTACGTCAACGTCATCCTTTGGTTACCTTGGTATTCGCCCGAGATCGCGACGTCACGGTCGGTGACGTCCAAGACCGCGTCGCCGGGCACCAAGGACGCAGTGTGACCGTCGGGACCGAGTCCGAGGTGCACCAGGTCGAACCACTCCGGCAGCGACGCCGCGTAGTCATCGGCGGCACGCTCCAAGTTCGCCTCGTCAACGGGCATGGGTCGCACCACCGCGACGGCGGGAAGCGTCTCTCGCAACATGCGCAGATTGCGCTGGGGGTCGTCGATCCCAACGACTCGTTCGTCGACCTGGTAGATCACCGTCTGGGCCCAGGGCATGGGGCTCGCCGCAAACACTTTGAACATGGCGTGTGGAGCGGAGCCGCCGCTGACGGCCAAATTGAAACGACCTTTGGAGTTGACCGCGAGGTGCGCGGACTCCACCACGAAACGCGCCGCCGCGCGAGCGAGTTCCGCGTGATCGTCGAACGTTCGTAGTTCGTGGAACATCGGTCAACCTCTCCGTGCCCCAGACTCATCTACGTCTAGGGACCACCTTCATTGTACGGTCTAGGACCGCGGGCTCACCTGGGATCACACGCTCACTGCGTGGGGCATGCAGAGGTCGTCGTACTCGGCGATGACAATCGGCGCAGCGTTCTCTCCGCACGCGGGACACGTCGGGTCACGGCGGACCTTGAAGGTGCGAAAACTCTGATCAAGTGCGTCGTAGGTGAGCAGACGTCCGACCAGCGGGTCACCGAGTTCGAGCAGAATCTTGATCGCCTCGACCGCCTGGATCGAGCCCACGATGCCGGGCAACACGCCGAGCACACCCGCTTCGGCGCAACTGGGCGCGAGTTCGGCGGGCGGCGGCTCGGGGATCATGCACCGGTAGCAGGGGCCGATGTAGGGGTTGAACACGGTGATCTGTCCTTCGAAGCGAAAGATCGAACCGTGCACCACTGGGATGTTCTTCAACAACGCCGCGTCGTTGACGAGGTACCGAGTGGGAAAGTTGTCCGTGCCGTCGACGATGACGTCATAACCGTCGATGATGTCCAGAATGTTGTCAGCCCCGAGTCGGGTGTCGTAGGTGATCACTTTCACGTCGGGGTTGATGCCATTCAAGGTCATCTTGGCGCTGTCGACCTTGCGCATGCCGACCCGGTCCATGTTGTGCAGGATCTGTCGCTGCAAGTTCGACGAGTCGACCACGTCCATGTCGATGATGCCGATGGTGCCTACGCCCGCCGCCGCGAGATAGATCGCCGCTGGCGAGCCGAGCCCGCCCGCGCCGAGCAGCAGCACCTTCGAGTCGAGCAGCTTCATCTGACCGGCCTCGCCCACTTCGGGCAGCAACAGGTGACGGTGATAGCGGATGCGCTGCTCCTGGGTCATTGTCCTAGGCACGTCCCAGACCAGACCTTCGTCTTTCCATTTGTTAAAACCACCGGTGATCGACACCACGTCGGTGTAACCGAGGTCCTGGAGGGTCTTGGTCGCGAACGCCGAACGCACGCCTCCCGCACAGTAGACGGCGATGGGAGCGTGCTTGTCCGGCAGGCGTCCTTCGATGGAGAACTCGAGGTTGCCTCGGGCTACGTGCACGGCTCCGGGCACGGCGCCCTGCTCGTGCTCGTCGGGCTCGCGCACGTCGAGCAACGTGTAGTGGTCCAGTCGCGCGGCGACCTCGTGGGGATCGATCTCGCGGATTTCGGCCTTCGCGGCGTTCAGTAGATCTCGTGGTGTGGACAACGGTCTCTCCTTCGTGGTCTTTAAATCCTACCTGCTGGGTCATGAATCAACGCACGTCAACCTGCTAGACCCGACCCGTGGAACTTCGCGAACTACTGGAAAAACGCCGGATGGTACGTTCCTTCGACGCCACGCCGGTCGACCTCGATTGGCTCGAGCAACGATGCGCCGAAGCGCTCTGGGCGCCGAGCGCCGGTAACGCCGCGGGCATTCGACTGCACACGGTGAGCCGCGCGTTAGTGCCCGCGTTCTTCGAAGCGGCGACCGACGAGCAGTGGCGCGCGAGCGCCCGACGGGCCCCGGGCCTCGCGCGCGCAGGCGCGGTCGTGCTGGTCACGTCCAGACCCGAGGACTACGCCGCTCGATACGGCGAAGCCGACAAGGCTGGCTCGGGACTCGAGAACATCAACGACTGGTCGGTGCCGTACTGGCACGCCGACGCGGCCATGGCCACGATGGCCCTCCTATTGCTGCTCGAGGAGGCGGGTTGGCAGGCGACGATCTGGGGCAACTTTCGCCACGACGATCGGATCTTGCGCTGGGCGAAGATCGAGGGTGAACAACTGTTCTGCTCGGTGCTGGTCGGTCGCGCCGATGGCCACGACGTTCCGTCCGCATCGCTGGGGCGCGACGTACCGGCCCGCGCCCGGCGCGTGCGCCGAATCGGTTAGCCAGCTAGTCGCCCTTGGACGACGCGACCGCGCGCAAGAACTCCACGATCGTGCGCGCGCTGAAGGCGGTCGCGCCCTTGGTCCAGTAACCACGGTTCGCGTCGCTGCGACCCGGACCCGCGATGTCCAGGTGCACCCAGGGTCGCGCGTCGGTGAAACGCTGGAGCAACAGTGCGGCCGAGATCGAGCCAGCTCGACCCGCCTTGCCGATGTTCTTCATGTCCGCCACGTCGGAATCGAGATGGGACTCGTAGTTCGCCACCAGCGGCATCCGCCACAGCAGTTCGCCACTTCGCTCGCTGGCGGCGCGAAACGAATTCGCCAATTCGTCAGTCGTCGCGTACATCGCGCCGACTTCGTCACCCAGGGCCACCGCTTGGGCTCCGGTCAGCGTCGCGACGTCGATGATGACGTCGGGGTTGGCTTCGACCGCCAGACTGAGGCCGTCGGCGAGGATGAGACGACCCTCGGCGTCCGTGTTCAGCACCTCGATGGTCATACCGTTGCGAATGGTGAGCACGTCGCCTGGACGCGTCGCGCTGTCGCCGGTCATGTTCTCAGTCATCGGAGCGATAGCGGTGACCCGCACGGGTAGTTCAAGTCGACTTACGATGGACAGCACCGCCATCACGACGGCGGCTCCGGTCATGTCGGTCTTCATCGTCATCATGCCTTCGCCGGTCTTGATCGAAAGCCCGCCCGAATCGAAGGTCACGCCCTTGCCGACGAGCGCGACGTGGGCCAGCGTGGCCCCCGGTTCTGGGTCGTAGGTCGCGTAGACCAGACGAGTCGGCTGAGCCGAACCCTGGCCCACACCCAAGAGACCACCGAGACGTTCTTCTTTGACCCTCGACTCATTCCACGTCTCGACCTCGACGTGCGCGTCCTGATCGAGTCGCCTGAGCACCTGCTTGGCGAGTTCGCGAGGGGGGAGGTCGCCGGCGGGGGTATCGATGAGGCGCTTGGCCCAGTTGACGCCCTCGGCGATGACCGCGCCACGCACGATGCCTTCGACGACCTCGTTGTGGGTCTGCACGGCGGGCATGCTCACGCCCACCGGCACGACGTCGAAACTCGAGGTCGATTCCTCGTGCTTGTAGGCGTACGAAGCGAGCAGCGCACCCTCGACCAGCGCCTGAACCGCGTCACGGGGGGAATCGATTGCCTCGGTGGGTACGAAGAACGCGAGCGACCCGTCGCCCGCGCTACGTGCGGCGGCGGCGCCCGCGAGACGGAAGTGCTCGAGATCGTCGAAGGTGGCACCGAGACTGACGAAGACAACGGTGGATTCGCCCAACGCGCGCAACACGGCGGCGCTACCTGGATCGGACTTGAAGCCGTGGCGCGTGCACCAGTCCTGGTCGAGGAGCCGAGGGATCTTCTGGCCCCCGAGCACGAGTGGCACCGATTCGGCGATGACGCAACCACCGTCGTCAAAAACCACCGGCACGCAGACGGTGGGCGCCTGGGCGCCTTCGACGGGCGTAGTGAGTTGAGCGGTGCGCGACACGTTGGCCTTTCCTAGTTAGTCCGGGCGGTGCGGTGCTGAGGGCCCTCGGCCCAACGCGCCATGGTCCAGGCGAGGTCGCTGAGTCGGTTGAGGTAGGCCACGACGAACGAGTCCTCGAGGGAGTACGAGACTGCTCCACGTTCGGCTCGCCGAATAATGGTTCGAGCCACGTCCAGGGCCGCCGACAACTGGTTCTCGCCGGGCACGACGAATTCCTTGGGCATCTCGATCTCAGTGGACAAGGCGTCGATCTCGGCTTCGAGTCTCGTCACCATCTGTGGCGTCACGAGAGATTTCTCGGCGCTCAACTTATGACGATTGGCGGGCAGCGTGGCCACCTCGGCCATCAAGACCCATAGGTCACGCTCTAGGGTGACTAGCAGTTCGTAGAGTCGACTCGAGGGCTCGCTCAGTGACCTCGCCCAACCGAGTGAGGCTTGGGCCTCGTCAACGGCACCGTTCACTTCGATCGGGTCCGAATTCTTCCTCGTGCGTCCACCAAAGTAGAGACCCGTGGAACCGTCGTCGCCGTCACGCGTATAGATCTTCACGTCTCAAGCGTAGTGACATCAGTCTTCTCACGGGTAGCCTGTACCAGCAATGGAACTGACTGTTCTCCCTCCCTTCGCCCGACCGGGGGCCGACAATCCTTACCTCGCCGCCCTCGACGACCGCGTGCTCATCTTCGACGGCGCCACGGGAACGAGTTTCCAGCTCCAGGACCTCAGCGCCGATGACTTCGGGGGGCACCATTTCGAAGGCTGCAATGAGATACTCAACGTCACACGGCCCGACGCCGTCGAGCAGTTGCACCGTTCCTTCCTCGACGTAGGCGTCGACGTCATCGAAACCAACAGCTTCGGTGCCTTTTCGGTGGTGCTCAATGAATACGGCATTCGCGAACGTGCCCACGAACTAGCCCACGCGTCTGCCGTGATCGCGCGACGCGTCGCAGACAGTTACGCGAGCTCCGACAGTCCTCGCTTCGTCGCCGGCTCCGTCGGACCGGGCACCAAGTTCCCCACGCTCGGCCAGATCAGTTACGACGACCTCTCGGCGAGCTACGAGGAGCTCGCCTTCGCGCTGCTCGAGGGTGGCGTCGACGTACTCGTGGTCGAGACCGTCTACGACCTGCTCTCTGGCAAGGCCGCGATCGCCGCGTGCCACCGGGCCATGGTTCGGCACGGTCGAGTGGTCCCGATCCAGGCCCAGGTCACCATAGAACTCACCGGACGCATGTTGCCCGGCACCGAGATCGGCGCGGCGATCACCGCCCTCAGCCCACTGGGCGTCGACCTGATCGGCCTCAACTGCGCGACCGGGCCGGTCGAGATGTACGAACCACTGCGCCAGTTGAGCGAGACGGCACCGATGCCTCTCGCCTGCCTACCCAACGCCGGCCTGCCCAGCGTCGTCGAAGGAAAGATGCACTACGATCTGACGCCCGAAGCCCTCGCCGAGCACTTGTCGAAGTTCGTGACCGAATACGGTGTCCAGGTCGTGGGCGGTTGTTGCGGCACGACGCCCGCGCACCTCGATCAAGTCGTGGCGGCAGTGCGGCCCCTGCGGGCGGGGTCACGCACGCCGGTGCTCGAAGCCTCGGTGGCGTCGATCTATTCGGCGACGAACTACCAGCAGGACCGCTCCGTGCTGCTGGTCGGTGAACGCACGAACGCCAACGGCTCCAAGAAGTTCCGCGAGGCCATGCTCGCGGGCGATTGGGACACGTGCGTCAGCATCGGTCGCGAGCAGGTCAAGGAAGGAGCCCACGTCTTGGACGTCTGCGTGGACTACACCGGTGCCGACGGCGTGAGCGACATGGACCAACTCATGAGCCGGCTCGCGACCCAGTCGTCGGTGCCGGTCATGGTCGACACCACCGAGACCAAGGTCGCGCGCCAGGCGCTCACCTGGCTCGGCGGCAAAGCAATCTTGAACTCGGTCAATCTCGAAGAGGGTGACGGGCCCGGTACGCGCCTGGACGGGTTCTTGTCGCTCGCAGCCGAATTCGGTGCTGCAGTCGTGGCCACGTGCATTGACGAGGAGGGCCAGGCGCGCACCGCTGACTGGAAGGTCCGCGCCGCCACGGCGATTACCGAACTCGCCGTTTCGCGTTACGGGCTGAACGCGCAGGACATCTTCATCGACCCCCTCGCCCTGCCCCTGTCGACGGGCATGATCGAGTCACGCCGCGACGGTATCGAAACAATCGAGGCGATCCGACGCATCAAGGCCGAGCTACCCGGCGTGCGCACGATTCTCGGACTCTCGAACGTCTCGTTCGGTCTCAGTCCCGCCGCACGTCAGGTGCTCAACAGCGTTTTCCTGCACGAGTGCGCCGAAGCGGGCCTCGACGCGGCGATAGTGCACGCGTCAAAGATCTTGCCCCTCGCGCGCGTGGACGAAGAAGCCCGTCGAGTTTGCCTGGACCTTATTTACGATCGCCGCAGCGACGCGTACGATCCGCTCGCTGAGTTACTGCGGCTCTTCGAGGGCGTCTCGGTGTCGTCCCAGAACGTCGCCTCCCTGGACGACCTCGAACTCAACGAACGACTGCGCCAGCGCATCATCGAGGGAGCGCGCGTCGGACTCGAAGAGGACCTCGCGGGCGCGATGAACGAAGGGCTCAAACCCCTCGAGATCGTCAACGATCTGCTCCTCGACGGCATGCGCGAGGTCGGCGACCTATTCGCCTCGGGAGAGATGCAACTGCCCTTCGTGCTCCAGAGCGCCGAGACGATGAAGGCCGCGGTGGCGTATCTCGAACCGTTCATGGAAAAGAGCGATCAGGGGGGACGAGGCAGGGTCGTGCTCGCGACGGTGAAGGGCGACGTCCACGACATCGGAAAGAATCTGGTCGACATCATCCTGACCAACAACGGCTACGAGGTCGTCAACCTGGGCATCAAGGTCGGCATCAACGAGATGCTGACCGCCGTCGAAGAGCACCGCGCCGACGCACTGGGTATGAGCGGTCTGCTCGTCAAGTCCACGCTCATCATGCGCGAGAACCTCGAGTTGATGAACGAACTCGGCATGAGCAACGTGCCGGTGCTGCTGGGGGGTGCCGCCCTGACGCGCACCTACGTCGAGCGCGACCTACGTACCGTCTACCAGGGCCGAGTCTTTTACGGTAAAGACGCCTTCGAGGGGCTGCGGGTTCTGGACCGACTCGGTGAGATCACCAAGTCCGGCGAGGACGAACCGAACTTCGGGCGCGAGATCTCCGAACGTAAGGTGCACCGACGGAGCCCCGGCTCGATCAATGACGCCCCGGGCGAACTGACGACGCGAAGTCCCGACGTCGACTCGGACAACCCTATCTTCACCCCTCCGTTTTTCGGTAGCCGCGTCGCCAAGGGCATGTCGATCGACGAGATCAGCGACTACCTCAACTTGACCGCACTCTTTCGAAACCAATGGGGTTACCGACCCGAGAACGGTGAGGACGACCCCGCCTTCAAAGAGCGCGTCAGCGCGGTCCTGCGTGAACAGCTCGGCATTGCCAAAGAAGAGGACTTGCTCGTACCCCAAGTGGTCTGGGGTCACTACCCGGTCGCTTCACAGGGCAACGAACTACTCGTGTACCGCGACGAGGAGCGCACCGACGAACTCACACGTTTCACCTTCCCTCGTCAGCGCCAGGCGCCGTTTTACTGCATCGCTGACTTCTTTCGCCCCACCGACAGCCCTGACCACGACTACGCCAGCTTCATGCTCGTGACCATGGGCGCCAAGGTGTCCGAACGCTGTGCGGAACTTTTCGCGTCGAATCGCTACACCGACTACCTGATGCTGCACGGACTCGGCGTCGAGATGGCCGAAGCGCTCGCCGAGATGTGGCATCGCCGGATCCGCGAGGAGCTGGGCTTCGCCGAACAGGATGGTCCCACGCTCACCGGCCTCTTTCGCCAGCAGTATCGCGGTGGGCGCTACTCATGGGGCTACCCCGCCTGCCCCGACCTGACCGACAACGCCAAGGTCGCCGAGCTACTCGAGGCGAGTCGCATCGGCGTGAGCGTCTCGGAAGGATTCCAGCTGCATCCCGAACAGACCACCGACGCGATTATCTGTCACCACCCGATGGCCAAGTACTTCGTCGCCTAACGACTTGAGGGCGACGTTGGGCATCCAAAATCAGTAATCGCTGATGCACGACGGTTGGGGAAAATGAGTCGTGACGCTCTGCACGTCGATTCACGCAGTTTTCAGGTGCCACGACAACAAGAACGTGCCGCTCGAAAATCAAAACGGAATTTCGAGAATGAGGCTCGGAAAAAGAAAAAAGACAGTTAGGCGAGCCATGTCTCTCCCGATGCGATTGTCGTGTTCCAGAATCACCTTGGAAGTTAGAAAACTGTGACACAATCGCCCACTTGGACGCCCTAAATTGTAAGATTGACGAGTAACAATGACTTTCCAAAATGCAAGTTTCATCTCAGCAATCCCGGTGCTTCTGCTCGGCGTCGCACTCGTCTGTTTCGTTATCTACTGCTGGGTGGATATCTTTAGGGCTGAAGAAGTAAGGCACCTACCGAAGTGGCTGTGGGCGGTCATTTGCATCGTCTCCGTCCCTCTGGGCGGCATCATCTACCTCGTTTACGGTAAAAGCCGCTGATTCTCAAGTACCCTCGCGCGCGATCCAGTCGCAACAGCCAGGGCGCAACCACCTGAAGGCCCCAGCTAAAGGTCTTCTGACACGTCAGCCAGCTCAAGACTTGACCAACCCACCGTTCAAGCCGCCAGCTGCAGTGGGAGGACGTGGGCCCCTCGACTTATATTGTGGTGCGCCGCGACGGGACGCCGACCGGAATGGCGTCGCTCAGAGCCTTCTTGGCGTGATAGCTCGATCGAGTCAACGGCGACGCCTGCACGTGGCGAAGCCCGAGGGCCACCCCGCGCTCGGCGAGTTCGTCGAATTCGGCCGGATCCCACCAGCGCGCGACCGGCAAGTGCTTTTCAGTCGGACGCAAGTACTGGCCAATGGTCGCGATCGACACGCCCACCGCCGCGAGGTCCGCCAGCGTCTCGTGCACTTCGTCGCTAGTCTCTCCCAGTCCCACCATCAGGCCGGACTTGGTCGTGAAGCCCGCCGCGGCGCTGCGCGCCAACAACGTGAGCGACCTCGCGTAGCCCGCGCTCGGTCGCACCGCCCGCTGCAGTCGCGCGACGGTCTCGATGTTGTGGTTGATGACGTCGGGTCGTGCATCGAAGAGCAGGGCCAGCGAGTGCGCGTCACCGCGCAAGTCACTCGTGAGCACCTCGATGTTCGTGTCCGGCGACCGTTCGCGAATGGCACGCACGGTCTGGGCGATCGCGCCGGCGCCGCCGTCGGCGAGGTCGTCGCGCGCCACGCACGTGATCACCGCGTGGGCGAGATTGAGACGAACGACCGCTTCGGCGACCCGCGCGGGTTCGCTCGGATCGAGTGGCAGGGGCTTGCTGGTGTCGATGAGACAGAACCCGCACGCCCGCGTGCAGCGCTCGCCGTTCACCATGAACGTCGCGGTACCTTCAGCCCAGCATTCGAAGATGTTCGGACAACCCGCCTCTTCGCACACCGTCACCAGACTCAGATCCTCATTGAGTTTGCGCAGTGACTGGTACTCGGCACCCATGTGCGCCTCAATGCGCAGCCATGCGGGCTTTCGCGCTCGAATCGACAGGCCCGCGTCGGGATCGACACCGGCCTTGCGCAGGCGCCGCAACAGGGGCCGTTCGCTGGACTGGCTCGCAGCACTGCGGTCCACTCGCGCGAGCGAACCCGGGCCACCAAAGCGCCGTTCGAGCTCCTCGCCGAGGCGCTCTTCGACCTCCTGACTCGACACACCTAGACCGAGCGACTGCAAGGATGCGACAGGTTTGTCGGTGATGCCACAGGGGTTGATGTTCGCAAAGCCCGCAAGATCGATGTCGACGTTTAGGGCCACGCCGTGCAACGTGCGCCGAAGGCTCGCGTCGTTGCGCTGCGTGCGCACGCCCACGGCGGCGATCTTGCAGGGACGACCTTCGAGGTGCGCCCACACGCCGGGATAGCCCTCGAGACGACCGACCTCGCCGACGGTACCCGTCGGGTCGAGGGCACGCACCGTGGCGATCACGGCGTCTTCGAGAGCGCCCACGTGCGCTCGGCCCGCCGACGGGTCCTCGGGCACGGTGCGGATCGCCCACGCGACCACCTGTCCGGGCGCGTGATAGGTCACGTCGCCACCACGATCCGCTTCGACCACGACGGCATCCAGTAGTTCGGGCGCTACGAGGAAGTTCTCGGGTTGGGTTCGTACGCCCTTGGTGTAGGTGGGCGGATGCTCAAAGAGCAACACGTAATCGTCGCTCGACTCGACGAGGGCGCGCTGCAGGTCGTTCGCCTCGACAAAGGAGATCCGACCGAGGTGGCGCCGGCGCAGCATTTAGCGCTCGCTCTCCAGATCCATGCCCGCCAGCAGTTCGGCGACGCGTTCGAGGTAGTACACCGCGGACACCGGCTCACAGACCCGGTGATCGAACGACAGCCCCAGCACGAGTCGGTAGCCCACGTCGACGCTCAAGACGCCGTTCACTTCGTTGACCACTGGCACCCGGCGCACCGCGCCCACGCTGAGCGCGGCGACTTCGGGCTGGATGATGATCGGCTCGGTGAAGAGCGTGTGCTCACTCGGGGCACCGACCAGCGTGAACGTACCTCCCATGAGGTCGTCGGTGGTGAGCTGGCGCGACGAGAGTCGATCGTCCAACTCGTTGACGCGACGGGCGAGCGCGCGCAAAGTGAGGCCCGCCGCGGCGTGCACGACCGGCACCAACATGCCGTCTTCTTCGACGTGTCGCATGACGCCGAGATTGACGCTGCGGTGCACCGTCAATTGGTCGTTGTTGAACGTGGCGTTGAGGAACTCGAATTCGCCCAGTGCGCGGACCGCGGCGAGACTGATGACCATCTCGTCACTGATCGGTGCACCGTCGCGGGTCGTGCGCCCCACGCGTTCGAGTTCGCCGAAGACCGCCCCGTCGATCTCGATCGCGACAAAGCCGTGCGGCGTCGACTGGGTCGAGACCGACATGTGCTGGCCCATCCGTCGACGGCCGTTCGAGAGAGGCACGACGACTTCCTCGGTGGGCCCATTCAAGACCGCCCGTTCGGCGTCGCGGCGGGTGATCGAGCCACCCGGACCAGAGCCCTGGACGGTCGACGGCTCGACGCCACCGTCACTCAAGATCCGACGCACCACCGGCGAGACCACAACGCCGCTCGGAGTGGTCGCGGACGCGACGTCGGGCGTGAGACGGGCCGGGGCCGTTGACGTGGGTGTCGACGCGAGTGTCGAAGAGGGCGCGGTCCCGGGCTCACTCGGGCTTTGTGCCTGCGCGTTCTCGTCGATGACCGCTACGCGCGAACCCGTCTCGACGGTGTCACCCTCGCCGGCGAGGATCTCGACGAGTACGCCCGCGGCGGGTGAGGGCATCTCGGAGTCCACCTTGTCGGTCGAGACCTCGAACAAGGGCTCGTCGCGGACTACGGCGTCGCCCACCTTCTTGAACCACTGCGTGATGATTCCTTCGGTGACCGATTCACCCAGCGACGGAAGGGTCACGTCAACCAAGGTGCAGTCCTCTTCCGGCGAGTGCGAGCAGCGTCTCGCCAAAGGTCTCAGACAGTGACGGGTGGGGCTGGATCAGGGCGGCCGCCTCCTCGGCCGTCGCCTCCCAGTTGACGGCGAAGTAGCCCGCCCCGAGCTGTTCGGTGACCCATGGTCCGGCCATGTGCACGCCGAGGATCTGGCCCGCCGTGCCGTCGGCGCGCTTCTCGGCGATGATCTTGACGACACCTTCGGTCTCGCCAATGATCTGGGCGCGACTGTTGCCGCCGAAGGGGTCCTTCTTCACGACGACCTCGTAGCCCTTCTCCTTTGCGGCGGCCTCGGTGAGACCGCAGAACGCCACCTCGGGGTTCGAGTAGATCGCCCAGGGGACGCGCTCGTAGTCCACGGGCACGACTGGTTCACCCAGGATCGACTTGATTGCGACGATCGCTTCGGCGAAGCCGACGTGCGCAAGTTGGGGGGTGTTCGCCACGACGTCGCCGACCGCGTAGACGTTCGCGTTCGCCGTGCGTTGATACGCGTCAGCCTCGACGAAGCCTCGCTCGTTGATGACGACGCCAGTCCCCTCCCCGAGGAGTCCTTCAGTGCGCGGACGTCGTCCCACCGACAGCACGACCATGTCGACACCCAAAGCGTCACCACCTTCGATGGTGATCGAAGTGGCGCCCTTCTTGGAGGTGTGGCCAGTTATCGTGACGCCCACCTGGATCTCGATGCCCCGCTTCTTAAAGGCGCGCTCGACGACCTTGGCGACTTCCGCGTCGCAACCGGTGAGGATCGACGGCAGGGTCTCGAGGATGGTGACCTTGGTGCCCATGTCGGCCAACATCGACGCGAACTCACAGCCAATCGCGCCGCCACCGATCACGGCCGCCGTCGCCGGCAACGTACTCAGATCGAGGAACTCGTCCGAGGTCACGACGATCTTTCCGTCGACGTCGAATCCCGGCAGGGTGCGCGGCACCGAACCCGCGGCGAGGATCACGTTCTTTCCTTGGGCGACGACACCGGCGTCCGCGCCGTCGAGCACCTTGACGCTCAGGTCCTGGTTGAGTTGGCCCGTGCCTTCGAAGACCGTGACTTTGCGACCCTTCAACAGTCCCGAGAGTCCCTTGTAGAGACGCTCCACGATCTCGTTCTTGCGCGACTGGGAGACCGCGAAGTCGGTCGTGATCTCCTTGGTCGAGAAGCCGAAGGCGCCTGCGTGCTCGAGGGTCTGGCGCACGTGGGCGGTCTCGAGGAACTCCTTGGCGGGCACGCAACCGCGGTGCAGGCACGTACCTCCTACCTTGTCGCGCTCGACGACCGCGACGTTAAGACCGGCGGACGCACCGTAGAGGGCGGCGGCGTAACCTCCGGGTCCTCCTCCGATCACGACCACATCGAACTGCTGGACCTCGTTTGCCACGGCCTATCCCTTCGGTTTTCCTAGATCTGACCCCCCGGGGAATCCTAATGTTTTGAACCGCTCGAGGGGACGCGGCCCTAGGAGTGTTGGCCCCGCTGAAGGTCGGCCGCCGTGGTGGCGAGTTGGTCGACGAAGTCGTTCATCAGGTCACCCGAGTGCCCCTTCACCCACCGAAAGTTGATCGTCCGCTCGGTCTCGATGGTCAAGGCGAAGAGCGCCTCCCACAGATCACGGTTGGCCACGGGCTGACCCTGGGAGTTCTTCCAATTACGCCGGCGCCACCCGAGGTACCACTGGTCGTTGAAGCATTTGACGACGTAGTTCGAGTCGCTCACGATCTCGATCGGGTCCTCGGCGTTCTCGCGCAGGGCCTCGATCACCGCGATCACCTCCATGCGCTGGTTGGTGGTGTGCGCGTCCGCGCCGCTCGCGTAATGATCGGCGCCGCTCGCCCACGCCCAGCCCCCGGGTCCGGGATTACCGCGGCAGGCGCCGTCGGTATGTACTTGTTTCATATGACCCTGGTCACCCACGTATCCGGGTCAGAGGTGAAACGCGTCACCGCTTCGGGCAGTTCACCGCGCAGCACCTGGCCGAGCGTCACGTGCTCGAGCACCTCGCGCAACGTGCCACGCACGGCGATCCACACGTCGCGCAGATGTTTGGCCTCGCCCTCGTAGATGAGCGTTTCGGGCCTCATACCGCGCACGCCCGCCATGGGTCCGCTCACCACCCGCAAGATGTCAGCGATCACGATCGAATCGGGGTCCCGGGCGAGTTTGAACCCGCCCTCTGGTCCACGCTGGGACGTGACCAGACCGCCGCGACGCAGGTCGGACATGATGGCGCCGAGAAACTTCGCGGGTAGTTCCTGTTCTTGGGCGAGGTGCTCGGCACTTACCGAGCCGTTGCTCGCGGCGAGGGTCAACAACGCGCGTATCGCGTACTCAGCCTTGGCCGGAATCTGCATGTCTCCATTCTGCCCCACGTGGACCGGTTTTTCTGCCACGAAGCGAGAACTTCTAGGGTGTCTTCTGTGTTCGATCTCGCTACGCGCAACCTCTATCTGTGCGTGGGCGTGCGCGAGGACCTGTCCACGTTCTTGCCCCAAGTCCTACGAGGTGGCGTCGACGTCGTCCAATTGAGGGAGAAGGACCTCGACGACGAAGCCCGGGTGCAAGCGGCGCGACTCGTGGTACCGATCTGTCGCGACTTCGCGGTCCCCTTCGTGATGAACGATTCGCCAGAAATGGCTTACCAGGTCGCCGCCGACGGTGTGCACGTCGGTCAAGACGACGTGTCGGTGGCGCGTTGTCGCGAGCTACTTGGCGCGGAGGCGATCGTGGGACTCTCGACCCACTCAAACGCCGAGTTTGACGACGCGCTGACCCAACGAGCGACGTACTTCAGCGCGGGGCCCATCGTGCCAACACCCACGAAGCCCGGTCGCGAAGGTACCGGCCTCGACTACGCGGTGTCGTGCGAACGTCGCAGTGATCGGCCGGTGTTCGTCACCGGTGGGGTCACCAGCGCCAACGTCGCCGCACTGGTCGGCGCCGGGCTTCGCCGATTCGTGGTGGTGCGGTACCTGACCCAGTCGCCCGATCCCGAAGCGTCGGCGCGCGAGCTGCGCGAAGCCCTCGACCTCGCCCTGTCAGCGGTGACGGTCGAGCCAACCTAGCAACGTCGCGACCATGCGGGGGTCCGCGCGCAGTTGGTGACCGGCCCCTTGGATGATCCGTAGTTCGGCGCGACCCTCAGCGCTCGCGAGCAAGTCGCGCGCGTCAGCGACGGGCACCTCGAGGTCGTCGGCCCCGTGGCCGATCAGGAGTCGCCGCGGCGGGATCAGTGCGACGGAACCAAGCGGATCGATCGCGAGGACGTCGTCGCGCAAGGCCTCGGGCGCGAGGAGGTCCTTCTCGTCGCCCACCACGCCCGCGACCTGGACCGCGCGATGAAAATCCTCGGCACTTCTGCACCAGTGCTCGAGGTGCGCCGGAGCAGCGAAGGTGGCCACGCCGCGCACCCGCTCGTCATGGGCGGCAATGGCCAAGGCGAGCGACCCGCCGAAACCGAAGCCCGCGAGTGAGATCCGCCGGTCATGGTCGTCGACGCGATTGAGGATGGCTCGAAGGTCCGCGCTCCACTGGGTGGCCGAAAACGTGCCCGTGCTGCCGCCCACGCCCGAAAACGTACCGGTCGCGACGATCCAACCCGACTCATTGGCCAGGTGCTCGGCCAACTCGGGTAACAATCCGGCCGCTTGACGTCCCATGCCCAGCGCACGCGGAAGACCGTGCACGATTACGAGCACGTGGCCCGTGTCGGGACGCGCGCTGGACGTCGCGATGCGCAGGTCAAGGGTGGAGTTCGCGCTCTTCAGCTGCTCGTGGGCGAGCACGCGCGGCTAGATGTCCAAGTACTGGGCCAGCAGTTCGCGGTGATAGGCAGGATCACCGAGGAACAACTCCGAACTCTTGGCTCGCTTGAAGTAGAGGTGGGCGTGGTGCTCCCAGGTGAAACCGATGCCACCGTGGATCTGGATGTTCTCGGCGGCGCAGTGAAAATACGCTTCCGAGCAGAACGACTTGGCGAGGCTCGCCGCAATCGGCAGTTCGTCGTTCAACTCTTGGGAAGCCCACGCCGCGTAGTACGCGGCGGACTTGGCCGATTCAACGTCGAGCAACATGTCCGCGCACTTGTGCTTGATCGCCTGGAACGACCCGATCGGTCGACCGAACTGGACGCGGTTCTTGGCGTACTCGACGGCGTTGTTGAGTACTCGCTGGGCCCCACCGACCTGCTCGGCGGCGAGCGCCGACTCGGCAATCTGCACCATCGTCGTCAGTCCGGTGAGTGCCTGGCCTTCGCTGCCGACGAGGACGCCGGGGACGTCGTCGAACTCCAGGCGACTCTGCTTTCGCGTCTGGTCCATCGTGGCGAGACCCGTGCGCGTCAGACCTCGCGCGTCGGCGCTCACGGCGAATAGCGAGAGGCCCTTCGCGCTGATCGCGGGCACGAAGATGAGAGTCGCCAGGTTGCCGTCGGTGACGTAGTTCGCCACGCCGTGCAAGACGAAGCCTTCACCGCTGGCTTTGGCCGTTACTGACGTGCTCGCGAGGTCCCAATTACCCGTGTCGTCGGTGAGCGTGACGGTAGCGATGGTATCGCCCGATGCGATGCCTGGCAGGTAGGCGGCTTTGTCCTTGTCGTCGCCCACCAAGAGCACTGCGTTTGACGCGAGAGCCACGCTAGAGAAATAGGGCGAGCAGAAGAGGGCGGCGCCCATCTCTTCGAAGACCACGTAGAGCTCGACCGGACCGAATCCCTGTCCGCCGTACTGCTCGGGGATGCCGAGCCCCTGGAGGGCGAGCTCGTTGGCCATCTGTTCCCAGACGGCCGCATCGTAGCCCTCGGGCGTGGCCATGAGTCGACGCACCTCGGACTCGGGGGACTTCTCCTCCAAGAATCGGCGCACCATCTTCCTGAGTTCTTCTTGTTCCTCACTGAAGCCAAAGTTCATCGCGATCCCTTTTCCCCCTACCGGACAGTAAGAACCGGTCACGTCGACAATATCGAATCGCGGACCCCCGCCAAAACGTGCCAGTCTGGCCAGGTGGACGACGTCGAACTCGTGTGGTCGAACGCCAACGCCGAGGTGCACCGCTTCGTGGTGGGCCCCGTGGAGAACAACGTCTTCGTCGTGCGCTGTCGGCGCACGGGCGAAGCCACCCTGATCGACGCCGCCAACGAGCACGACCGACTGTTGCGCGTGGCAAGGCGACTCGGCGTGACCTCGGTGCTCGAGACCCACGGACACTGGGACCACATCGGTGCCGTCACCGAGGTTCGCGAAGCGGGAATCGATGTCTGGGTGCGTGACGAGGACGCCAGCATGCTGCCCGGCTACGACCACCTGCTCGAAGACGATACGGTGCACGTCGTGGGAGAGTTGCGCCTGCGCACTCTTCACACTCCGGGCCACACGCCCGGATCGATCTCGTTCGCCCTCGAGAACACACCGCTGCTCTTTACCGGCGACACGCTCTTTCCTGGTGGTCCGGGTAACGCGACCTTCGAGGGCGGCGACTTTCCGACCATCATCCGCTCCATCGAGGACCGGATGTTTCGGGTCTTCTCGCCCGAGACGATCATCTGGCCGGGCCACGGAGCGAGTTCGACCATCGGCACCGAGTCGTCGCACCTCGACGAATGGATCGAGCGAGGCTGGTAGTACCTGGTCAATCGGCCAACCCGCGCCGGTAGGCTCTACCTCGTGTCTGAGCCCTTATTGGAACTGCGAAACCTTCACTGCGACGCCGAAGGATCAAGCATCCTGCGCGGCGTCGACTTGGTGGTGCGTGAGGGCGAAGTGCACGCGCTGATGGGACCCAACGGGGCCGGTAAGTCGACCCTCGCCAACGTCGTGATGGGCCATCCCGGTTACGTGGTGACCGCGGGCCAGATTTTGCTGCGCGGTGAGGACATCGCTTCGTGGAGCGCAGACCAGCGAGCTCGCGCCGGCATCTTCCTCGCTTTCCAGTACCCCGAGGCCATTAGCGGCGTCTCGGTGATCCAGTTCCTGCGCCAAGCCATCGCCTCGCGAAAGAATCTCGACGAATTGAGTGTCCTCGAGGTGCGCCTCGACCTCATGGAGTGGATGGACCGACTCGGCATGGACCCCGCCTTCGCCGAGCGTCATTTGAACGACGGCTTCTCGGGTGGTGAGCGCAAACGCAACGAGGTCCTGCAGATGGCGTTGCTCGCCCCCGACGTCGCCTTCCTCGACGAGACCGACTCGGGCCTGGACATCGACGCCTTACGCGTGGTCGCGCGCGGTGTGCGAACCGTGCGCAGCGAGCACCCCGCCATGGGCGTCGTGGTGGTGACCCATTACGTGAAGCTGCTCGAGGAGATCGAACCCGACCACGTGCACGTGCTGGTCGACGGTCAGATCGTTCGCTCGGGTGGTCCCGAGCTCGCCCAACAGATCGAACACGAGGGTTACGACACCTTCCGACCGGTCGCCCTGTGACCAGCTTCGACCCCCGCCGAGTCCGCGCGGACACGCCACTCTTCGCACGGGTCATCAATGACCATCCGATCGCGTACCTGGACTCCGCGGCCTCGTCGGTCCCGCCTCGCGCGGTCATCGAGGCGATGAGCCGGCACTACGAGCGTCGTCATGCGAATGTGCACCGCGGCGTCTACCAAACCGCCAACGAATCAACGCACGACTACGAGCACGCGCGTGAGGCGATTGCCCGCTTCGTCAATGCTCCCGCGGGCGCGAACGAGATCGTCTTCACCAAGAACGCCACCGAGTCGTTCAACCTGCTCGCCAAGTCCTGGGGTGCGGCGAACCTGAAGGCCGGCGACGTGGTTCTGATCAGTGAAATGGAGCACCACGCGAACATCGTGCCGTGGTTCCAACTTCGCGAGGCACTCGGTATTGAGGTTCGCTTCATCCCGGTCGGTGACGACTTTCGTCTGGACCTGAGTTCGATCGATGAACTCCTCGCAGGCGTCAAACTCGTCTCGGTCACGGCCATGTCCAACGTGCTCGGCACCGTCACGCCGTTGAAGGAACTGGCCCGAGTCGCCCACGACCACGGCGCCTTGATCGCGGTCGACGCCGCCCAGTCGGTGGGACACTCGAGCACCGACGTGACCGACTTGGACGTCGACTTCTTCATCTTCTCGGCGCACAAGATGCTCGGGCCAACCGGCCTTGGTATCTTCTGGACTCGCCAGGACTTACTCGCCGAGATGCCACCGTTCCTCGGGGGGGGCGGGATGATCGCGGACGTCTCGACGACTGGCTACGTGCCCGCGAAGGGTCCCGCTCGCTTCGAGGCGGGAACCCCGCCCATCGCCGAGGCAGCCGGTCTGGGCGCCGCCGTGCTCTACCTCGAAGGTCTCGGCATGGACAACGTGCACGAACACGAACGCCGACTCACCGAGGACGCGTTGACGCGCCTCGAAACGGAGTTCGACGGACGGATCCAAGTGATCGGACCCGCCACCACCCACGAGCGAGGGGGCGTGATCAGCCTCGACGTAAAGGGAGTGCACGCTCACGACGTCGCCCAGGTCCTCGACCAGTACGGGGTTTGCGTGCGACCGGGCCACCACTGCGCCAAACCACTCATGAAACGCTTCAACTTGAGCGCCACGGCCCGCGCTTCCTTCGGTCCGTACTCACTCATCGCGGACACCGACGCACTACTCGAAGCCCTGAGCGACGCCGTGAAACTCTTCGGCTAGACCATGTCGAATCTCGAAGACCTCTACCGCGAAGTGATACTCGACCACTACCGTTCGCCGCGCAACCGCGGCGAACTCGCGACGCCGCCCGCCATTCGCGTCGAAGGTTTCAACCCACTGTGCGGTGACGAGATCGTCGTCTACTTGCTTGTCGAAGATGACAAGCTCGTCGACATAAAGCTGACCGGCCACGGATGTTCGATCTCCCAATCGTCCTCCTCTTTGATGAGCGCCGCGGTGAAGGGTAAGCATCTCGGCCAGGTGCGTGACACCATCACGACGTTCAAGCAACTCATGACGGTGCACGAGTCGTCACTCGAAACGACGTCGAACCCCGAAGTCGTCGACGTGCGGGCCCTAGGCGAACTCGCCGCTCTCCAGGGCGTCGTCAAGTTCCCCGTGCGCATCAAGTGCGCCACGCTGGCCTGGAACACCCTCAGCCAGGCCCTCGACGAGGTCGACGCCTAAGGGGTGCAGGGCACCGGGTCGAAGTTCGGTACGACCTGGGACGGATTGATGGTCGTCGTGGTGGTGGGAACCTTCTTGTGCTTGTGCTTGACCAGCGTCGTCGTAGTGCTGGTCGTGGTTGAGGTCACCACCGGAGGCAAGGGAGTCTGCAGCGCGGTGTTGGGCGCAGGGTCGGCGGGCGTCAACAACTGATTACCGAAGATGTTCACCAACATCTGCTGGGCCTGGGGTTGTTCGACGAACAACACGTCACCGAGTTGGGGTGTCTGAGCGTCGGTGACGGGCAGCGTATAGGTGAGCATGTTCGCGGGATTGAGTCCGTGGAACTTCACCGCGAGTTCGATGAGCTCGGTCAACGTGAAATTGGTGTCGAGCGAGATCCCTTGGGGGATCTTCGAAAGGAAACTGTTGATGGTGAGCGGGTTGTAGAGACCCTTGGCCCGACTGATCATCGCGCGCAAGAAGGCGTTCTGGCGGTCGATTCGACCGAAGTCACTCGTGCCGTCGTAGTACCAACCGAGGTTGTAGAGCTCGCTTTGGGAGGTGTTGTTGCCCGGCCAGACGCTGTCGCCGTTCACGTTGTAATAGAAGTGACGACTACGCGCCACCGCGAGGGCCTGGAACCCGGTCACCAACTGGCAGCCGGGGTGCGTGATGCTGAGGCCCGAATAGGGGTCGTGCGACGGGTAGCGAAAGTCGAGGTAGACGCCTCCGATCGCGTCGGCGGCATTAATCAGTCCGCCGAAGCTCACCACGATGGTGTGGGTGATCGGGATGCCGAAGTTCGCGGTGATCGTCTGGGCGAGCAATGACGGGCCGCTGCCGAAGTTGACGTTAATCCGATTGAATTTTCCGTAGAGGGACTGGTTGGCGAGCAGCGTGGTCATCGTGTCGCGCGGGATCGACAAGATGGTGATCGTGCCGGCGGCGGGGTCGATGTGCATGATCTTGACGACGTCGCTTCGCTGGCCTGCGACCGAACCCGTCGATGCTCCTGTCTGTGCGGCGACTGCGCCCGTGAGACCGGCTCGCGAGTCTGAGCCGATCTCGAGGATGTTGAAAGGCTTGCCAGTTAGCTGCGGTAGTTCTCCCACGACCTTGATCTTCTTGATCTGATCGAACCGCCACTGGGCGTAGAGATACCCTCCACCAATGACCGCGAGGAGCAGTCCCACCAGCACTACGAAGGTGATTATGACCCGACGACGAGTGCGGCCGGGCTTGCGGGTTCGTTTGCGACGCGTGACGCCGCTGCTCTCATCGACCACGTCACCCAGCGCGATGAGGCGATGCTCGTTGGCGAGGGCACGCCTCTTGTCACGTCGAGATTCATGCGAGCGACCGCGAGGGCCCTCGTTACTGCCGTCGGTCATTAAGCAACTTTAGTTCGCACAGCAACGTAAGAAGTCTAAGAATGCGCAGGTCGAAAAGGCTCGTAACCGTCACGTTCGAGAATCTCGGACAACTCTGGTCCACCGGTCGCTACGACCTTCCCGTCGGTGACGACGTGAATCATGGTGGGCGTGAGTTCCTGGAGTAGTCGGCGAAAGTGCGTGATGGCGAGCACTCCGCAGTTCCACTCACTCGTCGCCGCCGCCAAACGACGCGCAACCGCACCGAGGGCGTCGACATCGAGTCCCGAGTCGATCTCGTCGAGGATCGCGAACTTCGGTCGCAGGATCCCCAGTTGGACCATCTCGGCACGCTTCCGCTCACCGCCCGACAGGTCGACGTTGACGAAACGATCGAGTACGTCGGAACGCAATTCGACTTTGTACGCCTCGTCACTCATGCGACGACGCAGATCCGTCGGATCGGCACCCGCGGCGACGAGTAGATCGATCGGACGAACGCCGGGTATCTCCATGGGCTGCTGGAGCGCGAGGAGAAGTCCGGCGCGCGCGCGCTCGGTCGCGGACAACGTCAAAAGTTCCATTCCGTCCAGCGTCACCGAACCGCCCAAGACCTTGTAGCCGGGATGACCACTCAAGGCGTGTGCGAGGGTTGACTTGCCCGACCCGTTGGGGCCCATGATTACGTGCACCTCGCCCGACTTCATGGTCAGGTCGAAGCCCTTGAGAACTTCCTTGCCCGCGACCTCGACCCGGAGACCTTCGATGCGAAGTGTCGACGTCACGGTACGCTCACCTCGAGTCGCCCGTCCCGAGCGTGCACTTGGTAGTGGGCGACGGGGCGGGTCGCCGGGAATGACATGGGTTCACCGTCGCGAAGTCGGAACATCGCGCCGTGGCGAGCGCATTCGATTTCGCGGGTGGCGACATTGACCTCACCTTCGGCCAAGCTGAAGTCTTCGTGGCTGCATCGGTCATCGAGCACGTACACGTCGCCTTCAATGCGCACTACGACGAGCACGAGCCCGTCGAGGCGCACCTGGCGGGCCTCACCGTCGACGAAGTCGTCCAAGACCCCGATGTCCAGAGACTTCACGGCGCCACCACGTTCAGGCTCGCCAACGCCGACGTGACGTCGCGCTCGACGAGTTCGGCCAGTTCGATCGGCAGCGTCGTCAACATCTCGTTGAAGAATCCTTGAATCATGAGTCGCTCAGCGTCAGCGCGCGTGATGCCGCGCGATTCGAGGTACCAACGCTGCAGTTCGTCCAAGGGTCCCACACTCGAAGCGTGGGCGCACATTACGTCGTTCTCTCGAATGTCGAGGTTGGGCACACTGTCCGCGTGGGCGTGCGGCGACAACAAGAGATTGTGGTTCGTCTGGCGGGCGTCGGTCCGCTTGGCTCCCTTTTCGATCTCGATCAGTCCGGTGTAGACCGAACGAGACTCGTCGGCGACGGCCCCCTTGGATAAGAGCGTGGATCTGGTGCGTCCGGCCTTATGGAATTGGTGCGTCCGAAAATCGTGCACCTGGTGACCCGAACCCAGGAACGTCGTGCGCAGTTCGTTCTCGCCGCCCACGTCGAGCAACTCGGCGTCATTACGTGAGCGGTTGTAGTGCCCGCCCATGCCGATCACCGCTTGGGAAAGCCGCGCGTCACGGTGCAAGAGACCTGTGGTTCGCGCCACGTGCCACGCGCTCGAGTCCAGGCGTTGGTAGGTGACCAGTCGGAGCGCCGCGTTATCGCCGATCTCGTATTCGCTCAAGGGAACCACCAGCGCACCGGCGCCACCCTCGAAGTACTCGACCACGGTCACGCTGCTCGAACGTCCGAGCCGCAGGTGCGTACGCGAAAATGACGAGGTGCCGGTCGCCGAGTAGAGGATCACGACGGGTTGTTGCACGTCGACGTCATCAGCGACCTCGAGCACCGTCGTGGCGGGAGCGAGGGCCATGTTGAGCACCGCGAACGAATCGTTCTCGTAGCGTTCCAGTGCCGTGCCGCCAGCGAGCGTCGTGGCGCCATCGAGACTTCGCACGCGAACCCCGTCCAGGGTCGCCTCGCTCGGTTCGAGGAATCCGTCGACCACGCGGACCACGAGCCCACTCTTGGAGCAGAGTTGCGCGGCGAAGTCTGAGTCGACCGCCTTGGAAGGCGCTCGAGTGACGTCGAATCGCTCCATGTCCAGTTCGCTCAAGGGCGCGTAGCGCCACACTTCGTCGGACGTCGTGGGAAGCCCGGAGGCGAGAAAACTGGACCAGGCCGCCTCGCGAGCGAGCGCGTCGGGACGTTCGGAAATGAAGGAGAGGGCTGAATCAGCGAAGATTTTCATAGTTTCCTGGACCAGAGCAGTGTAATGGTCCAGGGCCGGAATCCCGCGAACGACATAGGCTGAGCCGAGGTCAGGGAGGTTCGATGACGTTCAGCTCGGAGGTCTTAACACTTGAGGTCGATGGTCACGTCGCTACGCTCTGGCTCGACCGCGAAGAGGCTCGTAACGCGATGGGAAGTGCCCTGTGGCGCGCGCTCCCGCAAGCGGCCGCGCAGGTAGCCAGTGATCCGGCCATTCGCGTACTCGTCCTCGCGGCGAAGGGACCCCACTTCACAGTGGGCCTCGATCTCAAAGAGTTCGGCGGAGGTTTGGCCGAGGGTGTCACGAGTACCACTTCCTCCTCGAAGGCCCTAGCGAACGCCACCGGCTATCAGATGGTCCGACGGATGCAAGACTCGGTAACGTCGATCGCCAAACTCTCGGTGCCCGTCATCGCTGCGGTACACGGCTACTGCATTGGTGGTGGGGTCGACCTCATCTCCGCCTGCGACATACGACTGTGCTCGAGCGACACCGTCTTCTCGGTGCGAGAAGCCAAAGTGGCCATCGTGGCCGACCTGGGTACGTTGCAGCGACTACCTCGCATCGTGAGTGCGGGCCACGTCGCCGAACTGGCCTTTACGGGTAAGGACATCGACGCAGCTCGGGCCCTGGCGATTGGCCTGGTGAACTCGGTGCACGAAGCGGGCTCCGAAGGCGTCATGCGCGCCGCGTACGACCTCGCCCACGAGATCGCCGCCAATTCACCCCTGGCCGTTCAAGGCACTAAGGCCGTGCTCGCCGCGAATGACGGGCGCACGATTGACGAAGGTCTGGAGTTCGTGGCGAACTGGAACACCATGTATCTCCAGAGCAACGACCTGCGTGAAGCGATGATGGCGTTCCTGGAGCGACGAGCGCCCGTGTTCACCGGCGACTAACGCCGCCAGAACTTCCAGCCGGTGCGGCCCTTCTTCTCCATCTCGTCGAGTTCTCGACGACGCTCCTCGAGCATCTCGGGGGCGACGGCATTGACGATGTCACTAGCCAGGTCAAGAATCTCACGCCGCTGGTCAATGGGCACGTTCGACTCGGGTTCCTTCTCGACCGGCTTGTCCACGAGGGTCCCGTGGGACCAACCGACGTCGGCGTAGCGACGTTCGTAGGTTATGCAGTCGGCGGGACAGGACCAAGGTTGGTCGGGGGCGTTGCCGAGTACGCAGAATCGCGCCACTTCACCGGACTTATAGGTCCGGCTCTGAAAGTGCTTGCACTCTTCACGCATTCCCATGATGACAATTCTTCCACGAATCACTCTGTACCTGAATCACTGCTCTACCGCCCACCGCGAATCCTCGACGTTGGTATAAGGCGCCACGAGACCAACGACGTCCCGGACCTTACCGGTCGACAAACCTCATCGCGAACACTGGCTCCTCGAGACGCCAGCGCGACACGAATTCCCGCCCTCGCTCGGATCGACCGCCAATGCCCGACACGCCTTCTTGATCAGCCGATCGAGCCTTCCATCTGCAATTCGATCAGTCGCGACCACTCCACCGCGTATTCCATGGGCAACGTGCGAGTCACGGGTTCGATGAAGCCGTTGACGATCATACCCATGGCCTGCGTCTCGGTGAGACCCCTGCTCATCAGGTAGAACAACTGGTCGTCGCCAATCTTGGAGACCGTCGCCTCATGGCCGATCGACGCGTCCTGCTCGCCGACTTCCATATAGGGCTTGGTCTCGGACGTCGACCTCTCGTCGAGCAACAGCGCGTCACAACGCACGAAACTCTTGGCACCAGTGGCGCCCTCTTCGACCTTCACCAGTCCGCGGTAGGTAGTGAGACCGCCGTCTTTGGAAATCGACTTCGAGATGATCGTCGACGTCGTCTCTGGCGCGCAGTGGACCATCTTGGCTCCCGCGTCTTGAATTTGACCGGGTCCCGCGTACGCAACCGAGAGCACTTCACCGGAGGCCTTGGGTCCCATCAGGTACACCGACGGGTACTTCATTGTCAAACGCGAACCGATGTTGCCGTCGATCCACTCCACGTGCGCTTCCTCTTCGGCGCGCGCACGTTTGGTCACGAGGTTGTACACGTTGTTCGACCAGTTCTGAATCGTCGTGTAGGTGATGCGCGATCCCTTGAGCGCTACGAGCTCGACGACCGCCGAGTGCAGTGAGTCAGTCGAGTACACCGGCGCCGAGCATCCTTCGACGTAGTGGACCTGACTGCCTTCATCGGCGATAATGAGCGTCCGCTCGAACTGACCCATGTTCTCAGTGTTGATGCGAAAGTAGGCCTGCAGGGGTTGATCGACGTTGACCCCAGGTGGCACGTAGATGAAGGATCCACCACTCCAGACCGCCGAGTTGAGTGCGGCGAACTTGTTGTCGTTCGGGGGAATGACCGTGCCGAAGTACTTACGCACCAGGTCGGGGTACTCGCGCACCGCGGTGTCCATGTCACAAAAGAGGACGCCCAGGCGTTCGAGGTCTTCACGATTACGGTGAAAGACGACTTCGGATTCGTATTGGGCGGTCACACCCGCGAGATACTTGCGCTCCGCCTCGGGAATACCCAGACGCTCGTAGGTGTTCTTGATCGCGTCGGGTAGGTCTTCCCAACTTTGCACCTGGTTCTCGGTAGGCTTGATGTAGTAGTAGATGTCGTTGAAGTCAAGGTCCGGCATACGATCGGCGAACCACGGCAACATCGGTTTCTTCTCGAAACGCTTCAGAGCACTGAGACGAAAGTCCAGCATCCACGGCTCTTCGCTCTTGATGCCCGACATCTCGCGCACGATCGCTTCGTTGATACCCTTCTTGGGCTTAAAGACCGGAATCTGGTCGTCAGACCATCCCAACTGGTAACGGCTGAAGTCCAGATTGTCGATGGTCATTGCGCTCCTTCGGGATTAACCCTATGGACATAGTAGTAACTATTCTCCGCGGATAAGCGACAAACATCGGGGCCCAAGCCTCGAATCGGTCCCCGGAGTTCGCCCGACGGGTAAGGCGCACTGCGTGCGCCCCTACGATACGCCTCCGCCCAGGTGCCGTGGCATTTGGGGCGCCCAGGCACGAGAATTCCGCCGGGTCCCTCTCCCTCGGTGCCCCTTACTGCGACACGGCCCAACGGCGCGTCCCATCAGTTCTGGCAGAGTGGAGCCGTGCCCACTCCACCACGCGTACCGCAACGTCCCCACTCGATCGAACGACACGGCGACACCCGAGTCGATCCCTACTACTGGCTCATGGACCGCGAGAACGAGGAGGTCCTCAACCATCTGCGCGCCGAGAACGCCTACCTCGCCGATACACTCGCGCCGCTCAAGCCGCTCGAGAACGAGTTGTTCGAGGAGATAAAGAAGCGCATTGAGGAAACCGACATATCGGTGCCGGTGCTACGCGGGGCGTGGTGGTACTTCGAACGCACTCGCGAAGGGCTCGACTACGCCATCAGTTGTCGTGTCGCGAGCACGCCCGGCGACTTCACCCCACCGGTGATCGACCCCAACTCGACGCTCGACGGAGAACAGATCATCCTGGACGAGAACGTCGAGGCCGAAGGTCACGACTTCCTCTCCGTGGGTGTACTCATGGTAAGTCCCGACGACCAGTGGGTCGCGGTAGGCACCGACTTCGAAGGAAGCGAGCGTCACCGCCTCACCGTGCGCCCCCTCGCCGGACAAGCACCAATCGCCGACGAACTCGATGACGTCTACTACGGGTTCGCCTGGGCCGGGGACAGTCACCACTTCTTCTACACCCGACTGGACGACGCGATGCGACCCTGGCAACTCTGGCGTCACGAACTCGGCACTTCGGCGAGCGACGACGTGTTGGTCTACCAAGAAGACGACGCTCAATTCAACCTCTCGGTGGGCCGCAGCCGCGACGAAGCGGTGATCGTCATCCAGATCGGTTCGTCGACTACCACGGAACTACGCTTCATCGACGCGCATCGCCCCACTGACGAATTCAAACTTCTCGAAGTGCGCCGTCACGGTATTGAATACGGCGTCGAGCACTTCATCGACGCTTCAGGCGTCGGGTGGTGGCTCAAGGTCACGAACGAGGACGCCACGGATTTTCGCCTCCTCGCGCGCCAGGTCAACGGCGAATCGTGGACCGAAATCGTGGGCGAGCGTCCCGGTAGTCGCCTCGACGGCGTCGACGCGTTCAAGACCTTTCTCGCCATCAGCGAGCGTCACGATGGCTGCAGCGCCGTGCGACTCGTGCCCATCAACGAGGGCGACGACCCCTTCGGTAACGATGTGCTGGCGCGTTCATATCTGGTCAACGGCGACGCGAGCCCCAGCACGGTCGCGCTGTCGGCGAATGCGACCTTCGATACCGCCCAGGTCCGCGTCTTGATCACCTCACTCATCACGCCGCGCCTCGTCGCCGACGTGGTAGTAACCACTGGCGAGGTCATCGTGCGAAAACAGCAACAAGTGCTCGGCGGTTACGACCAATCCCACTACGCCACGGGAAGGCTTTGGGTAGACGCAAGCGACGGCGTGAAGATACCGGTATCCATCGTTGCCTCGCGCGACCTGGTCGAGATTGACGAGCGCGGCGACCTGCGCGCAAAGTCGCCCGCGCCGCTTTTGTTGTATGGCTACGGGAGTTACGAGATCTCCATCGACCCGGCGTTCTCCTCGCTGCGCCTTTCGCTGCTCGACCGCGGGGTGATCTTTGCCATCGCCCACGTTCGCGGCGGAGGTGAGATGGGTCGGTCCTGGTACGAAATGGGAAAACTCGCCCAAAAGCCGACCACCTTCAGCGACTTCGTGCGCGTAGCCAGGGCCTTGGTCGCTCAGGGATGGACGACACCCGAACGTCTCGCGGCGCGTGGCGGATCCGCGGGAGGATTGCTCATGGGAGCGGTGATGAATCTGGCGCCGGATCTGTTTCGTTGCGTCGTTGCCGAGGTGCCCTTCGTCGACGCCTTGACCACCATGCTCGACGATACGCTCCCACTCACAATCGGCGAATGGGAAGAATGGGGCAATCCCGACGTCAGCGCGAGCGCGTACCGGACCATGAAGTCCTACTCCCCCTACGACAACGTGCAAGCCGCGAACGACAATGACACGGTGCGTACTTATCCTCACGTATTCGCCGCGGGTGGCCTCAACGATTCGAGGGTCGGCTTCTGGGAGCCCGCCAAGTGGGTCCTCAAACTGCGTGACGTCAACCCGGCCAACGTCGTGTACCTCAAGACCGAGATGGGCGCCGGTCACGGCGGTCCTTCTGGTCGCTACGACGCGTGGCGCGACGAGGCGCAGGTCCTTTCCTTTATCATCAACGAGATCGCTTCCTAGCCCGCGCTCGTGGTCGTGGCGGGAATTGACGTCGTGGTCGTCGGATGCGACTTCGTCGTGGTGACCGTGGTCGTGGTGCTATGAGGAGCGTGATTGATATGTTGGCGCGCGTAATAGCCGACGATCCCGAGCACCACTACGACGACGACGATGACGACCAGGAGCCGCGCCCCGCCGAGGGACACGCTCGATCGACTCGCCGAACGTGAGAGCGCCCACTCCTCGTCGTGACGCGGTGGTGCCAGTTGATTGACCTCAACGCGAGCGGGATGAAAATCGCTGAAGACGTACGTGCGATCGGGTTCCAGTCGAGGTCGAACGGGGGTTCGAGGCGCCGCCGCGGTCTCGGTCTCATCGAGGAGCCGAAAACCTTTTGACGGCTGGTAGGGCGAGGGAGGCAGTACCACGAGACGGGGGTCGGTCTTGCGCTCGAGCGCTCGCATCTCGTCACGTCGCAATTTGCGCATGCGAAGCGCGACGATGATGAGCAGCAGTGCCAGGATCACCACCAAGGCGACCTTGAGCGCGGCAATCACGAACGCAGCGTTCCGGCGCCGCCAGGATGAGCCAACCTGGTCATTCTTCGAATCGTAGTGAAACTCGCCGAACTAATCGAGGAGACCAAATCGCCCGCGGTAATAGATCAGCGGAGAGCCCGGGCGCGAGGAGGCGTACTCGACGCTTACCACGACCACGTCGTGGTCGCCGTGCGTCGAGACGACCTCGATCGTCCCCTCGAGGTGCACGAGCGCGCCATCGAGCAGCGGCGTGCCGTGGGGACCCGGCGACCAGCCCACCCCTTCGAACTTGTCGATGCCGGACGTCGCGAAGACGCGCGCGAGGGCTTCCTGTCCCGAGGAGAGGATGTTGATGCCCACCGCATTCGCGGTCCGCACCTGGGGCCAGGACCGGCTCTCGGACTTCGCGGCGAAGGTGACCAATAGTGGCTCGATCGACAACGAACCGAAGGTCTGACAGGTGAATCCAACGGGCCCTTCGCCGGTCGTGGCGCTAACGACCACCACCCCCGTAACGTAGTGTCCCACGACCTCTTTGAAGTGGGCGATGTCGAGCGAAGTCACGTTGCGCACCTTACCGGCGTGGTTGAATGCCGTGATGCCCACCTTCGAGCACCGTGCCCAACTCAGCGACGTCAACCTCGCCTACGACACCTACGGTCCGCCGGACGGGCCCCTCGTGATGTGTCTGCACGGCTTTCCCGACACGTCCAACACGTTTCGGCTCATGGCACCATTCTTCGGGCACCTTGGCTACCGCGTCGTGGTGCCGGCGATGAGAGGTTACGCTCCCTCGTCACTCGCCACTTCGGGCGACTACCACGTCAGCGCACTCGCCGACGACGCGAACCAACTTCACGAGTTCCTCGAGGGCGACGAACGCGCGGTACTCGTGGGCCATGACTGGGGTGCCTTCGCCACGTACGTCGCTACCAACCGCGAACCGGCGCGCTGGCACCGGGCGATCGCGATGGCCGTACCTCCCTTGGCGGTCGTGGCCCGATCTTTCGCGCGCTATGAGCAATTGCACGCCAGTTGGTACATGTTCTTCTTCCAGAGTCCTCTGGCCGAAAACGTCGTCGCGTTCGATGACTTGGCGTTCCTCCACGAACTCTGGCGGGCCTGGTCGCCGCAGTACGACCCTTCGAACGAGTTCGCGCCCCTTCGAGAGGCATTGACCAGTCCGGAGAATCTTCACGCGGCCCTCGGGTACTACCGCTCCATGTTCGCGCCTCGCAACATCGACACCAGGCTCGTGAATCTGCCGAGTGTGCCCACTCTGTACCTGCACGGATCCCTCGACGGCTGCTTCCTGGCGTCGAGCCTCACGGACGTGCTCGAATCCTTGGCGCCGCACTCGAAGTTCACCCTCGTCGAGAACGCGGGGCACTTCGTGCACCTCGAAGAGCCCGACGTCGTGCATCAGGTAATCGAGGATTTTCTCAGCGCCTAGCTCGCGGCCAGACGCAATCGACGCCCCGTTCGCTCAACTAGACCGTCCTTGACAAGGTCCGTGACGAGACGTTCGACGCGCGCACGCTCCACTGGCGCCACGTGCGCGACCACGGCCGTCATCGACGCCTCTTCGCTGCGAAGCAGCCCGATGATCCGGCCACGCACCTGACGGTCCGAGCCCTCGAAGTTCGACTGTCGGCGCGACACCGCCGCGCTGAGTGGTGCGGGGTCCTCGCCCCCGTCGAGATTCCATCGGCACGCGCGAGCGAGCGGACACGACGCACACCGTGGTGTGGCGCGACAGTATTGTGCCCCGAGGTCGAGCAACGCCTGGTTGTGACTCGCTACGCCGCGCGCCGGCAGCAATCGTTCCGCCAGATCACGGGCTTCGCGCGTGCCAAGGGTCCGGTTCGCCACCGCACGCGCGAGCACTCGGCCGACGTTGGTGTCGAGCACCGCGACGCGTTGCCCAAAGGCGAATGACGCGACGGCATTCGCCGTGTACTCGCCCACGCCTCGCAAGCCTCGCAGGGTCGTCGCGTCACGGGGCACTTCGCCGCCATGCTCGTCGCGGATGGTGCGCGCCGCCTCGTGCAGGGCCTTGGCTCGACGGTGATACCCAAGACCCGCCCACAGACGCAATGTGCTCGCCAGCGGTGCATCCGCGCACGCGCTCGGGCTAGGGAACGCGTCGAGGAAGCGGCGCCAGGAATCTAGTACCCGCGCGACTTGAGTCTGTTGGAGCATGACCTCGCTCACGAGCACCGCCCAAGGATCGTCGATACCGATCCAGGGAAGAGGACGTGCTAACTGGGTTGCGTGTTGACGGAGCGCACGCGAGAAACTCGCGAGGTCCTCATTCCCAGACGTTGTCACCGTAAGGGCGCTGACGTGTCGGAGCGGCGTCGCGTTTCCAGACCATGACCTTTCGCCGGAAATAACAGACCTCGAGACCGTCTTGATTGAAACCTTTGGTCTCGACGAGTACCACGCCTCGATCGTTCTTGGACGTCGAAGGGGTCTTCTCAAGCACGCGGGTCTCGGCGTAGATCGTGTCGCCATGGAACGTCGGGTAGCGATGGATCAGCGTCTCGACCTCGAGATTCGCTATCGCAGAACCCGATACGTCGGGCACGCTCATGCCCAGCACCAGGGAGTAGACGAGGTTGCCCACCACGACGTTCTTCTTCTGGACGCTCTCGTGCTCGGCGAACCAGGCGTTGGTGTGCAGAGGATGATGGTTCATGGTGATCATGCAAAACAAGTGGTCGTCAGCTTCGGTGATGGTTTTGCCCGGCCAGTGCTTGTAAATGTCGCCCACTTCGAAGTCCTCGAAGTAGCGTCCGAATGGTCGATCGTACGTAGTCATGGTCGTAGTCTTGCCGCTCGCGCTAGTCCTCGTCGGGTGCCGCTGCCTCGACGCGCGGACGCGTCGTGAACGAGACCGACGCGCCGGGAAGCGACTCACCGTCTATGACGAGCCGCCAGGTGAAGCGCGACGCCGGCGCCAGAGGAATCGGCCCGAAGTTCACCGCTATCGGCACGTCGACCGGAGTGCCCTGGGGCACGTCGTCGGGCGTCGACGTCGAGAAGTCGCCACGAACTTCAATGGTCTGGGTCCCCTCGGGCGTCTCGAATTGGACGAGCTTTCCGTCGGCGTCTTCGAGGATGAGCTCCCAGTGGTGGGGCGAGTTGAACTCGTGCCAATCGACCGCCACCTTGATGGCGACCGCCGAAGGAACGGGTTCCGGGCCCGTGACGGACCAGCCACCACCCAGGATGTACAACTTCCCGTCCGCCACCTGGGCCGAGTCCGCGAGGAGCATGGTCACGTTCATTCGCTCAGCCTACGTCGCCCACGAGCGTCGTAAAGAACCAGTAAATTTCAACCATGCCGACAACGTCCCGAGACCTCAACGCTGCGTCGCTCCTGATTGAGCAGGCCCAACGCATCATCGACGGTGCGATCAAAGAACTCGCGAGAACCGGTGGCATCGATAAGAACGAGACGCTCGCCTACGACATCGCTCACGCCTCGAGCGCCATCGCGACCGCGCGCGCTTGTCTTTCCTACGCCGCCCACGGTGACACCGAGGCTGATTTGACGCTCGCCTTCCTGGCGCTCGCCTTCAGTGACCTCGCCCAGCGCATGCTCGGTCGCGAGGACCACTGGGGGGCGTCCAAGACGTGGTACGAGCCATTTTCAACGTTCGTCGCGACGTACCGCGATCCGAAGTTCCTCGCCACGCTCGCCGAGTCGCCCGGGGATCGACACCTTGATGAGGACTTCCAAATGGTCGCGGACATGTTCCACCGCTTCTCGGCCGAACAAGTGCGCCCTCACGCCGAGCACGTGCACCGAACCAATGCCGACATTCCCGAATCGATCATCGAAGGTCTGAGCGAATTGGGTGGCTTTGGCTTGTCGGTACCCGAGGAGTTCGGTGGGTTCGCCACCGGGGGCGAGTCGGAGTACCTCGGCATGGTCATTGCGACCGAAGAACTCTCCTGGGGCAGTCTGGGTGTCGGGGGCTCGCTCATCACTCGACCCGAGATCTTGACGCGCGCCCTCGTCAACGGCGGCACCCCCGAGCAGAAGAAACTCTGGTTACCGCGGCTCGCCTCAGCCGAGGTCCTCGCGGCGGTCGCCGTCACCGAACCCGACTTCGGCAGCGACGTCGCGGGACTCAACACCTCAGCGACCAAGACCGAAGGTGGATGGCTGATCAACGGCACGAAGACCTGGTGCACGTTCGCCGCGCGCGCCAACGTCCTGATGCTGCTCGCACGGACCGACCCGGACCGGTCCAAGACCCATCGTGGACTATCTTTGTTTCTCGTCGAAAAACCCCAAGGTGACAGCCACGGCTTCATCTTCACCCAGGACCCCGCGACCGAAGGTCGCCACGACGCCAGCGGCCGCCTCGAGGGTCGACCCATCGACACGATTGGCTACCGGGGCATGCACTCCTACGAACTCAGTTTCGACAACTGGTTCGTGCCCGACGAGAACCTGGTCGGAGGCGAAGGCGGTCTCGGTCGAGGCTTCTACCTGCAGATGGCGGGATTCGAAAACGGCCGCATCCAGACGGCCGCGCGAGCGGTCGGGGTCATGCAGGCGGCCTACGAGGCCGCTCTCGAGTACGCGCGCCACCGGGTCGTCTTCGGCGAACCGATCATCAACTACGAACTCACCAGGGTCAAGCTCGCGACCATGGCGGCGATCATCCAGTGCTCGCGTCAGTTCTCGCTCCAAGTGGCGCGATTGATGGGAAGAGGCGAAGGGGCAGTGGAAGCTTCCATGGCCAAGGCCTACGTCTGTCGCGCCGCGGAATGGGTGACCCGAGAATCGATGCAGATCCACGGCGGCATGGGTTACGCCGAGGAGTACGCCGTCAGTCGCTATTTCGTGGACGCTCGGGTGCTTTCAATCTTCGAGGGGGCTGACGAGACGCTCTGTCTCAAGGTCGTGGCTCGTCGGCTCCTCGATCAGGTCGGCTGAACTCAACCTTCGTCGATCGTGAAGGGTGCGTGCACCGCGCCCAATTCAATGCCCGCCGAATGCAGGTTCGGTCGCTCGCCCCTCGCAACCTGGGCTCGCAACGCGGCATCTTCCCAACGTTGTTCGACTCGGCCGTATCGCCAAAAAAGGAGGGCGAAACTCCAGACGGCGACAAAGATGCCGACGATGACGAAGCCCGCCTTGTTGATGTTGAAACCTGCGGCGTACGACCACAGGCCACCCTTCAGGTTCAACTGACCGGCGAGCACCTGCATCAACTCAAGCGTGCCGATATAGAAGGCGACAAAGACACTGAGTCCAGTGATGGCGATGTTGTAATACACCTTACGAACCGGCTTGGAGAATGCCCAGCCGTAGGCGAAGTTCATGAAGGAACCGTCAATGGTGTCGAGCAGACTCATGCCCGCCGCGAACAAAAGCGGCAATGACAGGATGGCCCAGAAGGGAAGACCCGCGGCCACCGAGGTACCCGCGAGCACCAAAAACGCCACCTCGGTGGCGGTGTCAAAGCCAAGGCCGAAGAGCACGCCAATCGGGTACATCTTCCAAGGGCTGTCAACGGAGCGAGCGAGCGGCCCGAAAAAGCGCATCATGAAGCCGCGTGCGTTGAGGTGCTTCTCGAGCTCGGAGTCGTCGAATCGACCTTCACGCATTTGAACGAAGAGACGCAAGATGCCAAAGAGGATGATGGCGTTCAGCGTGGCGATGACGTAGAGGAATCCGCCGGACACGATCGTGCCGATGAGCCCCCCGTAGTGGTGCAGCCCGGAGTGTGAATTCGCCACCTGCGAACCAAGGGCGCGCGCACCCAGTCCTAACAAAACGGTCAAGGCGAAGACCACCGTGGAGTGGCCGAGTGAGAAGAAGAAACCGACGGACATCGGCCGCTTGCCTTCGGACATGAACTTTCGAGTGGTGTTGTCGATGGCAGCGATGTGATCAGCGTCAAAGGCGTGACGCATACCCAACGTGTAGGCCAACACACCAGTGCCCACGCCGAGCATCTTGCCGCTACCGATGCCGTAGCGTTGGCTCGAGGCGATGATGAGCAGCGTGAATCCGACGACGTGCAGCGCGACGATGAAGCCGAACATGCTATAGAGCTTTCGCCATTCGTTCGTCGTGAATGACGAGCGAACCCGATGACGCAGAGTGTCCTGAGGACGAATCAACGTGGTCATAGGCGCCACCTTACTGGGAAAGGTTCCCAATAAGGCACCTACGTCAGGACTATTTTTCCGAGCGCTTCATCCCCGAACGTTCCCCGCGCGCGACGAAAGAGTTCGCGATTTTGGCCGACGCCTCGTCGATCATCTCTTCGCCGAACATCAATGCGCCCGTGTGCTGGTGCTCAGTCGCTTCGCGGTACGCGTCGAGGATGTCGTAGGACTTGTCGAACAATTCCTGACTTGGTGAATAAACTTCATTGAGAATTAGCGCCTGGTCGGGCGTCAGCGCCCACTTCCCGTCAAAGCCGTACGAGAACGAAATCGTGGCGGCGAATCGTAAAGCTTCGAGGTCGCGTACCTTGAGGAACGGTCCGTCAATGACGTGCAGACCGTTGGCCCGACCGGCCATGAGTATCTTCGCGAACACGTAGCTGAAGGGGTTCGAAGGGCCATCGTGGATCTGCTCGTCGATCGTGGTCACCGGCATGCCGATCGACGCGGCGAAGTCCGCCGGTCCGAAGACGATTGTTTCGAGGCGCGGCGAGGATGCGCAGATCTCTTCGACGTTTATGAGCCCTTCGGCGGTCTCGATCTGCGCCTCGATGCCAATGTGTCCGGCTGGCAATCCAGCGTTCCTCTCGACCTGACTGAGCAGCAGGTCCATTGCCACCACGTCAGACGCCCGGCGAACCTTGGGCATCATGATCTCGTCCAGACGAGGACCGGCGTTGCCGACGACCTCGATCACGTCCTCGTAGGTCCAAGGCGTGTCCCACGCGTTCACCCGCACGCACAGCACCCGGTCACCCCAGTCGAGGGTCTGGATGGCGTGGACGACTTTGGTACGCGCGGCCACCTTCTCGTTGGGCGCGACCGAGTCCTCGAGGTCGAGGAAACTCATGTCCGCCGTCGACGAAGGAGCTTTGGCGAGGAAACGGTCCGAAGAACCCGGTGTGGAAAGGCACGAGCGACGAGGCAGGGGGCGAGAACGTTGCGACATGCGCCCGAGCCTAATTCTCACGAGATACCAGGCTCTCGAACACCGGACAAGGACGAGAAAACACCGGCGTTGGTGCGGCCGCAGCCTAAGTATTTTATCCCTCTAATCAGGAAGTTCAGAAGTTCTTATGCTGCCGCGGGCCCCAGCGCCAAGCCATAACCGGTAGCCTTCACTACGTGACAGACGTCGGGCGCCCCGCGCGCTTCTCGACGCTACGGCCAACAAGGGGACTTCAGCGGTTCCGGTGGATCAAGTCCGCTCTGGCTGTCGTCGCAGTGTGTTCCAGCACTGTGGCTGTTTTGCCACGTCCCGCAGGCGCTTCGGGCATCACCAGCGACCGGGCCAAAGCTACCGAGCTCTACAACCAGATACAGAGCATCAACGCCAAGGTCGAGCTTCTTGGTCAGCGATACGACGAGGCCCAGATCAAGCTCAACAACTTCAACAACCAGATCTCCCACACCAAAGAGACCGTCGCTGCGATCAAGAATAAGGTCACCAACGGCACAACGCAACTGCGCGACGACGCTATCTTCGCGTACGTCACGAACGGGGCCGCGGCGAGCAACAATCCCCTGTTCTCGTCGAACGCTTCGAACATTGGCGCCACCGACGTCTACAACAAGATCGCCGAAGGCAACGTCAGTTCGACCATTGCGAGCCTGAAGAACTACCGGATCGAACTGACCCAGGAGCGGAGTATCCTGAACTCGGAGGACGCCCAGGCGCGATCCGCCACTCAAGTCGCCGCCGCAGCGTTCCACAGCGCGAAGGTGCTCCAGGCATCGCTGCAGTCCACCCTCAACCAGGTCAAGGGTCAGATTGCGGTCTTCGTCGCCGAAGCCGCCGCGGCGGCCGCCGCGAAGTCCGACGGCGCACTCAAGAACGCCAAGCACACCGCCGGCTTTCCCGCTCCCCCGCCTGACTCGCGCGCCAACATCGCCATACGAGCCGCCATGTCGTACCTGGGCACCTGGTACTGCTGGGGCGGCGCCTCACGGCGTTGCGTGGACTGCTCAGGACTGATCATGCTCGCCTACGACGCCGCCGGTATCGCCTTTCCGCACTACTCGGGCGCCCAGTACGAGGACACCGAGCGGGTACCGCTCTACGACATCAAACCCGGCGACTTGCTGTTCTACGGCTACGACGGCGACCAACACGTGGCGATGTACGTGGGTCACGGTGACATGATCGAAGCCGAGATGACCGGCACGCGCGTGCACATAACGCCCGTTCGACTCGGGTACGGCTTCGTTGGTCTTGGTCGCCCCCGGGCCTAGGTGTGTCGGGCGTTCCCACATCGTTTCACCTTGGACCGCTCGTCTTTCACACCTACGGTTTCGGTCTCGCGATCGCCGCGTACGTCTGCTACCTCTATTCGCGGCACCGTCTCGCGCGAGCGGGCTTTGAACTAGCGCACTTCTTCTCCTACGCCGTGGCCTTGGTGGTGAGCGGACTCGTCGGAGCACGCCTCGCCAACGTGGCCACCAACTGGTCGTACTACTCCGGTCACCCGGGTCGGTGGATTGCAGTCTGGCAGGGCGGACTCGCCAGCTTCGGCGGCATCGCCCTAGCCCTTCCCGTCGCGGTGATCCTGCAACGTCATTGGTGGCCCGGGAGCTCCTTCGCCCGTTTCGCCGACGCGATGGTGCCTGCGCTCGTGGCTGGTTGGGCCCTCGGGCGCGTGCTCGGACCCCAATTCATGGTCGACGGCGGCGGGCACCTGACCCATTCGTGGTTCGGCATCCATTACGCCGGCCAGATGGGCAAACGCGTGCCCGTGCCACTGATCCAGGGAGCGGAGGACGGACTGCTGTGGGGGCTACTGGTGCTAGTCGAACGACGCTGGACGACAAAATTCGCGGGGGCCTTGAGTGCGCTCGCGATGATCGTCTGGGGACTCGTGCGAGCCTTTGACGAACACTGGCTCCTCGGACAAGAGTCACACAGCGGATCGATCGGCGTGCAGTTCGCCGGGTTGGCGCTGGCGTTAGCGGGGGTGTTGATCTTCTTAAACCAAGTGTTGCACCGATCTCGTCATACCTAGGGTGCCGGTCGAGGTCAACGAATTACCGTTACACTCTGATTGAGGACGTCGAGAACCCGCTTCCATCGTACCTGGCCTTCGACCAGGGAAGAAAGCGGAAGGCGTCATGCGATTCGACCCACTGAAGTTCATTCCGGCGACCGAACGACCAGATTCCGCCTTTCGCCATTTCTCCCCCTCGGCCTGGCCTGGATCACCCTGCTCGTGGACAACGCCCCGCACCTCGTGGGCGAGGGCCCACGCGTGCGAGCTCGCGTGCTTAGCTGCGCGCAGAAGTTGCGAAACTTCCGCGCGAATCGACTCCTCCCAGACGGCGACGGCCACGGTAATCGCACCGTTCAGCTTGGGCATGGTGACGAAGTCAACGCCGACTCAAAAGAGCATCGAACCTTCGACAACCGAGGAGTACTCACCGTGTTCATAAGATCGGGAACCATAATTTTCATACTTGCGGTGATCATCATCTTCTTAATCGTTCGCTAGACAAGGAAATGGCTCGCGCCAGCGTCAATTACGGAGAAGTTCGAGATTTTCGCATCACATGAAGAAGGCAGCACGAGAGAAACCCCTCTCAACACTAGAGAAATGATCACGCTATGAGTAAGAAGATGAAGGCTAAGAACGCCGCCCAAATTGCCAAGGGCAAGGTTGAACAGATTGAAGGAAGCGTCACGGGTGACAAGGTGCTCGAATCGAAGGGCCGCGCCGATCAGTCGCTCGGTCACCTGAAGCAGGCCGGCCAGCACTTGAAAGACGCCATCAAGAAGTAGTGAATGATTGCGCCAATGGCGCATCGGGCACGGGTGACCCGCGTCGACGCTTGCTTACGTCGATGCTGACCAAGCATCGAGAAAGGTCACCCTGGCCGATACCCTTCAAGAGTGGCGAACTTGACGTCAGACGGAATGCTGCAATGACACGATGGGACAGGACCGGATCTTTGGCTGCCGACGATCGACTCGCCCTCATGAGAACAGGGCCGTGACGCCCAAATCAGACCGTACGAAGACCGTCCACCCTTCGGCGTCGAACGCCTCAAAGCTCAGGGGGAAGAGTCTCAAGTACCTTGGCGCCGCGGGCCCCGGACTGATTACCGGGGCGTCCGACGACGACCCCTCCGGCGTTGCTACCTACGCCCAGGTGGGGGCCAAGTACGGACCGTCGTTCTTGTGGACGGTGGTGCTGACACTCCCGCTAATGATGGCCGTCCAAGAGATCTGCGACAGAACCGCATTAGCCACGGGAAGTGGTCTCGGTGAACTGGCGACCAAGCACTTCGGCCGGATCGGCCGCGCCGTCATTGGTGCCCTGCTCGTGATCTTGATCATCGCAAACACGCTGAACATTGCGGCAGACCTGGTAGCCATTGGTTCGGGCATGAATCTGCTCAAAGCAGGACCAACCTGGTTGTGGGCACTGCTCGCGGGTGGCATCATCACGCTGATCATGGTGAAGGGGACTGCAGCTCGAATCAACACCGTTTTCAAGATCCTGGCCGCAGCTCTGTTGGTCTACATCGTCGTGGCCATCATGGTGACCAAGCAGTGGGGACGGATTCTTGACTACACCTTCGTTCCCCACCTGAGATTTAATCGAACCTACATATCACTACTCGTCGCGGTGCTGGGCACGACGATCTCTCCTTACTTGTTCTTCTGGCAAAGCGCCGACCGCCTCGAAGAGATGCGCCTCGAACCCGAGGGCGGGCTCATCGCGTCTCCCCTGCGACGACGGAGCCACTCCCACGCCGCTTTGAAACAACGGCTCAGCCGAATTGACGTCTTTTCCGGGATGGCATTCTCGAACATCGTCATGTTCGCCATTATCACCTCGACCGCGGAGACACTTCACGTGCACAATGTTGACAACATTCAAAGTGCGGCTCAGGCCGCTAACTCGCTCAAACCTCTCGCGGGACCCTTCGCGAGTGTCATCTTTGCGCTCGGCTTCATAGGAAGCGGTCTTTTAGCGGTTCCGGTGCTGGCCGCTTCAGGCTCGGTAGGGCTCTCGGGACTTCTGAAGAAGAACTGGGGATTCTCGCTGTCGATGCGAAAGGCTCCTCTCTTCTACGCTCTGGTGGGAGTGGGCACTATCGGCGGCACCGCGCTCAGTCTCCTCGCGATCAACCCAATCAAACTCCTGGTGTTCGTCGCCGTCATCAATGGTGTCATCGCCGCTCCATTACTCGCCGTCGTACTCATAGTGTCGAACAATCGAAAACTGATGGGCAAGTACGCCAACGGTCTACTAGCCAATATCTTCGGCGGTGCTGCTTTCGTGATCATGGCCTGGGCGTCCGTTGCGCTTTTCGCTACCGTAGGATTCTCGTTCTAGTCTCGCTGCCGACGCATCGTCACGAACCTGCTGAGGGACACGTGCATCAAAATCACAGAGCCTCGCATAACCACCTGGTGCGGCCAACAGCCGTCCGAAACCTAGAAGAGCGAGTTCCATTCCTCGTCACTCAACCGGCCGATCCTCTCCGCCCCGTCGAGGGCCAAAGGCACACTGACCCGGTCGGTCGCGATGAAAGACACGTGCGCGAGTCCCAGTCGGCGCCAAGGCTGAAACAGGACTCGGGTCGGCGACGGATTGGAATAGATTCCAAGGACGAGCATGCCCGCCGGTGAGGCTGCGACCACCAGTACGGGACGAATCTTCGAACGTTGCTCGGGGATGAGCGGATCCACGGCGTCAAAGGGGACGTCCGCCAGGACGACCCAACCCACGAGAGGGTGCGCGGGATCGTACGCGTCGAGTTCGCCAGGCGTGAAGATGAATCGTCGGCGTACGATCTCGGTGACGGTGTGCACCTCGGCGACCGCGGTCGTTGAGGTGGCGTGCGGCTTCTCGGCGCGCTTGGACTTCGAGGGCCTCACGACCCGCAGTGTCGTCGTGCTCTTCTTTCGCTTCTCTTGCTCCCGGCGGCGACGGCGCTGCTCGCGCACCTCGTCGTCTACCACTTTGGGCACCAGCAGACTCGAACTCGAAGCTCCTTCGGGCAACGACGGAAGGGTGAACTCCGGACGCTCCTCGAGCAACCGACGGCACTGGGCCGCGGCGGGGAACTCCTCACCCACCGCGAATGCGAGCACCGCGACCGCTTCGTCGACACTCGTACCGTCGAGCAACACGTGATCGACCGCTTCACCCAACTGTTCAAGATTCGGAGACACGGCGTGGTCGCCGAGTTGGTCGACGATCTTCTCGAGAGGCTCGAGGGCGATCAGTTCGAGCAGTGCGCGCACCGCGGCGAGAGGCGCGCCCGCGGCGAAACTCGCCACCTCACGTTTTTGTTGCAGCGAACGTAGTGGCATGCCCACGACCGCGCTCACCTTCGTGGTGGCCTTGAAATTGAGCCCATCGAGTGCGCCCAGGATGAGACCGTCGTCGATGCGAAGCAAGGCCCGACGCATGACGTCGCCGGGGCTCGAAGTGGTCAAGGACATCTATTCCTATTTCAAGAGGTATTTAGAGATGACGACACGCTGGACCTGATTGGTCCCTTCGTAGATCTGGGTGATCTTGGCGTCGCGCATGAATCGCTCGACCGGGAACTCCTTGGTGAAGCCGTAGCCGCCCAGCAACTGGACGGCGTCGGTCGAGACGCTCATGGCGGTGTCCGAGGCGAAGGACTTCGCCGCGGCACCCAGGTACGTCAACTGATTCTGTGGATCACCTTCGTCAATAGTCGCGCACGCGCGATAGACGAGGGCACGCGCCGCTTCGGTGCGAATCGCCATGTCCGCCAACATGAATCGAAGACCCTGGAGATCGGCGATGGGAGCACCGAAGGCCTTTCGCCCCTTCATGTACTGACCCGCGTAGTCAATGGACGCCTGGGCAATGCCGACCGCCTGGGCGCCGATCGTCGGTCGCGACCGGTCCAACGTGTGCATGGCGATCTTGAATCCATCGCCTTCGGCCCCGATGCGGTGACTCGCGGGCACGCGCAGGTCGTTGAAGACGACTTCTCCCGTGGGCGACGCCCGTAGTCCGAGTTTGTCCTCGTGCTTGGGAAACTCGACACCCCAGCCCTTCTCCACCAGGAAACAAGTGATGCCGTGACTGCGCGCCTCGGGGTTCGTGCTCGCAAACACGGTGTAGGTTTCCGAGACCCCGGAATTGGTGATCCAGTACTTCGAACCGTTCAAGACGTAGTCGTCGCCGTCACGCACCGCGCGACAGCGCATCGAGGCTACGTCGGATCCGGCGTCGGCTTCGGAGAGGCAATAACTCGCCTGGATCTCGCCCGAGGCGATGCGAGGCAGGTACTGGTGCTTGATCTCCTCGGACGCGAAGTTCATGATCGGTAGCATCCCGAGTTTGGAGATGAGCAAGGTCACCGACGTCGAAGCGCACCCCCGCGCGAGTTCCTCGGCCATGATCGCTTGGGTGACCATGTCCGCACCGGCTCCGCCGTACGCCTCGGGCACACCGAGCGAGGGTAATTCCATCTCCACGCACGCGTCGAAACTGTCCTGGGGATAGATCTGCTCACGGTCGTAGCGGGCCGCGTTGGGCGCGATGCGTTCGTCAACGAAGCTGTGCATGACGTCGCGAAAGGCGCGCTGTTCACTGGTCAGGTCGAAACTCATACTGCTCTTTTCAATAGTGGGGACTAATGAGACGCGTGACCCGGCACGAGCTGGTCGACCGTCACCGCGTCAACAAATCGACGCTGGGCAGCGTAGCTGTGCGCCACGCCCGAGAAGGGTGCGCACTGGGCGTGGGTCACCAGCGAGGCCTCGAGGTCGAACAAGTGCAGGGCCACCCGCACGTCACCGGGGATCGGCCCGCGACCCACCAGACTCGCCCGCTTGGCGGCGACCAGGCCAATGGCCAGTTCGACGTCGTGGCGGTCGTGTTCGTCCTCGAAGTTGAACGAGGCCAGGATATGGTGCGCGATCGTGAGGGCGTAGCCCTCGCCGGGAGCGGGGGTGCCGTAACCAGGACCGCTGGGTGGCGTGGGCGAACGCTGCAGACCCGCCTTAGGGGTCCGGGCCAACTCGGCCGGTGCGGTGGGTACCGTCGCACGGACTTCTCCAGCGAGGGGAACGGGGGCGAACGTCGGTTGGGTCACCTATCGAGACTACCGCCGAACGACCACTAGACCCGAGCGAGCCAACTCTCGTACTGGGGCAACTGACCGCGCACTGCTTGGTTGTAGACACGTTGGATCTCCAACGTGATGGGACCCGGCTTGCCTTCGCCGACGACGCGGTCGTCCACCGACGCGATCGGTACGACCTCGGCGGCGGTGCCGGTGAGGAACGCCTCGTCGGCCAAGTAGAGATCGTCACGACGCATCGCCTCGAAGTGGACCTGGTAGCCCAGGTCGTTCGCGATCCGGTGAACGCTCGACAAGGTCACCCCGCGCAGGGCACCGGCTTCTGAGGGCGGCGGACTCACCAGATAACCGTCGCGCACGATGAACAGATTCTCGCCCGTGCACTCCGAAACCCGGCCATCGGCTCCGAGCATGATCGCCTCGTCGTAACCGGCCTTAATCGCTTCGACCTTGGCGAGACCAGAATTCACGTAACCGCCCACGGTCTTGGACGCAGTGGGCATCGCGTTGGGCGCGTGACGAACCCACGAGGAGATCTTCATCCGCACGCCATTCTTCGCGCCGTCGTCGCCGAGATACGCGCCCCAGGGCCACACGGCGATGGCCACATTCACCGGCGAGGGCAACGGGTTCACGCCCATCTCGCCGTAACCGAGGAAGACCAGCGGACGGATGTAGCAGCCGTCAGGCACGTCGTTCACCCGCACCGTCTCCTTGGTCGCTTCGACGAGTTCCTCGAGCGAATAGGGCACGTCAATCATCAGGATCTTGCAACTGTTGAGCAGGCGCTTGGTGTGCTCCTCGAGACGAAAGACCGCCAGTCCTTGGTCGGTCTTGTAGGCACGAATGCCCTCGAACGCCCCCGTGCCGTAGTGCAGGGTGTGGGTCAGTACGTGGGTGGTCGCTTTATCCCAGTCGACGAGCGCGCCGTCCATCCAGACCTTCTTCGTGGGCGTTATTGGCATTTACAAACTCTCCATTAATTGTGAGGTGATCCCTGCGGTACCCAAGACAGCAACGTCTCCCTTGAAGTCTTGCACGGCGCGAGCGATGCGCGAAGCCGCGTCCTGCTCGTCCAGGTGCTCGAGCATCAGCACCGCCGAGGAGACCGCCGCCAGTGGGTTGGCCCTTCCCGTCCCCTCGATGTCGTGCGCGGCGCCGTGCACTGGTTCGAAAAGCGACGCACCGGTACGCGCGGGGTTGAGATTGGCGCTCGCTGCGAAGCCGATACCGCCGGTGACCGCCCCGGCGAGGTCCGAGAGGATGTCACCGAAGAGATTGTCGGTCACGATGACCCCGTAACGTTCGGGACTCTCGACCAAATAGATGCAGGCCGCGTCCACGTGGTTGTAGTCGGCCTCGACGCCCGGGTACTCCTTGGACACCTCGCGCACCACGCGGTTCCAGAGATCGCCGGCGAACGTGAGCACGTTGGTCTTATGCACGAGGGTGAGCTTCGGACGCTCCAGCGCTGCGGCTCGCTCGAAGGCGTAGCGCACGCAGCGTTCGACTCCGAAACGCGTGTTGACTGACCCCTGGGTCGCGATCTCGTGTGGGGTGCCGTAACGCAGGACGCCACCCTCGCCCGCGTAGGGACCCTCGGTGTTCTCGCGCACGATGGCGAACTCACAGCCCTGGGCGATGGATCCCGACACGCCACGAAACGGCCGGTAGTTGATGAAGAGGTCCAGGCCGAAACGAAGGCGAAGCAGCAAACCGCGTTCGAGCACCCCACCGGGGATGCGCGTGTCGCCAATGGCGGGTCCGATCGCCCCGAGAAGAATGGCGTCGTAGCCTCGCAGTTCCTCCAAGGTCTTGTCGTCAAGTATGAAGCCGTCTCGGAGGTAGCGCGCGGCGCCGAGTTCATAGGGCGTCGCGTCAATGATCACGCCCGCGGCCGCCACGACCTTGAGCGCGGCGTCGATGACCTCGGGTCCGATGCCGTCACCACCGAGCACGGCCACGCGATGGGTGCGCTGGTTCATTGCTCGTCGTCTCCTCGGTTCCCACCATTTTGGTCGCTGAGCCGACGTCGTCGCAAACTTGAGGCGTCCCGGATGCCGTTCCGTCGGTAGAATCGGGTCTTCTCCACTAGTTGAGGTAACCCCATGGCGGCCGAAATCCACCGCATCACCCAAGAAACACTGGACAAGTTGAAGGCCGAATACCTCGAACTGACCACGGTCGGTCGAACGGAGATTGCGCGCGTCATCGAGTCGGCACGACTGCTCGGCGACCTGAGCGAAAACGGTGACTATCACGCCGCCAAGGACACCCAGGGCAAGATGGAGTCGAGGATCCGCCAGATCGACAACGTGATCCGAAACCACGAAATAGTCGAGCGCGATAGCAACGCCGACGTGGTCCAGCACGCCACGATCGTCAAGGTCATCTACGAGGGCGACGACGACGCCGACTTCCAAGAATTCTTCATCGGCTCGATCGAAGAGAAGCCCGAGAACGTTCTCGTCGCCTCGCCCACCTCGCCACTAGGTGCCGCACTGCTCGAGCGCCGGGTCGGTGAGACGGTCGACTACGAAGCCCCTTCGGGCATCTTGCGAGTGAAGATCGTGGGGCTGCGTTAATCGTGGCCGGACAGACGCTCTTTGAAAAAATCTGGAATCAGCACGTCGTGGCCTCACCCGAGGGTGAGCCCACGCTTTTGTACATCGATCTGCACCTGGTCCACGAGGTCACCAGTCCCCAGGCCTTTGACGGACTGCGCCTGAACGGCCGGGGCGTGCGTCGCCCAGACCTCACTCTCGCCACCGCCGACCACAACGTGCCCACCGACCCGATCTCTACGCCCGTAAAGGACCCGGTCTCACGACGTCAACTCGAAGCACTCGAAGAGAACTGTCGCGAGTTCAATATCACCGTCTTTCCGCGCGGTCACGAGAACCAGGGCATCGTTCACATAATCGGACCCGAACTCGGTGTCACGCAACCCGGTATGACCATCGTGTGCGGCGACTCACACACGTCCACGCACGGCGCCTTTGGTGCGCTCGCCTTCGGCATCGGTACCAGCGAGGTGGAACACGTCCTGGCGACCCAGACCCTCCCCCAGCAAAAGGCCCAGACCATGTCGGTCACGGTGCGGGGCAAGGCGCCCTCGGGCGTGAGCGCCAAGGACATCGTGCTCGCCATCGTCGGACGCTTAGGCACCGGCGGAGGTGCGGGCCACGTGCTCGAGTACCGCGGCGAAGCCATCACCGACTTGTCGATGGAAGGCCGCATGACCGTCTGCAACATGAGCATCGAGGCAGGTGCGAGAGCGGGACTCGTCGCGGTGGACGACAAGACCATCGACTACTTGCGTGGACGTCCCGGGGTGCCCGAAGGCGAAGCGTTCGAGCGACTCGCCGAGCATTGGCGTAGCTACGTGAGCGATAAGGACGCCGTCTATGACCGCGAGATCGTGATCGAGGCGAGTGAGTTAGTGCCGTACGTCACGTGGGGCACCAATCCCGCCCAGGTGGTGGCCCTCGACGGCGTCGTGCCCTCACCCAACGAGTTCGACGATCCCGACGAACGAAACGCCTCCGAGCGTTCACTCGACTACATGGGTCTCGCACCGGGAGAGCCGATTCGATCGATCCCGGTCGACGTGGTCTTCATCGGTTCGTGCACCAACGCACGCATCGAAGACCTGCGAGCGGCCGCGGTCGTGGCGCGTGGCCAGCGCGTGGCGCCGGGCGTTCGCGCCCTGGTCGTGCCCGGTTCGCACCGGGTCAAGCGTCAAGCCGAAGAAGAAGGACTCGACGAGATCTTTCTCGCCGCGGGTTTCGAATGGCGTGAACCGGGCTGCTCGATGTGTTTGGGGATGAATCCCGATCAACTCGGTCAAGGCCAACGCAGCGCTTCCACGTCGAACCGTAACTTCGAGGGTCGTCAAGGTCGAGGAGGCCGCACGCACCTGGTCTCGCCAGTCATCGCGGCGGCAACGGCGATCCTCGGTCACTTCGCCTCACCCGAGGACGTGAACGGATGAAGCCGGTTCGCGTGATCGAGGGCCGCGCCGTCCCTCTGGAACGCTCGGACGTCGACACCGACCAGATCATTCCTTCGGACTGGTTGAAGCGAGTCGAACGAACGGGATTCGGTCGTGGACTCTTCAGCGAATGGCGCGACGACCCGAGCTTCGTCTTGAACGACCAGCGATACGTCGGGGCGAACATCCTCGTCGCCGGACCGCGCTTCGGAACCGGATCGTCACGCGAGCACGCGGTGTGGGCTCTCATGGACTACGGCTTCGCCGCCGTGGTGGCGCCGTCCTTCGGGGACATCTTTCGCAACAATTCATCCAAGCAGGGCCTCGTCATTGTCCAGTTGGCCCAAGAAGACGTCGACGAACTGACGCGACTCGTCAAGGAGGACTCCACGCGCCTGGTCATCGTTGACGTCGACCAGATGCAGGTGGAGGTGCCCCAAGTGGACTGGCACCGTTCCTTCGCGCTCGATCCTATGATCCGCGAACGACTCCTCTATGGCTGGGACGATATCGGCCTCACGATGCGCCGCGAGGCGTCGATCACCTCTTTCGAGGAGCGGTCGACGGCTCCCACGCTGGAGGGCGTCTTTGACGGCGCGGGCCACGTCATCGCCCGCTGAGGATTCGATGTTTCACCGGTGACCTTGGTCACTGGCAATGGGTTCGCACCGGACCCATAATCGACTCATACTGGAGTTGGGTGACGCCCGTCGCCCAAGAAAGGGTGCGATGACCGACGCCGTGAACCGTCTGACCCATCCTGACACCACGAGCGAAGGGTCGCCCTCCATGGCCAAGCCCTACCCCGCCCAGCTCGAATGCGACATCATGACGGTGACCGGCGTGAAATTGCACATGCGTCCGATCCGGCCCGACGACGCACAAAGTCTCGTGAACTTCCACCTTCAGCTCTCGTCGGGTTCGATCTACCGGCGATACTTCGCCGTGCACCCCGAGCTCTCGGCCAAAGAGGTCGAACACCTCACCACGGTCGACTACGTCGACCGATTCGCCTACATCATCGAAGACGGTGAGGAGTTGGTCGCTGTCGGCCGTTACGACCGAATCCCCAAGACCACCGACGCCGAGGTCGCGTTCCTCGTCACCGACCATTACCAACACCACGGCATAGGGATCCTCCTGCTCTGGCACCTCGCGCGCGCGGCGAGACCCAACGGCATCACGCACTTCGTCGCCGAGACCCAAGCGGATAATCGCGGCATGCTCGGGGTGTTTCGAGATTCGGGCTACCCACTCACCACGAGCATCGAAGACGAGATCGTCAGTCTGCGCTTTCCAATACAGTCCACCGAACAGAGTCACGCCCACTTCCTTCGACGCACGACGTTGTTCGAACCCGAAGAACCCGGCGACGAAGGGTCTTCGTAATGCTCATCATCAACGGCAGTACCGACGACGCCGGACACGAGGACCCTGGACATCCCGAGCGGCCCGAACGTCTCGCCGCGGTCCTGGCGGGCGTCGAGGACCTTCACCTCGGCGACGATCTGCTGGCCGTCGCCCCGTACGCCGCCTCGCGGTCCGAGCTCGTTCGTGTTCACGAGAGCACGTACCTCGACCAGTTGGGCGCGTTCTGCTACGAGGGCGGAGGTGACCTCGACGAGGACACCTACGCCACCTACGACTCGTGGTCGCTCGCTCAGTACGCCGCGGGCGCGGGACTAGCGGTCGTTAGGGAAATGCGAATCCGTGGTGACGGTGTCGGATTCGTCGCCGTGCGCCCTCCAGGACACCACGCCCTGCGCGACCGCGCCATGGGTTTCTGTCTCCTAAACAACATCGCGGTGACGGCCGCCGAACTCACGAGTCTGGGCGAACGCGTCCTGATCATCGATTGGGACGTGCACCACGGCAACGGGACCCAGGCCATTTTCTGGGAGGACCCCAACGTGCTGTACGTGTCTACGCACCAGTGGCCGCTGTTTCCCGGCAGTGGCGCGCCGTTTGAGATCGGTGGACTGAACGCCCTCGGCGCGACCGTGAACCTGCCGCTTCCGCCTGGTGCCACCGGTGACGTCCTGCGCCAGGCCCTCGAAGAGACCGCCGTACCGGCAATTGACGAATTCAAACCCACGTGGGTGCTGGTCTCGGCGGGCTTTGACGCGCACCGGGCCGACCCGATGGCCGACCTCGCCCTGTCGAGCGGCGACTTCGCCCAGATGGCCACGTTCGCGGCGAGTCACGCACCGGCGCCCGGTCGCATCGCGTTATTCCTCGAAGGAGGCTACGACCTGGCCGCCCTTCGTTCGTCGGTCAACGCCACTCTCGGATCGCTGTTGGGGGATGGCGTCGCGAGTGAAAACCCCACGAGTGGAGGACCCGGCGCCGACGTAGTGCGAAGTACCAGGGAAACCCGTCTCGCGGCACTGCGAATCGCCCACGACGCGGGTCAGTAAGGAGAGGACATGAAACCGATTCACACTATCGCCGTCGGGTTCGACGGATCCGCGGACTCGAAGGTCGCCGTGCGTTGGGCCCTCACGCTCGCACGTCACTACGACGCGCACGTCGTCGTCGCGCACGCGGTCGGTCTACTCGGACGCTTTGACGCGAAAAACGTCGCGGTGGAACTCGAAGAGTCCCTCCTCGCGCTCTGTGACGAATGCGGGCTCGAGCACGCACGCGCACGCCTGGAAATCACCGACGGCGACGCGTGTTCGGTGATGCTGCGAATGGCCGAACCCCCTATAAGTGCGGACTTGCTCGTCGTGGGGACCAGAGGACAAGGAGCACACGCGGGACTTCTGCTCGGCAGCACCAGCCTCGAACTCGCCGAGCACTCACCAATACCTCTGGTGATCGTTCCCAGCTCCTAAATCGAGCAAGTCAGTCTTCGGCGACTTCACGCCACAAGTCGATATGACTTTCGCGAGCGAACTGGTCTATCCGGTCGAGTTCGTCTTTGGTGAAGCCGAGGTTGTCGAGCGCACCGAGATTCTCGTCGAGCTGGCGCACGCTGCTCGCACCAAGCACCACCGAGGTCACGCGCGCATCACGCAGCGCCCACGCAATCGCCATCTGGGAGAGTTTCTGACCTCGGATCTCGGCGATGGCCGCGAGTCCTCGGACCTTTTTCAGGTTTTCCTCGCTCAGCATGTCCGCGCTGAGCGAGGTGGCCTTTGACGCGCGTGATCCTTCGGGCACGCCGTGCAGATAACGGTCGGTGAGAATACCTTGAGCGAGTGGCGAAAACGCGATGCAGCCCACGCCCTCTTCGGCCAAGACGTCGAGCAGCCGCTCCTCGATCCAACGATTGAACATTGAATAGGAGGGCTGATGAATCAACAGCGGCGTGCCGAGTCGGCGAAGGATCTCGACGGCCTCCTTGGTTCGCTCGTCGGAGTAGGAGGATATCCCGACGTAGAGGGCCTTACCCTGGCGCACCGCCGTGTCGAGGGCGCCCATGGACTCTTCGAGGGGGGTGTCCTTGTCGAAGTGGTGGTGATAGAAGATGTCGACGTAGTCGAGGCCCATTCGACGGAGGCTCTGGTCGAGGCTCGCCAACAAGTACTTACGCGAGCCGAGGTCACCGTAGGGCCCGGGCCACATGTCCCAGCCCGCCTTAGTGGAGATGACGAGTTCGTCGCGCAGACCGGTAAAGTCTTCGCGCAAGAGACGACCGAAGTTGATCTCCGCGCTCCCGTAGGGCGGTCCGTAATTGTTGGCGAGGTCGAAGTGGGTGATCCCCCGGTCGAACGCGCGACGGAGGATCGAACGCTGCACGTCAACGGGGACATCGTCACCGAAGTTATGCCAGAGACCGAGTGATATCGCCGGTAGCAGCAGTCCGCTGCGTCCCGTTCGACGATACGTCATTGCGTCATAACGAGTGGGGGAAGGTTGAAACGTGCTCATGCGTTGATGGTACTTGCGTGAAGTTGCCCTCACAAGAGCACGCTCCCTTCGCCATGGCGAAGGGAGCGCGCTCGATGACCAAAACTAAGGTCAACGTGATTGGCTTAAGGCTGAACTATTTGACGATCGTCACGTGACCAATGTACGCACGTGAGCTTCCTCCCGTGACCGTGACCGTTGCGGTGAACGGCGCGCGGTTTGGATTCAATACGAAGAACGCGCGGGCGGCACCAGCGATCGTAATGGTCAGATTCTTAGAGGAGTTCGCATCGAGAGTCACCGCAACGCGACCAATGAGAATCGTCGCACGCGTGATTGCGCGGCTATTGGCCTTCATACGTCCGGTCACTACTGCCGTGACCGTTGCGGTGTCGCGGCACGAAGCCGCTGCGCACGTGAAGTGTATGAGCAAGCCCTTCTGATTAGCTGCGATTGCGGCCCTCTTTGTCGCCACCTGGGCGATACCGTTCCCAACACTGAAAGTCACGGTCGTTGCGGCTGACGAAGCGGGGACGTACGTTGTGTCACCGGCCTTGGTAGCGGTGACGCTACACGTACCCACCGTCGAAGCCGATAGGGAACTACCACTCACGGCACAACCAGTGGCGGTGCCGTTAGCCACCGTGTAAGAAACTGCTCCCGTGCCTGAGCCGCCGCTCGTTACAAGCGTGAGTGGCGTACCGACCGAGCCGGTAACGCTCGTGAGCGAAAGCGCGGTCTGAGCCGTACCCACGTAGAGCGTGAAGGTCCACGTACCTGAGTCACCCGAAACGTCAGAGTCGGTACCCGAGATGGTGTAAGTTCCCACGGCCAGCGTGGTCGTACTAGTCACCAGGCCCGTGGGCGAGATACTCACTCCGGTCACGGGCGCCGAGGACTCGACGAAGTTCGTCGTGCCGTTGTTGCCGGTCACGACGAGTTGCGTGCTCGCGGCAGTGCCTGGAGCGACGACAGCCGACGTGGGCGCTGCTTGGGTGATTGGACCGAGCGCCGCATTGAAGTTGAAGGACGCGTCAATCCACGTCTTGCCCGCGGGAGCTGGACCACAATCACCAGTCGCGTTCGCGTCGTTGCTGGGATAGGGCGTGAAGTTCAACTCGCAAAGATACGCCTTATAGGCCGTACCCAGTTTGAGCGAGCCAGGAACGCTGATCGTACCCCCGAGGACCGGCGCGTGCAGCGTCGTTCCGTCGTAGCAGTCATTGGAGATCGTCACACCCGCAGCACTACCGGCAATGGGGATGGTCGTACCCGAAACGAACCAGTTCACCGCAAGGAAAGGCGTCGGTACGTCGCCGTAGCCACCGGTCGAGGCGCACGTGGTAGGAGGTGCCTGGGGCACCGCCGGAATGGCGAGGGCCTGGATCTCTTGAATGGCATCTGCCCACCAGTAACCGGTGTTCCCCGTGGCGTCACTCACCTTGATAGTGCTTCCCGGCACGCCACTCGCGGACGTGGCAATTGTGGGTGCATTGGGGGGCGTTGCTTGGGTGGCGAAATTCAACAGGTACTGCGCCCCGGAGATTGGCGAAAGCGCGGAACTCGCTACTGCAATGTCGCATCCAAACAGACCTTCATTTATTTGCGTCTGCGTTGGCGCGCAGGCCGCCTGGGAGTCTGTCGCGACAAAAGTTGCGGGCACCGTGAAGACACTGATCGTGCATTGGCCGGCCGTAGCGGCTGGACAGTTGGTGTCCGCGGGGCTCGCGGTGAACGAACCAATGGCATTCGTGTCTGCCTCGGTCTGTTGATTGACCGTCGTGGTCACCACGGCCGCGAGAAGTGACGCTTCAGCGACGAACGCTGGATTCAGTGCCGGAGTCCCCGAAATGTTGCAGTCAAGGGTGATCTTGGTCGTTCCAGGCGTGACGCCGTAGATCAAGGTTCCCGCGACCGCACCGGTGCCCGCCGTGACGCTCACGTTGCAGGGAGCAGTGACGATTCGAGGCAACGAGCTCGCCGAGGCCGGTGAGATCGAACTCGCGACGAAGCCACCTATAAGCGCCACTGAGGCGGACGCCACCACGAGCAACGACGTGAACCGGGAGCGGATTGACCGCGTGTCCCTGCTGTTTCTATTCGCTATTCTCATATTTTCTACCCTTGCTTGTTGGAGGAAGTTACAACGCACTTCATTAAGTTGGATGATCCCTTGGAGACGATCGAGATCGGATCGATCATCGTGTTCACTCGCTGCACAGAAAGTATTTCCGTTGCACGAACCTGCTTCCTTCAGCGATATTTCGCGTCGTGCGCTGGTCACCCCAGCGTACTTGGGTGACAATTGACAGCGCAACGACCAATCGTGTCCTTACCCACGAGTAGGCGGCGCAGAAAACCACGGGGACTGAGGCATCCCCGCGAGTTTCCCGATTTCTTGTCCACGCGTTCTTCGCGTTGACAAGGCGCCGAACGTTCAACGGCTCACGACCGGTACTTTCCCGTCCTCGGTTGCACCGAAGACTTCACCGGGAGCGCTCGTCTCCTCGCGAACCACGGTATTGGTCGTCACAACATTATTGCCGTTGCTGATGTCGCGACGCTGATGGCGACCGTAGAGAAGTCCGTCCACACCGATCCAACCTGAGGTCCGCCACATCGTGAGGATCACGATCGCGAACAGCGCGTAGAACGCACAGACGCTCGCCGTTCCCGACATCACGTAGGTGAAGAGCAGGGCCAAACTTCCCAGTGCCGCCAGCGGCGTCAAGAATCCAACGGCCAGGCAAGCCCCTATTGCGAGTTCGGCAAAGGCGATCAAAACGCCGATCCAGCCCGCGTTCGGGACGACGAAACTATGTAGGAAACTCCCCCACCAGCTGTACGCGGCGACACCGTGCGAGGCGAACCCCGCGACGCCAGCGCCGTGATTATGGAGAAACGAAGGATTCTCTGCTCCCCATACCTTCGCGATGCCCGCCTGGAGCCACATGACGCCGAGCCAGACACGCATAGCGGTCCATACGACCGCCGCGCTCTTGGAGCGTTTCAACCAGTGCCAGTAGCGCGGCGCGTGAATCTGGGATGGATTGCCTAACAGCAATTCAGTGGTTTGCATGAGGCGACCAACTTTCTTTGCTCCTTGACGAACGGTTCGTCAGGGATCTTTGAAAAGCACTTCAGTATTCGACACATCATGATGAGATAACTCGTCTGATTCGTTCGTGACTTAGGGCGTCATGACGACTTTCAGGGCGCCGGTCTTAGAGGCGTTCGCGAAGGTGTCATATGCCTCGATGACCTGATCCATGCGAAAGTGATGGGTCACGAAGTCCGAGACGTCCAGCTTCTTGCTTTCGACGAGACCAAGCAGATTTGGAATGGTCCGAGTGTCGACGAGGCCCGCCGTGATGGTCACGTCCCTGCCCCAGAGCTTCTCAAGGTGCAAAGTGACGGGCGCGCCGTGCACGCCGATGTTGGCGATATGTCCACAGGGACGGATCAGCGTGGTGGCAAGTTCGAACGTGGTCTCGAGACCCACTGCCTCGATGGCGACGTCCGCGCCAAGGCCGCCGGTCAGTTTCATGATCTGCTCGAGCGGGTCACTCGTGCCGTTGTTGACCGTGAAGTCAGCGCCAAATTTCTTCGCCTGATCGAGACGTTTGTTGTCCAGGTCAATCGCCACGATTGCCCGCGGATTGAACAAGCGGGCGGTCTTTATTGCGGACAAGCCCACGGGTCCCGCCCCGACCACCGCGACGACGTCACCGGGCGCCACGCAACCGTTCAGGACGCCAATCTCGTAACCCGTGGGAACGATGTCGGTCAGCATCAGTAGTTCTTCGTCCGACACGCCCTTAGGAACCGGGTAGGTCGAGGTGTCACAGAACGGCACGCGGACGAACTCGGCCTGGGTTCCGTTGATGAGGTGACCTAGAATCCAACCTCCGCCGTTAAGACACTGGCCGAAATGACCCTCGCGACAGTATCGGCAGATGCTGCACGACGTGATGCACGAGACCACCACGCGATCACCCACCTTCACCTGCTTGACCGCCGTACCCACGGACTCGACGGTACCGATGGCCTCGTGGCCCAAGATGAGCCCGACACTGACCTCGGGTACGTCGCCCTTCAAGATGTGCAGGTCCGAGCCGCAGATCGTCGTGACGTCCACTTTGACGATGGCGTCCGTATCGTGCAGTAACTGGGGTTTGGGAACTTCGGACCACTTCTTCTGGTCCGGGCCGCCGTAGACGAGCGCGTGCATTGTCGACTTGCCCGATTTAGCTTGTTGGCCGTCAAGGACCGCGGTGTTGTTCGACATTGATTCCTCCTGGATAAGGAGGCGTCGAGCCCGACCGAGCGACAATCTTCTGGATCGTCCAACCCGAACTGGCGTCTCACGTACACCGTAATGGCGCACTTATGGCAACCCTACACGCCCTAGAACCTGGCGTGTCCTTGAACACTCATTGTCGCTCGATCGGCGGACCATCCAGGGTCCGCAAGTATCGTTCTACTCTTAGTCAGTTATCGAACGGAGCAGCAATGAGCGACTATCCCTACGCCGACACTTTCGAAGTCCGCCGGACGTTACCCGAAGAGGGCACCGCAAAGGAAACGATCCTGGCGGAGTTGGCGACCATGTCAGAGTCAGAGAACAAGGTGTGGGAATCGGGTCAGTGCTCGGGCACGATGTACTGCGGTGACCACGACCATTACGACTTTTTGAACGAGGCGTTCGCTCACTTCTCCTACGTCAACTCGCTCCAGCGAGACATGTGCCCGAGCGCGACCAAGTTCGAGGCCGAGATCATTGCGATGACCCTCGACATGCTCCACGCCTCTGCTCGACAGGACTCGACGCCAGTGGGACTGGTCACGAGCGGTGGCAGTGGCTCGATCGCCCACGCCATGCTCGCCTATCGCGAGTTCAACGCCCGAAGAGTCGAGCGACCCAACGTGATCAAGCCCGAGACGGCCCACCCCGCCTTCGACAAGGCTTGTCACCTCTTCGGCATCGAACTTCGAATCGCCCCCGTCGACCCCCTCACGACCCAAGTTGACCTGGACTGGGTGGCGACGCACGTCGACGCGAACACCGTCGCTCTCGTGGGTTCGGCGTGCAACTACGGCTACGGCACCATCGATCCCATCACCGAACTGGGCCAGATCGCGCTGGAACGCGAGGTCGGGCTTCACGTGGACGGCTGCCTGGGTGGGTTCATCTTGCCCTTCGGCCGTGAACTTGGTTACGACATCGAGCCCTTCGATTTCGAGGTCCCCGGCGTCACCAGCATCTCGGCGGACACTCATAAATACGGCTACGCGCTGAAGGGCACCAGCGTGCTCAGTTTCGCCGATCAGGCACTTCGCAACAGTCAGTATTTCTATCAGCCCGACTGGTCGGGCGGGAAGTACTGCTCGCCGGGCATGGACGGATCTCGCTCGGCGGGCCTGCTCGCCGCGACGTGGGCGGCGATGGTCCATCTCGGACGCAGCGGCTACCGGCGCTACGCGCAAGCGATCTTCTCGACCTCCGCCCATATGCAAGAGGCCGTCACGAGCCACGACTCACTGCGACTGATGGGAAAGCCCAGTTTCCTCTTTTCTTTCACTTCGGACGTCTTTGACATCTATCACGTCAATGACTTTCTGCGGACCAAGGGCTGGCGCATGAATGGTCAGCAGTACCCCAACGCGATCCACATGGCCGTCACCCGGCCCCAGACCCAGCTGGGCACCGTCGAACGCTGGACAGCGGACCTCGCTGACGCCGTCGATTATGCGAAGGCGCACGCCGGCGAGAAGCCCAAGTCCGGAGCCATCTACGGGGGCGTCGAGGGGGGACCCAACGAAGAGGCCGACGAGTTCATCAAGATGTTCATGGCAATCATGATGGATCAGCAGTCCTCGATTCCGGCGTGACGACGAACGAGCTCTGTCTGAGTGTCGATCTCGGCACGGGCGGGCCCAAGGTGGGCGTGGTGACCCTGGACGGTGAAGTCATCGTCCACGAACTTCACCACGTACCCACGCACCACGACGATCGAGGGGGCGCGACCCAGGACGCGTCACTGTGGTGGAGTCTGATCAAGGATTCCGCTACGAGACTCTTACAAGACCCCCGCGTCGATCCTTCGGCCCTGAAGGTCGTCGCGATCACTGGTCAGTACGCCTCGACCGTGCCCGTGGACGAGCGCGGCGAACCGGTTGGCGAGTGCGTCACCTGGCTCGACACGCGAGGCGGCGTCTACAGTCGCCGCGCCGTAGGCGGTTCCGTGCAGGGTTACAACGCGCGAAAGCTCCAACGATTCATCCGTCGAACCGGCGGTGCTCCTTCCACCTCCGGAGCCGATCCGGTGGGCCAGATCCTGTTGCTCTTGAACGAGCGGCCCGACGTCTGTGCGGCCGCGCGCTGGTTCATGGAACCGATTGACTACCTCGCCATGCGATTTTGCGGGATCGCCTCGGCGACGCACGCGTCGCGCCTGGCCATGTGGATGACCGACAACCGCGACCTGCGCCGTCTCGCCTACGACCAGAAGTTGTTAGCGTCGGTGGGCCTCACGGGCGAGAAGTTGCCAGATCTCGTGGGCGCGCACAGTGTGCTCGGTCCCGTGCTCGCTGACGTGGCCCGCGAACTCGGTCTGTCCCTCGACACGGTCGTTGTCTCTTCGATACCCGACTTGCACGCTGCGGCCTACGGCTCAGGCGCGACGCGACCCTTCGCCACGCACCTGGCGCTGTCGACGACGTCGTGGATTAGTTGTCCAGTGCCGAGCAAGAAGACCGACGCGCTGCACTCCATCGCCGCGGTACCCGGGCTGACGAACGATTCCTACGTGGTGATCGACAATCAGGAGACCGGCGCGAAGTCCCTCGAGTGGTTTCAAGCCATACTGGCGAGCGGTGGCGAGAAGATGAGTTACGACGACATGACCGCCCTCGCCGCTACCTCACCGCCCGGCGCCCGGGGCGTCTTGTTCTCGCCCTGGCTCGCGGGCGAGCGTTCACCGGTCGACGACAAGCGATTGCGCGGTGGCTTCTCGAACCTCTCGATCACCACGACCAGCGCGGACATGATCCGCGCGGTCCTCGAGGGCGTCGCCGCCAACAGCGCCTGGCTATTCGGGTACGTGGAGAAGTTCGTGGGCCAATCGCTCTCACCGATTCGTCTGATTGGCGGCGGTGCCCAGAGCGAACTCTGGTGCCAGATCTTTGCCGACACCTTCGGTCGTGAGGTGCACCAGATCAAGAACCCGATGACCGCCCAACTTCGCGGCGCCGCACTCGCAGCCTCGGTCGCGCTCGGTCGTCGTTCACTCGACGAGCTGGACTCACTACCCACACCGGTCACCGTTCTCACGCCCGACCCGGGCGCAGCTCGCACCTACCAGCACCGGGTGCGCGAACAAGTCGGACTCTACGAGCGCGAGAAAAAACGGACCCGTTCGCGAGACAAGCGCTAGTCGGCGAAGACCTCGGCGGCGATGAGACGATCTCGCGCCTGATTGTGGCGCCAGGACGCGAGCGAAGCGATGATGAGACTCGCGGTCCCCGCACAGAAGGTCGAGATGAGCGGTGCCCACAGGCGTACGCCCGTGTAGTACGCGATCCACAGCCCGGTGCCGCACACGCCAAGCACCCAGGAACTGACCGACACACCACTGGCGTCCTCGTGGCGGACTAGTTCGACGATCTGGGGAACGCGGTTGGCGACCATCGCGACACCCGTGCCGTACACTCCTCCGGCCCAACCCCACACCAACGTGGGCAGCACGCACGAAGCGACGAAGAACGCAAACGATCGAACACTCACCGGCCAACGTCGCCAAGGTTTCAGTCGCACCACAATCGACGCCTGAAGGGGAAGCAGGAGAAGGCTTCCCAGTACGACCTGCCACGAATGGGCCGACACCGCGCCGTAGGTGATCCAAAAGGATCCCATCAGTACGAAGAGCACCCACGTCGCGAGCGAAACGCCTTCGACGCCGAGACGATTGATTCGCACGTATTGTGCGACCGTGCCAACCAGACCCAGTGCGACCGCCAACCAGCCCGCCTCGAGCAGGATGGCGTGCGCGTTCATGCAGCCATTTTAGTTGTCCGGACTTTAACGGCGGCGGTTCGCCGCCGAGATGACCGCTTCGAGCGAGGCGTCGAGGATCGACGAGCTCATTCCCACGCCCCACCAGGTGGTGCCGTCGATTCCTTCGGCTTCGACGTACGCCACGGCCGAAGCCTCGGAGCCTGCGGTGAGGGCGTGCTCGTGGTAGTCGCGCACCTTGAAGTCCACGTCCATCTCGTTGCGCAGACCCGTCATCAGTGCGTCAATGGGGCCGTTGCCCTCGCCCTTGACAGTCACGTGCTGACCGGCCACGACGAGTTGGGCGAAGATGCGCGTGTTGTGCTGATCGGCCGTGACCTCGCTCGAAAGCAGCTGAATCGTGGCGTTTTCGGGTTGGTACGTGGTCGTAAAGACGTCCCATATCTCGGCGGGCGAGATCTCGGTGCCGGTCTGCTCGGTGAGTTCTTGGACCTGCTTGGAGAACTCCACTTGCATCGCGCGAGGAAGATCGAGTCCGTGCTCGGTGCTTAGAAGATAGGCCACGCCACCCTTGCCCGACTGGGAGTTGACCCGGATGATCGCCTCGTACGTGCGCCCGGTGTGCTTGGGATCGATCGGAAGGTACGGGACCTCCCACCGGTCGTACGTGTCGCCAATGGCGAGCATGCCCTTTTTGATCGCGTCCTGGTGCGAGCCCGAGAAGGCGGTGTAGACGAGCTCGCCCACGTAGGGATGACGCATGTGCACGGGCAGGCGATTCGCGTACTCGGCGATGTGACGAGCCTTGTCGATGTCACGGATGTCGAGCTCGGGGTCGACGCCTTGACTGAACAGGTTGAGCGCCAGCGTGACCACGTCGACGTTACCCGTGCGCTCCCCGTTTCCAAAGAGCGTCCCCTCCACACGGTCAGCCCCCGCTAGTACGCCCAGTTCGGCCGCGGCGACCGCAGTACCGCGGTCGTTGTGGGGATGCAGCGAGACCAGTACCGCGTCGCGTCGCTTCACGTGTCGACAGAACCACTCGATCGCGTCGGCGTAGAGGTTGGGCGTGTACATCTCGACGGTCGCGGGAAGGTTGAGGATGAGCGGTCGTTCGGGCGTGGGTTGAATCACGTCGCCCACCGCGTCACAGACTTCGAGCGCGTACTCGAGTTCAGTACCGGTGAAACTCTCGGGCGAGTACTCGTACAAGAACTCGGTCGCGGGCGAAGAAGACTCGAGGCTCTTACACAACGCCGCAGCGTCAGTCGCGATCTTCTTCACGCCTGGCATGTCGAGGCCGAAGACCACTCGTCGTTGTAACGTCGACGTCGAGTTGTAGAAGTGCACGATCGCACGATGGACGCCTTGCAAAGAATCGTACGTACGTCGAATGAGGTCCTCACGGCATTGGGTCAGCACCTGGATGGTGACGTCCTCGGGGATGAGCCCGTTTTCGATGATGGCACGCACGAAGTCGAAGTCGGGTTGGGACGCCGAAGGGAACCCGACTTCGATCTCCTTAAAGCCCATGGCGACCAATTGGGCGAACATCGCGTTCTTGCGTTCAGAGTCCATGGGGTCGATGAGCGCCTGGTTGCCGTCACGCAAGTCCACGCTGCACCATTGGGGTGCCTTTTCCAGTCGCCGATTGGGCCAAGTGCGGTCAAGTAGTTCGACGGGCACAGTCGGCCGGTACTTGTCGAACGCCATGGGGCTTGGTTGTTGGTAGCGCCTCATGAATTTCCTTTCCGCTCGGGTCAAAACGAGAAACAAAAAACCCCCGCCATGGCGGGGGCGTCGGGCGAGCAGGTGCTCGCCCTATCGAAGCAGTAGCTCGCTCTGACCAATTGACATAGCTGCATTGTACCGCGGTTTTGGAAATTGTCCAGACACCGAGCAGTAGCCTGAGAGTCATGGGATTCTTCAAGGCACTCGTCAAACTGACACTTTTGCTACTCGTCGCGGGAGCGGTCGCCGGCGTCGTGGTCTTGGTGAAGCGCCCCCAACTCTCGGGGCCAACGTCGTACGAGGAATGGCCCGACGTGCCCTCGAACCCCGGGTCCTAAGACCCACTCAACTCTCGAAGGAGCGATCATGGCAGAAATGGAATACCGCCGACTAGGACGGTCGGGACTCAAAGTGAGCGTGCTCTCCTTTGGCAGCTGGGTGACCTTTGGCAACGCCAACCAACTCGAGACCGCCCAACAGGCCGCCGAATGCCTGAGTGCCGCCAAGGACGCCGGCGTCAATTTCTTTGACAACGCCGAGGCTTATTCCGCCGGTGAATCCGAGCGGGTCATGGGTGCCGCCATCCGTGAATTGGGCTGGAAGCGCTACGAGTACATCGTCTCGACCAAACTGTTCTGGGGCCTGCACGACGTGCCCAACATGCGCAACACGCTTAATCGCAAGTACCTTGGCCAAGCCATCGACGGATCGCTCGAGCGCTTCGGGCTCGACTTCGTGGACCTCGTCTTCTGTCACCGCGGGGATCCCGCGACGCCGATCGAAGAGACCGTGTGGGCCATGAGCGACATGATCAGTCAGGGCAAGGCCCTCTACTGGGGAACGTCCGAGTGGACCGCCGACGAGATTCGCGCTGCCTACGACATCGCCGATCGTCATAACTTGCACAAGCCCCTCATGGAGCAGCCGCAGTACAACATCCTCTGGCGTGACAAGGTCGACAATGAATTCAAGCGCCTTTACGAGGACATCGGTCTAGGGACGACTATCTGGTCGCCCTTGGCGTCGGGTCTGCTGACCGGCAAGTACTTGCACGGTGTCCCTGAGGGCTCGCGCGCGACGCTACCGGGCTACGAATGGCTGAAAAATACGTTGACCGACGAGGGACGCAACAAGAAGGTGGCCGACCTGAAGGTCATCGCCGACGAACTCGACATCACCCTTACCCAACTCGCGCTCGCCTGGTGCGTGAAGAACCCCCACGTCTCGACTGTGATCACCGGTGCGTCTTCCGCCGCGCAGGTGCGCGAGAACATGACGGCCCTGGACGCGGTGCCCTTGCTCACCAAGGACGTCATGGACCGCATCGATCTCATCAGCCTCTTCTAGTCCCGCTCGCACTACGGAGCGAGCAGGACCCGCCCGAAGGACTGACGACTCTCGATGTACGCGTGGGCCGCGGCGGCGTCTTCGAGGTCAAAGACCCGGTCGATAACGACACGCAACTCGCCACGAGCGATCAACTCCAGATGAGTGGCGATCATGGCGTGCAAGCGAGGATTCAAGAAGAGCTCGGCACCCATGTAGTAGCCCGAGAGCGTCTGGTTATTACCCCGCATGTTCGAGATGACGACCTTTTCGGCCGACGAGCGTCCTGCGTCACCCACGGTGACGCACCGACCCCGGTACGCCAGCACATTGAGACTCCCCTGCAGGGTGAGGCCACCCACCGAGTCGACGACGACGTCGACGCCACGACCGTCGGTCAGTCGACGCGCCTCGACGACGAAGTCGTGGGTGACGTAGTTGATCCCTTCGTCGAGGCCTAGGTCCTTCAGGCGTTCGAGCTTCTCGTCGCTCGACGCCGTCGCGAACACGCGCGCGCCCGCACGCTTGGCCATCTGGATTGCGGCGATACCGACGCCCCCCGCTCCGGCGTGGATCAACGCCGACTCACCCGCGGCGAGGTGCCCGAACTCGAACAAGCAGTCGTCGGCGGTGCCAAAGGGCACCGGCACGCACGCCGCGTCCTCGATCGACAGACCGTCGGGGAGTTTCCAGGTGAACGCTTCGGCCGCTGCGCGCAGTTCGGCGTGCGATCCATCGACGCCGGTGGTGACGACCCGGTCGCCGAGCGCGAACTTGGTCACGTTCTCTCCCAGCGCCACCACGACCCCCGAGCACTGGTAGCCAACGATGTGGGGCACGTGGTTCATCTCGCCGCGCAGGCGATTGAGCGTGTCACCGCCCTCAATGCTGACGAAGGCGACCTTCACCAGGACCTCGCCCGGTCCCACTGCGGGGTCGGGAACCTCCTCGTAGCGAAGGACGTCCGGCGTGCCGGTCTCGTAGTACACCGCTGCCTTCATTGGACCCCCTCGTTGCCTCCGTTCTAATGCCGAAGCGCGTCGACGTGTCGAGCCAACGGCATCAAACGCCAGCCTCGCGAAGGTACCGCTAACGAAGCGTGATGAGGTGGATGTCCTGAATGCCGTCGGTGTGGCGCAAGGTGTCGACGACCTCCTCGGGCGTGGCGACGTCGGTGGAGAGCACCATCAGGGCCGTCTTGGTCTTGGGATCGGGACCCACCGCCATCGAGACGATCGAGATGCCGGCCGCACCGAGGGCGACGCCCACGAGGCCGATCATGCCCGGACGGTCGTCGTTGTGGACCACCAGCATCGAGGTGCCGAGAGGAATCTCCACGCTGTGACCGTCCACGGCGACGATCCGCGTCTCGAGGCGCGTGCCAATGGTCATCAGTGTCCCGGACACTGCGTGCTCGCCCGATCGAACGGTGATCAAGTTCACGTACTCGGGAGAATCGACGACGGCGATCTCGCCGTAGGTGAGGTTGTGTTCGCCGGCCAGTTGGGGCGCGTTCACGAAGGACACACCCTCGTGGCCGGTGGCGACGAGCAGTCCCTTCAGGGCGCAGAGCGTCAGGATCTTGGTGCCCGAACCGGCGAGTTCACCCTGGTAGAGCACTTCGAGGTCCGCGGGCTTGCCGTCGAGCAGGCCGCCGATGAAGCGCCCCAGTGCCTCGGCGAGTCCCATGAAGGGCCGCACCACGTTGGACACTTCGCCGGCCGCCACGTTCACGGCGAAGGGCACGAAGTCCCCGGCGAGGGCGAGTTGCACCTGCTCGGCGATGGTGACGCCCGCCTTGTCCTGCGCCTCGGCGGTCGAGGCGCCGAGGTGCGGTACGACTACGACCGAGGGAAGTTCGAACAGCGGCGACTCAGTCGTCGGCTCCTTCTCGAAGACGTCCAACGCCGCGCCCTGGACGTGGCCGCTCTTTATCGCCGCGGCGAGGTCGGCCTCGTTCACGATGCCCCCGCGCGCGACGTTGATGATGCGCACGCCCTTCTTGGTCTTTTTCAGCGACTCCGCGTTGAGGAGATTCGTGGTCTCCTTGTTCTTGGGAAGGTGAATCGTGATGAAGTCGCTCTGGGCGAGCAAGGTGTCGAGGTCCACCAGTTCGATGCCCATGTGGCGTGCGCGTTGCTCGGAGATGTAGGGGTCAAAGGCGACGATCCTCATGCCAAAGGCCATGGCGCGCTGAGAGACCAGGGCCCCGATCTTGCCCAGACCAATGACGCCGAGGGTCTTGCCGTGCAGTTCGACACCCTCCCACTTGCTGCGCTCCCACTTGCCGTTCTTCAGCGCCGAGTGCGCCTGGGGGATGTTGCGAGCTTGGGCGAGCAACAACGCCATGGTCTGCTCGGCCGCCGAGAGGATGTTCGAGACCGGCGCGTTGACCACCATGACGCCCAGTTCGGTCGCCTTGGCGACGTCGACGTTGTCCAGGCCGATCCCGGCGCGCCCGACCACGACCATGTCCTTGGCGGCCTCGAGCGTGGCGGCGTCGACGTTGGTCGCCGAACGGATGATCAGCGCGTTCGCGCCCACGACGGCCTTGAGAAGCTCCTCGGGCGTCAGCCCGAGTTGGACGTCGACCTCGTGACCGGCGTTTCGCAGTTCCTGAAGGCCGGAGTCGGCAATCTCTTCTGTGACAAGTACTCGCGACACCTCTGAACCTTTCGTTTGGTCCCCCAAGACTAAAGCAAATCCAGAAGGGCTCAGCCCGCGTTGACCAGACCAGCGAGTCGCTCGAGGCCCTCTTTCAGGTCGTCGTCGCCCAGCGCGTAACTGAGTCGAAAGTACCCGGGGGTCCCGAAGGCCTCGCCCGGCACCACCGCGACCTTGATCGATTCGAGCAGGTTGGCCGCGAGTTCGCTCGACGTCGTAGCGACGGCGCCCCCGAGGGATCGACCGAGCAGACCCTGTACGTTCGGATAGCAGTAGAAGGCGCCCTCGGGCTCGGCGCAACTCACGCCGTCGATCGCGTTGAGCATCGAGGTCATCAAACGACGTCGACGGTCAAAGGCGCTGCGCATCTCGGCGACCGCCGAGAGGTCGCCGTTCAAGGCAGCCACCGCCGCGCGCTGGGAGATGTTACCGATGTTGGACGTGGTCTGACTCTGGTAGTTCACCGCGGCCTGCATGACATCGGGCGGTCCGATCATCCAGCCAATGCGCCAGCCGGTCATGGCGTAGGTCTTGGCGACGCCGTTCACCACGATCCAGCGGTCACCGAGCTCGGGCGCCACGACGGGCATCGAGACGTGGGTCGCGTCGCCGTAGACGAGGTGCTCGTAGATCTCATCGGCCATCACCCAGATATCGTGCTCGGCGGCCCAGCGACCGATCGCCGCCACGTCATCGGGTCGCACCACCGCACCCGTCGGGTTCGAGGGTGAGACGAAGACCAACAACTTGGTCTTGGCCGTGCGGGCCTTCTCGAGTTCGTCGACCGTGACGCGAAAGCCGTCCGCGTCGCTCGTCATCACCGGCACGGCCACGCCGCCGGCGAGATAGACCGATTCGGGGTAGGTCGTCCAGTACGGCGCGGGGATCAGCACCTCGTCACCCGGGTTCAGCAACGTCATGAAGGTCGTGGCGACGGCGTGCTTGCCGCCGTTGGTCACGAGGATCTGGTTCGCGCTCACGTCGAGGCCCGAGTCGCGCTTGGACTTAAAGACAATGGCGTCGCGCAGGTCGGCGAGTCCCGCGGTCGGGGTGTACTTGTGGTTGCTCGGGTCGTAACAGGCCTTGGCCGCCGCCTCGACGATGTGCGCGGGGGTCGGAAAGTCCGGTTCCCCGGCGCCGTAACCGATCACTGGCTCGCCCGCCGCCTTGAGGGCCTTGGCCTTGGCGTCCACGGCGAGCGTCGCGCTCGGGGCGAGTCCCCCCAGGAGGTCACTGACTCTCGAACTCATGGCCACCTCGTTCTATTCCCTAGAGTAGAAGTCTATGAGTTCCCCCGACACCTTACGAATTCCACCTGACCTCCTCCCGCGCGATGGACGATTCGGTTCTGGACCTTCCAAGGTCCGCACCGACCAACTCGACGCGCTGCTCGCCGACGCACCGAGCTACCTCGGCACCTCGCATCGACAAGCCACGGTCCGCAACAAGGTCGGCGAGGTGCGCGACGGACTGGCGGCCCTGTTCAACCTTCCCGACGGCTACGAAGTGCTGCTCGGCAACGGCGGCACCACGTGCTTCTGGGACGCCGCCACGTTCCATCTGGTCAGTGAGCACTCCCAGCACCTCAGCTTCGGTGAGTTCTCCTCGAAGTTCGCGAGTTGCGTGAAAGAAGCCCCGCACCTCAAAGAGCCCCAGATCATCACCAGTGAAGTGGGCACGCACCCGCTGTGCGTCGCGGAGGACTCGGTCGACCTCTACGCGCTCACCCACAACGAGACCTCCACGGGGGTCATGATGAACATCGAGCGTCCCGCCGGTGCCAAGGGTCTCGTCGCCGTGGACGCCACCTCGGGTGCGGGAGGGCTTGTCGTGGACCCCACGCAGTTCGACTGCTACTACTTCGCCCCCCAGAAGTCCTTCGCCAGTGACGGCGGCCTATGGATCGCGCTTTGCTCGCCCGCCGCCGTCGAGCGCATCGAGACCCTCGCCGCTTCGGGGCGTTGGACGCCGGCCTTCTTCGACCTAAAGATCGCCTTGGACAACTCCCGGCTCAACCAGACCTACAACACCCCCGCGCTCGCGACGATCCACCTGCTAGCGAGCCAGATAAAATGGTTCAACGACAACGGCGGCCTCGCATTCTCGGCGGGGCGCTCCGCTCAGTCTGCCGAGATCCTCTACACCTGGGCCGAGGCGTCGGACTTCGCGACGCCCTTCGTCGCTAACCCCGAGGAGCGCAGCAACGTCGTGGGCACGATCGACTTCAAGGACGACATCGACGCCACGGTGATCGCCAAGGTGCTACGCGCCAACGGCGTCGTCGACACCGAGCCCTACCGCAAACTCGGACGCAATCAATTACGCATCGCCATGTTCCCGAGCATCGACCCCGAGGACGTCTCGTCGCTCTGCGCGTGCGTCAATTGGATCATCGGCAATCTCTGAGCCGAGCGAGGCTCGGCTGAACGCCGCTCGGCGATAACGTCCTGGGCGTGGCGATTCTCTGGCTTACGGCCTTCCTCGACTACCCCGGGATCGATTTTGCCGCGGGCGCGAACTTCTGGCGAACGGTGACAACGAGCACTTTGTCGCCCCCGCGCGGCGCCGACGGTGAGTTCGCGACGTTGCTGCCCTCGAGCGGTGACGCGTACCTACGCGTCCAGCGCATTGGCGAGGGCGTCGCGAACTGCCACCTCGACCTACACGTGGACGACATCGCCGCCTACGCCGCGCGCGCCCAAGACTTGGGCGCGTCGGTAGTGAGAAAAGGACTGGGCATCGTCACGATGCGATCGCCCGGCGGAATGGACTTTTGTCTGGTGTCCCACCACGGTGAACACGAACGGCCGCAACCCGAACTCTGGCCCGACGGACACCGCAGCATCCTCGACCAGGTGTGCGTCGACGTCGCGCCCTACGCCTTCGCAGACGAGTGCGCGTTCTGGGCTGAGTTCACCCGTTGGCCGCTGCACGAGGCGAGCCGCTCGGAGTTCGCGTACCTGACGCGCCCCTCGGACGTTGCCCTACGGCTGTTGTTCCAGCGCGTCGAGGACCCGAATAAGACTCGCGCGAGTGCGCACCTGGACCTCGCGAGTGACGACGTCGCGAGCGAGGTGGAACGACACCAATCGCTCGGAGCTCACGTCTTGTGGGAGCTCGAGGACTGGACGACGCTGCGCGACCCCGCGGGCCTCGCCTACTGCGTCACTCGTCGACGTCCCGACACGGGAACGCTCTAGGCGAGACGATCTCTAGTCGGTGTCGCCGCCGGAGATCTCCGAGACCTTCTGCTTGCCCGCCGAGACGAAGGGCATCATCGCGCGAAGCTTCTTGCCGATGTCCTCGATTGGGTGCTTCTTGCCGGCGTCGCGCAGCTCGCGGTAGCGCGGACGGCCGATTTCGTTCTCTTGGATCCACTCGGCGGCGAAGGTGCCGTCTTGAATCTCGGTGAGGACCTTCTTCATCTCGGCCTTGACCTGGTCGGTGATGATGCGCGGTCCCCTGGTCAGGTCCCCGTATTCGGCGGTGTCCGAAACGCTGAAGCGCATGCCGGTGATTCCCTCTTCGTACATGAGGTCGACGATGAGCTTGAGTTCGTGCAGACATTCGAAGTAGGCGCTCTCGGGCTGGTACCCGGCCTCGACCAGGGTCTCGTAACCCGCGCGTACGAGCGCCGAGACGCCGCCGCACAGCACGGCCTGCTCGCCGAAGAGGTCGGTCTCGGTCTCTTCGGTGAACGTCGTCTCGAGCACGCCCGCTCGCGTGGCACCGATGCCGTCGGCGTAGGCGAGAGCGATCTCGTGCGCGTGACCGGTGGCGTCGTGGTGCACGGCGATCAGCGCCGGCACGCCGCCACCCTCGACGTAGGTGCGCCGCACGAGGTGGCCGGGGCCCTTGGGCGCGACCATCGCGACGTCGACGTCCGCGGGCGGGTTGATCAGGTTGAAGCGGATGTTAAAGCCGTGGGCGAACAAGAGGCACTTGCCCGCGCTGAGGTGCGGGGCGATGTCGGCGTCGTAGGTCTTCTTCTGCTCGGTGTCGGGCACGAGCACCATGATGACGTCGGCCTCGGCGCAGGCGTCGCCGATCGACAGCACTCGAAGTCCCGCCTCTTCGGCCTTGTGCACCGACGAAGACTCGGGTCGAAGTCCCACGCGCACGTCGTAGCCACTGTCGTGCAGGTTGAGGGCGTGGGCGTGGCCTTGGGAGCCGTAGCCGAGGATCGCGATCTTCTTCTTCTTCAAGATCTCGGGATTGGCGTCGGCTTCGTAGTACATCGTGGTCATGGTGACTGTTCTTCCTTTGTGTGTTCGTTAGTAGGCGTGCGCCGTCTTGCCAAGTCTAGGTAGTGCGACGCGACCGGTCCGGTGCAGTTCGACGTCCGAAAACCCCTCGAGGGCCTTCTCGAATTCGTCACAATTGCCCGGGGTCGCGGCGAGCATCACGGTGACCGATTTTGCGTCCACGTCGACGATAGCGGCGCCCGCCGAGGCAATGATGTCGAGCAACGACGTGCGATTGTCGACGTCGGTCTTGATCGTCGCGAGCAGCAGTTCGCGTTCGAGGGCGTCCTTGGGCGAGATGTCCGTGATCGCCACGACGTTGACCAGCTTGTCCAACTGGCCCACGATCTGCTCGAGAGGTGCCGACTCGGCGTCGACCACGATCGTGACGCGCGAGAAACGCGCGTTGCTCTCCGCGGGGGCGACCGCCAGTGAGTAGATGTTGAACCCTCGCCGCGCGAAGAGTCCCGCGATACGCGCGAGTACGCCGGCCTTGTTCTCCACGAGCACCGACAAGATGTGGTGGCGCACCGGCGTGTGGTCAACGACGCCCAGGTAGGGCTCTGGCGGGGTCACTTCGCGCCTCCGCGCTGGAGCGGGTGGACCTGGATATCGTCGTTGCTCGCTCCCGCGGCGACCATCGGAAACACCTTCTCCGAGGAGTCGGTGCGAAAGTCGATCACGACGGGCACGTCGTTGATGGCGTTCGCCTCGTCGATGACCTCGTGCATCTGCTTCAAGTTGGTCGCGCGCAGTCCCACGCAGCCCATGGCTTCGGCCCACTTGACGTAGTCGGGCAAATCCGCCGAGAGATAGACCTCCGAGTAGCGCTCTTCGTAGAACATCTCCTGCCACTGGCGCACCATGCCGAGGTAGGCGTTGTTGAGGATCGCAACTTTGATCGGAATGCCCTCAGCGCGTGCGGTCACGAGTTCTTGCGCGGTCATCTGGAAACAGCCGTCCCCGTCGATGCACCAGACCGTGCGATCGGGACGTCCGACTTTGGCGCCGATCGCCGCGGGAACGCCAAAGCCCATGGTGCCCGCGCCGCCCGAGTTGATCCAGGTGCCCGGCTCCTCGAACTTCCAGTACTGCGACGCCCACATCTGGTGCTGGCCCACCCCCGCCGAGACGATGGTGCCCGGTTCGGCCTTGGCTCCGATCGCCTCGATGACGTGCTGGGGGCGCAACGGTCCGTCGGCGAGCGGCTCTTCGTAGAAGAGCGGGTACTGCTCTTGCCATGACCGGATCTCCTTCCACCAGACGTCCAGGTTGTGTGGGGTCGCCGACCCGGCGTCCCAGGCGCGAAGCACCGGCGCGACGTTGGACTGGATCGCGACGTCGGCGAATCGGACCTTGTTGAACTCGGCGCGGTCGATGTCGACGTGGATCACTTTGGCGTGGGGCGCGAAGGCCGGGATCTTGCCGGTGACGCGGTCATCGAAGCGCGCGCCGAGCGAGATCAGCAAGTCGCACTTTTGGATCGCGGTCACCGCGCTGTACATGCCGTGCATGCCCGGCATGCCCAGGTGCTGGTCGTGCGAGTCGGGAAACGCGCCTCGGGCCATCAAGGTCGTGACGACGGGCATCGTGGTGCGCTCGGCAAAAGCCAGGAGTTCCTTGGAAGCCCGTGACTTGAGGGTGCCGCCACCCACGTAGAGCACGGGGCGCTCGGACGCGTTGATCAGCGCTATGGCCCGCTCGACGGCCTCTTGATCCAGAGCGACCTCGGGCCGGTACCCGGGCAGGTCGTACTCGTCGACCGTCGACGGGTACCACCAGTCCATGGTCGACTGGGTGATGTCCTTGGGCACGTCGATCAGCACCGGACCGGGCCGACCAGTCGTGGCCAGATGGAACGCCGCCGCCACCGCGCGCGGGATCTCCTGGGCGGACTTGACGAGGAAGTTGTGCTTGGTGATGCCCATCGTGATGCCCGTGATGTCGCACTCTTGAAAGGCGTCGGTACCGATCGCGGCCGAGGCGACCTGTCCGGTCACCACCACCAACGGTGTCGAGTCCATGTGGGCGTTACCAATAGGCGTGACGATGTTCGTGGCGCCCGGTCCGCTCGTGACCATGGCGACGCCCGGACGACCAGTAGCGAGGGCGTACCCTTCGGCCATGTGACCCGCGCCCTGCTCGTGGCGCACCAGAATATGGCGGATGCTCGAGTCGATCAACGGGTCATAGACCGGCAGGATGGCCCCGCCGGGCAAGCCGAAGATGGTGTCGACGCCTTGCTGTTCGAGGCTCTTGATGAGGGCCTGCGCTCCTGAAAGTTGCACGATGATCCTTTGATTGGGAATGAAAAAAGGCCTCCCTTACTGGGGAGGCCTCCGGTGTACGTCTGTGCGTGACTACCGGCGCCAGGCGCCTACTACTACGGAAAGAGCAATGTTCCGGGTCGTCACCCCCCTATCTAAGCACACCGGGTGGTCAGTCGGCAAGCCTGCGCGACTAGCGACGTGCTTGCAACTCGGCGATCACGGCTTTACCGTTCGCCTGACCCTTGGTGAGCTTCATCACCTGGCCAATGAAGAACTGGGCCAACTTCTCGTCGCCGTCGCGATAACGCGTCCATTCGTCGGGATGTTCGTCGATCAACGACGCTACGGTCGCCCCCAACGAATCCGAGGACAATTGTTCGAAACCCAAGGTCGCAGCAATCCGCGTGGGGTCGCCGCCGTGGGCGAGCAACTCGCCCAGCACCGTCTTGGCCTGCGTCGCCGAGAGTGCCTGGGCCTGTTCGAGCAGCACGGTCGACGTGAACGCGGCCAGGCTCAGATTCGCCAGTCCCCCGATGCCGGCCGCCAGTTCGTTCGCGGCCCGCGCGAGGGTCAGCGCCGCCTCCGCACCACCACCGACCGCCGCGTGCACGTACTGTTCGAGACCGAGGTCAACGACGACTGCCACGGCGTCGAGTTGCGCCTCACTGGGTGCAACGAGCAACGCCACCAATGCGGCGCGGCGTTGGGCGGGCATCGCGGGTAGTGCGTCGCGCACGCGGTGCTGCCACTGCTCGCTCGGCGCCAGGTCGACGAGGTCGGGTTCGCGAAAGTACCGGTAGTCCTCGGCCTCTTCCTTGGTTCGCATGGTCGAGGTCTCACCGAGGACCTCGTCCCAGTGGCGCGTCTCCTGGCGGATGGTGCCGCCCTCTTCGATCAACTCGATCTGGCGCAATGCCTCGAAGTCAATCGCGCGCTGCAGACTGCGCAGCGAGTTCAAGTTCTTGATCTCACAGCGCGTGCCAAAGGGCGCGCCGGGCCGGCGCACCGAGACGTTGGCGTCGATGCGCATCGATCCTTCTTCCATGCGTCCGTCCGAAGCACCGGTCGCGATCAGAATGCCGCGCAGCTCGGAGGCGTAGGCGCGCGCTTGAGCCGAAGAACGGATGTCGGGACCCGAGACGATCTCGACGAGCGGTACACCTGAACGGTTGTAGTCCACGAGCGAACGGTCCGCGCCGTGGATGCGTCCGCTGCCGCCGAGGTGGGTGGACTTGCCGGTGTCCTCTTCCATGTGCGCGCGCTCGATGCTCACGCGACTCGCGTCGGGCAGGTCGAGGTAGCCACCCTTGTTGATGGGCAGGTCGTACTGGCTGATCTGGAAGTCCTTGGGCATGTCGGGATAGAAGTAGTTCTTGCGGTGGAACGTCGAGGGCGCGATCGTGCAGTGCAACGCGATGCCGATGGCCATGGCCAACTCGACCGCCCGTTCATTCAAGACGGGCAGCGAACCGGGCAAACCCAGACACACCGGACAGACGTTGGTGTTCGGCTCGGAGCCGAAATGGTTCGCGCAACCGCAGAACATCTTGGTCGCCGTCTGGAGCTCGGTATGGACCTCGAGTCCGACGACCATCTCCCAGTCACCCGGCAGCGGCGTCATCGTCCCTGCGCGATCTCGAGCACGTGCGCGGCAGCGAACAGCTGGGCCTCGCTGCGACCCGGTCCGAGCAACTGCACACCGACCGGCAGTCCGTGCTCGCCCACGCCAAAGGGCACGGACAAGGCCGCCTCGCCCGCGAGGTTGGTGGGGATCGTGAAGATATCCGACAAGTACATCGCCATAGGGTCACTGATCTTGGAACCCAGTTCGAAGGCCACCGACGGGGTCGTCGCGCCAAGCAGCAGATCCACCTGGGCGTAAGCACGGGCGAAGGCCTCGATCATCATCGTGCGGACCTTCAGCGCCTGAGCGTAGTAGGCGTCGTAGTAACCGGCCGAGAGCGCGTAGGTGCCGAGCATGATGCGCCGCTTGACCTCGTCACCGAATCCCGCGGTTCGCGTCGCCTCGTTCATCGCGGTGACGTCCACGCCCTCCACGCGCAGCCCGTAGCGCACGCCATCGTAGCGAGCGAGGTTGCTCGACGCCTCGGCGGGCGCGAGGACGTAGTACGCGCTCAGCCCCAGTCGGAACTCGGGGATTGACAGTTCGACGACGGTGGCTCCCGCGTCGCGCAGGGCCTGGGCGGCGGCGTCGACGGAGGCAACGACGTCCTCGTCGGCGCCGTCGACGAGGTCGCGAACCAAACCAACACGTTTGCCCGACACACCGTCGTTGACGTGAGCCACCAGGGTTGGCGACGGTTCGGGTAGCGACGTCGAGTCCAGGGGGTCGTGACCCGCGATGACCTCGAGCAGCATCGCGGCGTCGGTGACGTTCTTCGCGAATGGTCCAATCTGGTCGAGCGAGCTCGCGAAGGCGATCAGTCCGTAGCGCGAGACCAGACCGTAGGAGGGTTTCACGCCGATGAGCCCGCACAGGGCGGCGGGTTGACGAATCGAACCACCGGTGTCGCTGCCGAGTGAAATCGGCGTCATGTCCGCCGCGACCGCAGCCGCGGAGCCCCCCGAGGAGCCCCCGGGCACCCGAGAGGGGTCGAGTGGGTTACGCGTAGGTCCAAAGGCCGAGTTCTCGGTCGACGATCCCATGGCGAACTCGTCGAGGTTGGTCTTTCCCACCGGCACCGCTCCCGCGGCGAGGAGACGGTCGACCACGGTCGCGTTGTAGGGCGGTCGCCAGCCCTCGAGGATGCGCGACGAACACGTCGTAGGAATACCGCGCGTGCAGAGGTTGTCCTTGAGCGCGATCGGCACGCCCGCGAGTGGACCCGCGTCTTCGCCGCGCGAGATCGCGTCGTCCACGGCTTGCGCCTGACGTCGGGCGCCCTCCTCGTCGACGTAGAGAAAAACGTTGAGCTCGTCGTTGCGGGCCTTTATCGCCCCGAGCGCGGTCTCGAGTTCCTCGGTCGCCGTCGTGGCGCCGCTTCGCACGTCGTGAACGGTCTGCTCGGCGGTCTTCACGGCGCCTCTCCCATGATGCGCGGCACCGCGAAGCGTCCGTCCTGGGCGTCGGGGGCCATCGCGAGCACCTCGTCGCGGTCCAGACTCGGACGCACGACGTCGTCACGCACGACGTTGACGAGCCCAAAGGGGTGCGAGGTCGCCTCGACGTTCTCCAAGTCGAGCGAGCTCATGTCATTGGCGTGCTCGAGAACTTGGCCGAGCTGCTCGGTGAACCGGTCCAGTTCGGCGTCACTCAGGGTCAGTCGGGCCAACTTCGCGACGTGCGCGACGTCCTCGCGACGCAACACCGAGCTCATGACTTCAAGAAAGTGTGCAGGAAGTCGACCGTGCTCGTTTCGACGATCTCTTGATCATTATCGATGGTCGCTACGTGATAGGAATTCTCGAGCCACACCCGCTCGACCGGACCAGATGACTTCGCCACAATCTCGTCACCGTTGTCCGAAGTAACGACGTGGTCCTCGCGACTCGACAGCACAAGGCTCGGCGCGGTGATCTTTGCGAGGTCGTGGTGCACCTCGACCAAGCCATCGAAGAGGCTCAACACGCAACGAAGCGGCGTCGCCGAATAGGACGCCTCGACGCCGCCTTCCTTCTTGATGTCCGAGCCAATGGACTCCATGGACTCCATACCCGAATCGATGAGCGCCTGGAGGCCGTCGACGAGCTCGTCGCTGGGCTTCATCACGACTGGATTGATGAACACGAGCGCGGCGACGTCGCGCCGTTCGCCTACGAAGGCCGTCAGTCCGCCACCCATGGAAAGACCAACGACGGCGACGTGACTGCAACGCTGCTCGAGCCCGTCGAAGGCCTCGAGCGCGGCCCCGGACCAGTCCGACCAGGACGTGGTCATCATGTCCTCGACCGTGGTCCCGTGTCCGGGAAGGCGAGGCAGCTCGACGCTGAAACCTTGGCCGGCGATTCGCTCGGCGAGTGAACGCATCGAGCTCGGATTGCCAGTAAAACCGTGCAGGACCAGTACCCCGAGGGGACCGTTGGTGGCCGAATAGGGCTCGCAGCCCGGCATAATCGCAGTGGTCATAGGGTGCAAGCCTATCGGTCGTCAAGCACCCGTCGTCGAGCGTGCTCACGGGGTATCGAGCGCATGAAGGTCGCCGCGATAAGTCCGAGCGCCGCGACGCCCGAGCCGATGAGAAACGGCAGGTGAAAGGTCGCGAGCAACGCGGGTCCCGGTTTGGCGTTGAGCAATCCCCGACGTCGCACGAGGGCCTGTTGCACGGTCTCGAGCACCTGGATGCCCGCGACCTCACCCACCTGCATGGCGAGCAGCTGCGCGGCGGACATGACCCCGAACTCGCTGGTCTTCACCTCGTTGGCCATGACCGAGCTCGACGAGGGCATCGCGGTGCCCATGCCCAGCCCCGACAGCGCCAGCGCGATCGCGACGAACCAGGCGCCACTGCTCGGATGCAGCAACGCGAACATCGCGAGAGATCCCGTGAGGAACGTCGCACCCGCGACCGCGCTCACGCGTTCACCAATACGCACCGCGGCGTAGCCCGCGATGGGTGAGCACAGCGCGAACGTGAGGGGTCGAGCGATGGCGAGCGCGCCGACGTGGGGAATGGAGTAGCCGTAGCCCTTCTCCATGAGCAGGGGGAACAAGAAGAAGGCACCGAAGTAGGCGAAGTTCGCCGTCGCCCGCAACACCATGGGCATCACGAAGTTACGCCGTCGAAAATAATAGGCGGGAATGAGCGGATTCTGCGCGTGTCGGATACGTTGCACGAATACCGCGGTCAAGACCACCGACCCGATGAACAGCGCCAAAGTCCAATAGTTGGTCCACCCGATCGAGGGTCCGACGGACAGTCCCAGCATGAGCGCCGTCACCGCGAGCGAGAGCGACCAACTACCGATCCAGTCCATCCTCTTGAACTCGGCGCGCGCCTCGGCCTTCTTCGCGGCTTCTTCGTGGTCGAGGCCGCGACGACGCGGTAGCAGGATCGCCACCACGACGAAGGCCAGCACGATCAGCACTAGTTGGAACCAGAACAACGCGCGCCACCCGAAGGCCGCGATGATCGGCGATCCCAAGGAGACGCCGATCACCGGCCCACCCGCGCCTACGAGCGACCACCAGCCCATTGCCTTGACCCGGTCTTGGGGACTGAAGACCATGTTGATCAACGCGCCCGACGCCGTGCCAGTCGCCGCGCCCTGGACGCCGTCGAGCGTGCGCGCGAACAACAACATGTCGACGTTATGCGACAGTGCGGTGAGGATCGCCGACACCATCGCACCCGCCAGACCGAAGAGATAGAGACGTCGGTGCCCGAAGATGTCCCCGGTCTTGCCGAGTATCGGGGCCGCCAGCCCGTAGGCGAGCAACGGTCCCACCATGGTCCAGGTGAGCACCGTGACGCTCGTGTGGAACTGTGACGCGACCGTCGGCAGGGCGACAATAAACACGGTGAAGGTGAAGTTGAGCGCGAACAGACCCGCGAGCAACGACCACAGGACCCACCATTCATAACGACTCGAACCCTCCGCGCGCGCTTGCACGCGTGCGCGCAACAGCAACATCCAGTTGAGGTCGCTGCCCGCCTCGCTGCCTAGGGTGCCGAAGGCCGCGCCCGCCGGGTCGCTACGGGCGTTGAGCAGACCGTCCGGATCGTCACGGTCAAGGTGCGCCGGCGGGCGCGAGTCACTCACTTGAGCAGCGTCGGCAGTTGTCGAGCGAGTTCGGCTACCTCCCAGCGATCGTGCTTCTCGAGGGTCTCGGTCATGGTCCAGTTCTGGAACTTGCGCACCGTGCCACCTTGGACGAAGAACACTTGGCCGTTCGCCTCGCAGTCCTCCATCGCCAACGTCGCCACGAGCGGTGAGATGTTGGCAGGGTCCCAGACGTCAAAGACCGCGGCGTCGGTGGGCTTGACTACGTAATCCGACAGTCCCGGCGTGGATTCGGTCATTCTCGTGCGTGCGGCGGGCGCGATCGCGTTAGCGCGCACGCCGTAGCGCGCGAGCTCTTCGGCGATGATGACCGTGAAAGCGGCGATACCGGCCTTCGCCGCGCCGTAGTTGGACTGGCCGACGTTGCCGAGCAGACCCGACGTCGAGGACGTATTGATAATCGACGCCTTGACGGGGTGGCCCGCCTTGGCCTGTTCGCGCCAGTACGTGGCGGCGTGGCGGGTGGGCACGAAGTGGCCCTTCAGGTGCACGTTGATCACCGAATCCCAGTCTTCTTCGCTCAAATTCACGAGCACGCGGTCGCGCAAGATGCCGGCGTTGTTCACCAGCACGTGCAATTCACCGAAGGAGTCGAGCGCCGTCTTGATCAGACGCTCGCCACCCTCCCAGGTCGCGATGTTGTCGTGGTTGGCGACGGCGTCGCCGCCCATGTCCTTGATCTCAGCGACCACTTCTTCGGCGGGCGACGCCGCCGCGGACGAACCATCGAGGCCTCCCCCGAGGTCGTTGACCACGACCTTGGCACCCTCGGCCGCGAAGAGCAGGGCGTGCTCTCGACCTATCCCTCGTCCCGCGCCGGTGATGATCGCGACGCGACCGTCAAGTGCACCCATGGTGTCCCCCTCAATAGTGATGTCCCGATTGTAATGACGATTTAGAGACTTACTTGAAGTCGCCGTGACGCCAGAACGAAGGTGGTCGGGCGTGCGCGTGGTAGTGATCGGGAATATTGCGCATGTGGTCGTCGACCTTCCAGTTGCCTACGCCGAATTCCTGATCCGCTACCGCGCCGAGGCTCTCGAGCAGGCGCGACTTCACTTCGGGCGGGGGTGCGACGTCGTGCTCGCGCCAGACCACCATCGGCACGACGCATATCTCACAGTCGGCTATCCAGCAGACGTCGTCCTCGAAGTAGCGCGTGGTGATCACCGCAGCCTCGCAAAGCTCGCAGCTCATTCTTGGACGTTCAGCGTCACCGTCGCGTGCCACTTGACCATCGTGCCCGCCGTGGGCACCTCAGAGACGACTGACTTCCACGCGGGCGAATCCGCCCCGGGACCCTGCGTGACGTAGTAGAGCTCGGCTTTTTGCATCGCCGCGATCACCTCGGCCTGGTTGAAACCCACGACGTTGGGCATCGCTCGCAGTCCCTCGCCCGCCAAGGTCGTCGTAGTGGTTGAGGTGGTAGTGCCGTTCGGGGCCAGCGTGGTCGTGGTCGTGGTCGCGGAGCTCGGTCCGCTGCTCAGCGCGAGCACCACCGTCGAACCCTTCGGCACCGAGACGGGGTTGCGCGACGCGTGATAGAGCACGGCGGCGACGGCGCCCGCGGGCACGGTGGCGCTTGCTTCGGTCTCCGAACTGGGGCACTGCGCCGTGATCTGGGCGAGCTTCAGTTTGGCGGTGTCGGCGGCACAACTGTGACCGAGCAGTCCCGTCGGCAGGGTGACAAGCGTCGGCCCGCTCGAGATCGTGACCGTGATGTCCAGACCGGACTTGGACTTGGTGCCCGCCGCGGGCGTCTGGGTCACGATGTCGTTGGCGGGAACCGTCTGGGAGATCGCGTGCTGATTGACCGTGAGCGTGAAGCCGTCACCCTTTAGGAGTTGGGAAGCCTGGGTGACCGTGAGGTTGGTGAGGTTCGGCACGACGTGGTCTTGGTTCAACAACCCGAGCTTCCACACCGCACCCGCGCCCACGGCGACGATCACGATGAGGGCGGCCGCGACGAGGTAGCCGATTCGGCGGGGTCGCGTCACGCGACCTGGCGGCAAGGGTTCGTAACCGTAGGGTGCGGTGCGACGTGGTGGACCTTGGGTGGGTGGTGCACCTCCGTCAGGCTCGTCGAAGCGCGGTGCGCGCACGCGAACCGGCGGGGTCAGCGGATGGGGCGCGGTACCGGCGTGCAACGGCGGTGTGGTGCCAGCGACCTGGTCGGGCGACGGTGGGCGAAAGCCGATTGACGTGCGCGGTTCGGTCGGTGTGAACTGCGCCAGGATCGGCACCTCGCCGTGTTGATTACGCAGCGTGAGTGGCGCGGAGTCGACGACCGCCGCGCCGAGTCGATTGGAGAATTGTTCGGCGTTGAGACGGAGCCGCGGATCGGACACCGCCGCTTGGGCGAGCAGCATGTCCAGCGTGCCCAACTCCACGCGCACCGGCAAAGGTGAGTTCACCCGTGCGCGCAATACCGCGTCGACGCTCAGGCCGTCAAAGGCCGAGGTCCCCGTTGCCGCTTCGAACAGGATCAGTGCGAGCGAGTAGACGTCCGACTCGGGTCCCGCGGGCTCACCCAGGGCCTGCTCGGGACTCAGGTAGCGCACGTCGTCGAGCGAGAGCCGATCACGGTAGGCGTCGCCCAGCCCGGCCAGGGCGATATCGCTCACGCGTACCCGTCCCTCGTCGTCGAAGAGCAGCTTGTCCGGTGAGAGGTCAGCGTGCACGAAGCCGTTCGCGTGCACGTAACTGAGCGCGCTCGCCACGTCACGGCCGAGACGGGCCACGTCGTCCACGCCAAGGACGCGGCCGGTCGCAAGAATGTCCTCCAAGGAGCCACCGTCAAGGTATTCGGTGATCATGAAGATGGCGCCCGACTCTTGGCCGCCGTCAAACACGCGCGCCAAGTGAGGGTGGCTTAAGGTGGCGGCTCGTACGATCCGGTCGCGAAAGGCCCGGCGTACTCCTTCGTGCGCGGCGAGCGACGGCAAGAGGACCTTGACGATGACCTGGCGGTGCAGCGAGAGGTCTTCGGCGAGATAGACCTCCGCGGTGGCTCCGACACCCAGCTGTTCGAGGATGCGATAGCGACCCGCGAGGTCGTGGCCGTTGACGAAAGTAGGAAACACCATGCACTAACAACCCTAGTAAGGAAGGGCTAGGTCAGGGTGGTGGTCCAGGCGCCAGTTCGCAATAATTCGTCAAAGCCAGTCGCGGGAATCATCGCTACCCCGAGTTCGGTCGCCTTGGTGAGCTTGGACGCGCCGGGGGCATCGCCCACGACCACGCAGTAGGTCTTCTTGGACACCGAACCCGGCGAGGTGCCTCCGCGCGCCTTGATCGCTTCTTCGGCATCGTCGCGTGAATAACCCTCCACCGCGCCCGTCACCACCACCGCACGACCCGCCAAAGTCTGTTCGAGGATCGCACCCACGGGTTCGACCAAGGTCAGACCGAGCGAAAAAAGTCGCGCCATGCGCTCCTGGTTCTCGGGTTCGCGACAGTACTCGTAGACCGACGCGGCGATCACCGGACCCACGCCGTCGATGCCCTCGAGAACCTCAAGCGGCGCATCGGCGAGGGCCCGGTAGTGACGAAACGTGACCGCGAGCTCGCGGGCGGCGACCGGACCCACGTGGCGGATACCCAGGCCCACCAACACGCGACTGAGCGACGCGACCTTGGCGCCCGAGATCGCCGCGACCAGCGACGAGCCCGACAGCTCTCCCATGCCTTCGAGTGACGATAGGTCACCAACGCGCAGCGTGAAGAGGTCGGCGACGTCACTGATGAGGCCCTCGGCGAGCAACTGGGCAACGCGACTCTCCCCAAGCCCTTCGATGTCGAGGGCGCCCCGAGAAGCGAAATGCACGATCTGTTGGAGTAGTTGTGCTGGACACGACGGGTTCACGCAATAGGTGTCGCTCTCCTCGCCCACGCGAACGAGCGGCGCCCCGCACTCGGGGCACGTCGCGGGAAACTTCCAAGCGGACTTTCGGCGCCGGCCAGGTTCGCTCACTGCGCCCACCACCTCGGGGATGACGTCGCCCGCCTTTCGCACGATCACGAGGTCACCGGGACGCACGTCCTTCTCGGCGACCTGGTCCTCGTTGTGCAAGGTCGCCATCGACACCCGCGAACCCGCCACCACCACCGGTTCGAGCACCGCGTAGGGCGTGGCTCGACCCGTTCGACCGATCGAGACCTCAATGGCGAGCAAGCGAGTCGAGCGCTCCTCGGGGGGCAACTTGCGCGCGATCGCCCAGCGCGGGGCGCGGCTCGTGAAGCCCAGCGTGGCGCGTTGGGTGAGGTCGTTCAACTTGATCACCACACCATCGATCTCGTAAGTCAAGTTGTGACGATGCTCTTCGAACCAGTCACTGCGCTCGACCATGGCCACGTCGCCGGCGACGACGACAGTCTCGTGCGCGGTGAGAAAACCCCAGCGTGCCAATTGCGAAATGGTCTCGAAGTAAGAACCGAAGGTGAGTGAACCATCGAGGTCGACGAGTTGATAGCCGAGGAACGAGAGCGGCCGGGAACGCGACACGGCGGGGTCCTTCTGACGAAGGCTGCCCGCCGCGGCGTTGCGGGGATTGGCGAACTCCTTGGCGCCGAGTTCGCGCTGTCGCTCGTTGAGCGCGAGAAAGTCCGCCTTGGCGATGAAGACCTCCCCTCGAACTTCCACTCGTCCGCGATGTCCGTTGCGCAGTTGCTGGGGCAGGTTTTTGATGGTGCGCACGTTCTCGGTGACGTCCTCACCGACTCGGCCGTCGCCCCGGGTCGCGCCTTGGACCAGCGCGCCGTCGACGTAGGTGATCGACAGTGCGAGACCGTCGATCTTGGGTTCGACGGCGAACTCGAGCGTCGACGCGGGCACGCCCAGTCCCTTGGCGGCGCGTTGGGCCCACGCGGCCAGTTCGTGCACGTCAAAGACATTGTCCAGGCTGAGCATCGGTTCGGCGTGGGTCACCTCGCTGAACACCGTCGTCGAGCCCGTGCCGACCTTTCGAGTCACCGACTCGTCAGTCGCCAACTCGGGGTACTCGCCTTCGAGCTCACGCAGTTCGACCAGTAACGCGTCGTAGTCGGCGTCGGGAATCGTGGGCGCGTCGAGGGCGTAGTAGGCCTCGTTGTGGCGCGCGATCTGTTCGCGCAAGGCTTCGACGCGATCGCGCGCCGAACTCACGGCTGAGCGACGATCGCCGCGCCCACGACGATCGATGGTTCGTCGACCCGGTACATCACAACCGTCTGGCCCGGCGCCACCGGACGAGCGGGTTCGAGCAGGTGCAGCGCCCACGCCGGTTCGCGCACGACGGTGGCGAGCGTGACGCGACCGTGCGCACTCCACTGCACGAGGACCTCGTCGCCGCTCGTTGGTTGGCCGTGCGTGAAGCTGAGCGACGACTCGACGAGATTGAGACTCGTGATCTGCACGTCCTCGAGTCGTCCCACCTCGACGCGACCTTGGGCGACGTCGACGTGAGCGACGTAGCGCTTTTCGCCGTCGCGGTCGGGCAGCACCCCGCGGCGCTGCCCGACGGTCAGAAGTTCGGCGGCGTCGGTCTCGCCGATCACTTCGCCGGTCGCGCGATCGACGATCTTGGCTGGGGTGAGCGCCACGCGTTGGCGCAGGAACACCTCTCGTCCCTTGGACGCTTCGATGAAGCACACGTCCTGGCTGTCGGGCTTGTCCCAGGTACGAAGACCGAGCCGCTCGGCGTGCTGACGCACCTCGCTCTTGTTCATGGCCCCGATGGGCAAAAGCAACGAGGCGAGTTGTTCCTCGTGCAGGTACCCGAGCACGTAACTTTGGTCCTTGTGCTCGTCGGCCCCTCGTGCGAGTTCGTGCTCGCCATCGCGCTCGAGAACCTGAGCGTGGTGACCGGTCGCCACTGCGTCAAAGCCCAGACGCCGAGCACGGTCGAAGAGCACGTCGAACTTGATATGGCGATTGCACTCGATGCAAGGATTCGGTGACGTACCTTGCACGTGGGCGCGCACGAAGGGCTCGACCACGTGATGATTGAACTCGTCGGTGTAGTTAAAGACGTGGTGATCGATGCCGAGCTTCTGAGCGACTCGTCGCGCGTCGTCCACGTCGGCAACCGAACAGCAACCCGAATCCGAGACCCCGCCCCAGAGCTTGAGCGTCGCACCCACGACCTCGTGGCCCTGCTCGAGCAAGAGACCCGCCGCAACCGACGAATCAACTCCTCCACTCATGGCGACCAGGACCTTCACTGTTCCATTCTGCCAGTTGTCGGTTACTTCTCAACCTCGCCGTGCAACCGATAGACCACCGACGAGAGAACGGCGATGAGACGGTCAACCTCGTCCTCGGTGGTTTCTGGACCCATGGAGAGCCGCAGCGATCCCCGGGCCCGTTCAGGCGCGACCCCCATCGCCTCTAATACGTGGCTGGCAATCGCCGCCCCGCTCGAACAACTCGACGCCGCCGAAGCGCACACGCCCGCTTGATCGAGCAAGAAGAGGACCTCGTCGCTCGCCAGTCCCGCGAAAGTCACGTGCGCGGTCCCGGGGACCTTACGCGCGGCCGGGGCCGTGACGGTACAACCCGGCAGGAAACTCAGTGCCGCGCACAACTTGTGTTGGAAGTCGATGACCCGGTCGTTCACTTCGACCAGTTCCTTCTGGGTCAGGCGTACCGCGGCGGCGAGCCCGACGCACGCAGCCACGTCGACCGTGCCACCGCGACGTCCTCGCTCCTGCCCGCCACCGGGCACCAAACCAACCAGGGGGACCTCACGGCGCATGACCAACGCACCCGCGTTGACGGGACCGCCAATCTTGTGCGCGCAGATTGACACCAGGTCCGTCGTCGAGGTCACGGTGGGAAGATAGAGCCACGGGGCCGCGGCGACGGCGTCGGTGTGCGTGGTCACACCACCGGGAACGTGGCCCATGGCCATCGAGCTCACGCCGTCGAGGGGCTGACACACGCCGGTTTCGTTGTTGACCGTCATGACACTCACGATGGCGACGTCAGGATCGAGGGCTTCACGCAACGACTCGAGGTCTACGACGCCATCGGCGTCAACGTCGACGAGACGATGTTCCACGTTCTCATACTGTTGGGCGACGAACTGCGCAGCGTCGAGGACCGAGTCGTGTTCTACGCGCGACGTGACGACCACGCTCTTGTCGTGCGTCGCTCGATGCGCCAACGTCGTGCCCACGATGGCGAGGTGACATGACTCGGTACCACCGCCCGTGAAGATCACGCCACCCGGCTTGGCGCCCACGAACTCGGCCACTTCGTCGCGAGCTTCTTCGACGGCCCGACGAGCCTCGCGCGCGGCGCGGTGAGAACCCGAAGGGTTGCCCACGACACCGTGCTGCCAGCGTTGCATCGCGTCGGTTACCTCGTCGCGACGCGGGGCCGAAGCGGCGTGATCGAAGTAGAGCTGTTCGGTCATGCCACGTAGAAGGTCTTGGCGTTGGTGAACTCACGCAGTCCGCTCACCGAGAGTTCACGCCCGAAGCCCGAGTTCTTCGTCCCGCCAAAGGGCAGCTCGGGCACCGAAGCGACGATGGCGTTGGCGAAGACCATGCCCACGTCGAGGCGTTCGATGACGGCATCGATCTCGCGGGCGTCGCTCGCCCAGACCGAACCGGACAGTCCCCAGGGCGTGGCGTTCGCGAGATCGATCGCCTGATCCAGGTCGCGGGCCACTTGCACGACAGCGACGGGCCCGAACAACTCCTCGCGAGCCGCGCGAGCATCAGCGGGCACGTCGGTGAGAACCGTGGCGGGAAAGAAGAAGCCACGCCCCTCGAGCGCAGCGCCGCCCGCGCGAACCACGGCGCCTTGGGCGATCGAGGACGCCACTTGGGCGCTGAGCAAGTCAAGTTGCGCTCGGCTCACCAGAGGTCCGAGGACCGTGGCGGGGTCCATGGGATCGCCGGTCGTGACCTGGGCCATTTCCTCGCTGAAGCGCTCGACGAACTCCTCGCTGCGTTCGGCCACGACGATGAACCGCTTCGCCGCGATACAGGCCTGCCCGTTGTTCTGGATTCGCGCGGTCACCGCGTGAGCGACCGTGCGGTCCATCACCGCCGACGAGCCGACGATGAACGGGTCCGATCCACCGAGCTCGAGGACACACTTCTTCAGGTGGCGTCCGGCCAGTTCGGCGACGGCGCGCCCGGCACGCTCGGAGCCCGTGAGCGTCACGCCTCGAACGCGCGAATCGGCGATGATCGCGGGAAGTTGATCGACCTCGACGAAGAGGTTGGTGACGACGCCCTTGGCGAATCCCGCGCGCACGAAGAGGTCTTCGAGATAGAGCGCACAACTCGGCACGTTAGGCGCGTGCTTGACCAACACGACGTTGCCCGCCATCAGGCTCGGCACCGCGAATCGCACCACCTGCCAGAGCGGGAAGTTCCAGGGCATGATCGCCAGAATCGGTCCGGACGGTTCGTAGCGAACACCACTGAACGAGGCCGTCGAAGGGATGATCTCGTCTTCGAGCATCGACGGCGCGTGCTGGGCGTAGTAGCGCATCGTCAGGGCGCATTTGGCGGCCTCACCCTTGGCGGCGGCGAAGGTCTTTCCCATCTCGCTGGTCATCAGCTCGGCGACGACGGGGATCTCGCCCTCGAGCAGTTCGGCGGCGCGGTTCATCAATTCGGCGCGGTCCTTCACCTCGACGTCGCGCCACATTTGATACGCCGCGTGCGCGCGAACGAGCGCGTCTTCGACGCCGTGCGCGTCCAGACCCTCGTACTGGGCGACCACCCGTTCGCTGTAGGGGTTGATCGAAGTGAACGTCATCCTTCTAGTCTGCCAGCAATTGCGCGGCGCTCGAAGGGACCGCCCCGATCTCACGCCAGTACTGGGGGTGCGCGAGCGTCACGACTGCCAGCACCAGGGCGAGCGAACCCGCCGCGACCAAGGTAACGGGTCGCACGCCCCAGGTCCTCGCGAAGGCTGACTGGATGAGCGCACCCACGGGATAGAAGATCGACAACGACAACGTGTAGAGCGCAAGTATGCGCGTGCGCTCGTTTCGAGGCGCGTGCAATTGCACCGACGTGTTGAGTCCCGTCAACGAACCGACGTAGGCACCCCCTAGTACGCCTAGGGCGAGGGCGGACAACACGAGGTCGGGCGCGAGGCCGTAGAGGACGAGGGCGACGATCATCGTCGCGAGCGAGCTTCGCAGCACGAACAGCCGCGAGGTCCGATGCGCCACGCCCGGCAACGTCAGGGCGCCCGTTACCGCCCCCACCCCCTGGGCGGTCACGAGCCAGGCGGTGCCGACCTTGCCGGCGTGCAGCGTCAGGATCGACATCGCGGGAACGAGCGTGATAAACGGGCTCGCGATGAGAGCCACCGCGGCGACACCGAAGATCGGATTGCGACAACCCTTCACGGCCCACGCGACTCGGGCCCCTTGGATGGTCTCGTGAATCGGACGGACCTTAGTGAGCACCTTCTCACGAGGGGGGCTTTTAACGAACGAGAACATCACCACGACCACGACGAACGACGCCGCGTTGAGCGTGAAGCACAAGCCAATCGAACCAAAGGCCAGAGCCACCCCGGCGCAGAGGGGGCCGATGACGCGCCCGAGGTTGAACTGGGCCGACGAGAGCGAGACCGCGGCGAGGACCTCGTCCGGGCCGACCAGTTCAGGCAGCAGTGACTGCCACGCCGCCCAGGACGCCGAACCACAGAGCCCTTCAACCGCCGCCACGTAGCAGCAAAGTTGGGGCGAGAGATGATTGGTGTACTTGGCGGCCGCGAGTGCGCACGCCGTGAGGGCCATCACCGAGTTCATCGATTGGATCCAGCGTTGCCGATTGAAACGGTCCCCCATGACCCCGCCGGTGGGCGAGCCGACGATCGCCGGCAACCACGCGGCCAACGTAATGAGCCCCAGCCATAAGGCGTCCTTGGTGGTGGTCGTGAGATAGATACCCAGTGCGACCGTCTGCATCCACGTGCCGGTCGAGGAGATCAACGAAGATCCGAGGGCGAGACTGAAACTCCGGTGACGCAGCGGTGCGAGCGAAACCGAAGCCATGCCAAACGCTAACGCCTGGCGCTGGCCAAATCAGGGCGCGTCAGACGCGGTTAACCCTCGCGCTTCTTCTTCGCCGGGCGAAGGGCAAACCACCACACCGAGATAATGGTGGCGAGCGCACCGAGCACACCGAGGGTCGACTTGACGCCCTTACCTTTGGGAGAATCTGACATGGACCCATCGTAACGAGCAATCGCCGGGGGCCCGAAGGCCCCCGGCGATAGTTACGTGAGTGCCGCGATTAGGCGGCTTGGTGGGCTTCGACGGCGATTTCGATGCCAATCTTGTTGCCAACGACGAGGCTGCCGTTCTCCAGCGTGCCTTCGAAGTTCACGCCGAACTCACGACGGTCGATCTCACCGGTGACTTCGAAGCCAGTTACGTTCACACCCGGGGCCATGCTCGGCCCGGTACCGAGGTACTCCAGTTGGAACGTCACGGGCTTGGTCGTGCCCCTGACGGTAAGGTCGGCGAGCAGTTCGTACTTGTCGCCACCCTTGGCGGTGATCTTGGTGGACTTCAGGTTCAACGTAGGAAAGTGCTCCTGGTCGAGGAAGTCCGCGCTCTTGAGGTGACCGTCACGCATCTCGTTGGCGGTAGTGATGCTGCTGGCCTGAACCTCGGCGACGACCGAGGAGGCCTCAATGGTGTCACCAATGGTGATTGCGCCACTGAATTCAGTGAAGTTACCGCGAACCTTCGCCGCGACGAGGTGGCGGGCAATGAAGCTGACGGTTGAGTGGACGGGGTCGACGTTGTAGACGCCGGGAGCGGGGAGGTTGCTCATATTGTGGTTCTCCTACTTTTCTTGGACACGCTTTGTGCTCTGCCGCAATTGTACTTGCATATACAACTACTTGTCAAGAAGTAATCGCAAGGTAAAGTTTCTGCTAAAATCGGGGCATGTCCACCACCACCACCAGCGCGTGTCCCTCCGGCGACGAGCGCGTCGTGCTGTTCGGACTCTTGCTCGAGACCAACGCCCGACTTTCGAAGAGCCTGGGGGTCGAGCTCGAGGCGGCGTGCGACCTACCCCTCGCCTGGTTCGAGGTGCTGCTCCAGTTGCGAAAGGCGCCCGAGGGTCGTCTGAAGATGAACCAGATTGCCGACGCGATCGTGCACTCGACTGGCGGCACGACTCGACTGATCGACCGCCTCGAATCGGCCGGTTACGTGACGCGCCAACTCTGCCCGAGCGACCGTCGAGCGATCTTCGTCGCTATTTCGAACCAGGGAAACCAGAAGCTCGATGAGGCGCTCAACGTCCACCTCGACTATCTCGAAGACAACCTCGCCAATCGACTCAGTGACCACGAGCGTGCGACGTTGGCGATACTGCTCAAGAAACTCAACTCGTCGGCGAGACCTTCGTAATCCACGCTTTCGCGTCGCGCCCGTCATCGAGTTCGAGGACGCAGCCTTCGCCCTCGCCCTCGCCGCTGATGACTTGCACCGCGAGAACCTCGCTCGCCAATACGTCGAACCCGTCGGCGAGGTCGTCGATACCAGTCACGTGCAGGACAATGCGGTCCGCGACGTCGAGCCCGGTATTCTTTCGCAAGTCTTGGACCTGACGGACGACGTCGCGCAGGTACCCACGCCGAAGCAGGGCGTCGTCCAGTGCGAGGTCCAGCGCGATCACCTCACCACCGTCACGCGACACCGCGAAGCCACCTTGACTCTTGACGCGAAGCTCGAGGTCCTCGACGCCGAGATCGAAGGTTCCCGTTGAAAGTGTCACGCTCACGGTGCCCCCCTGCTCCAGGGCGTCAGCCGCGGCGAGTGAATCGAGTGATGCGAGCGCGGGCTTCAACTCCTTGACCGCCTCACCAAGACGAGGTCCCACGGTTCGAAAGTTGGGCACGAGTTCGAAGCGCAAGACCTCGGCGAGCTCGGTACCATACTCGAGCACGTCGACGTTGAGTTCGTCTTCGACAATCCCGGCCGGCGGCATTGGTGAGCCAGCCTGCAGGAAGACGAGCGCGCGTGCGAGCGGCTGGCGCACCTTGACACCCGCCTCGGCGCGTGCGGCGCGACCAAGTGACGTGAGTCGTCGCGCCACGTTCATCGACGCCTCGAGAGCGACGTCGCGGTTTCGCGGTTCACTCGAGGGCCAGTCCGCTAGGTGCACCGACGCCTCCGGGGCGACGTCAAAGAGGTCAAGGTAGAGCCGCTCGGTCAAGAAAGGACAAAATGGCGCCAACAATAAGGTCACGCGTTGGAGCACTTCGAGCAAGGTCGCCTGAGCGGCGAGCGAGTCCGAACGCGGGGCCTTCGGGTCGGTGCGCCAGAAGCGGCGCCGACTGCGACGCACGTACCAGTTGGAGAGGTCGTCGACTAATTCGCTGAGCGCGTCGGTGCCGCCCAGTGGCTCGTAGCCATCCAGGGCCGACGTCACCGCCACGGTCACGCTCTCGAGGCGCGACAGGATCCACCGGTCGATCGCGGCGCGCTCGGCCACGGCGGGGATCTCGGGGTCCTGCGGATCGAACGTATTCAGTGACGCGTAGGTCGTGAAGAAGCTGAACGTGTTCCAGAGCGTCGCGAGGGTCTCGCGAAGTGACGCGTCGATCGCGCTGAGACTCGCGCGCGTCGAGGTCCAGGGTGAACCTTGGGAGAACATCCACCAGCGAAGCGGATCGGCCCCTCGCGTGCCCAAGACCTCCCACGGGTCGATGACGTTACCGAGCGACTTGCTCATCTTCTTGCCGGTCTCGTCGACGATGTGACCAAGACAGAGCACGTGCTCATAGGGCTTCTCGCCGAAGACCAAGGTATTGACCGCGAGCAGCGAATAGAACCAACCTCGCGTCTGGTCAATCGCCTCGACGACCAACTGCGCGGGAAACTGCATCGCGTCCTTGCTGGCGGGCGCGTGCGGATAGCCGACTTGGGCCGCGGGCATGGCTCCGGAGTCGAACCACGCGTCGATGACCGGTTCGACGCGCGTGGCGGGTTCCGCGCAGGTCCGACACGCGATCACCACCTCGTCGATCGCTGGACGATGGGGGTCGAGGTCCGCCAGGTCACGACCGGCGAGCTGCGACAGTTCTTCGAGGGACCCCACGCAGGTGTAGTGGTACTGCCCGCACTGCCAGATCGGAAGAGGCGTCCCCCAGAAGCGGTCGCGCGAAAGCGCCCAGTCCACGTTGTTCGCGAGCCACTCGCCAAAACGCCCGTCGCGGATATGGGCCGGGTGCCAGTCAATCGTCTGATTCTCGGCCATCATCTCGTTCTTGTACTGACTCGTGGCGACGTACCAACTGGGCTTGCCCCAATAGATCAACACCGTGCCGCAGCGCCAGCAGTGCGGCAGTGAGTGGACGTAGGCCTGACGCCGCAGCAGTATCCCGCGCCGTTCCAGTTCATCATTGATCGCCACGTTCGCCCGTCGAACGTCCTCGCCCTCGAGCCACGGCACGTCGCTGGTGAAGCAGCCGTCCGGACCGACGGGATTAACGGTGGGCAACGAATAGACCCGGGCGATTTGGCGGTCCACCTCCCCGAAGGCCGGGGACTGGTGCACGAGACCGGTGCCGTCGTCGGTGGTGACGTAGTCCGCCTCGACGACGTAACAAGCGTCCACACCTTCGGGCAAGTCCACGTCCGTGAACGGACGCGCGTAGTGCACGCCCGCCAACGCCGAGCCGGGAAACGTCGGCCCGGCGCTGACGCCTTCGCCGAAGACCGACTCGACCAGCGCGGTCGCGACGACGAGTCCGTCGACCACCGTGTACGAGATCTCGGGGTTTACCGCGACCGCTACGTTCGACAGCAACGTCCAGGGCGTCGTCGTCCATACCGCCAGATGCGTCGCTGCGTCGAGCCCCGGGTGTTTCTCGGCGTCGACGATACGCAAGCGAACATAGCAACTCTCGTCGGTTTCGTCGGTGTAGACGTCGGGCTGACCAAGTTCGTGACTGGACAGCGCCGTGCCGCAGCGCGGGCAGTACGGGACGACCTTCAAGTCCTCGTAAAGCAGACCCCGATCGAAAAGTTGTTGAAGTTGCCACCACACCGATTGCACGTAGGACGGGTGAAACGTGTAGTACGCGTGCTCCATGTCGGTCCAGTAGCCGATGCGCTCGGTCAGCTTCTCGAACTCGTCGACGTAGATGAGCACCGACTCCTTGCACAGCCTGGTGAATTCACCGATGCCGACCTTCTCGATGATGTCGCGCTTGCCCGAGATCCCTAACTGCTTTTCCACTTGGACCTCGACGGGAAGTCCGTGCGTGTCCCAGCCCGCGCGTCGTGACACGAATCGCCCTTGCATGGTCTGGTACCGACAGAAGAGATCCTTGTAAACCCGCGCCCACACGTGGTGCAAGCCTGGCTTGCCATTCGCGGTCGGTGGGCCTTCGTAGAACACCCACGGCTCGGCACCTTGGCGGTGCTGCATCGACCGAGCGAAAACGTCATTGGTCCGCCAGCGTGCGAGTTCGACCTCCTCGAGGGCAACAAAATCGAATTCAGCGCTGACGGGGCGAAACACGGGTCTCCTTCAATGAATCTCTCCATCGTACTGAAGATGGGTGAAAGTCTCGCTGCTCTACGCTGGAATCGTGATTGCACTGACCATCAAAGATGAACTCATCACCACCTCGGGGGCCCTTAGTGTCTTCAAGGCCGCGGTGGACGAACTCAACCGTCGCTACGGCGCGATTGACGACGACACGCAGATGAACCTCGACGAGTTGCTGCCACCCACGGGGATCTTTCTCGTGGCGCGCAGTGAAGGCCACCTCTGCGGTGGCGTGGGACTTCGCCGGATCGCCGAACCCGAACTCAAGCTCGCCGAGGTCAAGCGCCTCTGGGTGCGTCCCGACCTTCGACGAGGTGGCGTCGCCGCGCAACTAATGGACGAGATCGAAGGTCGCGCGCGGGCCATGGGCTACGCGCAGCTCTACCTCGAGACCGGGCCCGCGCAGCCCGAAGCGGTCGCCTTCTACCCGAAGCACGGCTGGACGCCGGTGGAATTCTTCCCCGAAGGGGCCTACACCCACGAAAGTGCGTACCGGTTCACCAAGGTGCTTTAGGCGAACTGCTCATCGAGCCACTGCGGGCGTAAATCCTCGAGCGAGGACAGCACGAGGTCCGCGAGCGCGAACTCCGCCAGCGATCGGTCATGGCTCGTCGGCACCGCCACCACCTTCATGCGACCGGCCTTGGCCGCGAGGACGCCAGCGGCCGAGTCCTCGAAGACGAGACAGTCGCGCGGATCGACGTGCAATGACGCCGCGGCACTCAAGAACACGCCCGGGTGAGGCTTGCCAAAGGGCTCGAACTCCGCGGACTGCACGATGGCGAAACGATCGCGAAGGCCAAAATGGTCGAGACACCGATAGATCAGTTTGAGCGGGGTCGAACTCGCCAGACCCACCGGGCCGCGTTCGCTGGTCAGGTCAATCGCGCGCACGGCACCGGGCAGGAGCACGCCTTCGCTCTCGACGAGCTGGCCCACGCGCTCGAGGACCTCGTCAACCACTGCTTCGGGGCTCGGCGTCGACCAGGGATACTTTGCTTGCCAATGGTGCACGACCTCAACGACGAACATTCCCTTGGTCGAGCGGTCCTCTTCGTCCGAGATCGGCACGCCAAGTCGACCAAAGATCTCGAGTTCGGCCTTGTGCCAAAGGACCTCGGAGTCAATGAGCAGGCCATCCATGTCAAACAGTGTCGCGCGCACGGTCACCCCGTTACTCTTGCACACCGGCGAACTACGGTAAGCGAATGACGACCGTTCGCACGCTCCAGCCCAACGACGCACGAGCCGTCGTTGAACGGATCGTGCACCAATTGAGCGACGACGCGCGGCGCCGACCCCTCGTCAACGCGCACCTTGATGGCGAGGTCCTCTACGAGACCATTCTTCACGCGACGACCTCCACCTGGGTTGCGTTTGACGACGGCACGGTGGTGGGCCACCTCTACGGCGCGGTATTGGGCGACCCCACGCACGCACTCGCGGCGTGGACGGGTCCCGACGGCGCATCTTTCGACGACGCCGACGTCCTCACCCAACTCGTGCGCGACGCCAGTGCGAGTTGGCGCCGCGCGGGGGCCGCGCAACACTTTTCGTGGACTCTAGACGACGACGAACACATCGACCCCTGGCGTTCACTCGGCTACGAGCCATTGAGCGTACGTGGCGTCATGAAGCTCCTCGAGCGCGACGTGCGCGCCCTGCCCGCCGGCCTGTCGCTACGCGCTGCGCGGCCCGCCGACATCGACCAAGTCCTCGAGCTCGACCACGTCATCGACGTCGCCCAGGGCGAGCCGGGCGCGGTGTCGCGCAAGGACCGCCACGCGATACGCCGCGAGATACTCGAGCTGCTCGAGGACCCCGAGGTGAAGCATTACGTCGTCGAAGGTGACGGGAACGTGCTCGCCCAGGCGATCACGTTCCCCTTGCCGGCGCGGCGCGGCTCGTTCGATGAGACGTTGCATCTGAGTGAGGTCGTGGTTCATCCGAGCGTGCAGGGTCACGGTGTGGCGAGCGCGATGATCGACGCGGTGCTCGACGACGCCCGACGCGAGGGCTATCACTACGTCGAGGCGCAGTGGCGAGTGACCAACGAACAGGCGAGTTCTTTCTGGCCTCGCTACGGGCTAGCCCCCACTTACGTGCGACTCGCTCGCTCGCTCACTTAGGAAAGTGACGACTCGATGGCGGCGACGAGTACCGGGTCCTCGGGCGTGACCTGAGGGGCGAAGCGCTGCACCGAACCATCGGGACTCACGAGGAACTTCTCGAAATTCCACCGCACGTCGCCGCTGTAGCCCTCGGCGTCGGCGACCTTGGTGAGTTCGGCGTAGATCGGACTACGGTCCTCGCCGTTCACGTCGATCTTTTCGAACAGGGGGAAAGTCACGCCGTAGGTCGTCGAGCAGAACGTCTGAATCTCCTCGGCGGTGCCGGGCTCTTGGCCCATGAACTGGTTGCACGGAAAGCCGACAACGCTGAAGCCCTTGTCGCCGTAGGTCTTCTGCAGTGCCTCGAGCCCCTCGTACTGAGGAGTGAGTCCGCACTTGGAAGCCACGTTGACAACGAGGACGGACTTGCCGGCGTAGGGGGCGAGAGAACTCTCTTCGCCGCCGAGGGTATGTACTGGTATGTCGTAAATGGTCATGGACCGACACTATTGGCGAATCTCTCCTTGGTGGCACCCGTAGGCTTGGCGGCATGCTCTGCGTCGTGATTAACGGTGAAAACCTTGAAATGTTCGACCGCCCCAATCCGAAACCCGGACCGACGGGCGTGGTCGTGACGGTGCACTCCTTTGGTATCAACAACGCCGACCTCATGCAGCGACGTGGTCTCTACCCCGCCCCCCCGGGATGGCCCGAGGACGTTCCCGGCATGGAACTCGCGGGTGTCGTCAGTTCGGTCGGTCACGAGGTTCACGAGCCTCTCGTCGGACGTCGGGTGTGCGCGTTGGTGGGCGGCGGAGCGCAGGCCACGCTCTGTGCGGTGCCGTTTGAACACTTGATATTTGTCCCCGACCACATCAGTTGGGAAGAGGCCGGCGGCTTCGCCGAGGCGTTCACCACGGCCTTTGACGCCCTCGTTCTTCAAGCTGATCTCCAACCGGGTGAACGGGTCCTCGTGAGCGGCGCGGCGGGCGGCGTGGGTACTGCCGCGGTCCAGATCGCTCACGTGATAGGCGCTCACGTCATCGCCGTCACGCGCACCAACGAGCATCACCAGAAATTACGCAAGCTCGGTGCTGACGAAACCATCGTGAGCGATGACGTAACGAGCCTCGAGCCCGTCGACGTCGTACTCGAACTCCTGGGCGCGACGAACCTGGAGAAGGCCCAGCGCGTCCTCGCCCCCTTCGCGCGCGTCATCGTCATCGGGGTCGGAAGCGGCTCGAAAGTCGAACTCGACTTGTTGAACGTCATGGCCAAACGCGTGGTGATCACGGGTTCGACGTTGCGCGCTCGGTCTCGCAAGGAGAAGGCGGACGTCATCGCTCGGGTCAACGAGACGTTGGTCCCGTGGTGGGACGAGGGAAAGCTACGCGTGCCGAGTGCCGGACGTTTCAACTTTGAGGACATCAACCGCGCCTACAACTTCTTCGCCAAACCGGGAAAATTCGGCAAGGTCATCGTCTCGATCCGCGAGTAGGCGTCACTATGTCCCTCGTGCCCCGGCCCGACGTTTCGCGCTGTGACCCAACGCGTCCGGACTATGACGCCATCATCGAAGCACACGAGCACGCCGTTGCCCTGGGTGAACCTACCTATCGCGATCCCTCGACGGGACTGAGCGTGTTGACGTTCGCCACGCACCTCGCGCGCGGGACGTGCTGTGACAGCGGTTGTCGACACTGCCCTTACGTGTCGTCCTAGAGTCCGGCGACCACTTCATCGTGCTGGCCTAGGTGATGCCGGTCGATGTTCACGAACAGGTAGAAGCTCACCGCGGCGAGAAAGACCATCAGCGCACCAAATCGGAAAGCCAGGTCGTAGCCGTGGACGGCGCCCGCAATATGCAACGCGATGAGCGACGACCTCGTGAGTCCGGGACGCAACGCCGCCGCGACGAACGCCGACGCGCTGGTGACGTAGATGGTGTTCTGGATCGCGGTGCCAAAGGATCCACCGATCTGTTGGGCGGTATTCAAGACCGCCGACGCGGCACCCGCGTCCTCGGGACGCACATTAAACAAGGCGGTCGAGGCGACCGCGACGAAGGTGACGCCTAGACCGAGGCTGCCGATGATCATCGCGGGCATCACCCGGGTCAGGTAACTGCTGTTGGGAGCGAGAAAGGACAAGAGCAAAAGACCGAGCGCGCCCATGAGACTTCCCACTGTCGCAATCAGCCGTGGTCCGAACTTGGGCAGGATCTGACTCGCCGCGCCCGCGCCCAGGATGACTCCCACCGAGAAGGGCAGGTAGAGAAGGCCCGACTTCACCGCCGAGTACTGATGCACGTCTTGGAAGTAGAAGGTCAGGAACAAGAACATCCCGAAGAGCCCCAGGCCGACGAAGATCTGCGAGAGGTACGAACCCGCCCTCACCCGGTCGGTCAACAGGCGCAGCGGCAAGAGCGGCGATTTGACTCTGGCTTCGATCTGGAAGAACACGAATAGCAGCGCGACGCCGAGCGCGATGTAGGGCCAGGCACTGAGAGATCCCCACGCGTACGTCGAAGCCTGCGAGACGCCAAAGACGATGCTCACCATTCCCAAGGTGGCCGTGAGCGCGCCGGGCACGTCGTAATGAGGGTGACCCTCGACCTTGGATTCGTGCACGTTGGGTATGGCGAGGAACAGCGCGATGATCGCCATGGGCGTATTGACGAAGAGGCACCACCGCCACGAGAGGTACTGGGTCAGGAGTCCTCCCGCAATGAGCCCGATCGCGGCACCGACGCCTGAAAGAGCTCCGTAGACACCGAAGGCCTTGGCGCGCTCCTTCGAGTCGGTGAAGGTTATCGAAATGAGCGATAGTGCCGCCGGGGCCAGCAAGGCGCCAAAGATTCCCTGCAATGCTCGCGCGCCAAAGAGCATTTGTTGATTGACCGAGAAACCGCCCAGGAGCGACGCACTCGCAAACCCCACGAGTCCAATGAGGAAGGCCTTCTTTCGACCCATGTAGTCACCTACGCGGCCTCCGAGGAGCAAGAAACCTCCAAAGGTCAGCGTGTAGGCGGTGATCGCCCACTGGTAGTTCTTGGGCGCAATGGCGAGACCGCCGAGCGCGCGCGGCAGCGCAGCGTGCGGCAGCGCAATGTTGACGATTGAGGCGTCCAGCACGACCATCAACTGAGCGATGGCGATGACCACCAATGCGAACCAGCGACGCGGGTCGGGAATGTCAGCGTGCACCACATTGTTCACTGCACTATCTGACATAACCCCCCTCTTGTCACGCCCAAACGATAAGCGCTCGGTGTCACAAACTAGGGGATTACCGAGAGGTAAAGGTCAAGTGAAAACTTAAAGAAGTTCGTCATGCTTGCCACTGCCACTGAGCGCAGTTCGTGACGCCGTGCGAATGTCCGCCTCGGCTCTTTGTGGGCGATGGCGAGCAGCGACATCATCAGAGTTGGTAACGCCGTCGCTCCCGATGCTCGAGCCGAATTTCCTCCTTTGGCGCTACACCATCGCGTGTTCGAGTACGTCATACCTCTTCTGTTCATTTGCCTCTGGCGGCTTACCAGATCCCGTCTAAAGGAAAGATCGCAAGGCTGTGTAGGAGACGCCGAGTGACTCGGCGACGGGTCCGTAGGTCACCGAACCATCGACGACGTTGACCCCTTCGGCTAACGCGTCATCAGCGATCACTGCTTCACGCCAGCCGTGGCGGGCTAGTTCGAGCGTGTAGGGCAATGTAGCGTTCGCCAAGGCGTGCGTCGACGTATGCGGCACGGCGCCCGGCATGTTCGCCACGCAGTAGAAGATTGACTCGTGCACCTTGAACGTGGGCTCTGAGTGAGTCGTCGGACGCGTGTCCTCGAAACAACCGCCCTGGTCGACCGAGATGTCCACGAGCACCGATCCCGGGCGCATTCGAGCGACCAGTTCGTTGGATACCAACTTTGGCGCCTTCGCACCTACCACGAGCACCGCGCCGATCACGATGTCCGCGTCAAGGCATGCCTCTTCGAGGGTGAGGGTCGAGGACGCAATGGTCTGCACTCGACCGTCAAAGTGGATGTCGACCTGGCGAAGGCGCTCCAGGTTCCGGTCCAGGACCTTCACGTGCGCGTGAAGTCCCACCGCCATCGAAGCGGCGGCGAGACCCGCCACACCCGCGCCAATCACGACCACGTTCGCCGGGATCACACCCGGCACGCCTCCAATAAGCGTGCCGCGTCCGCCGCCCGGGCGCATCAGATGGTGCGCTCCCATCAGGGGGGCCATACGTCCGGCCACCTCGCTCATGGGTGTCAACAACGGCAACGAATTGTCGCGCAGGCGTACCGTCTCGTACGCGATGGCCACGTTCTTCGCTTTCACCAGCGCGTCCGTGCACTCTCGCGACGCAGCCAGATGCAAGTACGTGAACAGCACCTGGTTCTTGCGAGCCGAAAGGCGGTGGTACTCGTCGCTGATCGGTTCTTTAACCTTCAAGACCAATTCACTATCGGCCCAGACGTCGTCGACGTCCTTGATGATCGTCGCTCCGTTGGCGATGTAATCATCGTCGCTGATTGACGAGCCGACGCCCGCGCCCTGCTCTACCAGCACCTGGTGGCCGGCCCCGGACAGTTCTCTCGCGCCCGCCGGCGTCAACGAGACCCGGTTCTCATCCTTCTTGATTTCCTTCGGAACTCCGATGATCATCGACGATCATCCTTTCAATAGGTTGTTCTCGTACTTCAGTACATCGTCGGACGTCGAGCGTCCACCGGACTCAAAACTCGATGTTGTGCATGACGTGCTTGATGCGCGTGTAATCCTCGAACCCGTAGACCGAGAGGTCCTTGCCGTAGCCCGAGCGCTTGAAGCCGCCGTGGGGCATCTCGGCCACCATGGGAATATGGGTATTGACCCACACGCAGCCAAAATCCAGGTCACGAGTGAATCGCATGGCGCGGCTGTGGTCGCTGGTCCAGACCGACGACGCGAGACCGTACTCGACGCCGTTGGCCCATTCGAGTGCCTCGGCCTCGTCGCTGAACTTCTGCACGGTGATCACCGGCCCGAAGATCTCACTTTGAATCATCTCGTCGTCCTGGTGCAGGTCGGCGACAACCGTGGGGGCGATGAAGTAGCCAGCGTCGCCTACCCGCTCACCTCCCGCCGCGACCGACGCGTGACCAGGCTTTCGTCCGAGGATCCCGCTCACGCGTTCGAATTGATTCACGTTATTCACCGGTCCAAAGAGGGCATCATCATTGTCGGGGAGTCCCACGACCGTGTTTCGCGCCTGCTCGGCCAACGCGTCGACAAAGTCGCCGTACACGCCCGGGCCCACCAGCACTCGTGTCGCCGCGGTGCAATCTTGGCCCGCGTTGAAGAATCCCGCGATTGCGATTCCTTCGGCGGCGGTGGCGATGTCGACGTCATCGAAGACGACGACGGGTGCCTTGCCGCCGAGTTCGAGGTGCACGCGCTTGAGCGTCTTTGACGCAGCCCCGGCCACCTCCATACCAGCTCGCACCGAACCGGTCACCGACACCATGGCGGGCACTGGGTGTTCGACCAAGAGACGTCCAGTGTCGCGGTCACCGCAGACCACGTTGAAGACCCCCGCCGGAAGAACCTCGCCCATCAATTGGGCCATCAATAACGTGGAGACGGGCGTCGAGTCACCAGGCTTGAGGACCATGGTGTTACCCGCGGCGATCGCCGGAGCCCATTTCCAGACCGCCATCATCATCGGATAGTTCCAAGGCGTCACCGCGCCGCACACGCCGATCGGTTCGCGACGCACGTAGCTCGTCATTCCCTCCATGTACTCCGACGCACCGCGTCCCTCCAAGAGACGTGCGGCGCCCGCGAAGAATCGAATCTGATCGATCATCGGCGGAATCTCTTCGCTCATCGTGACCGAGATGATCTTGCCGCAGTTCTCCGCTTCGAGCGCGACGAGTTCCTCGGCGTGACTTTCCAAGACGTCGGCGATCTTGAGCAGCGCGAGACTTCGTTGCGAGGGCGTCGTACGACGCCACGAGGTGAACGCCTTCGCCGCGGCTTGCACCGCGTGGTCCACGTCAGCCTCGCCCGAGATCGGCATCTCGGCGAGTGGTTCGCCGGTACCGGGATTGATCAATTCGACGTACTTGCCGCTCTTGGGAGCGACCGATTCGCCGCCGATGAAGTTGGACAATCGACGCATAAAAACCCTCCAGGGCGCGGCGACCTTTCGCTCACGCTCTCAGCCACTCTGCCAGAGTTTTCATGGGTTCTGCAAACCAAAAGTAAGAAAATGAGCACAGATTTAACAATTCACGCCTCGATTCGGCGTGTTTTCTCCCTATACTGTCTCTATCCGCAGCACCGGTGCCCTGGGCATCCGGAGCGGGGAGCGACCAATGCCAGGCACGAAACCACAACCAAAGAGTCCGAAGAGCGTAGAGCGATCGAACTTGGAGCTGGTCTCGGCACCGAACGGCATTGATGCCCTCGATCGCCAGATCATCGGCCACCTGCAGCGCGACGGGCGCAAGCCCTACGGCGCCATCGCCGAGGAGGTTGGGCTCTCCGAGGCCGGCGTTCGACGCCGGGTCCAACGACTGCGCGACGCGGGCGTCATGCAGATCGTCGCGATCACCGACCCACTGCAGTTGGGCTACGGACGCGAAGCCCTCATCGGTATTCGCGTCCATGGGGACGTGCGCCTCGTCGCCGACAAAGTCGCCGCCATTGAAGAGGCCAATTACGTGGTCATGACCGCCGGCAGCTTTGACATCATCGCCGAAGTGATCGCTGAAGACGACAACGCGTTGGTGCACTTGTTAAATGACTCAATTCGGAGCATCCCGGGTGTCACCGAAGTTGAAACATTTCTGTATTTGAAGCTTTCAAAGCAGACATACGCATGGGGGACCAAGTGACGATTCACGAAATCTACACCGACGGCATCACGATGAGTCATGCCGAGAACGCGAGTCACAGTTACTCGGAGCGTGCTCGACGTCATCTGTGGCTACAGATGTCCCGGATGGGCGCCTACGACGAGAACAAAGAGATACCGATCATGGTGCGCGGCGAGGGTACGCGGGTCTATGACGCCAACGGCACCGAGTACTTCGACGGTCTCTCGGGGCTCTTTACCAACATGCTCGGCCATGGTCGACGCGAGATCGCCGAGGCGGCCGCCGAGCAGATGAACACCATGGCGTTCTTCCCGCTGTGGACCTACGCGCACCCCAAGGCGATCGATCTGGCAGAAAAGATCGCGAGTCTCGCACCCGGGGACCTCAATCGTGTCTTCTTCACGACCGGTGGCGCCGAGGCGAACGAGAGCGCGTGGAAACTCGCGCGCCAGTACCACAAGATGCGCGGCGACAGCGATCGCTACAAGGTCATCAGCCGCGACATCGCGTACCACGGCACGACGCTGGGCGCCCTCACGATTACGTCACTCGAGGGCTATCGCCAGCCGTTCGAACCACTGGTCCCGGGTGCGGTCAAGGTGCCCGCCGTCAACTTCTACCGCGCCGAGAAGTTCGCCGACGATTTCGAGGCCTTCGGTATGTGGTCGGCCCACCAAATCGAAGAGGCGATCCTTCGCGAAGGTCCCGAGACCGTCGCCGCGGTGTTCCTCGAGTCGGTGCAGAATGCGGGCGGCTGCTTCACGCCACCGCCCGGCTACTGGCAGGAGGTCCGGTCAATCTGTGACCGTTACGGCGTCTTGTTGGTGGCGGACGACGTGATCTGCGCTTTCGGTCGCTTGGGCACCTGGTTCGGCGCCCAGAAGTACGACTACGTGCCCGACGTCATCACCTGCGCGAAGGGGATCACCGCGGGCTACGCCCCGTTGGGCGCCATGATCGTCTCGGACCGCATCGCCGAACCTTTCCAGCACGACGACAATTCGTTCATTCACGGCTTCACCTGGTCGGGTCACCCCGTGTCGTGTGCGGTCGCCCTGGCGAGCATCAAGATCATGGAAGACGAAAAAGTCTTGGAGAACGTGCTCGCGAACCAGGACTACTTCCGCGACCGACTCGAAGAGCTCAAGGACCTTCCTATTGTGGGAGACGTACGAGGCACCGGTTACTTTTGGGGCGTCGAGCTCGTCAAGAACCAGACCACGAAGGAGACGTGGGCCGGTCACGACGCCGAACGACTGCTTCGCGGCTACGTCTCGCCCGAGATGTTCCGTCGCGGCCTGATCTGTCGCTCGGACGACCGCGGTGACCCCGTCGTGCAGCTGGCCCCACCGCTGATCTCGACGCGCGATGACATCGACCTCATGGTCGGCATCTTGCGTGACGTCTTCTCCGGAGCCACGAAGTTCATCTGATCATGCGTCCACCACGATCCTTGTGGTGGTCAACTCTCGACGAACCGATCGAGGCACGTGCCTCTCTGTCGAGCGACATCGACGCTGACGTCGCCGTCGTCGGCGCAGGGTACACGGGACTCTGGACGGCGCGCGAACTGAAGCGACGCGACCCGCACCTTCGAATAGCGGTGCTCGAGAAATCGCTCTGCGGCTTTGGTGCGTCGGGGCGAAACGGTGGTTGGGCGTCTGCGCTCTACCCACTCGCCGAGCACGCCGTGCTCGAACGACACGGAGCCGACGCCGCCGAGCACCTACGGCTCTTGCTCCAGCGAGCCGTGGACGATCTCGGTGACAGCGTGCGCGAGGACCGGATCGACGCCCATTTCGTAAAAGGTGGTTCTCTGACCTTCGCCCGAAACCCGATTCAGGCGTCACGACTGCGCGACGAGGTCGCCCACGCACGAGATCGCGGACGGGGCGAACACGACCTGCGCTGGCTCGACGAGCACGAACTCTACGACTACGGCTACGTGGCCGGTGCCCTCGGCGCCACGTACAGCCCGCATTGCGCTCGCCTCCACCCCGCGAGGCTCGCGCGGGGCTTGGGCGACGTGGTTGAACGCCTCGGCGTCACGATCTACGAGGACACCGCCGTGACCAGAATCATCCCCGCATCACGTTCGCGACGAGCGCGGATCATCACGGTCGGCGGGACCGTGAGTGCCGACGTCGTCGTGCGCGCCACCGAAGGATTCACCCCCACGTTGCCGGGCGAACGCCGAACGGTGGCGCCGATCTACTCGCTGATGATCGCTACCGAGCCCCAGTCACCAGCGTTCTGGCGCGACGCCGGTTTTCGCCACTACCCGACCTTTGCCGACGATCGGCACGCCATCATCTATGGACAGCGCACCGCCGATGACCGGATCGCCTTTGGCGGCCGGGGTGCGCCTTACCACTTCGGTTCGAGCGTCGAAGAGCGCTTCGACCAGGACGACAAAACCTTTCGAGCCCTCGAGCACACCCTTCGCGAACTCTTCCCCACCTTCAACGGCGCCATCTCGCACCGTTGGGGCGGACCGCTCGCCCTACCCCGCGACCGAGAGCCCTCCGTGGTCTTCGACCCTGAGAGCGGTCTTGCGGCGGCGGGCGGCTACACGGGCGACGGTGTCGTACTGAGTCGCGTCTGTGCGATCGCACTCGCCGATCTAATCACGAAACCTGATTCGGTGACCGACCACACGAACCTGGCGTTCGTGCATCACCAATCACGCAAGTGGGAGTACGAACCAGTCCGGTGGATGGGGATCAACGCGGGTCGTTCGTTCGCCGCACGCGCTGACGTCGTCGAGCACACGGGTCGTCATTCGCGCGCGAGTGGCTTGCTCGGTCGCCTTCTGGGCGAGTGATCAACGAAGGATGTTGACCGCTCGCGCGGCCACCACCGCGATCGTCATCAACGACACGACGGATTCAACGGCGAACAGTGACTTCGCGAGGATCGTGAGCGGCATCGCGTCGGCGGGAGCGAAACTCGTTCCGTTAGCGAAAGACGTGTACAGGTAATCAAAGAACCGGGGCCGCCAGTCCTTGGGCGCCAGTGAGGGGTTCTCCATCTGGGGGAACTGAACGTCGGGCAGTAGCGTGTCCGAGCCCGCACGCCGGTGCGGTCCGCCCCGATCGATTTCCCATAGCCACAACCCGAAGACGATGACGTTGGTGAGCCACACCGACACCGCCGAATAGATCAGGTTCCGACCTTGAGACACGTTGGCGTTGAGCAAGTGATGGACCAGCAGCACCACCGACGTGATGTTCGCCACGGTCACCAATCCAATCAATCCCAGGGTGAGGTACCGCACCCACGGCGCGTCATTCGGGTGTCGGTGCTTGCGGGCCGACAGCGGAAGCAGCGGCAGTGCCACTAGTACCGGCACGAGCCAGCGTGGGCCCACGACCAAACGGTTGGGTAGGGCGACGTAGAGACCGACGCACACCAGTAGCGCGAGTGACGCCGGCCATCGCGGCTCGGGGCGAGCGGGTCTGTCTAACGTCAACTGAGACTCGTACTTCCGAGGCTCGAAATATTTGCGGGAATCAAGACGGAGAACATACCCTTGCCGAGCAAACTTCGCAGGAAGGTCGGGGCCTCCACCTTCACCTGCGCACTCGGCGGCGCGACGATGTGCGCTGGTCGATTGTACGAGAGAACGGTCACGCTCACCGTCGTAAACGACTGACGAGACGCGACGGTTAACGTGCTCGCGGTGACTTCGCCCTGCTTGCCGGTCGTGATGCTCCAGTCCAGCGAACCGACCTTGGGCAGAGTCGGAGGTGAAGCGCCCAGCTCGCTCACGGCCACGTTGTCGCGATGAAAGTCATGGGTGACGAAGTAGCCGTTCTTCGTGACGATGACCGAAGGAAACCCGCTGATCAACGCGATGTCGGGCTTGACCAGTTCGAGCGAGTAGTTGTACAACGGTGGAAAATTATCC